>Ga0208725_1000160_pt1 | contig 15405 bp, 13 predicted proteins | sample MicForSoSWNH13_O_FD_188004 | JGI IMG/M metagenome (GOLD analysis project Ga0208725, IMG submission 188004) | Forest soil microbial communities from Harvard Forest Long Term Ecological Research site in Petersham, Massachusetts, USA - MetaG HF011... | ecosystem: Environmental > Terrestrial > Soil... | reverse complement strand
CGCATTGGCGTCGCCGTCGTTATTGAAGTAGATGAACACGTCCTTGCCAGCGCGGTTCCACTCCCGGGTTCGCTCGGCCCACCACATCAGGTCAGCATCGGAGTAGGACCCTGCATACAGATGATGGTGATCCGGGCCGTGCATCCGCACGTAGACGAAGTCTGTGGTGGCGCGCAGCAGGCAGGGCAGGTCCGCGCCGCTCATCACGCAGTACGCGGCACGGTGCGCTTCCAGCAGGCTCAGGGTTTCGGGGCAATGCCAGCTGCCGTGGCGGAACTCCACCGCGACCCGCATCCACTCCGGCACCAGCCGCAGGAAATAGGCCAGCCGGGCGTCATCGCGCGGTTGCGACGGCCCGAGCTGGACCAGCAGTACCGCCCGCTTGTCACCCAGCTCATGCCAGCCCGCCGCGATGCGCTCCAGCCAGGTCTCGGGCGCATACAGGCGGCGCCCATGGGTCAGCCCCCGGGGCGCCTTGACCGACAGCCGGAAGCCGCCGGGCAATCTTCGATGCCAGCTGGCAAACGCCGCCGGCCGCGGCCAGCGGTAGAAGCTGCTATTCAGCTCGGCCGTGCAGAAGACATCCGCGTAACGGGCCAGCCGGTCCCTTGCCGCAAGCTCCGAGCCATACAGCTCCGGGTGCCAGTGGTCGTAACTCCACCCGGATGTGCCGACCCTGATCACGATCCGGCCGGGTCGCCACCAGACTTCTGGCCATCGTCTTCCGGGTGGCCCTCCGCCGGTATGACGGCGTCGACCAGCGCGGTAGACCCGGCCGGGCGGGTGGCCGACTCCTCGGTCCGCTGCCGCAGGCGCTCCAGAGATTCACCATCACCGATCGGGACGGCCGCCTCCAGCCGGGCGCTGGCCTGCACCTCCGGCAGGTCCATCACGGCATCAACCAGGTCCGTCCGCTTGCCGGGGGGCACATGCCCAGACTCGGCATGCAACGACGCGCGAGCGGTTCCGCCAGCCTCGCCGGACGCGGCCACCTCCGCCGCCGCCACTGTCCGATCGTCGTCCCTGACTTCGACGCGCCGGGGATTTGGCGGATTGGTCATGGCTGTCTCCTCTTGCAGATCGCGAGCTCTCACCAGACCAGCGCACTAAGCCGATAGGCATCGCGGTGAGATAACACCTGACCTGCCCGGCGCGCGCAGCCACATTGCTGCCGCAGGCCCAGCCATTCCCGTGCCCGCGACCGTTCCGGCCAAACGGATTACTGGGGCTTGCGATGCCGGGCGGCGTCGGAAGCGGCCTGGGAGGCAGCGTCCTCGCCGAACCCGACCCCGATGGCCTGGTCGCTGCGGGCCTGCTGGGCGTGTACCACGGCAGCCAGCACCTGGCGGTCAGCTTCGGTCGGCTCACCACCCATGGGCAACGCCCGCGGGTAAAGCCGGCGGGACAGCACGGGCCCGAGTTCCGCCGCGTACATGGTCAGCTTGGCCAGCAGCAGGAGGAAGGCCACGATGCCGATGACCGTGCCGAAGGCCCCGTAGGTCGCTGAGGCGTTCTTGAGCTGATGGGTCATCAGCCCGGTGCCGACGGTGATCAGCGCGGTGAACCCGACCGCGGCGAGGATCGCGCCGGGCAGCAGACCGCGTGGGCCGATTACCTTGGGCGTCAGCACGGTAAAGCTGGCGAAGTACAGCAGGACGTTGATCACCAGCAGTCCCGCCAGTACCGGCACCCGGATGAGGTAGCTGGACGTGCCGCCGGTGGCGTAGGTGGTTACCAGGGCGTTGATGAAGAACGCGCCGCCGATGATCACCAGGCCGGCCAGGCTGCGACCCAGCCGGGGCAGGAACCCGGTGCGCCGAGCCTGGGGAACGTTCCACACCGTGGCCATGGCCTGCTGCGCGGTCTGGGTAACCCCCTGCGCGCCATAGACCAGGCCGATCAGACCGATGATCAGCCCTATCGTGCTGCCGTGCAGCGCGCCGCGGCTTGCCGGCTTGAAGCTCGAGCCGATCACCGGGAACTCGTGCAGTGTGCGCAGAATGCCCGTGCCGAGCGACTGCTGGCCGATGAAGCCCAGCACCGTCACCACGACCAGCAGCAGCGGGAAAATGGCGGTGAACCCGTACCAGGCCAGGCTGACTACCAGCAGGTTGGCGTTGTCATTGCCGAATTTCTTCAGTACCGCGTAAGGAACGCCCGTCCACCGGTGCCGACGCTGCCATCCGTCCAGCGCCCCCATAATTTTCCGCAGCAGCCCCATGACCGGCCATTTTAAGGGCGCTCTGGCTGCCTTCCCGGACAGGAACGCGCTGGCTGCCTTCCCGGGCAGGACGGCGCGCTAGCCGCTGACCGCCGGGGCGGTTACGGAGTGCCAGCCTCCGAGGTCTGGGGCATGGCGTCCGCGGCCTCACCCTCGTGATGGCAGTGCTCCGGCGGAGGTACGTCCAGAGCGGGGTTGCCGTCGAAGAAGCCGTGCGCCCGCAGCTGGAACCCGGCCCGGGTGACCGGCATCACCGGCCAGTCCTCCGGCCGCACCGTGTGGTGCGCGGTGAACGTGTGCCACAGCACCACGTCGGTGTTTTCCAGCGGCCGGTCCGCCTCGGTCCACGTCGGCAGGCCATCCCCGCCCGGGTGCTGGTTGGGGTACTCACCGGCCGGGAACCGCTGGTCAGGATCGTAGGCCGTGACCCACAGGTGCTTGTTGGCGAACCCGGCCCGGCGCGCGATGGAGGTGTCGGACTGCCAGAACGGCAGCACGGTGTCCTGCGGAACCAGCTTGTACGCGACCGCCTCGCCGGTGGCGTTCAGCTTGCCGGGGTTGGTGATCTTCCAGTACCGGGCGGCGCGCCCGTCGGCCACCCGCTGAGCCTCGGACTCGCGCCGCAACGGCGCCTGCTGCACCACCCAGGCGTTGCCGTACGGGTTCTCCGGGCCGGGCGGGACCGCCACCGAGTCGCACTCAACGACGGTGTTCTGCGGGCCGTCAACCATCATGTCCAGCCGGACGCAGAAGATGTGCTGGTGGTTGGGCCCGTAGACCTGAGGCGCGACCAGGGTGCCGTGAGCCGGCTTCTCCCCCGGCGGCAGCGCCGCGTTGGAGATCACGCCGGTCAGCTTGACCTCGTACTCGATGGTCCCGTCCTGGTAGAGGTACCAGAAGTAGCCGTACTCGTAGTTCCCGACCGTTGCGATCATCGAGATCACCAGCCGCCGCGACCGCCGGACCTCGGCCTTGCCGGTCCGCCAGTCGGTGTGCTTCCACAGCATGCCGTGGTCTTCTTCGTGCAGGCAGATCGCGTTCTTGATCACCTGCGCGTGACCGTCGTTGTCGTTGAGCCAGGCGTCGAAGTAGCGGATCTCGCCCAGGCAGTCGCAGCCCAGCTCCAGGCTGTTGGCGAGCACCCCGATGCCGTACTCACCCATGTCGAAGACGTTCTTGCGGTACTGCGACACGCTCGGGTCGCCATACGGGATGACCATCTCCGTCAGCGAGGCGCGGTAGATGACCGGCCGGACCGTCCCGTGGTCCTCGTAGCGCACCAGGTACAGAACCAGGCCCTCGCGGGGGGTGAAGCCAACCTGGAACCGCCACTTCTGCCAGCTCACCTCGTGGCCGTCGACGGTGAAGCTGGTCCCTTCAGGCTGGGTGATCTCGATCGGCTTCAGGTCCTGCCGGTCGCCGTCCGGGAAATGTGGCACGTTCCCGGGGTCGAGGATCGCCTCGGAGGTGTAGTTGCCGCTGCTCGGCGGCAGCGGGATCGCGCCGTGGTCCTCGATGTCCACGACTTCCATGCGGTCGAGATCGAATCGGACGATCAGGCCCTCGACCGGACGGGCGTACCCGTGGTCCTCGGGGTCGCCCTGGCGTATCCAGGTCAGCGGCCGCAGGAACCGGCCCTCGCTGGCCGCGTCCTCGGGGCCGCCGTAGCCCACCGACCACGGGTCGATCATTGCCATGTCGAAGTCGGTGATGCCGCGCTTGCGCATCGCCTCCTGCCACCGGGGGTCCTTCCGGACCGCCTCCTCGGTGGCCAGGAACTCCTCGAGCATGACCGCCGGCTGAATCCCGTCCAGCTCGCGCCACTGGCGCACCTCGCCGGCGGTGATCGAGACCACCGCTTCGTAGGTCCTGTGTTCGGCACGCTCCCGGATCACGACGTCCGCCTCGCGGTCGATCGGCTCGCCTGGCTGGTAGCTCAGAACCGCGTCCTTGGCCGGCTCCCGCAGCGTGACGTAGACGAAGCGCGCGCTCTCGCCCAGGCCCCGCTCCTGCTTGAGGATCCGGGTCGCGGTCTCGATCTCCTCCGCGGTCAGCGGGTCCAGCAGGTGCCGCACCGCCGTGGCCCGCTCAGCCGTCGTCGTCATCATCCGCCCCTTCTCCGGCTCCCGGGCCACAGAAACTCGCTTATGACGACAGAGAGTGATGCCATAGCTACAGCGAGATTGGGGCGGGGAGCGGCCGCTTTCCTCCTGGTCTTACCTCAAGACAAATTGGTACGTCAAGAGGATGAATTCATCCCTGACCGGCGACGGCGGCGCGACGGATCTCTAGCATGAAGATGTGACCGGAAACGTCGGCCCGGCCGGCCCGGAGCGATCCGGCGATGCCATCCCGCTGCAGCGGGTGCCCTTGTACGTGCAGGCAGAGAAGGTGCTCGAGGACCTGCTGGTGCACCGGCGGTACCGGGTCGGTGACCGGATTCCCCCCGAGGCGGAGCTGGTCCGGAGCCTGGGCGTCTCCCGGGCGACCATCAGGACGGCGGTGGGGCGGCTGGCCGATCGCGGTCTGCTGGTCCGGCGCCAGGGCAGCGGCACGTTCCTCGCCCGGCTCCCCGAGCGCAGCGACGAGCCGGGCCCGGTCGGGATCAAGCTGGGCAGCAGCGTCGCGGAGCTCGGCAGGCTGGAGACCTACACGAGCATGGCCGAACGGCTCGGGATCAAGGCCGACAGCGGGCAACTGAGCGTGCAGACGGCCCGGGCCACCCGCGACGAGGCCGGCGCGCTCGAGCTGCCCGACAGCGGTGAGGTGACCCGCGTTTCCCGTGTCCTGCTGCTCGACGGTGAGGCCGCAGCGTGGATGACCGACGTGCTCCCGGCGGACCTGATCCCTGCCGGGAAGGTCAGGGAGTGCCTGTCATCCCACCAGATGGTGCTCGACCTGCTGCTGGACGAGGGAATCCCGGTTGCCTTCAGCGAGGTAGAAGTCAGCGCCGCGCTGCTCGACCCCGGGCAGCCGGCCGCAGCGTTCCTCGGCCTGGATCAGCCGACGGCCGCGCTCATGCTGACCGAGACCATGTATCTCGACGGCGCGGGCTCCGCGGAAGGCCGTCCCGTGCAATGGAGCCGGAACTACTTCCTCCCGGGCAAGCTGAGCCTCCGTCTGGTCCGCGATACGCCGGCCAACCGCGACCCGGCCATCGTCCTCCAGCTGTTCGCAGACACCTGACACAGCGCCTGCGGCTGCGAAAGTCCCGTCAACTTCGCTTAGCCCTGGAACGCTTCGCCGCCCGCTAGCCGCGCCGACCCCTGGAATGTGGCACCGGGAAGAGGGCCACTCGCAGTGCCCGCTATGGCGCAGGCGGCAGCCGCCGGAGGATCTCTTGCAGCAGGTCGCTGTGCCGGTCGAGCCGGGTCTCCAGCCGCTGCAGCGCGGCCCCGTGGATATCGCTCTGCTCCCGGAGGTATCGCGTGTCCTCGTGCACGAGGCTGACCGCGTAGCTCACCGCGTCGACCTTGGCGGGCAGCAGGTATCGCATCTGCTGCTCCAGCTCGGCAACACGCGCCTCAAGCGCGGCATAGTCAGCCGCCATCGGCAGGACCTCCTTGCTTACGAGGGTACGGGGTTGTCTCCCAGCCAGCGGAACGCCCAGTCCACTGGGTGCCCGATCGGCCCTGCCCCCAGGGTCGCACTGGTCGCCGACTGTCCAGAACGACGCTCACCTCGCCCGGGCTCTAACCATGGGTAGAGCCAAGGGTCTATCTGCGGCCTGACGTATCCGGCGGCCAGACGGCGCAGCATCAAAGTCATGAACGATGACCAAGTGGTGAGTGTGCGAGGCCTCGTCAAGGCCTACGGAAACCGGAGAGTCGTCGACGGCCTGGACCTCGACGTCGCGGCCGGCGAGATCGTCGGCCTGATCGGCGCGAACGGCGCGGGCAAGACGACGACGGTGGAGTGCATCCAGGGACTTCGCCGGCCCGACGCCGGCAGGCTGCGGGTGTTCGGGCTTGACCCCCTGGCCGACGCCGGCCGGCTCCGCGGGCTGGTGGGCAGCCAGCTGCAAAGCTCCGGGCTGCCCGACCGGCTCCGGGTGGCCGAGGCGGTGCAGCTGTTCAGCGGCCGGGACGGGCAGGACCTGCTGGAGCAGTTCGGGCTGGCCGAGCGTCGCCGTGCGCCGTTCGCGTCGCTGAGCGGCGGCGAGCGGCAGCGGCTGTTCCTGGTGCTGGCCGTCGTGAACCGGCCCCGGCTGGTGATTCTCGACGAGCTCACCCAGGGCCTGGATCCAGCGGCCCGCCGCGGCGTGTGGGCGGCGATCGACGAGCTGCGCGGTGCGGGGACCACGGTGCTGCTGGTGACCCACGAACTGGACGAGGCCGAGGAGCTGTGCGACCGGGTGGTGGCGATGCGGGCCGGGCGGGTTCTCGACTCGGGCACACCGGCCGAGCTGGTGGACCGTTACGGCCGGTCGGCCACGATCACCTTCACGATGCCCGGCGGCCTGCTCCCGGAGGCGCTGGCTGGGCTGCCGAATGTGGACAGCGTCCGGGTGCAGGCGGGCAAGGCGACGGTCACCGGGCACCGGGCGGCCATCGCCGAGGTCGGCGCTCTGCTGGTGCAGGCCGGACCGGTCCCTGCGGACCTGTCCGTGCGGGTTCCCCGTCTCGAGGACGCCCTCGTTGACCTTCTGGAAGCTGCCGCCGGCGCCGGTGACGGCGAACCTCGGGCCCGCCGCCCGGAACAGGAACTGATGGGAGCGACGCGATGAGCACGACCGTTGGCCGCCTGGTGCGGACCGAGCTGAAGCTGATGGTGCGCGAACCGATGACACTGGTCTTCGTGTTCGCCTTCCCGGTGGTGACCATGCTGATCATCGGCGGCGCGTTCGGCACCACGCCGAATGCCGCCTTTGACGGGGTGAACCCCTCCCACTGGTACGTGGCGTCGTACCTGACCGTGGTGATCGCCGCGACCGGCCTGATCATGGTCCCGGTCCATCTCGCCTCCTACCGTGAGCGCGGCGTGCTGCGCCGGTTCGCGGCGGCCGGGTTTCCCCGCTGGTCGTTCGCGCTCGCGGAGGCGGTGACCGGGCTGGTAGCCATCGCGGTCGGCTCGGCCGTGCTGCTGGCCGTCGCCGCTCCGGTCTACGGGCTGCCCCCGGTGCACCATCTGGCCCAGGTCGCGGCCGGCTTCATCCTCGGGTCGGTGGCCTTCGTCGCCATTGGGGTAGTGCTCGGCACGATGCTGCCGTCGGCCCGTTCCGCCCAGGCTGTCGGCCTGCTGCTCTTCTTCCCGTCGTTCCTGCTCGGCGCCGGCGGCCCGCCTCCGCACGTGATGGGCTCGGCGCTGCGGGCGGTGGCCGGTTACCTCCCGCTCACCCGGGTCACCGACGCGGTGCGCGGCCCCTGGCTCGGGACCGGAATGGCCACCGCCTCCCTGATGATCGTCGCGGCGCTGGCGGTGGCCGCCGCGCTGCTGGCGGCCCGCCGCTCGGCGCTGCGCGCTGCCAGGTAGGGGCGCGGGTGCACGACGACCGCCAGTGGGCACCGGGGCGTAGTATCGCCCCGGTGCTCCCGACTGCAGCCTTCCCGGGACCGGCCTCCCAGGCCCGCCTGGCCGGCCGGATCGGCATGGCGGCGTTCACGGTGCTCGTGGCGGTCGGGCTGCTGACCCGGCTGGGCGAGAACCCGGCACGACTGGTGCTCGGCGCGGTCGTCGCCGTCGCCGCCGGGGTGCCGCTGTTCCTGTTCAGGCTCCGGCCCGGCCTCGCCTACGCCGCGGTGGCGACGGCCGGGGTCGTGGTGCTCGGCAACGCCGACTCGCGGTCCATTGTGTGGTTCGGGCTGGTCGTTCTGGCTGCCTGGTGCGTGCTGGCGTACGGGGCCTGGGCGGGGTGCATCTACTGGGCGGGCACGGCGCTCCTCTTCGGCGGTGAATGGCTGTGGGCGATACACGATCCCGGCTGGGGACCCTGGGTAGCCGGGGTGAGCGTGTCGGTGCTCGCGACGCTGCTCATCCGGCACGAGTTCGTGCTGGTGGAGCGTCTCCGGGCCGCCCAGGCCGACCTGGCCGAGCGAAGCCGGACGGAGGAGCGCAGCCGGATCGCCCGGGAGCTGCACGACGTCATCGCCCACAGCCTGACCGTGTCGCTGTTGCACGTGACGAGCGCCCGGCTGGCCGTCGACCACGAGCCGGCCGACGCCAGCCGCGCCCTGGCCGAAGCGGAGCGCCTGGGCCGGCAGGCCCTGACCGAGGTCCGCGCCACCATGGGACTGCTCCGGGAGGACGGTGCCGGCGGTGTCGCGCCGCCCGTCCCGGGCTTCGGCCAGCTCCCGGAGCTTGTCGGGGATTACCGCGGTGCCGGGGCGCAGGTCCGCCTGGCCGTCGACGGCGACCCTTCGGCACTCCCCGAGACCGTTGGCTCCACCGTCTACCGCATCGTTCAGGAAGCCCTCGCCAACGCCGCCAAGCACGCCACCGGAACGCCGGTCACCGTGGCCGTCACCGTGGCGGACGAGGATGTGACCGTGCTCGTTGACAGCGCCGGCCCGCCCGGGCACGGCTCGGGCATGGGCCTGATCAGCATGGCCGAACGGGCCGGCGCGCTCGGCGGCTCCTGCACCGCAGGGCCTGGCGGCCACGGCTGGCTGGTGACCGCCACCCTTCCGCGCCGCACTGACGAAGGCCGGGCCCGGTGATCCGGGTCCTGCTCGTCGACGACCAGGAGCTTGTGCGCGCCGGGCTGCGCGGCATCCTGCGGGAGACCTTCGGCTTCCAGATCGTCGGCGAGTGCGCGGACGGTGACGAGGCTGCCGGGGCGATCGCGGGCACCGAGCCCGACATCGTGCTCATGGACGTCCGGATGACCCGGCTCGACGGCGTCGCCGCCACCCGGCTCATCCACGACCTGCGGCCCGACCTCCCGGTCCTGGCGATCACCACCTTCGACGACGACGAGGCCCTGGCCGGGATGCTGCGCGCCGGCGCCGCCGGCTTCGTCCTCAAAGGCGTGCCCGCCGAGGAACTGCACCGCGCGGTGCGCACCGTCGCCGGAGGCGGCGCGTGGCTCGACCCCGCGGTCACCGGCAGGGTGCTCGCCGTGTACCGGGACGCGCCCGCGCCCAGCGCGGCCCCGCCGGCGCTCGGCCAGCTCACCGAACGGGAGCGTGAGGTGCTCACCCTCGTCGCCCAGGGCTTTACCAACGGCGAGATCGCTGGGCGGCTCTTCATCGGCGAAGGCACGGTGAAGACGCATATCAACCATCTGTTCACCAAGCTTGACCTGCGCGACCGGGCCGCGGCCATCGTCTTCGCCTACGATCACAACCTTGTCCGGCCAGGCAACTAACCGGCGCCGGGATGATGATCACGGCGACGGCTGTCGCGGCCACTCAGTCGTCGTTGACCACTTGGGACGCGTGGGCTGACGCTGACGGCTGTGGCGTGCGGTCGTCGGCTTCGCTGTGGTCGTGCACGATCAGCACCGGCCGCTGCGACCAGGCGGCGACCTCCGCGGCGACGCTTCCCGCTAGCCGGCCGCCCAGCCCGGTCTTGCGGTGCGAGCCGAGGACGATGAGGCTGGCGTCGTGATCGTCGGCGGCCTTGGTGACCGCCTTGGCCGTCGGCGTTCCCTGGACCGCCAGGGGCTGGGCCCGGAATCCGGCCGCCTCGGCCAGCGCGGCGCCGTGCGCGGCGGTCTGCTCGGCGGCCTGCTCGACGTCACAGGCGTCAGCCGCATCGAACTGGGCTCCGGGCTCAGGCTCGAACCCGACACTGAACGTGCGCCAGACCGTGAGGACGAGCGCGTCGCGCCGGGCGGGCAGCTGGCGGCCGGCCTCGGCGATCGCGGCCGAGGCCAGCCGAGAGCCGTCGTAGGCAATCAGCACCGGGCCAACCCGCTCGCGCCCGCGGGCCGTGGACCGGCGGGCATAGCCAGCCGATGACGTGACGAGCCGCTCACTGCCAGACAAGGCGGCAGCGGCGGCCGTCCTCGCCAGCGTGGGCAGCGCCGCGCCGGGCCGGACCGCGGCAAACAGCGGCGGGGACTCCCAGGCCGGTTCCGGGCCCTCCATCCACTGCAGCAGCGCCGGGGCCGGGGGCCGCACCCCACCGAGCAGGTACAGCAGGATTCCGACGACCGCGCCGCCGACCGAGAGCCCGAAGCAGATCCACAGCGCGGTGCTCATGGCCGCGGTCGGCAGGCCGCTCAGCGTGACCGCGAAGTGCAGCAGGATCGGCACGATCAGGAACGCGGCCACGGCCCGCAGCAACTCGAGGATGGCGAAGACGCGCTGGATGGAGGCCGAGCGCTGCGAGAAGCCGGCCATGAACAGCGCCGGTACGACGGAGGCGCCGATGCCGACGCCGACCAGCCCGGAGCCGGTCAGGGCGAGCGCGGGCGTCGGCGGGATCGCGGCGCGCAGCACGAGGACCCCGGCGGCCAGGAATACCATCCCGCTCAGGGCGTAGTAGTGGATCAGGCGGGTGCTGAACAGCGTCCCGAAAACGATCGCCGTGATAATGGCCGCGGCCAGCTCGGGAACGAACAGCAACCCGAGATGCAGCGGCGTGTAATGCGGCGCGAGCACGGCCGCGGTCAGCCCGATCGCCGACGTCGCCGCCGCGGCCGCGCAGACCGCGACCACGATCCCGGCCACCGGGATCGTGGTGACCAGGTTGCGCAGGATGAGCAGGGGATTACGGGCGCGGTACTGGTAGACCCACAGGACCACGATCAGCATCAGCCCGACCACCAGCGGGATCAGGACGACCGGATCGAGGAACCTGTGGGTGGTCAGCTCCGCGGCGCCCCAGAAGGCCGCCACCGAGCCGGTCGCCGCGAGGCCGATGGCCAGGGGGTCCCGAGGGGCGCTGGGGTCCGCCGGCGGGGCGTCCTGGAACGTCAGCAGCGACATCAGCAGCCCGGCGAAGGCGATGCCGGCCACGATCCAAAACAGCGGCCGCCAGGCATGGAACGAGGCCTGGGCCCCGCCGATCAGCGGGCCCGCGCCGACCGCGCCGAAGACGCACAGGTTGAAGATCACTGCCGTCGGGCGCAGCTTGGACGCGGGGAAGCCGAGGAACAGCGGTGGCGCCGCGGCGATGAGCAGCAGGCTCGTGCACAGGCCCTGCAGCACGTGTCCGACGATGAACATGGCCGGGCCGGTCGCGGCTGCTGCGAGCACCGACCCGATCACCAGCAGACTGGCGTAAACCACCAGCATCCGGCGTTGCGGCAGATGCTGGGCAAGCTGCACGGCCAGGATCGTGCCGACCGCGTAGCCCGCATTGCCCAGGCCGTAGGCCAGGCTGATCGTCTGCGGGCTGACGTGCAGTTGCGTCGCGATGATCGGCGTGAGCGGCTGCAGGGAGGCGGAGAGGCCCAGGTAGGGAACCAGGAACAGGACGACCATCGCCGCAGACGGGACGTAGCGGCCAGCCAGCGGGCCAGGACGTATCGGCTCCCGCCGACGGCTCTCGGTGCCGGCAGGCAGCGAACCGGGCGACGTCCGAATATCTGCCATTTGAGAATGCTTGCCGGCCACGGCCCGGGCCGACAAGGGGGCCCGGGCGGGCGGGCGGAATCGGCCGGTTGATCCCGCTGACATGCCCGTGCCATGCCCATTCCGAACGGCCAGGGGCGCGGCCCATCAGGCGCCGCGCCCCTGGCGTTCGGGATGCTGGTTTGCGGGCCGCCTCACCCGGCCCTGACCGGTGCGGGCCTGGGCTCCCTGGCGGTCGTGCTGGCTACCGCGCGGGCCAGTTCGCTGCGGCGGACCAGCAGGAAGGTGACCGGGACGGCGGCCAGGCCGATGATGCCGCAGGCCCAGAACGCCCAGTCGAAGCCGCCGGTCAGCGCGGCGGCCGGCCCGGCGCCCTGATGCAGCAGGGTGGTGACGCGGCTGGCGGCGATCGTGGACGCCACCGCGACGCCGATCGCGCCGCCGAGCTGCTGGGAGGTGTTGATCAGCCCGGAGGCCAGGCCGGCCTCGTGTTCGGCGACGCCGGCGAGGGCGGCGATGGACACCGGGACAAAGGCGAACGCGGTGCCGACCCCGGTGATCAGGAAGGGCCCGGCCAGGTTGGCCCAGAAGTGCCCGTCCACCGGCACCTGGGTCGCCCAGAGCGCGCCGCCGCCGATCATCGCCATGCCGGCCGCCAGCACGAGCTTGGCCGAGCCCCGGGTGACCAGTGCCTGGGCGAGCCCGGCGAAGGCGACCGAGGTAAGCGACGTCGCGAGCCAGGCGAGACCGGCGCGCAGTGCCGAGTATCCGAGCACCTGCTGCATGTACAGCGTGCCGATGAAGATGAACGCGAAGAAGCTCGCGCCGAGCAGCAGGCCGACCGCGTTCCCGCCCGCCAGCGTCTTCAGCCGGAAGATCCGCAACGGCATCAGCGGCGCCTCGACGCGGGTCTCGATGACCAGGAACGCCGCGAGCAAAGCGACGGACGCGGCCAGCAGCGACACCGTCCTGGCGGTGTCCCAGCCAACCTGCGGGGCCGTCGAGATCGCGTACACGAGCAGCGAGATGCCGCCGGTCACGGTGACCGCGCCGAACGGATCAAAGCGCCGCCGCTCGATGGCGAGCCGGCTCTCCGGCACGATGCGCGGGGCAAGCGCCAGCGCCGCCGCGCCGATCGGGACATTCAGGTAGAAGATGTACTCCCAGCCCACGTAGCGGGTGAGCAGCCCGCCGGCCATCACGCCGACGGTTGCCCCGCTCGCCCCGATGGCCCCCCACGCGCCCAGCGCCTTGTTGCGCTCGGCACCCTCGGGGAACATGTTCATCACGATCGACAGCGCGGCCGGCAGGACGATCGCCGCGCCCAGCCCCTCCAGGCAGCGCATCGCGATCAGGAAGCCCTCGGCCGTCGCCAGCCCGCAGCCGAGCGAGGCCGCGGTGAACAGAGCCAGGCCGGCCAGCAGGATGCGGCGGCGCCCCAGCAGGTCCGCGGCGCGGCCGCCGAGCAGCAGGAATCCGCCGAAGGTGAGCGCATAGGCGGTGACGACCCACTGCAGGTCCGACTCCGCGATATGCAGCTGGCGGCCGATGGTCGGCAGCGCGACGTTGACGATCGCCAGGTCGGCGACCGTCATGAAGTACGCGACCGCGAGCACCGCGAACGCGCGCCAGCGGTGGACCTGTTTCATGCCCGGGCTGACGGCCGGGGCGGCAGTTATCTGTGACATGTGAGTTTCTCCGTTCAGCTCTGCACCGGGCTGAGGCCGGCGGCGGTGAGCAGGTATGCGCCCTGATCGCGGTCAGGGCCTGCCGCCAGCGCGGCGACGGCCTCGCCGGCTTGTTCCGCGGTGAGCGCCGGGCCGAGGCCCTCGAGGTAGGTGGCGAGGTCGACGCCCTGGCGGGCGGCGTAGCCAGCCACTGCGGCGGCGCCCAGGCCGGTGGCCGGGGTCAGCTGCGGCAGCACCGACATGAACCTGATGCCGAGGTTCTCCCGTTGCGACTCGGCGGCGGCGTAGTCGGCGATGAACCGGATGGTGGCCTTGGCCCCGGCATAGCCGCCGCTGAGCGGGGAGCCGCGCACCGCGGCTCCGCTGGACATGGCGATGACCGTGCTGCCCGGCTGCAGCGGAAGCAGCAGCGCCTCGCGGGTCCACCCGAACACGTGCTGGACATCCACGTCCCAGTTGCGGCTGAACGTCTGCCAGGTGTGCTGATGAATCGGGCGCGGCAACGGGGACGCCCCGGCGTTGAGCACCAGCGTCCGGGGACGGTACTCGTCGAGAAGGTGGCCGGCGGCCACCGGGTCGGCCGCGTCGGCGATGACGGGCGTGAAGCTGCCGCCGAGCTGGTCACCCAGTTCGGCGAGGCGGGCGCCGTCGCGGGCAATCCCCACGACCCGCGCGCCGGCCTGGGCCAGCGCGACCGCGATGCCGCGGCCGAACCCGCGGCTCGCGCCGGTGACCACTGCCGTCGTTCCGGAGAGCTCTTGCGATGCCATGTCGCACTCCTTGCTGTTTCGTGATCGCGTTCACCGGTACTGATCCGGGGGTCCGCGGAAAATGAACGGCGCCAGGCCGGTGAGTTTCGCTGCCCAGCCGGATCTATACGAGTGACGGCAACGCGGCGAAAGTCAGCGGACCATAGGAGCAGCGGTCATGCGGCAGAGCACAGGAGCAGCAGCGATGCTGGACGGCGAGGATTTCGCGGCACTCACGGACCCGTTCCGGGCTGAGCTGCTGGCGCACTGCTACCGGATGCTCGGCTCCGTGCAGGACGCCGAGGACCAGGTGCAGGAGACCCTCATCCGGGCCTGGCGGTCCTACGGCGAGTTCGAGGGCCGGTCGTCCGTGCGGACCTGGCTGTACCGGATCGCGACCAACGCGTGCCTGCGGGCGCTGGAGAACAGCAGCCGCCGGCCGCTGCCGTCCGGCCTCGGCACTCCGAGCGACGACCCGGCGGCCCCACTGGCGGCGCAGCAGCCCGAGGTCCCGTGGCTGCAGCCCATTCCCGACGTGCTGGTGACCGCTGGTTCCGCCGATCCCGCCGCGATCGTCACGTCGCGGACGAGCATGCGGCTGGCCCTGATCGCCGCGTTGCAGTACCTGCCCGCCCGGCAGCGCGCGGTGCTGATCCTGCGCGACGTGCTGCAGTGGCAGGCGGCGGAAGTCGCCGAGCTTCTTGGCGTCACGACCATCGCAGTGAACGGCATGCTGCAGCGCGCCCGCGCGCGGCTTTCGGAGGCAGCCCCGGCCGAGGATGACATCCACGAGCCCGCCAGCCCGGGCGACCGGGCGCTGGCCGACCGGTACGCGGCGGCCTTCGAGAATGCCGACATCGCTGGGCTCACGGAATTGCTGCGCGCGGACGCCGTCATCGAAATGCCGCCGCTGCCGACCTGGTTCGCCGGCCGCGCGGCGGGGATGGCCTTCCTCCAGGCCCAGGTTCTCCGCGAACCCGGCCAATTCCGGTTGCTTCCCACGAGCGCAAACGGCCAGCCCGCGTTCGCGGTCTACCTGCGCGAGGGCGACGGCGTGTACCGCGCGCACGGGATCGTGGTTCTCAGCATCGCCGCATCGCTCGTTACCCGGGTCACCATGTTCATGGAGCCGGGCCTGCTCGCGACGTTCGGCCTGCCGTCGGCCCTGCCCGCCGCCGGGGACCTGGCCGGCGCGCCGGGCGACGGTCCGGATGGGACCACGGCGCCAGGCCGATGACCCCGGGCACGAGCGGCGGCATGACCGGCGGGATCCGGCTGCTCGAGCC
>Ga0208725_1000159_pt1 | contig 15410 bp, 13 predicted proteins | sample MicForSoSWNH13_O_FD_188004 | JGI IMG/M metagenome (GOLD analysis project Ga0208725, IMG submission 188004) | Forest soil microbial communities from Harvard Forest Long Term Ecological Research site in Petersham, Massachusetts, USA - MetaG HF011... | ecosystem: Environmental > Terrestrial > Soil... | reverse complement strand
ACCCCGCAGGTCATCCGCTGGTTCGTCACCGGGTTCGTGATCGCCGTCACCGCCCTGTGCGTGCTCGAATGGGGCCCGGGCAAGCCGAGCACCACCCACGCCTCGGTCAACATGACCATGGCCTTCGCCATCGTCTCGTTCAGCGCGGTCAACATCGGCCTGGTCATGCGCCGCGAACGCCAGGCACCGTGGTCCTCGCCGGTGTTCCCCTACCTGGGCTGGATCATCCTCGGCTGGATCCTCACCTGGGCCGCCGTCGAACTCGGCATGCTCCAGCGCCTGCTCCAGACCACTTCACTCACTGGACGGGAGTGGATCATCGTGCTCGCCCTGTCACTCCTGGCACCGGCGGTCGTCGCGGTGGACAAGGTCCTCCAGCTGCGACGCCAGCGCGAGGACCACACCACGCCGGGCGCGGAGCTGAACGCCCACAGCGAGCCGGTGTGAATGGGTGTGAGCATGCTCAAGGCAGGCGCCGTAGCTGCCATCACACCGCCCGAGCGCAGCCGCGGTCAAGGTGGAACGCCGGCAGAGAAGCGAGGAGGTAGGACCGTGACGGTGCCGAACACCGGCCGATGCTGGGTGGCGAGAACCGGGAGCTCCTCCAGGATCGCCAGCAGTCGTTCGCAGGCTGCTGGCGGCATCCTCTGGCAGGCCGAGTGCCGCCGCGCGGTGGTGTAGTCCTCGATGCAGGCCTTGGCGCTCGCTGCCTGACAGGGTGAAGCTGAGGATCCGGCGGGAGGCCGCCTCCATCACCGGACCGGTGCTCTAGGAATGCTTGCCTTCGGCCAGCCGGCTTTACGCCGGACAGCCCGCCTGATGCTGGGCGCCCTGGATGTATGCCACGAGGGCGTCGTTCGGGTACCCGGTGGCCTTCTCATGGGCAAGGCTGGTGGCGTTGGCCGTCGCGAGCAGGGCCTGCAACGTGGCACACTTGCCGACGGCTGCGGCGGCGTCGATTTGCTGCTGCAGCTCGGAGCTGTAGGTGGACCATGGCACCTGCTGGGCCGTGTCGCAGGCGCTGGCCAGCAGGATCGTCGTGAGGCCGGCGACGACCAGGAGGATCCGGCCAGCCCGGCGGAGCCGGCGGGTCGGCCGGCGCGGGGGGCGGGGGGAGCAGGTGGTGCTCATTTTTTGACCTACCCTCCCAGAGCGGGGACGGCGACGCCCAGGAGCATGAACAGGCAGGTGAGGACCAGCAGGATGCCCAGCAGCGGCGCTACGAACTTCAGGTACCTGTCGTAGCGGACCCGGCTGAGCGCGAGCCCGCCCATCACGATCGCCGAGGTGGGGGTGAACAGGTTCATCCAGCCGGACGCGGACTGGTAGGCGGTCACGACCATCGCTCGGCTCACCCCGGCGAAGTCCCCGAGCGGGGCCATGATCGGCATCGCCAACGTCGCGTGCCCGGAGGAGGACGGGACCAGGAACGCCAGGGGGATGTTCACCAGATACATCACCACTGCAAACCCGCCGGACGACAACCCGCTGACCGCGCCCTCCAGGGCGTGCAGCACGGTATCGGTGATCCCGGCGTTGTTCATGATGACAGTCACCCCGCGGGCCACCGCGATGATGAGCGCGGCACCGATGAAATCGCCGGCGCCGGAGATGATGCCAGCGACCGTGCCTTCCTCGCCGAGGCCACCGACGAGCCCGACCAGGACCGCGCCGACGAGGAACAACGCGGCCAGCTCGGGGAAGTACCAGCCCAGCGTGATCGGCTCCAACGATGCGCTGAAGTCCCCCCACGGGATCACCGAGAAGATCATCAGGCCGAACGTCAGCCCGAAGATCCACAGCACGGTCTTCTGCCGACCGGTCATCGGCTGCGGCGGCCCGGCCGGGCCGCTGGCCAGGGCCTCGTCCCCTTCGACGGCGGGAGCCATCGACCGGGCCGGATCGGCCTTGACCCGCCGGGCGTACCGCAGCACGTACAGCACGGCGATGATGGTAAAGACGGCGTACATGATCAGCCGTAGCCCGATGCCGTCCCCCAGCGCGACGCCCGCGGCGTCCGAGGCCACCCCGGTCGCGAACGGATTCACCGTCGAGGCCAGCGTCCCCACCCCCGCGCCGACCATGATGATCCCCACCCCCACCAGCCGGTCGTAACCCAGGCCGACGATGACCGGGAGAATGATCGCGTAAAACCCCAGCGTCTCCTCGGCCATCCCATAGGTGGTCCCGCCGACGGAGAAGATCACCATCAAGATCACGATCAGCAGCAGCCCGCGCTTCCGGAACTGGTCGGTGACCCGCCCGATCCCAGCGTCCAGCGCCCCGGTCTTAATAGTGACGGTGATGAACGCGCCGATCGCCAGGACGAAGAAGAACACCTGGACCGCGCCAGCCAGATCGCCGCTGTTGTACGGTCCGGTGTCCCCCGGCGCAGTCACGATCTCGGCGGGGACCTGCTTGCCCGCCACGGTCCCGCAGGCTGCCTGGCCCTTCTTGAGGAGACCAGGGTTCGGATCCGGGATAACCTCGGACGGCGTCCGCACGCCGTACAGGCCGTTGACCGGCGACAGCCACAGGTCATACAGCCGTTCCTGGAAGGAACGGTCGAGAGCGACGCTGTGGTAGGTACCGGGGACGGGTTTGGGCGCCCCCCCGTTGCAACTGACGTATGAATAGCTACCCGGCGGGACAACAAAAGCAAAAATCCAGACCAGCACCAGCACGAAGAACAACACGGTGAACGCGGTCGGAAACTTGAACCGGCGCTTGGGTTCGGCGGTCGTGTCGTCTTGGCGGTGCTGCGTGTCGGTCGTCATGATACCCGCTGCCGGTCCGCGGAGATCGCCGGCCAGGCGTTTATTGCCCGCACCATTAGCGCACCCCCAGGCGAGGATCACGAAATTAACCCCTCCAGGCTGATCGAACCGCGCCGGGGCATCATCACCCTTTCGCGGGTGATTCCTGCCGCTTCCCAAGGTTGTGATTTCACAGTGACTGAGCCGACTTACCGAAAAGCCAGCCGTCCCGTGACTCCTCGCCGCAGCTGGAGCGTTGGTCACTGACGCTCATCGCCACGGGAATCCTCGCACTGTAGGGCTGCGCGCCTCCGCAACCGCGAAATCCGGCGGCATTTACGAACGATCCGTGAACGGACGATGTCCAGTAATCGAATTACGGATGCCGGTCGTGTCGGCAAATTTACAGAGCCTATTTGTGCGTGCCCGGCAGGCCAAAGGACGGAAATGGCCGGAGTTCACCCCCGGCCGGGTGACGACATCGGTGTGACGGCTCAAGGAGGATCAGCAAGCGACCGGTCCCTGACAGGGCGGGATCCGGTCGGCGGACAGGTGCCGCCGACCGGTACGGGCAAGGCATGGCGCAGACATGGAGGGCAGGTGGCTACTCATACCGGGGCGGCGGCACCCGGCCTGGCGCCGGGTGGCGAGGGACCCGTATCGCACACGCTGAGCGCCGACGGGGTCTTGCGCGCGGAGAAGGTCGACGAGCAGTGCGGTCTCAGCTCGGCCGGGGCGACCTCCCTGTCAGCCCGACCGCCCATCCTGACCCGGGGCGGGTTCGCCTGGCTCATCTGGGTCGGGCTGGTCATCGGCGTATCGAGCCTGACGCTCCTGCTGGCCACTGCCTTCAGCCCGCTGCAGACATTCCTCAAGACCACCAGCCTGGATGCCCGGCAGTGGCTGGTCTGCCTGGCCGTGGCGCTATCCATCGTCGTCGTATCGGAGATCCGCAAGGCCGGGCGGCGGCATAGCACGCCCGGCCGTCAGGAAACGAGGTGATCAGGATGCCGTTCGGGGTGCATTCCGAAGTCGGCAAGCTGCACAAGGTAATGGTCCACCGGCCCGGCCTTGAGCACACGCGGTTGACCCCGTCGAACGCTGAGGAACTGCTGTTCGACGACGTGCTGTGGGTGGCCCGGGCGAAGGCCGAGCACGACATGTTCGCTGAGGTGATGCGCGAGCGCGGGGTCGAGGTCTTCGAGGCCGAGACGCTGCTGGCTGAGGCGCTGGCCAAGGCGGAGGCCCGGGACTGGGTGTGCTGTCACATCCTGAACGAGCGCGAGGTCGGCATCGCGGCCGCGCAGCGGGCCCGGGAATGGGCCGCGACTGCCGATGCGGCGCTGGTGGCGGAGTTCCTGATCGGCGGGATCACCAAGGCCGACGTCCGCCGGGACGCGGGCCTGGTGTGGGAGTCGGCCGACCCGACGTCCATGCTGTTGCCGCCGCTGCCGAACTTCTTGTTCCAGCGCGACCCGTCCTGCTGGATCTTCGACGGGGTCACGCTCAACCCGATGACTAAGCCGGCCCGCAAGCCCGAGACGATGATCATGGAGACCATCTACCGGTTCAGCCCGATGTTCGCGGCCGAGAAGTTCCCCATCTGGCTGGGCGGGACCGAGGAGGACTGGGGCCGCTGCCATGTTGAGGGCGGCGACGTGCAGCCAATCGGCAACGGCACGGTGATGATCGGCATGGGCGAGCGGACCACGCCCCAGGCGGTGCTGTGGATCGCCCGGTCGCTGTTCCACGCGGGGTCGGCCCGCCAGGTGCTGGCCGTGCACCTGCCGAAGTCCCGCTCCTACATGCACCTGGACACGGTCATCACGATGTGCGACCGCGACCTGGTCACGCTGTTCCCCCAGGTGGTATACGGGGCGCGGACCTGGGCGATCCGGCCCGGCGCCTCCGCTGAGTATCTCGTCGTGGAGGAGCAGCACGGGACGCTGCCCGAGGTGATGGGCCGGGCCCTCGGGGTGGCCACGATGCGGGTCATCGAGACCGGCGGCGACACCTTCGAGGCCGAGCGGGAGCAGTGGGACGACGGCAACAACGTGGTCGCCCTCGAACCCGGCGTGGTGGTGGCCTACGAGCGGAACACCGGCACGAACGCCGCGCTGCGCAACGCGGGCATCGAGGTGATCACCATCGCGGGATTCGAGCTGGGTAAGGGCCGCGGCGGCGGCCACTGCATGACCTGTCCGATCGAGCGCGATGCCGCGTTCTGACTTCTCCGGGAGATAGCCATGTCTTACAACCTGCGCAACCGCAGTTTCCTGAAGGAAATCGACTTCACCCCGGCCGAGCTGGGCTACCTGCTGCGGCTGGCCGAATCCCTCAAGCTGGCCAAGTACGCCGGCACCGAGACCCGGCAGCTGGCCGGCCGGGAGATCGCTCTGATCTTCGAGAAAACCTCGACCCGGACCCGGTCGGCATTCGAGGTGGCCGCCTACGACCAGGGCGCGCACGTGACCTACCTCGACCCGTCCGGCTCACAGCTGGGGCACAAGGAATCGATCGCCGACACCGCTGCGGTCCTGGGCCGCATGTACGACGCGATCGAGTTCCGCGGCAGCAGCCAGGCCGACGTCGAGGAACTCGCCGCGCACGCCGGCGTGCCGGTCTACAACGGGCTGACCGCCGAATGGCACCCCACCCAGATGCTCGCCGACTTCCTCACCATGGCCGAGGTCAGTCACAAACCCTACGACGCCCTCAGCTACGCCTTCGTGGGCGACTGCCGGTTCAACATGGGCCGCTCCCTGCTCGTCACCGGCGCGCTGCTGGGCAGCGACGTCCGGCTGGCCGGCCCCGGCGACCTCCAGCCGCCCAAAGACATCGTCGACTTGGCCAAGGACATCTCCGGGCGCACCGGCGCCCGCATCACCATCACCGAAGATCCAGCGCGCGCCGTCGCCGGCGCCGACTTCATCCACACCGACGTGTGGGTCTCCATGGGCGAGGCCAAAGACGTGTGGGCCGAACGGGTCCGGCTGCTTGCCCCCTACCAGGTCAACGACGGCCTCATGCGCAAGGCGATGAATCCCGCCGTCAAGTTCATGCACTGCCTGCCCGCCTTCCACGACACCAACACCGTCGTCGGACGCGAGATTATGGAACACACCGGCATGACCTCAGGCCTCGAAGTCACCGACGACGTCTTCACCTCGCCCGCCAGCATCGTCTTCGACCAAGCCGAAAACCGCCTCCACACCATCAAAGCCGTCCTGGTCGCTACCCTCGGATAACGGTTCTCACGGCCCTCGGGCGCGACTGGCCGAGTTCACTTCTCCGCGGCATGCCTCAGGCCAAGGCATCGCTCAACGTGACTGTCACCAGCCGCGGGCCGCCCGCTCGCGGATTCCGCCCCAATCACCAGAGGATCCATGAGTGTCAATCAGACCGTCCTGACCGGGTTGCCTGCCGGGCCGCAAGGGAACTCGGTCATAGAGGGACTGGGCACCTCCGAGGTGCGGTGGATCCTCCCCGGGCAGCTAGATGCCGCGGTCGCCGGATGGTTCGGGCGCTTCCCCGCCGGGATGGACTCACGCGAGGACGCCTACCTCATCCATCCGGTCCTGCGCGTGCTGTCGGTGAAGATCCGCGCAGGCCAGCTGCTCGAGGTGAAGCAGTACCACGACAGCCCGGGAATCCTCGATGCCACGGGCCGCGCCCGCGGCCGTATCGAGTCCTGGCGGAAGTGGTCATTTCCGATTGGGCTGCTCGGCCCGGACGAGGCCGGACCGCCCGGCTGGACGGTGGTGCACAAAAGACGCCGGATGACCCGATTCCAGCTGGTGAGCGGGAAGCTCACGGCCGACGTCCGGGAGCAGGGCACGGAGTCGGCGTGCACGGCAGATCTAACCGAGGTCCGTTCGGGCGGTGAGACCTGGTGGTCCCTGGGCTTCGAGGCGACCGGTCCGCCCGCCTTGCTCCGCAGCACGCTGCAAGGCACCGTCGCGCTGATGTTCGCCAAGGCCCCGCCCGGCGATGTGGAATTTGACATGAGCCATAGCCAGTCCTACGCCGATTGGGTGTCCCGGCACCGGGTAGCCGCCGCAACTGACCGCCAGGAAGGTAAGGAATCCCTGGCGCGCCGAAGGCAGGATCAACCCGTCACCTGATCAGCCGTAGCCCCGGGCCGGAGGCGGCCCTAACGGCGCAGGTCGGCCAGTTTTCACCTGCTGCCGACATAACGCAGCTGCCGCAGTGACAGGTCATGAAGGCCTGCGGCACACGAACCAGATACGGTCCTCGTCCTGCATATTGGCTGAATTGCCGTCACTGATAATTTCTATGCTGGAAAACCTCTCGCGCAGAGCTTCCCATATGTCAGGAAGCGGAAATGATCTCAGCCTGACGGTCTGTGTAAGCAGCCTGTACCTGCCATCTTGCTGAAGTTCATATACTTCGATGTGCCAGTCGAACACTATCCCGTCGGCCGTACGCACCCGTATCAGCAGGTAATTACCGGCGAACTCCTGCACTAACTGGGGAATACTCGCCATTTCTTGCAGGTGACTGAGCGTGGCGATGTCGAAGACGAACAAACCACCCCGGCCGAGGTGTTCGTAGGCGCGATCGAAGCTGCTCTTCCACGCGGCCAGGCTGAGCAGGTGATTGATGCCCTGATAGGCGCAGACGATAACGTCGAACCTGGCGGCGAGCCAGAAGTTTGCCATATCGGCCAGATACAGTTTGGTCCCGCTGCGCACTTTTTCCCGGGCGACGGCCAGCATGCCAGGCGATATGTCCAGTCCGCTCACCTCGTACACGCCGGCGAGCAGCGCAGTAATGCTGCCGGTCCCGCACGCTAGGTCAAGCAGCGTCCCAGCGTGGCTGTGACGCTGCTCGATGATGTCGTGAATGAACGCCGCCTCCGTGGCGGAATCACCGGTCACGGCGTCGTAATGCGGGGCGAGAAGATCGTAAACAGCCATCATAAGCGGTTCTACACCAGTCTTGCGCGCTGACCATCACCCGCGCGGGATGATGACCGGGACGAGGTCGGAGCGCGTGACGTGCCGTCATCCTGATGCTCCCGGGCTGCGTCCGCTCCCTCCGATGGTCACTGTGAGGTACCCTTCACGAGCCGTCTGGGTTTGCAGCGCGCTGGGCTATTCAGGTCCGACGCCTCAGGTCCGTAACGCGCGGCGGTGGCTCAGTCAGTGGCCAGCCTCTCCCGGCTTCCGTAGGCGCACAGTCCCCACAGGGCCGCCACGTCCAAGGCGATGATCATCAGGGACCAGAACGGGTAAGACGGGATGAAGAACATCTGGCCGATGGCGTTGAGGCCGATCACGGCGACCGCGAACCAGCAGGCCACCTGGTTGCCGACCAGTACCCCCAGCCCGGCGAGGACCTGCAGCGCGCCGAGGATGAGGGCGACCCAGCCCCATCCGCGTAGATCGCGGCCACATAGCGCGCGCCGCCGATGAATACGGAGGACCTGGCGATCGCGGCGGTGCCGTCGATCACGTTGAATATGCCGACCACCCACAGCAGCACGGCTGCAAAGACGATCATCCCGTAGCTTTCACCGTGGCTTGCGCCCCTGGCATGTCTTATTGTCGCCGACGTCACTATGGCCTCCCAGGTGAGAATCGCCGGTACCTTTACTCCACCCTGTCGGGCCAGCGTGGAATGTCGTCACCCTTGCGCGGGTGATCCAATCAGTGCAGGTGACCCGGACTGATCAAGGCCTGGCAAGCAGCGAGGCAGCCTCGCTAGACAAGCGATGTGCCCATCGAGGGCCACCTTCAACGCTGCCGACTGGCCGGTAATGGGGTGCCTCGTCAAGGAGGCGGCACCGGCCGTTATGGCTCCGGCGGCCAGCGCTCTGTCCGGCGGAACTCACCCCCTCAAGGGTGATGCCCCGGGTCAAGGACGCCGTTGAAATGGCAGTGTAACGCGGGCCAGCCGTAAGAGGTGGACCAGATGGGCGTGAAGGAAGCCGCACCGAGGAGCAGGGAAATCAACCACCTGAGCCTCGACGAGCGCCTAGGCCAGGGCAGGACAGCACGGGACCGCACCCCCCCATCCAGCCACGCCGGATGGAGCCCGGCTGCGGACCGGCCCGACCCGGTCGGCCTGCTCGAGGAGCACGACCGCGCTCGGGAGCCGGACCCGGTGCCGGTCCGGCATGGCCGGATGATGGTCTCGCCGTTCACCTTCTACCGGGGAGCGGACAGGATCATGGCGGCGGACCTAGCCGGCACGCCGGTAGCCGGCCTCAGCAGACTTCTGCGAACGCTACGCCGACCAGAACGAGCAGAACTGCAAGGAGTTCGTCAAGGCAGTCCGGTCCGGTCGCCTCGAAGCGGTCGAAGGTGTCTGAGCCCCATGGCCGGGCCTCCTACCGGGCCGCCAGGGCCGTCGGTCAGCGGTAGCTCCGGGCCGGAGGCGGCCCTAACAGCGCAAGTCAGCTACGAGGAGGGCAGTTGATGCAGACCTATGAGCCCGCGCTGGGCTGGACGCTGGTCCTGCGACGCCAGCCGCTCCGCATCGTCGATCGTCACCCGGAAGGCGGCTACAACGACGACTACGAGCTCGTCTGCTGTGAGTGCGGTGATGATCCAGACCTGGATTACCGTGAGGTCTCAACGGACCTTCAGCGGATCCGCGGGCCGTACAGGTTTTCGGCAGGCATCAAGGCGTACGGACGGCACGACAGGCTTAAACACCGACGGCCGCCAGTTCCTGCGGCCAACGGCACACGGCGCCGAACAGGACCCGCCGATGGCCAGACGGGATAGCGCCCGCACCCCCGGCCAGCGACGGGGCCGGGGGGTCGCGCAACGGCTGGCTGACGGGCTTGCCCGACGCGGCAACCGAGGGCGGGCTGCGGAAGGGCTGCGGCAGCGGGGTGCCATGGATCGTGCGGTCTACTCTGCGGTGGCGGCCACCCCCACTCCGTCACTCGACGAGCCGCTGCGCCGGCTCTCCAACGCCGCCAACAACTCCGGCCTCTGGCTGGCTGCCGCGGCCGGGCTCGGCGCGGCGGGAGGCGGGGCCGGCTGGCGTGCCGCGGTGCGGGGAACAATGGCCATCGGCGTCACATCCGCGCTGGTGAACCTGGCGGTAAGTCCGCCTGGTCCCGCCCGCGGCCGGACCGGGCCGGCGCCAGGGTCACGGTCCGGCGGAATGTGCGGATGCCGTCCTCGACATCGTTCCCGTCCGGTCATGCAGCGTCGGGGTTCGCCTTCGCCGCGGCGATCGGCCGGGACCAGCCCTGGCTGTCGGCATTTTCAACGTCGCCGGCCTGCCTCACCCAACGAGGCCGAGCACGGTATCCGCGGGCAGTTCCGCGCCTACCTGGCCACCTTGCAAGACAGCCGGTGCCGCCTCGAGCGCTTCGAGATTGGCGTAACTGACGGTTACTGGGATGCACTAGATCACTGCGGTGCTTTAGGTCGGCAAAGGGGAGAATGGGACCATGAGCGATCTGCCCCGCCATCCTGTCACCCGCATGGTCAGGCTGGCCAGGTTGCCGGTCGGGTTCGCAGGCCGGACCGCGCTGGGAACCGGCAAACGCCTGGGCGGCCAGCCAGCCGAGCTGGTGACCCAGGAAATCCAGCGGCGGACAGCAGATCAGGCCTTCAGGGTCCTTGGTGAGCTCAAGGGCGGCGCGATGAAACTCGGTCAGGCGCTGTCCGTATTCGAGGCCGCGCTGCCCCCGGAGATCGCCGAACCGTACCGGGCCACCCTGACCAGGTTGCAGGAATCCGCGCCGCCGTTGCCTGCCCGGACTATTCACAAGGTGCTCGCGGGCGACATGGGCGAGCAGTGGCGGGCCAGCTTCGCCGAGTTCGACGACCAGCCGGCGGCCGCCGCCTCCATCGGGCAGGTGCACCGAGCCGTCTGGCACGACGGGCGCCAGGTTGCCGTCAAGATCCAGTACCCGGGCGCGAGCAGGGCGCTGATGAGCGATTTCAACCAGCTGAGCCGCTTCGCCCGGCTTTTCAGCGGGCTCATGCCTGGCCTGGACGCCATGCCGCTGATCGCCGAGCTCCGGGACAGGGTGGCCGAGGAACTCGATTACCGGCTTGAAGCTGCCGCCCAAGAGGCCTTCGCCGCCTACTACGCCGGCGACCCGGACGTCTGCGTCCCACGCGTGGTCTCCGTCAGCGACCACATGCTCGTCAGCGAATGGCTTGACGGCATCCCGCTCGCGAGGATTATCGCCGACGGCACGCCCGCTCAGCGGAACCGGGCGGGCAGCATGATCATCCGTTTTCTGCTCTCGGGTCCTGCGAGGGTTAGGCTTCTGCACGCGGATCCGCACCCGGGCAACTTTCGCCTGCTTGCCGACGGAAGGCTCGGAGTGCTCGACTTCGGCGCTGTCGACCGGCTGCCAGACGGCTTCCCGCCCATCTTCGGAAGGGTGCTGCGGCTCATGCACGAAGGCGGCGAGCCCGCCAAGCTTGAGGACGAGTTCCGGTCACACGGCTATCTCCGGGACGGTGTCAGCATTGACCTGACAGCGCTGCGCGCCCTCCTGGCACCACTTGCCGAGCCGTCCAAGGCGGAGTCGTTCAGGTTCAGCCGCGAATGGCTGCGCACCGAGACGATGCAGGCATCAGTCCTGCGTTCATCCAGCGTTCTGCGGCGGCTCAACCTGCCGTCCTCTTACGTGTTCATCCACCGAGTATCGGCAACTGGTCTTGGCGTGCTCTGCCAGCTCGAATGCGAAGCGCCCTTCCGCGCTGAAGTGCTCAGATGGCTACCCGGATACGCGGACACGGCTAAGCCCGCGCGGCAGCCCCAGCCTGCCCGGTCGGCTTCCCCAGCCGGGTCCGCGCCGCCAGCCACCGCCAACGGGCACGCCCGATCCGCGCCGCCAGCCACCGCCAACGGGCACGCCCGATCCGCGCCGCCAGCCAGAGCGGACCCGCGGGAAAAGCCGGCTCAGTCTGCGCGGCCAAAGAGGCCAGAACAGATAACATCGTGGTACGTGCAATGGAGGGACATCATGGCTAAGCTGCCGCGCCCTCAGGCGCCCGAGAGGTTCCGCGCTATGTTCCCGGACCTGGCCGACTGGCTGGAATCCCCGTGGACAGGACCACCGCCGTTCCTGACGGGCCAGGCGTTCCGGCTCGAGGAAGCGATCCGGGACAACCGCTATGTGATCCGGGCCGAACTCCCCGGCTTGGACCCGGAGAACGACATCGAGGTCACCGTCGACAACCGGATCCTGACCATCCGCGCCGAGCGTCGCCAGGAGGACAACGGGTCATATCGCTCGGAGTTCCGCTACGGCTCGTTCGCCCGCGCGGTCAGGCTCCCCGCCAAGGTCGACGCCGCAGACGTTACCGCTCGGTACGACAAGGGAGTTCTCGAGGTCAGCATCCCGGTTCGTGCGGCCAAGCCAGAAGGCACCCGGATCCCAATCGAGGACGCGGACGCGATGCCCGAGCAGCCGTCCGACCAGGCCGGATAGAGAATCGGCACGGCCAGGATGCGGCTGCGTGATCAGCTCTTGGACAGGAACCGCAACCGCGCCGCTCGCGCGTCCCAGGAGTAGATGACCGCCGTCCCGGCGATGACGTCATGCAGGGCCCTGCGCCGGCCGCCCAGCAGGATGCCGGTGAACCCGAGTCCCAGGAACAGGAAGCTCAGCGGGAATGCCAGCGTCCGCACGATCGCCCGGCGCGCGCTGGCGTCGGTGCCATCGTCTCGCACGACTCTCACGCCGAACAACGCCATGCCGGCGGTCCTGCCGCTCGCGGCCCAGGAATAAGCGAAGTAGATGAACTCCCAGACCGCAAAGGCGATGATCACCCAGATGTCGCCCTTGTGCCAGGTGATGTCCTTGCCGGTCAGCACCCTGGCCGCGAACGAGATGGCCGCCAGGGCGAGCATGTACACGCCGAGACTGGCCCCCACATCTACAGCGAAGGCGGTAAAACGTGACGCGAAACCGGAGTACTTCCCTTGCAGGCTCTCCCGGATGACGGCCGGCGGCCCGGAGGGCACGGCATCGCCCGCGCGCGCAGTCATCATCCCGCCCCGGGCCGCAGCCTGTCAGGCGGGCCGGGCGGGCCGGGGTATGGGCGGCGGCGAAGACGCCCTATCCAGCGGGCGATGAACTCGTCGAGCCCGACCGTCTGGCTGCGGACCACGTCGAGCACCTGGCTCGCGGCCCCGCTGGAGGATGCGGCGATGATGGCGCCCAGATCAGTCCGGCCGACCAGTGCCTCGACGTCGATGTGCTCGACGATGTCATTGAGGTCCATGCGGCTGAGCAGGCGATTCAGGTCGATCCGGTCCAGCAGCCGGTTGATGTCGACTTGATCCAGCAGCGCGTTCAGATCGACCTCGTCCAGCAGTGCGTTCACATCCAGCGCGGAAACCACAAGCTCCATTGCGCGCTCGGCGGCGGTCTGGGCCCACGTCTCTGGGCGCGGGATCATTCGGCCCTCCGCCAAACGCCGTCGTTCAGAGGAGTCCACAAGGTAAGTATCACTGCTCTATACAGGCCCGGACCACCCCCTATGGGGTGAGCCGCCAGATCCGGCGGAGCGAGCGACACGTTCGCTACTGCTGAAGGCACTCGACGCCGGCAGCGGCCACGAGCCCGACCTCCGCTGCATCATCGCCGGCGTGACAACGCTGACACAGCCCTGGACGCCTTGCCGCCTAGCCGAGGCGGTCAACGAAGCCGACGATGAGGCTCGGAGTAACGGCCTGGCACATCGCACCGTGAGCACTCGCTCAGAGTCTTGACATATGCCCACAGCGTTGGTGCAGGATCAGACGATGACAGGGGCAGCGATTCCGGCGCCTGGCCTTCTGGGTGACCTTGGCCTGGGCGGCGCGGCGATCATCGTCACCGGCGCGAGCAGCGGGATCGGGGCGGCAACCGCCGTGGCGCTCGCCGCGGCCGGGGCCAGAGTGGTGCTCGTCGGCCGGCGCGAGGACGCGCTCAAGGCACAGGCCGATGTCGTCGCCGAGGCGGGCGCGGAGGCGCTGGCCGTCCCGGCGGACATGGCAGAGGCCGGAAGCCCGGCCCGGATCGTCGCCGCCTGCCGGGACCGGTTCGGCCGGATCGACGGCGTCGTGAACAACGCCGCCGTCGTCCGGCACAGGCCGCTGGCGGACTGGGATACGGCCGACTTCGACCGGCACGTCGCGACCAACGTGCGTGGCCCCTACTTCCTGATCCAGGCTGCAGTGCCAGACCTGGCCGCCTCGCCGGTCCGGTCCATCGTGAACATCAGCTCCTCGTCCGGGGCCGTGCACCTGTCCGGCCAGTCCGTGTACGGCATGACCAAGGCCGCGCTGAACTACCTCACGATCAGCCTGGCCGGGGAGCTGGCCGCAACCGGCATCAGAGTGAACTGCATCGGCCCGGGCCCGATCGACACTCCTATCCATGCGACCTGGGCCGATGACCTCGAAGCGGCCTATCAGTGGCTGGCCGGGCAGGTCCCACTCGGCCGGATCGGCGAGGCAGACGAAGTCGCCCGGTGGATCGCGTTCCTGCTCTCTCCGGTCTCATCGTTCATGACCGGAGCCGTGATCCCGCTGGACGGGGGCCAGGTGATCCACCGTGTCTGAGCAGACCTCTTGCCAGGCAGCGCCAGCATCTTCATACTTCTGAGCAAATAACCAGAATATGAGCGTTCGCTCACGATGGACGGCCGGAGGCGAGGCGCGTGGTCTATCTGTGGGGACGGCAATGGTCCCGGGGCGAGCTGCTGGCACGCATCGGCCGGCTCGAGCAGCTCGGCGGCGTCCAGCTGACCGAGGCTGCGGACGGCGCCGAGCGCGGGGTCCGGCTGCTGCGGTTCGCCACCGGGGCCGGATTTGACTTCGAGGTGCTGGTCGACCGCGGCTTCGATGTCGGCCGGGCGTGGCTCGGCGGCAGGCCGCTCACCTGGTGGTCACCCGTGGGCCTGATCGGGCCCTGGTATCACGAGCCGGCCGGGATCGGCTGGTTCCGCGGCTTCGCCGGCGGGCTGGTGTCCACCTGCGGCCTCGACCAGGTGCAGCTCGGCGGCACCGACGACGCGACCGTGTTCAACTACCCGCACCGCGCGACCGAGACCTACGGCCTGCACGGCCGGTACACCGGGCTGCCCGCCCGGCTGGCCGGATACGGCGCCACGTGGTCCGGCAACGAGTGCGTGCTCTGGGCGGAGGCCGAGGTCCTCCAGGCCGCGGTGTTCGGCGAGCAGCTGCTGCTGAACCGCAGGATCGAGGCGGACCTCGGCGGGACCAGCGTGCGGATCGCGGACACGGTCACCAATGTTGGCGCGACCGCGTGCCCGCACATGCTGCTCTACCACTGCAACGTCGGCTTCCCCGTCGTCGACGACGGGGCCGAGATCGCCTACCCCGCGCCCGCCGGCATCTGCGTGAGCGAGGCCAGCTCGCCGGACTACCGGCAGCTGGCCAGCCCCGAGCCGGCCTTTGTCGAGGAGTGCTACGAGCACGACATGATGCCCGACGCGGCCGGATACGTTACCGCCGCCGTGCTGAACCCGGCAGCCGGATTGGGCGTATACCAGCGGTACCGCAAGGACCAGCTGCCGCACCACGTGACCTGGCGGCAGCTTGGCTCGGGCACCTACGTGGTCGCCATGGAGCCCGGCACCAACCGGGACGCGGGGCGTTTCGACGCCAGGGAGCGCGGCGAGCTCATCCACCTCG
>Ga0208725_1000158_pt1 | contig 15476 bp, 13 predicted proteins | sample MicForSoSWNH13_O_FD_188004 | JGI IMG/M metagenome (GOLD analysis project Ga0208725, IMG submission 188004) | Forest soil microbial communities from Harvard Forest Long Term Ecological Research site in Petersham, Massachusetts, USA - MetaG HF011... | ecosystem: Environmental > Terrestrial > Soil... | reverse complement strand
GGACATGCCCAGCGCCGAGCACGGCGCTATCACGCTGCTGGAGCGGTCGGCCGTCGTCGCGGCCCTGCGGACGCTGCCGCCACGGCAGCGGGAGGCGCTGGTCCTGCGCTATTACGGGGATCTGTCCGAGGCCCAGATCGCGGGCGCCATGGGGATCAGTAAGGGCGCAGTGAAGAGCCACACGGCCAGGGCCATGATCGCCCTGCGCAGCGTGCTGGAGCGTGAGACGTGAACGCGAGTATGAACGGCGACTACGAGGAGGCCCTTGCAGGGTGTGAGCGAGCCTACCGAGAAAAGTCAAACATTCTTCAGTTCCTTAAAGTACACCCCGTCTTTGATCCCGTGCGCGACGATCCACGTTTCAAGGACCTACTCCATCGCGTCGGCCTCGATTAAGCACGTAGCTCAATTAGTGAGGGCTGGGCTGTGCCGCGCCCATGAAACAGAGATGCCTGCCGTTACATGGTCACTTTGAGGAACGGAATTGTGATGGCAGGGGCTTGAGCCTCCAGCGACTGCCAATCATCCGTCGCATTCGCGTTATGCCAGTTAGGTCCCGGATTGGCCGCTACCGGAAGCTATCCGGCTTGCGGCGGGATTAGTCCCGTGAAGTCGCGTAGGGTTTACTGATGAATTTCGGGAGAAGGGTTTCCCAGTTATCGGACTCAAGTCCTGATAAACGCCTTTACCGGAAATTGAAGTCCTAGTACGGCATTTGTCCGGTTACGCGACTTTTCGGGAGTTAGCTATGGCACCCCATCGTGCTCTTGGAGCCAGGGTATGCCGCTACCAGGAGAAACGGGGTTCCTCACGCCAAGGGGGATTGCTGCCGTTATCGAACGCGAAGCCGGTAACTTTGGGCTTTCCCTCAGGAATGTACAAACGCACTGGGATTTTGGAGTCAGGGGTTTCGGGCGGGAGCTTTTGCCAACCAGCGCTTGTCTGAAGATAGATGACATCGGCATTTTCTACGGGAGCGAAGCATTGAAAAGGTGCATCCAGTTGGCGGGACATGATGAGGACTATTCTTCCGGTATTCGTTAATGCCGACATGCCCGACACTTGGATATGACCGGTGATGCCGGCGGAGCGGAGGCGCTGGGCCTCCTGCGCAGTCAGATTCAGAGGTGGTGCACTGGGAGTGTCGGGCACAAAAGGAAATCGGCCACTTGGAGGAAGCGGCATGGGGAAGGAATCAATCGTCAGCGGAGCAGCGCTGGGAGTCCAGAGGGCGAAGATGACCTCGCCGGAGAGACGAACAGCAGGCTTGCCCGAGTGGACAATGGGGACTGCAGGGTTCAGGGCGTGGAGGATCAAGGACGGCACGACGGGCACCAGCAGAGCGACAACTGCCCAATGAATGTGCAATCGCGGCGTGGCGCTTGCTGCGAAGAGTCGCGGCAGAAACAGGGCGCCGAAGGCAATCGCGTTGAAGATGACTATAGCCAGGAAGATTAGCGGAAAAAAAAGGGGGTACGGCTGCAGGTACCACAAATAAGAAAAATTATGGAATCCCGCGAGAAGCGCGAGCGCGGGCGCGGCGATTCCGCCAAAAATGCGGATCAGGAATAAAGGCGCGCCCATGCGTTGCAATGCCAAGGCGGCCAAGTACATCAGCGCTCCACACAACAGATAGTTGCGCGTTTCCGCCATAGCCCAAACCAGCGGCTTGTGTCCGTGCCCACCGAGCGCTTCGAACAACCCCAGTAACGCGGCGGGGCCCCACACCACGAGGAGGACGTATTCTGTCGCAGCTTGCACGCATTGGAGCACCAAACGCCAAGTTGCATTCTCGGGAACTGAAGCCATTGCTGGCAAGAGTATCAGACCCGCATGTCGGTTTTAGGCTTGCCAGCGCTGGCGTTGTTTTGAACGTAAACCAGGAGCGCAGCCTGAGAAACACCTTGATACCTCGGGGCCTGCATTTTGCGGGACACTCCTGACGGTGAAGCCACCTCGAATACGCGACAGCGGCGTCAAATGCCGACAAGTCCTGATAAACGCATTTACCGGAAAATGACTCTTAGTTTCCGGTTACGCGACTAATCAGGAGTTAAGCTGAAATTGTGACAAAACCTCAGTTATTCGCCAAGCGTTCGGAGGAGAAAAACAGATGTTGAAGCTGTGGGTTATGTGCGGAGTCTTCGTGTTCGCAGGAGCCTTTGGGACGCAGATTACACTTGCAGCCGCGCCGTTGCAAGTCGAGGGAACCCCGCCTGTCCGGCACAGCAAAGCGACCCTTTTGGGGCCCATAACATGGGGATCACCGGATCAGCCTTACGGCAAAAGCCACTTGAGTAACTTAATCACGATTTGCCGGAGCGGGAGTTTTCCGAGGAGGATCAGCAAGTTGCGATGAAACGGGACGAGTCAACTTCTCTTCTTTATTCACCTTTTATTCGCAATTCCTCACCATTTGCCGCCACTACCGTGACATTCTCGTGACAGCCGATGAAGTACGATGATAGCGATTGTTCCGGATACCCCGTAATCGGTCCAGTTTCGATGCCACGCGCGGGGTCACTTCCTACAAGCGGACTTGTCGTTCCCTATCCGCAAAGACCGAAACGCTCCTGCCGGCAAGCATGTTTGTGGTTTCCGAAAATTCCGAACGCGCAGCCGTTCGGAACGCGACGAACCGGAACGATTGGGGTTGCCTCAACGGTTGGTCAGATTGTTAAATGAGTTGATGGACTTGACCCGCTGTTGTCTTGTGCCCACCGGGTGAAAGACCCAACGAGGAGGACCTGTTGAACCGGTCCTACTATTGGATAGGAGGATTTCGATGACTCAAACACTAAGTAAGACGATGAAGGCTGTGGCGATTGATCGGTTTGGTGGAATTGAAACGTTAGAAACTCGGGAGCTTCCCATCCCGGCCGTCGGCGCCGATGAAGTGTTGGTTCATGTGGAAGCCGCTGGCATCGGCGTTTGGGATCCCTTTGAACGGGAAGGCGGGTTTGCGAAAGAGTTCAATGTCAAGCCCGTATTTCCACTTATATTGGGATCCGATGGCGCCGGCACTGTTGAAGCCGTGGGACCCCAAGTGAAGCGGTTTAGAAAAGGGGACCGCGTTTACGGAATTTCCTTTCTGAATCCGAAGGGCGGATTTTATGCGCAGTATGCTGTTGTGAAAGAAACCAGTTTGGCGCTCATCCCGGGGAAACTCACGATGCCACAAGCCGCTGCGATGGCCGTTGATGCTGTCACGGCTCTTGCAGGTCTTGATACAACGCTGGGCTTAAAAGATGGAGAGTCCCTATTGATCTTTGGTGCCAGCGGCGGCATTGGTCACTTGGCCGTGCAATTGGCCAAACGCATGGGCGCGCGCGTATTGGCCGTGGCCTCGGGCGATGATGGCGTTGCCTTTGTGCGCGGTCTTGGCGCGGACAAGGTTGTGGATGGATATAAGGAAGACGTGCTCGCTGCCGCGCGCCAGTTCGCACCCAACGGTCTTGATGCGGTGCTCCTAACGACTGGTGGTGAAGCAGCTGAAAAATCTTTAGCCGCTCTACGAACGGGTGGACGCGTCGCCTATCCCAACGGTGTCCAACCCGTTCCCAAAGAACGTGCCGGCATTAAACTCCAAAACTACGACGGCGAATATAACCCGCCACCCTTAGACAAGGTCAACCGCCTTATCGGTGCCGGTCCTTTCGAAGTCAAAGTCGCCCGAACATTCACTCTAGATCAAGCCGCCGACGCTCAACGCGCGCTCAATGATCACTACCTAGGCAAGCTCGCATTGATCACGAAGTAATCGATAAAATAGAGCAAGCTCTGCGGTTTTCGTCGCGACGGCCTCCATCTTCGTCGGTCGCCTGTCGCGTTCGGTTCGCGGGCCCATTTGCGTTCTCGATTGTTCCTCGACTTTCACTTCCGCGTCTGGTTGCGGTTGAGCAGCCACGGGATTGCGCGGAAGCAACGACGAACTCAAACAGCTATGGAATGCTCATAGCGCGTGGCTGGGCCTCGGTCCCAGAATTTGACGAATGCCCCGTAGAGGCTATGCGGCCGCTTCACCTCTTCAGGAGTCCGAAAATGGTGGAAACCACCTGGCGAGATTTTTACAGAGCCGCCGTCCTTGAACTAGACCGCTCACTACTTAAGATTCGCCTGAAAGCGGCTGAGGATGCGATTAAAGCTCGTACGTCAGATGCCAGAGCTTCTCGCGAGGAGCGAGGGAAATGGCTGACGCCCTCTCTACGTTGCGCCGATTACAGAAAGTGGATTGGTAGCCTTGTTCTCAGCGGCATCGAGAGCGCACGAGAATCAAACTGAGCGCGTGCGTTCTCGTTTTCCCTACGCAGCAAGTCGTCCCGTTTCCCAGTGTCCGGTAACGCGACTAATCGGGACTTACGAAGTTTGAAATTGGCCACGCTGATCCGCGTGATTCAAGGACCATGTCGAGCGGTTCGGCGCTCCAGACGAAAAACTAACGCGAACGCGAGCAAATTTCTCCCGCGACCGACAATCACGCGACATCGTATACTTCGGCGATGTTCTGGCAACAGCCCGACACACAAGTTTTGAGGATCCCGACGCCGACCATCGCGGTGCAGCTTGCCGCGGCGCTGTGTATTGGGATGCTCGTGGGAATCGAGCGCGAATGGGCGAACAAGGAATTTGGGCTGCGCAGTTTCGCGTTTATTTCCGTGCTGGGGATGTTGAGCGCGCATCTGCCCGTGGGGCTGGCGGCGGTGGCGTTTGTGGGCGTCCTGCTGTTGATCGCGGCGTCGGACGTGCGGAATCTGCAAGCGGCGAAGCCGATGGAGCTGACTACGTCCATCGCGGCGCTGCTGGTGTTTGTTGCGGGTTACCTGGTGGGCGTCGGACACGTATTCACGCCGGTAGCGTCGGCAATCGTTATTACGATGTTGCTGGCGTGGAAGCTGGAGCTGCGCAAGTTTGCGGGAGGGCTGACGCTGGAGGAAATTCGCAGCGCGGTGTTGCTGGGACTGCTGGGGTTTGTAATCTATCCGATCATACCGAATCGTTTTGTGGATCCTTGGCAACTAGTGAACCCCCGCACGGCGTGGGTGATAGTGATAGTGATCGCGGGCATCGGATTTGTGAACTACGTGCTGTTGAAGCTGTATGGGACGCGCGGAATTTACGTCAGTGGATTTCTGGGCGGGCTGGTGAACAGCACGGCGGCAGCGGCGGAATTGGCGAAGCCGCTGGGAGCAGGCAGCGCGTCACTGGGTGTAGCGATCGCCGCACTGATGCTGACGATCGTGGCGATGTTCGCGCGCAATTTGATTATCGTGGCAATTTTTTCGCCGGCGGCGCTGGCCGCAGCCGCCGCGCCGCTGATTGTTATGGCCATTGGCGCGCTCGTGCTGGTGCGGCGATCACGGGCACGCGCCGGAGATACGGCATCAGAGATTCATCTGGAGTCGCCGGTTTCACTGATGCACGTACTGAATTTTGCGGTACTGTTTTTGGTGATTCAAGTGCTGTCGACGCTGGGCGAGCGGCACTTGGGCAAATTTGGCTTTCTGGGGATCAGCTTGCTGGGAGGTCTGGTAAGCAGCGCCAGTACTACCGCAGCCGCTGCGAATATGGTGGCAAACGGGCAATTGCAGCCAGGACTGGCGGGGACGGGAGTAGTGCTAGCGTCCATTGCGAGCGCGCTGATCAATCTGCCGATCGTGGCGCGCGGAGCCAAGAATGGGGAATTGACGCGGCGACTGGTGACCCTGACAGTAGGGCTGGTGATTTTGGGAATAGCAGTGCTGATCCTGCGGGAATACCGCTGGCTGCTGAAAATCTAGCGACGATTGGCCGGGAACTATCTAAACAATTATCGCGTTGTTCGTCGAGCGTTGATAAGGCCCACCCACTGCGCGGACCCGTTTCGACTGGGTTGTGCCTGGTTGATCCCTTACCGGACATCTGCGACTTGTCGTTTAGCGAGGAAGTCTCAGAAAATCCCGGGTTCAAGGTCATGGAGCTTGGCTATTCGTGACTTGAAGCACTCGGCATGACAGAACCACACTTGCCAGCCCCCGCCTTGCGTCTGAACAGTTAGGCGGCAAGGCTCGACGGAGTTGGGCTCGATGGGCTGTCCGCAGAAACAGCAGGGATCCCACCCAACTTTGACTTCGGTGTCTGCAATTGACCTGCCCCCGATTCGCTGCAGCGCGGTCTACCACCTGAAAATTATTCTCGCACGATTCGCGCATTGATTCGACATTGCGTCCGCGGGAGAACCTTCCGGTTGGCTGCATTCGGTCAAAACCTAGCCACAGCAGCGTTCCGGCTGTTCTAACCCTAGCAAGCGATTTTGACTTTTGTTTTCAATGCCAGGCGGGTTGTAGCTTAGTGTTGCGTCGACCCATTGAGATCACCCGACTTATCAGGAGTTATACCGTTGCTGCGGAGTCGATTGCTGGCGGAGCGACACGCAGCTACGTGCGTTGGCGCACCAAGGCGCCTAAATGTACTCACTGGTAAAACTGACAGTTGTCAAGAAAGCGCGGCACGGGCAGGATTTCAAACTCAAACGCGAGTTGATGATCGAGAACCTTTATTAATACTCGGAATTAGAAATGGCTCTATGTAGTGGAAGTAGCGTTCAAGTGGCATTTGCGGCGGAGAAATGATTTTGCGGAGCTAGACGCGCGAGACAGTTCGTGGTTCCGGGGCAGCGGGTCTTCGGCGGCGGGTGTGGAGTCCGGCAGAAGGGCGACGGATGTTGGTACGGGGGTGTCTTCCAAATTCCATCAGTGGATCGGAGGAAGGGATTTGACATGGCAAACGTTTTCAGGAACCTGATCGTCTTAGGAATTCTGGGCCTTTTATATTCTCCTACTCCGGTGACTGCTCAGACTGCTCCTGTTCCCAGCCTCGATTGGCAAGAGGCAGGGCCCTCGAAATCTCTGCACCTATTATTTCTTGACGCACCTTTGGCGCAGCCAAAAAGCGCGACGGCAGATTCTGCAAAGTCGCTGGATCTCACCGTTCCGCTTCCGTTCGAAAGACCAGCAGACAACGTATCCGTGTTGACAAGCGTCCCCAGTTCCGCCGCGACGAATCCGCGCGACCGGCCGGCATCGGGCACGAAGTTTCACTTCTGGCCCTCGTTCGGCGAGTCACTGTTGTATACCGGGATCATGCACACGTTTAACCTCGCGACGGAGCCGGGCACACGCGACGCACTGAATGGTCCGTGGTTCCACAACTACATCCACTCCGTCGGGGAATTGCGCGGTTGGAGTGACAACGACAAATTCATGGCGCCATACGTTGGCCATCCCATCGAAGGATCGATATTCGGTTTCATCGAGCGGCAGAACGATCCCAAATTCAAGCAAGTACAGTTCGGAGATGGCCGGGACTACTGGGTGAGCCTGCTGCGGTCCATGGCGTTCTCCGCGGTGTGGCACACGCAATGGAAAATCGGACCAATCAGTGAGGCGTCCATCGGGAATGTGATGCTCCACGCTTCGCCGGGATTTATCACGCTGGTGGATACGCCAACGCTGGGATTTGCCACCATGCTGGCAGAAGACGCCGCCGACCGGTATCTGATTGTCGGCCTGGAAAACCGGAGCACCAATCGCGCGCTGATTATTATGGCGCGTAGTTTTCTGAATCCGGGGCGAACGTTTGCCAACATAATGGCTTTCAAGCCGCCGTGGAATCGCGACACGCGGATGGGACTGTTCGGTGAGAACTACGAGATCCGCAAAGACATGGTGAAGGAATACAAGGAAGGATCGGGGCAGAAGCTTTTTGAATACCACAAGCCGGAAGTTGATCCGGACGAGGCCATGAAGAAGTATCCGTTGGAAGCGCCCATAGAGTTGTTGGCTTATCCGTATTACGAAACCTTTTTGGGAGGCGGAAGTTGCATTGGCGGGGGCGGTTCCGGAGCCGCGCGAATAAACCCGCAGCTACAAGTGATCGCCCTGGTGGACGGATGCTTGATCATGCACCAATCAGCGTACAACGTCAGCGGGGATTCGTTGTTCTTTGGCGGCGGGGTACGTTGGACCCCGCTCGCGTCGCATCACTGGTCACCGTATACGCAAGTGGTTTTCGGCGGGAGGAAAGTGACGCAGGAAGTGGACGACCCTCAGCTCAGAAAGAAGCTGATGGAGGAATGGAACAACGGCTCCGGCACGCTGGGGCATTATCCAATGCGCAGCGCGTGGTCTGTGGAAACTTCACAGAACGGTCCTAGTTTGCGGGTGGGTGGAGGAGTGGACTGGGTGGTGACGCGGCCGTTTGCGTGGAGATTGATCAATATGGAGTACACGCACACATGGATCGACAGCGTCAACGCGCCGGGTGCCGCGGATGCGATCCGCCCGCAGAATGGATTCATTATATCTACGCAGGCGGTGGTGCGCATTGGGACGTGGTAGTGTGAGATCCGATTGCGGCCCGCGCAGTTCGCCAGATGGGTTACGTATGTGGGTTCGGCCGCTATTCTATTTCCGCTATGGTGGGCTCCAAGAACCAAAATGGGCTACCATTCTGGGCCTTGGCTGGCTGGGTTGGTTGAGTTGCGTGTGCTTCCGCGAGGCCAAGAAAATCGAAGCGAAAGTGCGTCAGAACTAGCTTAGACCAATCAATTTCTGCAATTTCGACCCGCAGATAGCGGTCAAGTCCCGATTAACGCCGAAACCGGACATTGAGGAAACGGGGCAGCGGGGCCCTAGAATGAGCTCTCGGTCAACAGCCAAGGAGATCCAAAATCTGAGTGCCGCGTCTTGTGTCGCTTACGCGAACCTCGGAGCCATTCTTACCTCTCCAGCTGCACTCAATCTTGCACCCCAAAAGCATTGGCGATCAGCACCCACACTCGAAGCGCAATGTCCTAAGACCCATTTCCGGATCCGAATGTAGATGAACTATTTGTCAGGCAAGCCGGCATTACTCGCCGGCTGGTCTTAGCGATAGCTCAAATGGTGGTCTCTGACCCGGCGGGATAGACCCGGCTCTTGCCAAAGGTGTACCATCCGCGGCGGAGTTCCGCGCGTCTCCATGATGCATGCATCTCAGTCCGAACATAAGTCGGCCCTCACGGGGCACAGATTCTTTTTGCTCTTCCTCTTCCTGCTGGCAACACTAATTCTCTATCCGTATGCCGAAGCGAGCCGCTTTGGCTACTACGCGTTGCGTGTCCTCGGAAGCGCGGCGATTCTGCTTAGTGTATACGCAGCTAACTTCCGCCGTTCCCTTCTTGTCTTTGCCCTCCTGCTTGCAATTCCCGCCTTGTTCCAACACATCCTGCTTCCCAAGGTCTTTGCGAACTCATTCTCGATGATAAACATCGCACTAAGCTTTATTTTTGACATATTCGTTGTTGTGGTCATTTTTCGACGTGTGTTCGCAAGAGCCGAGGTGAATTCAGAAACTGTTTTCGGTGCCCTCTGTATCTATTTGCTGGTGGGGTTCATTTTTGCCAGCGTTTATGGTCTGGTGGGCGCCTTGCAGTCAAACGCCTTTTATCTCGATCCGCATACCAATCTACATACCGTCCCTGACCGATTCGATTTCATTTACTATAGCTTCGGCACTATGACCTCGCTCGGTGTTGCTGGAATTACAGCTGTTTCGGGTCAAGCACGATCGGTTTCGTTACTCGAAGCAATTCTCGGCGTCTTATACCTCGCGGTTCTGATCGCAAGACTGATTGGAGCCTACCGGCTGGACGCCAGGATTTAGTCGATTACCGTACAGTGTTTGTGGCTTCTCAGAGGTCCCGTCAAGACGTGCGGGATTCGTCCGGATATGCTTCGGTTACCAGCCTAGGAGGTCTAAAACCTAAACGCCCTATCGGGTGTCGCTTACAAGAAAATCAGAGCCATTCTTGCCCCTCTGCCTGCACCCATTCCTGCACCCAAAAAGTACTCGCAGCAGCAGCCGACGACAGCTGACGCAGCTAAGTTCCACTTGATTGCATAACAATGTCGGCCCCTCGACTCGAGTGGGCTCTTGTTGATGCGCTCGGGAAGACGGAGCCGGAATTCGGTTCGCACGCGGGACAGCTCGGTACCGGACATGGCGTGAACGAGAACGCCGCGCACTTGAACGGGCACCCCGCTCCCTCACGAGAGGGAGTTCGAATAACCAATCATGGTCTGAAGTTTACGATCGAAGAGATGTATGGGTCGGACGGAAGCCGACCGCTAGATTACGAACGAACCGAAGTCGTCAAAGCCGACAAGAAAGATCTCCCAGGAATCGGAAGAAAAACTCTTTTAAGTGAATGGATAAGTCTGCTCAAAAAGTGTTTGACAGGGCCGACATTGTTAGAGATGTCCGGTTTCAGCGTTAATCAGGAGTTGGGAGGCTGAATCACGCCAAGTGGCTGGCGATGAAATCGAACATCGCTTAAAAACGCTGAGCGATCAGCCTGATTAGCTTGCGAGCCTGCCCATCACGACATTATCGCGCGCTTCTTCTTTCAGGCTGAGCACAACGCGGCCGTTCACCTGGCCGTTCTTCAGGCGGGTGAACACGTCGTTGATGGATTCCAGCGGCATGGTCTCGATGGTTGCTTTCACTGTGCCCTCTGCAGCAAAGGCGAGCGATTGTTCGAGGTCCAAGCGGGTGCCGACGATAGAACCGCGAATGGTGTAGCCGTTCAGGACCACGTCGAAAATGGAAACCGGAAATTCCCCGGGCGGAAGGCCGTTCAGGACGCAAGTGCCGCCGCGACGAAGCATGCCGACCGCTTGTTTGAAGGCGATCGGTGAAACGGCCGTGACGAGTGCACCATGCACGCCGCCGATTTGTTTCTGGATTTCCTTCGGTGGGTCCTGCGTTTTCGCATCAATGGTGATTTCGGCGCCGAGCTTGCGCGCGAGAGCCATCTTTTCTGGCCCCAAGTCCACAGCTGCGACATGCAGTCCCATGGCCTTCGCGTATTGGATGGCGATGTGGCCCAGCCCGCCTACTCCCGAGATGACTACCCATTCGCCGGGCTGCGCCTCCGTCATTTTCAATCCTTTATAAGTGGTGACGCCGGCGCAGAGGATCGGCGCTGCCTCCACGAAGGAAAGATTCTTGGGAAGGCGCCCCAAGTAATCCGCCTGGCCCACGGCGTACTCAGCAAAACTGCCGTTCACCGAATACCCGGAGTTTTGCTGCTCCGGGCAGAGCGTTTCCCATCCGGCGAGGCAGTAATCGCAATGTCCGCAGGCGCTGAACAGCCATGCGGTTCCGACGCGGTCGCCTTCTTTCAAATGAGTGACGCCCGGGCCGAGCGCCACGACGACTCCCGCGCCTTCATGGCCCGGGATAAACGGCGGCGTAGGCTTAATGGGCCAGTCCCCGTCGGCGGCATGTAGATCAGTGTGGCAGACTCCCGTGGCGAAAATTTCTATCAATGCTTGGCCTGGGCCGGGCGTGGGCACGGGAACATCTTTCACAATCAACGGCTGGCCAAATTTTTCGACTACCGCGGCTCGCATGGTTCGCTTGATCGCCATTTTTTCTCTCCCTGATGCGTGGGATGTCGTGACTGTACCGCGGGTTCCGCTGGCGATATGTACCATTCGGCACAGTGCGGTGTGATGCCCGTCACGCATAACTGTGACGGCTGTCACTTCTGAACGCAGAGATAGCGGGCAGACTCGGGTGAGTACAAAGGTGTCCTGGGATGCAGTCGAACGGACGCACAAAGGCCATGATCAACAGCTTCAAGATAATTTCTCGAGCGAACGGGAGTACAATAGGGCGGGATTCCTCCATGCGTGCCCCTTACGGTCTCGAGATTATCGAAAATTGTGTCACTTGTCCTCATCGGGAAGATCGGCTTTTTTGCAGCCTTCCGCCCGTCGGCGTTGAGCGTTTGGCGACGATCACATCCGCTTCTACTTATCCGAAGGGAGCTACGCTGTTTGTCGAGGGGCAGAATGCGCGCGGCGTCTTCATCCTGTGCAGCGGACGTGTGAAACTCTCCACGTCTTCGATCGATGGGCGAACGCTAATCGTTAGAATCTCAGAGCCCGGAGAGGTGTTGGGACTGCCCGCTACAGTTACAGGCAAGCCGTACGAGCTTTCGGCGGAGGTCATCGAGCCGACGCAGGCAAATTTTATCTCGCGAGCCCACTTCCTGAAGTTCCTTCGCGAAAATGGTGAGGTTTCTCTGCGTGTAGCCCAGCAATTAGGTGAAACCTATCATGCGGCCGTAGCTGAAATGCGTTCCATCGGACTGTCGCATTCGGCGAGCCAGAAACTTGCGCGGTTTGTTCTGGACTGGTGCGAGGGCCACGGGGAAGGAAGCGCCGAAATCCGCGCCACGTTAACGTTGACGCACGAAGAAATCGCGCAGATGATCGGCGCGTCTCGCGAGACGGTGACGCGCTTGTTCGCCGACTTCAAGAAAAAACAAATCCTGCAAATCAAGGGCTCGACGCTTATCGTGCGCGACAAGCCCGGCTTGGAAATCTTGGCCGGGGCTTAAACCCCGACTACCAGCATCCTTCAGTAAGCACACCCCGCAGCTTAAGTGACGTTCGTCACTGCGCTGAGTGACAGCCATCACAGTCACACCACGCGTTCGTAAACTAAAGTCCACCCGAACAGGCGCAATCCCAATTTGGGAGGGGCTTCATGAGGCATGCGAAGCTTTTACCGACTGGTAAAAATGTCCCGTTTTGCACAGATTTCAAATCGCGAATCTAAATATGATAGCGCATACTTTTCGACCCGAGGGAGGAAGTCCGGTGCGGCGTGTGTCCGTCTTGGGGGCGTTGAGCGTGATGGTTGCATCCGCCATGTTGCCAACCCTCGCATGGGCGCAAACTCAAGCGAATCCCGCGCGCGCTGATAAGAACGTAGCGGCGGCTCAAGTAACGAACGTCCCCAAGACGACTTCCAATAGTCCCGCCGATTACTTAGGAGCAGAAGTCTGCAAGACCTGCCACGAGGACATTTACAGCGCCTGGGAGAAGAGCCCTCACTGGAAGACCACACTCGATACGAAGGGCGGTCCGTCGCACCAAGGGTGCGAAAGCTGTCATGGGCCCGGATCAGCGCACGTCGCTGGTGGCGGGGATGTCACCAAAATTTTTGTCTTCAAGGATCACTCGACGAAGGAGATTGACGCTCGCTGCCTGACGTGCCACGCCGGTGGCACCGAACACATGAATGCCATCAATTCGGTCCATTCGAAGAACGACGTTAGCTGCGTTTCCTGCCATTCGCCGCATCATGCGGAAACAAAAGAGTTCCTGCTGGTGAAAGCTCAGCCCCAGCTTTGCTATTCGTGCCATCTGGCGAAGAAAGCTGAGTTCGATATGCCGTTCCACCATCGGGTAAATGAAGGCCTCATCCAGTGCACCGACTGCCACAACCCGCACGGCACCGTGCGGCCCCATCAGGTGCGGACTTCGTCCACTCAGGATGCGGTTTGCTTCACGTGCCACACGGACAAGCAAGGACCGTTTGTATTCGAGCATCAGCCGGTAAAGGTTGATGGGTGCCAGTCCTGCCATTTGGTGCACGGCGGACCAAATCCGCACATGTTGAAATTGAGCAACGTCAACTTGCTCTGTCTGCAGTGCCACACCACGTCGAGCTTTAGCGGAGCACCGGGAGCTCCTTCGTTCCACAACCAGGCGAGTTTGTTCCAATCTTGCGTTTTGTGCCACTCGGCAATTCACGGTTCGAATTTCGATCCAACCTTCTTCAAATAGAGCGGGCCGCAGGCTCTATTTCATTCATCGAGAACGTACGCAAACCGAGCAGACAGCGATCGGGAGATGGGATTTTCGGACGCGGGAGAACAAATCTATGAAAGGACGCTTGGCGGTTCACAGTATTCCTTCCGCCATTTTTATCGTGGCGCTACTCCTTTCGCCAATCGCTCGCGCCCAAGACAATTCCGGAGAGTCGAAAGGAATTAACTCGGGCGACTACAATATCCATCAGACCATCGAGTTCGGCTATCGCTTGAACGAGGTCACTGGCAACCAGAACACCTACGATACGTTTGAGAACCTCGGTTCCGGCCTGCGTCTTTTCAATTTCACTTTCGACATGCGCTCGCTGGACCACCACGGACTACTGTTCGACAATCTAAGCTTCAGCAACTTCGGCTATGGCGGCGATCCCAACGACGTTACCCGCCTGCGGATCGGAAAGAATAAATGGTACGATTTCCGGCTGCTATTCCGTCGCGATAAAAACTTCTGGGACTATAATCTTTCGGCCAATCCGTATAACCCGGCCGCATTGAATCCGGCAGGGTCTTTGACGACCGGATGCTTCGTCGGTCCGCCCACCGCCGCCTTTCCGCAGGGCGCGCCCGCATTCTGCTCCAGCCCCGCTGTAGCGCAGAACAACTCACTTCATGGTCTGGATCTGGTGCGCCGCATGCAGGACTACGACCTCACACTGTTCCCGCAGTCCGCGATCCGTGTGAGGCTAGGCTATTCGCGAAACCGCGATGAGGGGCCCAGCCTGTTTACCACTGATGGAGGAACCATCTCGGCGTTCAATCAGATGAATAGCTACACGACGAACTCCTACCGCGCGGGAGTCGATTTTCACGTGCTTCCGCGAACCACGCTTTCTTATGACCAATTCCTCAGCTACTACCAGCAGAACAACGTGATCAGCGATAACCCCGCCGTCAATCCTGGCAATTTTGGATTCGCGTTGGGAACTGTGCCGGGACAGGGCACGCCGGCGGGCACGCCGGTGGACTTGGGGAATATTTGGAGCACGCAAACACCTTCGGAAATTTTCCCGTGTGCGACTCCGACGGTGATGGGCACAACGAACACGGCCACCCCCACTTGCAACGGTTTCCTGTCGTATAGCCAGGTTGGCGACCCGCGCAACTTCATGCCGACGGAACGGTTCCGTTTCCAATCGAACTACTTAAAGAACTTTGAAACGTCGGGCTCGATCGGCTACAGCACGAGCGACTACCACTTTTCGGACCTTTCCGAGGTCGTCAACGACTGGACAGCGCGAACGGCGCAGCGTGGCAGCACGGCAGCAGGGCCGATAAAAACCACGCGTGTTTCGGTGAACGCGAATTGGTCTGGCGCGTATTCTGTTAACGACAAACTCCGAATTCTCGATTCTTTCCAGTACGACAACTGGCGTATTCCCGGCCTGTGGAATGCGGCCGAAACCAACGTCTTCGGAACTCCTTCACCGGCGCCCGGCGTGGTCGGCTTGTTGCTCTCACCTGCAACCTTCAATGCGACGAACTGCCCCGCCGCTCCCTTCAATCAGGCAAATTGTCCTCAACACAGTGCCAGCTCTGCCGCAGACGTGATCAACCAGATCAACACACAATTTCTCGGACAGAACCTGAAGTCGAATACCCTCGAGGCTCAATACGATTTCAGCAGGCGCTACAGTGCCAGCGTCGGATATCTCTACACGAACCGAACGATCTCCAGTGTGGCTGCCGCTTTCGATACCGGGCAGTTCTACTTTCCCGGAGGGGTCACCGGGACGCCTGCGAATTTCTTTCTGGCGGCGCGCGGTGATTG
>Ga0208725_1000157_pt1 | contig 15634 bp, 17 predicted proteins | sample MicForSoSWNH13_O_FD_188004 | JGI IMG/M metagenome (GOLD analysis project Ga0208725, IMG submission 188004) | Forest soil microbial communities from Harvard Forest Long Term Ecological Research site in Petersham, Massachusetts, USA - MetaG HF011... | ecosystem: Environmental > Terrestrial > Soil... | reverse complement strand
CCCGCCGCTGATCCTGCTGCTGCGCGCCGCGACCAGGGAGCTTGAGGTGCTCGGCTACCGGATCCCGGACGGCGCGCTGGTGGGCGCGACCCCGGCGATCTCGAACCGGATCGCGGCCGACTTCCCGGATCCGGACGCGTTCCGGCCGGAACGCTACGCCGAGCCGCGCCAGGAGGACCTGATCAACCGGTGGACCTGGATACCGTTCGGCGCCGGGCGGCACCGCTGCGTTGGCGCCAACTTCGCGATGATCCAGCTGAAGGCGATCTTCTCGGTGCTCCTGCGGGACTGGTCGTTTGAGCTGGCCCAGCCGCCCGGCAGCTACCGGAACGACCATTCCAAGATGGTGGTGCAGCTCGCCCGGCCGTGCGTGGTCCGCTACCGCCGTCGCGGCGGCGCGGAGGCGGCGGCGTGATGCGCATCGAGGTCGACCTCGACCTATGCCAGGGGCACGCGATGTGCGAACTGGAGGCACCCGACGTGTTCTCGGTGCCGCGCAACGGCACGGTCACCGTGACCGAGCCCGCCCCTGCCCCGGAACGGCGGCCCGCTGTCGAGGCGGCCGTGCGGTACTGCCCCACCCAGGCGCTGCGGCTGCTCGATGACTGACCCCGGTGCGTTGCGTAACGGCCCGGAAAACAGGGAGGCCCGGATGGCCACGTTTCCTCGCGCGGAACTGGAAGAGATGGTGCAGCGGTGGCTGGACGCCAACCGGCGCTGCGAGCAGGCGCGGGACTGGCGGCCGCTCGCGGCGATGTACACCCCGGACGCGACGTACGGCTGGAACATGGGCCCCGGCGAGGAGTTCATGGTGGCCGGGCGCGACCAGATCCGCTACATCGCGCTGGCGCTGGAGATGGGCGGGCTCGACGGCTGGTCGTACCCGTATCAGCGGGTGCTGATCGACGACGCGCAGGGCGAGGTCGTCGGGTTCTGGAAGCAGGTCGCCGGCGCCGCGCGGCCGGACGGCAGCCACTATGAGGTGGCCGGGATCGGCGGAAGCTGGTTCCGCTACGGCGGGGACTGGCAGTGGTCGTGGCAGCGGGACTTCTTTGACCTCGGCAACGTGACGGCGCTGTTCCTGGAGATGATCAAGGCCGACGCGCTGTCGGAAGGCATGCGGCACCGGATGGAGCGCGCGGTCTCCGGCGAGCAGCTCCCCGGGCACTACCCGCTCGGCGCAGGGCCCGTCCCGCTCTGGTAGCCCGCGCAGGTCCGGCGCCGGTCGGCGGGGCGGCAGCGGTACGCTTCGGGGCGTGACTGCGCTAGCTGACGATATGCCTGACCCGAGCCCTGTTAACCCGGGCCGCGACGTTCAGAAGGTGGGCACAGCCGAGTTCCTGGGCCAGGACGTCCGGAAGATCCATGATCCGGTGTGGGCCGTGATCGGGAACCTCGGTGACAGCCAGTGTTATCTGGGTGTCCAGACCAAGGTGGCGGCTGCCCAGACCGCGGTGTCGCAGCGCATCGCCGACGAGGATCTCCCGGTGCGGCTGATCCCGCCGGCCTTCACCCTCGGCATTTCGGACGGCCAGCTCAACGGCACTCCCGAGATGCGGTTCTCTCTCATCGGCCGGGAACTGGTGAACGACGCAGCGTCCATGCACCTGGCCGCGGACCGGGTGGCGGGCCTGATCGCGGTCGTCGCGTGTGACAAGCCGCCGGTCGGCACCGTTGCCGCCATCCTGGAACACAACGCGCCCTCGGTGATCATGTCTGACGGCTCGGTCAGGCCGGGGATTGATCCCGTGACGGGCGCCCCGATCGACATCATTACCGCGTTTCAGGCAGCCTCCGATCCGGACGAGGAGGTTCGCGCACGGCTCACCTTGAACGCCTGTCCCGGTCAGGGCAGCTGCGGCGGCATGTTCACGTACAACACCATGCAGACGTTCATCGCGGTGCTCGGCCTGGAGCCGCTGCATATGGTCTCCCCGGCCTCGGAGGATGTCCGCAGGACGGATGAGTTCCCCGGCCAGCTCGTCGACTGCCTCGTCACCATGACGGCCAAGGGCATCCGGCCGCGGGACATCGTCACGCCGGCTTCGCTGCGCAACGCGCTGACCGTGACGATGGCCATGGGCGGCTCGACGAACGTCATGCTGCACAGCGTCGAGATCGCCCGGGCCGCCGGGATCGACCTGTGGGATGAGGTCATGAGCCAGGCGGAATTCAACGCGCTGTCGCGGCGCCTGCCGGTGCTCGTCAACATGCGGCCCTTTGGCGCGTACTCGATGGTTGACGTCGAGGAATCCGGCGGGGTGCCGGCGGTGGTCCGCGAGCTGCTGTCGGACGGCTATCTCGATGGGGACGCTCTCACCTGCACGGGTGAGACGCTCGCCGAGCAGGTCAGCCGGCTCGCACCGCCCGCGCCCGACCACCGGGTGATCTACTCGGCGGCCCGGCCGTTCAAGGACACCGGCGGCCTGCGTCTGCTCCGCGGGAATCTCGCTCCCGGCGGCGGTGCGATCCTGAAGCTAGCCGGTGTCGAGGGCGGGATGTCCGACGGCGCCTTCACCGGCAACGCCCGGGTCTTCAACGGCGAGCGGGCACTGATCCGTGCTCTCGACGAACGGCCCGGCGACTTCCGCGACCACGACATGGTGGTCATCCGCTATGAGGGTCCCCGGGGTGCTCCGGGAATGCCGGAGATGCTGGATGCGACGTCGAAGATCACGACCTTGTGCCGCCAGCAGAACATCACGATCGCCCTGATGACCGATGCGCGCTTCTCGGGGGGATCCGTCGGGCTCGTCATCGGGCACGTCGGCCCCGAGGCCTTCCTCGGCGGGCCCATCGCCCTCGTCGAAGACGGCGACACGATCGTGGCCGACGTGAACGAGGACCGGCTCGACTGCATGGAGCTCGACGACGGCGGGACGTTCGAACGGCGCTCCGCCGCCTGGACGGCCGCCGCCGACGCCAACGGGGGCGTCCACCCCGACGCAGTCCCGGTCAGGAACCGGGTCCTGAGGAGAATGCGGGCCACCGCGCTTCCCGCCCTCCGCGGCGGCGGCATGACGCCCAGCTAGCGCTGCCCGGCCCCGGCGGAGCTCAGCCCGGCGGCGGGATGTGCGGGATGCCGTCGCGCATCGGCGGGAACTCGAACGTCGCCGCCGTGGTCGTGCGGGTCAGCTTGGTGATGTCGGCCTCGGGCAGCACCTCGGTGTCGTCGTCGATGGTGACCTCCCAGCGGCAGAACGGCACCCGGCCGGCCGGCACCCGCGGTGGCCGGTGCACCGTCCGGATCCGCGCCTTCGGGTTCACCGCCTGCGCGGTCACGTCGAACGTGCCGTCCTCGATCGTGTGGCACATGCTGCGCACCGCGCGCTCACCGTACGGCTCGACGTCGAGCAGCGCGCCGCAGGAGCGGAGCTGGAAGAAGCCGTGATGCTCGTCGACCACCTCGTACTCGACGTCCATGTAGTGCTGGGCGAAGCCGGGATCGAGCTGCAGCTGCTTGAAGATCGCCGGGACGCCGTCGCCCTCGATGTTCATGATCTTGCGGATCCGCTCGGTGTAGACCGGGCTCGCGCCGCGCCACTCCTCGATGGCCAGCTCCTCGACCGCCTGCGGCCCATAGCGCAGCGCCACCGCGGCGAACACCGACCTGTCGAGCAGCTGCGCGATCAGCGCGAACTCCCGGACCAGGCGTACCAGCGCCTCCTTGGACAGGTCCTCGAAGCGGAAGTCCGGATCGAAATCGCCTGAGTAATCCTTGCGCTCAGCCATATTCTGAACTGTAGTCTGGACGCATGTCCAGCACAACGGAAGCGGCGCGGACGGCGGGGCAGCGGCACGACTTCACCGGCAAGGTCGCGATCGTGACGGGCGCGGCACAGGGCATCGGCGAGGCCTACGCCCGCGCGCTGGCCGCCGCCGGGGCAGCCGTCGTCGTCGCGGACATCAGCGACGACGCCGGGCAGGCGGTCGCGAAGCAGATCTGTGCCGACGGTGGCCGGGCCGCGTTCGTGCGCACCGACGTCAGCGACCCGGACTCCGCTGCGGGCATGGCCGACTTCACGGCAGCGCAGTTCGGCGGCATCGACTTCCTGGTGAACAACGCGGCGATCTACGGCGAGATGCAGTTCGACCTGCTGCTGTCGGTGGACTGGGACTATTACAAGAAGTTCCTCGGCGTGAACATGGACGGCGCACTCGCCTGCACCCGCGCCTGCTACCAGCACATGGTGCGGCGCGGCGGCGGCGCGATCGTGAACCAGTCGTCCACGGCCGCCTGGGTGTACTCGAGCTTCTACGGGCTGGCCAAGGCCGGGATCAACGCACTGACCCAGCAGCTCGCGCACGAGCTCGGCGGCATGGGGATCCGGGTGAACGCGATCGCCCCCGGGCCGACCGACACCCAGGCCACCAGGACCGTCGTCGGCGGCATGACCGACCCGATCGTGGCGACGATGGCCATCAAGCGGCTAGGCCAGCCCGGCGACCTGGTCGGCGCCTGCCTGTTCCTGCTGTCGGACGAGGCCGCCTGGATCACCGGGCACATCGTCAACGTCGACGGCGGCCAGGTCTTCCGGTCATGAAGAGGGCTGGCGAGGTGGGCGGGGCTGCGGAGGGTGAGCCTGTGCAGGGTGAGCCTGTGCAGCCGGTCGGGTTCATCGGGCTCGGCCAGATGGGCGCGCCGATGGCGACGCGGCTGGCCGGCTGGCCCGGCGGCCTGATCGTGCACGATGCCCGGCCCGAGGCGGTGGCGCCGCTGGCTGAGGCGGGCGCCAAGGCCGCGGGCAGCGCGGCAGAGGTCGTCGCGGCCGCCGGGATCGTATCGGTGATGGTCCGCGACGACGACCAGGTCCGGGAGGTGGTGCGGGCGGCCGCGCCGGCTGCCGCGGGCCGGCCGGTGATCCTCGCCGTGCACGCCACGATCGGGCCCGGCACCGCCGCGGAGCTGGCCGCCGAGGTGGCCGGCACCGGTGTCGAAGTGGTCGACGCGCCGGTCAGCGGCGGGTTCATGGGCGCGCAGGCAGGCCGGCTCGCGGTCATGGTCGGCGGGTCGCGTGCGGCCTACGAGCGGTGCCGTGAGCCGTTCGGCTGCTGGGCGGACCTGATCATGCACATGGGGCCGGTCGGCGCCGGGACCCGCGCCAAGCTGGCCCGCAACCTGCTGCACTTCGCCGCGTTCACGGCCGCCGCCGAGGCACAGCGGCTGGCCGAGGCCGCAGGGATCGACCTGCGCAAGCTCGCCAGGGTCGTGCGGCACTCCGACGCCGTCACCGGCGGCGCCGGCTCGATCATGCTGCGGCCGACCACCGCGCCGCTGGACCGCGATGACCCGCTCCGGGAGATCCTGGAACACGTCCGTGCGCTGGGCGAGAAGGACCTGTCCCTGGCGCTGGAGCTCGGTTCGGCGCTCGGCGTGGACCTGCCGATGGCGCGGCTCGCTTTCGGCAGCTTCGGCGCTGGGCTGGGCCTGCCGCACAGCCCGGACGGCCCGGACGGCGGCCCGGGCAGCCCGGACGGAGAGGAGCCGACCCGGTGACCGACGACCGGCGCCAGCGCGGGCTGGACAAGATGGGCGAGGTCTACGGGTGGGATGTGCAGGACGGTCCCGGCGACTTCTTCGGCATCACCGTTGACCACCTGTTCGCCGAGATCTGGACCAGGCCGGGCCTGTCCATGCGGGACCGGCGGCTGCTGCTGCTCGGCCTGCTGACCGGCCAGGGACTGCAGGACGTGGCCGACATACAGATCGGCGCAGCGCTGCGCACCGGTGAGCTGAGCCCCGACGAACTGCGCGAGATCGCGATCTTCCTGACCCACTACGCGGGCTGGCCGGCCGGCGCCCGGCTCAGCATGCAGGTCGAGAAGCTCGCCGGGGAGCACGCCAGGGTGCAGCGGCGCGAGCAGCAACCGGACAGCTGAGGTTCGAAGGAGCCCCCATGCGGCACGGCGTCGTATTGTTCAGCAGCGATCGCGGGATCACGCCCGCCCGCGCCGCCGCGGCAGCGGAAGCGGCCGGCTTCGGCTGCTTCTACGTGCCCGAGCACACCCACATCCCGGTCCGGCGCGATGCCGCGCACCCGGGGACCGGAACCGCGGAACTGCCGGACGACCGGTACCTGCGCACGCTGGACCCGTGGGTGGCGCTGAGCATGGCCGCCGCGGTCACTCACGCGATCCGGCTCGGCACCGCGGTCGCGCTGCCCGCCGAGCACGACCCGATCACGCTGGCCAAGACCATTGCCTCGCTCGACCACCTGTCCGGCGGCCGGGTCGAGCTCGGCGTGGGCTTCGGCTGGAACACCGACGAACTAGCCGACCACGGTGTTCCGCCCGGGAAGCGGCGCGCGGTGCTGCGCGAGCACCTGGCGGCGATGCAGGCGCTGTGGTCCCAGGACGAGGCCAGCTACCAGGGCGAGTTCGTCAGCTTCGGCGCCTCGTGGGCGTGGCCCAAGCCGGTGCAGCCGCGGATCCCGGTCCTGGCCGGGGCGGGCGGCAGCGAGCGGACTTTCCGCTGGATCGCCCGATGCGCGGATGGCTGGCTGACCACGCCGGGCGAGACCGACCTCGACGGCAAGGTCGCGCTGCTGCACAAGGTCTGGCAGGAGGCCGGCCGCGACGGCGAGCCCCGGGTCACGGCGCTGGCAGGCAAACCGGACCCGGAACTGCTCGCGCACTGGGCCGGCATCGGCGTGACCGACGTGGCGTTCGGCCTGCCGGATCGCTCGCCGGACGAGGTCGTCGGCTACCTGGGCAGGCTGGCCGGGCGCCTGGGCCTGGGGGCCTGACGTGGCGACCCCGGTGACCGCGGCGCCGCTCCTTCTGGCCAGCCTCCCCCGGCCGCGGCTGCTGATCGGCGGCGAGCTGCGCGACGCGGCCGACGGGGCCGAGTTCCCGATCGAGAACCCGGCGACCGGGGAGTTGATCGGGCACGCGCCGGACGCCGGCGCCACCGACGCGGACGCGGCCATAACGGCCGCCCGCTCCGCGTTCCAGGAGACGACCTGGGCCACCGATCCGGCGCTGCGGTCCCACTGCCTCCGGCAACTGAAGACGGCGCTGGATGCGGACTTCGAGACGCTGCGCGCGATCACGATTGCCGAGGCCGGCGTGCCCCGGCTGTGGACCGACGGGCCGCAGCTGCGGATGCCCGTCGACGGGCTCGACTACCTGGTCACCCTGCTGGACCGGTACGAGTGGGAGCAGGACCTCGGTGTCGCGTCGCCGCTGGGCATCCGCACGGCGCGGCGCGTCTGCCGGGAAGCGGCCGGCGTGGTCGCGGCGATCACGCCGTGGAACTTCCCGAACCAGATCAACCTGGCCAAGCTCGGCCCGGCGCTCGCGGCGGGCTGCACGGTGGTGCTCAAGCCGGCCCCGCAGACGCCGTGGACCGGCGCCGAGCTGGGCCGGCTGATCGCCACGCAGACCGACATGCCGCCCGGCGTGGTCAACGTGCTCACCGCCAGCGGGACCGCCGTGGCCGAGGCGCTGACGGCCGACCCACGGGTGGACATGACCTCGTTCACCGGCTCGACCGCGACCGGCCGGCGGGTCATGGCCGCCGCCGCGCCCACCCTGAAGAAGGTCTTCCTCGAGCTGGGCGGCAAGTCGGCGGCCGTGGTCCTGGACGACTACGACCTGGCGGCCGCCGCCGCGCTCACCGCGTTCAGCGTGTGCATACACGCGGGCCAGGGCTGCGCGCTGACCACCCGGCTGATCGTGCCGCGCGCCCGGTACGACGAGGCCATCGCCGCCTGCGCACAGGCCATGCGCGGGGTGACGGTCGGCGACCCCGCCGACGCCAGCACCGTCTGCGGGCCGGTGATCTCCGCCGCGCAGCGCGACCGGGTCGAGTCGTACCTGCGCTCGGCCGCCGCGGACGGCGGGAGCTTTGCCTGCGGCGGGGGCCGTCCCGCTGGCCGGCAGGCCGGGTACTGGATCGAGCCCACGGTCATCGCCGGGCTGGACAACAACGCTCGCGCGGCCCGCGAGGAGATCTTCGGCCCGGTCCTCGTCGTGCTGGCGCACGACGGCGACGACCACGCGGTCGCGCTCGCCAACGACTCCCCCTACGGCCTGTCCGGAGCGGTCTTCGGCGCCGACCTCGCGCGGGCGCGGGCCGTGGCGTCCCGCATCCGGTCGGGCACGATCGGCATCAACGGCGGCGTCTGGTACTCGCCGGACGTGCCGTTCGGGGGCTACAAGCAGTCCGGCACCGGCAGGGAAATGGGCGTGGCCGGGTTCGAGGAGTACCTGGAGATCAAGTCGATCGCGCTGCCTGCGGGACAGGGATCAGCATGAAGATGGACGTGAACCTCGCCGACCTGGTTGCGGCCGTCGGGGACGCACTGCCGGACCGGTGCGCGCTGGTGTGCGACGGGGACCGGCTCAGCTACCCGGAGCTGACCGCCCGCAGCAGCCAGGTCGCCCGGCACCTCGCCGGCGCGGGCCTGACGCCGGACGAGCCGGTCGGGCTGTACCTGCTCAACTCCGCCGCGTACATCGAGGCACTGCTCGGCTGCATGGTCGCCCGCGCCATCCCGGTCAACATCAACTACCGGTACACCGGGCACGAGCTGGCGCAGCTGCTCGGCAGCGCGAGGCTGGCGGCACTCGTGGTCGACGCCGAGCACGCCGGGCTGGCAGCCGCCGTCGCGCCGTCCTGCCCCACCCTGCGGCACGTCCTCATCACCGGGCGCGATCCGGCTCAGCCGGCGCCCCGTTTCCCGGACCCGGTCACGGTGGCGGACTACGGCCCGGCGGTCGCGGCTGCGCCGGCCAGCCGGCCGGACAACGGGCGCAGCGGCGACGACAAGCTGATCATCTACACCGGCGGCACGACCGGGCTGCCCAAGGGCGTGCTGTGGCGGCACGAGGACTTCTTCTTCGCCGCGCTGGCCGGCGGCAACCACTACGGCCCGCCGCGGCAGAGCGTGGACGAGATCGTCTCGGCTGCCGCAGCGGTGCCCCCGGCCGGCTACATCATCACCGCGCCGATGATGCACGGCGCCGGGACCTACACGCTGTTCTCCGCGTTCCTGCTCGGCGCGACGGTCGTGCTGTCGCGCAGGTTCGACGCCGCGACGGCGCTGCAGCAGGTCAAGGCCGAACGCGCGATGGCGCTGCAGGTCGTCGGCGACGCGATGGCCCGCCCGATCGCCGACGAGCTGGCCGCCCGGCCCGGTGAGTATGACCTGTCCTCGCTGCTGGTCCTCGGCTCCGGCGGCGCGCTGCTGTCGGCGTCGGTACGCGAGCAGCTGCACGCGCTGCTGCCCGACGTGTACATCACCGACCGGTTCGGGGCCTCGGAAACCGGCACCGACGGCGAGCTCAGCCGGGATTCCGGCAGCCAGCCGCGGCTGGCGCACGCCGGGAACGTGCACGTCCTCGATGAGTCGCTGCGGCCGGTGCCCCCGGGCGGGACCGGCCGGCTGGCCAAGTCGGGCCACGTGCCGCTGGGCTACTACGGCGACGAGCCCGCCACCCGGGCCACGTTCCCGGTCCTGGACGGGGTCAGGTACGCCCTGCTCGGCGACCTGGCCAGGGTCGCGGACGACGGGTCGTTCGTGGTCCTCGGCCGGGGCTCCACCTGCATCAATACCGGCGGTGAGAAGGTGTTCCCCGAGGAGGTCGAGCAGGCGCTCAAGGGGCACCCCGCGGTGCAGGACGCCGTGGTCGCCGGGGTGCCGGACGAGCGCTTCGGCGAGCGGGTCGCTGCCGTGGTCGGGCTGCGGCCCGGCAGGTCCGCGGCCGAGGAGGAACTACGGGAGCACTGCCGGGCGACGATCGCCGGGTACAAGGTGCCCGCCCGGATCGAGTTCGTGCCATCGGTCGTGCGCTCGCCGTCCGGGAAGGCTGACTACCGGTGGGCGCGCGCGGTGCTCGGCGGCGCCGGGCGTCCCGCCGCGACCGAAGCAGCACCGGCCGGAGGGGCGGGAACGTGACGCTGCCGCCACCCGGGCTCGGCATCGACCTGATGAGCGGGGAGTTTTTCGGCTCCGAGCCGTTCGGTGCGTACGCGTGGATGCGCGAGCACGCGCCCGCCTACCACGACGAGCGCAACGACCTGTGGGCGCTGACCCGCTACGCCGACGTGAAGGCGGCCGGCACCGACCCCGCGGTGTTCTCGAACGCCGGGGGTATCCGGCCCCAGTTCCCGCCGCTGCCGATGATGATCGACTTCGACGCGCCGGAGCACAGCCGGCGCCGCAAGCTGGTCAGCGCGGGCTTTACCCCGCGCCGGGTCAAGGCGATGGAAAACCAGGTCCGCGCCGTGTGCGACGACGCGATCGACGCGGTCTGCGAGCGGGGCGAATGCGACTTCGTGCGGGACATCGCCGCGCCGCTGCCGCTCAACATGATCGGCGACCTGCTCGGCGTGAACCGCGGCGACCGGCCAGACCTGCTGCGCTGGTCGGAGGACATGCTCAGGTCCCAGGGCTCGCCCGACCCGGGCGGTATGGAGGCCGCGATGCAGGCCTTCATCGAGTACGAGACCTACATGGGGCCGGTGTTCGCCGGCCGGCGCCGGACCGGGGCGGATAGCGACCTGGTCGGCGCGCTCGTGCACGCCGAGATCGACGGCGACCGGCTCGACCACGACTCGCTCGTCTACGAGTCACTGCTGATCCTCATCGGCGGTGATGAGACGACCCGGCATGTTCTGTCGGGCGGGATGCTGGCACTGCTGGAGCACCCGCGGCAGCTCGAACGGCTGCGCGCCGATCCCGGAAGCCTGCCGGCGGCCGTGGAAGAGATGCTCCGCTGGGTGACCCCGATCAAGGACATGGTCCGCACCACGACCCGCCCGGTCGACCTGCACGGCGCGCGGATCCCGGAGGGCGCGGAAGTAATGCTGGTCTACCCCGCGGCCAATCGTGACGCGGCGGTTTTCGACCGGCCCGAGACGTTCGACGCGGCCCGGGAGCCGAACCCGCATTTGGCGTTCGGCTTCGGCGCGCACTTCTGCCTCGGCAATCAGCTCGCCCGGCTGGAGCTGCGGATCATGTTCGAGCAGCTGTTCGCCCGGCTGCCCGATCTCGATCTCGCCACTCGAGAGCCGCTCCCCCGCCGCGCCTCGAACTTCATCAGCGGCCTCGAGTCCATGCCGGTCACGTTCACGCCTGCCAGCCGGGTTGGTCCGAATACAGACTAGTGGGGCCTATACTTCTATCCATGAGCATAGCCGCGACGCCCGTGCCGCTGTCTGAAGCCAAGGCTCGTCTGTCCGAGCTGGCCAGACGAGTACGCCAGCAGCATGAGCGGATCACCCTGACTCGCAACGGGGAGCCCGAAGCTGTCTTGCTTTCGGTAGATGATCTCGAGGGATTGGAGATGACCCTGGAGATCCTCGGCGACAGCGATGCCGTCGGGCGCATCTCCGAGAGTCTGGCAACTCTGGAGCGCGGAGAACCTGGTGCCGACATGGCCACCGTTCGCCAGGATCTCGCCCGTCGCCGAGCCGCCGGGGCGTGACCACCAAACCTGCGCAGCGATACGAAATCCGGTTCCAGCCTGCCGCCCGGCGAGCGATCGCCCAGCGGCTTCCGGAGACCGTTGCCGCCGCCGTACTGGAGTTCTGCGATGCCGCGCTTGCAGTCAACCCGCGCCGTGTCGGCAAGCCGCTGTTCGGGCCGCTCGTCGGATGTCACGGTGCCCGGCGCGGCACCTACCGCGTGATCTATCGGATCGACGAAACCACCCACGTTGTCCATGTCCTCGACATCGACCACCGTTCGGAGATCTACCACCGTCCGCACCAGTAACAGCCGACGGCTGCGGAGACCGGATTACCCGCAGGCGCCGCCGGGCTGGCCGCTGGTCGGCTTGCCGGAAGGCCAGCTGATCTGCTGGTACCCGCACGGCACGGTGACGGACACGCGCGCCCGGTTGGCCGCTGTCGGCGGCAGCCACTGGATGTCGACGGAGGTCTGCGACCCATGCAGGTCGGGTGAGGTGACGGACTGAGTGATCCGGACCGGGAGGTAGGTCGAAGGGCTGACGAACAGCGTGTCGGTGTTCGTGCTTTCTCCGGACCCCGTGCCGATCACCCGCGATCCGGTTACCTTGACGGTCTCGGTCCCGTCGATCTTCCCGGCATTGCTCCGTGCCTGCTACAAACGAAGCACCAGCAACCGAGGTTGCCTCCCCGGCCCCGCGATGTCACCCGCCAGGCCGTCATAGGCCGTTATTTCTGGTACGGCAGCAATCATTCGTCAGTGCTCAACCCGCACCGCACCAGTGACAGCCGACAGGCTGCGGCGTCTCATTCTGCCGCGCACGATGCGAATTAGGCCGCTCTAAACTCCCGCCCCAGCCGCACCCAGGAGCTTGTGGTCCAGCATTGTGATCCGCAGCAGCTTGACCAGCGTCGGGCTAGGAGAGGCCAGGTGAAACGTATGGCCGGCCCACTCCGCATAACTGGCCATTCGCAGCAGGGCACTCAGGCCCCGCGCATCGCAGAAATGCAGCGAGGCGAGGTCCACAGTTACCGGCCCGCGGTGATCGTCGATGACCCGGGTGACGTACCGGAGTGCCGCGTCGGCGGTAGCGATGTCCAGCTCGCCGCTGATCCGTGCGACGGCTTCGCCGGTCGGCTCGATCCGGTGGCTCAGCTCAAGCGACGCGGCTCTGCGCCGATCGTCTTGCCCCTCGGCCACGATGATTATCTGCTCCGTTTTTATGTCGATCATGCGAGTGGGGATCATGGTCTTGGTTCCTCGATCAATTGAGCGGAAAACTTTTGGGCAGATTGCGCCGGTCATGGAACCAAGGTGACCCCACCTGGTGGTGAAAGACCAGGAACTTCGTCGGTATCTTCTCGGCATTCCGCGACAGCAGAGGGCAAGTGGGAGTATCAAATGAGGAACGCGGCGGACCGGCCAGCGGGGAGGCTTCGGTGTTTGGTGAATGGGTCCGCGCGCATCGGCGTCGGCTGAGCTGGACCCAGGAGGAACTGGCCAGCACCACCGGCCTCAGCGTGCGGAGCATCGGGAAACTCGAGACGGGCCTGATCACCGCGCCGCGCCCAGCTACGGTACGCCTGCTCGCCGACGCGTTCGGTCTTTCGGCCGACGACCGCGAGCGTTTCTGCCGGGCCGCGGCGGGCGAGGCGATCGGCCAGGTACACCGGGTACCGGCCCAGTTGCCGGCCGATGTGCCCGGGTTCGCTGGCCGGGAGGCTGAGCTCCAGCGCCTGGACGCCGCGCTGGCCGATACCGCTGGGGTGGCCGCCGGAAGCGGAGGCACGCGGGCCGAACCGGCCCGGCCGACGATCGCCGTGGTGTCGGGGACAGCTGGGGTAGGCAAGAGCGCGCTGGCCGTCCACTGGGCACATAGTGCCGCCGACCAGTTTCCGGGAGGGCAGCTGTACGTGAACCTGCGCGGGTTCGACCCTGTCAGGCAGGTCATGGATCCTTCCGCGGCGATACGCGGGTTCTTAGACGCGCTGGGCGTGCCGTCGCCGCGGATCCCGGTCGACCTGGATGCCCAGGCGGCGCTATACCGCAGCCTGGTAGCCGGGAAGCACATGCTGGTAGTGGCCGACAACGCCCGTGACGAACAGCAGGTCCGCCCGCTGCTGCCCGGCAGTCCGACCACGGTGGTGGTGGTGACCAGCCGCAGCCAGCTGACCGGCCTTGTCGCCGTGGATGGCGCTTGTCCCATCGCGCTTGATCAGCTTTCCGCGATCGAGGCTCGCGAACTGCTTACTACGCGGCTGGGCGGCGACCGCACCGACGCCGAGCCGGAGGCCGTGGACCAGATCATCGCGGCCTGCGCAAGGCTGCCGCTCGCGCTGGCCATCGCTGCCTCCCGTGCGCAGCAGACCAGTTTCCCCCTGGCAACCTTGGCCGCGGAGCTCGACGCGGCCGACCTGTGGCTGGACGCGCTGGACGCCGGCGAGCCGGCCAGCCAGGTGCGGGCCGTGATCTCCTGGTCGTATACCACGCTGTCCCCACTGGCGGCCCGGCTGTTCCGGCTGCTGGGCCTGCACCCCGGCCCCGACATTTCCGCCGCCGCCGCAACAAACCTGGCGGATCTTGCGCTTCCCGCAGCGCGCCGGTTAATGACCGAACTGACCCGGGCCAACCTGCTGACCGAACGCGCCGCTGGCCGGTACACCTTCCACGACCTGCTGCGCGCCTACGCCAGCGAGCAAGCCCGCCACCACGAGAGCGAGCAGGAGCGGCGCGACGCGCTGACCCGCCTGTTTGACTACTACCTGGCAGACGCGAGCGCCGCCATGGACGCCTTGTTCCCGGCCGAGAAGTACCAACGCCCGGCTGTACCCGGGCCGACCCGGCCGGTTCCGCGAATTCCCACCCCGGCGGCGGCCCTGGACTGGCTGGACGCCGAATGGGCCAACCTGGTGGCCGTGACCACGCATGCGTGCGACCACGGCTGGCCACGTCACGCCATTCTGCTGGCCCTGACCCTGTACCGCTACCTCGAGATCGGCAGGCACCATCCGGATACCCGGGCGATCTGCAGCGCTGCACTGGACGCCGCCCGCCAGACCGGGGATCTTGCCGCCCAGGCCGAGGTGCTCAGACGTCTCGGCTACTTCGACACGGGGCAGCCTCCTCACACGCGCGCCGCCGACGAGTTCCGGTCGGCATTGGAGCTCTACCAGCAGATCGGTGACCGGCTTGGCCAGGCGCGGACGCTAATAGAGCTCGGCTGCGCCGAGTTCGCCCAGGGTCGGGCACGGGAGGCCGCAAGCCAGTTCCGGCAGGCCCTCTCCATATTCCGCGAAACAGGCGATCGGACCTACGGGGCCGGGACGATCAGCAACCTCGGTGTTGTCGTCCTGCGGCTGGGGCATCCCGAACGGGCGGCCGACTACCAGCAGGAGGCATTGGCAATCTTCCGCGAACTCGGCGACCGGCTCGGCGAGGCGATAGCAGAGCACAACCTCGGCGAGGCCCTGTGCCGCCTGGGCCGTTACCGGCAGGCCGAAGACCACCTCGGCCACGCGCTGACGACCTTCCGAGAACTCGGCGGCCGGTCAGGCGAGGCCGATGCCATGCACGAGCTCGGCCATGTCCTCCGAGAGCAAGGCCGCTACGAGCAGGCCGCCACCCTGCAGCGGCAGGCTCTTACGATCATCCGCGAGGCGGGCGAACCGTTCGTCGAGGCCGAGGCGCTCAACAGCCTCGGTGAAACCTTGTCGGCCGACGGTCAGCCAGGGCAGGCTCGCTGGCAGCATCAGGAGGCCCTCGCCCTAGCCCGCCAGATCGGCGCCTGCTATGAACTGGCCCGCGCTCATGACGGTCTTGCCCGCACCTATGACGCCACCGGGGACCGTAACCTGGCTCGGCGTCACTGGCAGCATGCACTCAACGGCTACACCAGCATCGGGGTCCCAGAAGCCAACGACGTGCGCGCCAGGCTCAACGATCTGGACGGAGCATGACGTCGGATGATCCTCGTGCGCCTGACGAGGTCGAGATAATCCCGGACAGGGCCGACCTGCATATAGAGCCCCTGGCCGACGACCTCCTCAAAGAGGATGACGGCCTGCTCGTCTTCCCGGCCGCTGACGTCACTGTGAGCGATCACCTTGTCCGGACACTGCGCGATGCCGACCGGCGATGACAAGCCGCATCACCTTGATCTGGCGGCTGCCTCAGTCATGGCTCAGCACTCCGCCACGCCAAGACGTGGGATGTGGCGG
>Ga0208725_1000156_pt1 | contig 15719 bp, 10 predicted proteins | sample MicForSoSWNH13_O_FD_188004 | JGI IMG/M metagenome (GOLD analysis project Ga0208725, IMG submission 188004) | Forest soil microbial communities from Harvard Forest Long Term Ecological Research site in Petersham, Massachusetts, USA - MetaG HF011... | ecosystem: Environmental > Terrestrial > Soil... | reverse complement strand
CATGACCGGAAGCAGCGGGTTCATCTCGTGCGCCGAGATCAGCACGGCGATCCCCTGCTCCTTGGCGATCCGGCCGAGCAGCGCGACCACCTCCTGCTCACTGGCGATGTCGAGGTTGGCCAGCGGCTCGTCGAGCAGCAGCAGGCCGGGGCGGCTGATGAGCGCGTGGGCGATCAGGATCCGCTGCTGCTCCCCGCCGGACAGGTTGCCGACCCGGGCGTTGCCGATGTGCTCGGCGTCGACCGCCCGCAGCATCTCGTCCACCAGCTTCCGGCGCGCCCGCGACGGGAACGGGATGCCGAGACGCTGCCCGTCCAGGCCGAGCCCGACCAGGTCCCTGGCCCGCAGCGGCATGTCGGGATCGAGCTGGATCTTCTGCGGCACGTAGCCGACCCCGGCCGTGCTCACGGTGACCTTCCCGGAGCCAGCGGGCAGCAGGCCGAGGATCACCCGCAGCAGCGTGGTCTTGCCAGCCCCGTTGGAGCCGATCAGGCCGACGAACTCGCCGGGCTTGATCGAGAACCGCACGTCGTGCAGGACCTCGCGCCCGCCGAGCCGGACGCTGACGCCGTCGACCGTGAGCGCATTGCCCTGGGTGACCGCGCCGTCCTGGGCGACCGCGCTGTCCTGGCTGGGGGTTGCTGGCTGGCGTGTCATCGTCATAGTTTCTGCGTCGAGATCTTGTCGGTCACGGCCTTGGTCATCGCCTGCACCTCGGCGACCATCCACGACTGGTAGTCGTATCCGGGGGTTGGCATGGTCTCGTACACGCCGACCACCGGGATGCCGTCCTTCCTGGCCTGGCTGAGGAACGAGGCGGTGAGCGAGTCGGTCACCTGCTGGTTGTACACGAAGACCTTTACCTTATGGCCGGAGAAAAGACCGTCTTCAAGCGACACGTCCTGCGGCGAGGGGTCCACGCCGTTCATGATGTCGGCCTGCAGGGTGAACGGCGTAAGGATCTTCGCCCCGATCGCCTGCAGCATGTAGTCGCCGACCGGCTCGGTGACCGCCACCGGGGTGCCCGGGTAGGCGGCCTTGAACTTCGCGATCGCCTGGTACCACGGCTGCAGCGACGTGTCGAACGTGCGCAGGTTGGCCGCGAAGTACCCGGCGTGCGCCGGCTGCATCTTGGCGAGGTCGGCCGCGACGGCCTTGGCCACGGCGGGCATCGTGCGCGGCGAGTACCACAGGTGCGGGTTCGGCGTGCTGTCCGGCAGGCCGAGCAGGTTCTGCGCCACGATGACCTTCCGGGTCGTGCTCGGCGCCGCGGACTCGATCTTGTTCATGTAGGTGTCGTAGCCGATGCCGTTCTGCACCACGAGCTGGGCCGTGGAGACGGCATTGGCAACGCTCGGGCTGGCCTCAAACGTGTGCGGGTCGGTGTTGGGGTTGCTCTCGATCGCGGTCACCCGCACGTACTTGCCGCCGATCTGCCCGATCACGTTCGCGTACTCGTTCTCGGCACCGACCGCGACCACCTGGTCGCCCGAACCGGTGGCCGCCGACGTCGATGAGCAGGCCGTGGCGAGCACACCCGCGGTGACAGCCAGCGCGGCGACCGCGATCCCGCGGCGAGAACGCATGATCAAGCCTCCTCCAGTCCAGGTTTATTGCACGACGATGCCGAGACCCCACCGGCTTAATACAAATGAAAACGATAACCAATATGAGTACCGCGGTCAAGCGGTTCGGCCGCCGCGGCCAGCGGGCGGCCGGCCGGCGGCACAGCCGAGGTCTACTGGGTACTCTTTGCGCAGGAGGTACCGCATGGCCCAGGACGCGGACCGTCTAGAGGAACGCGCCGACGCGGGCGACGTCTCCGACCGTCGCTGGCTGATCCTGGGCGTTGTCTGCCTGGCGCAGCTCATGGTGGTACTGGACGCCACCGTGGTGAACATCGCGCTGCCGACCGCTCAGCATGACCTGGGGTTCTCCAACGCGGACCGGCAGTGGGTGGTGACCGCCTATTCGCTGGCCTTCGGCGCGTTGCTGCTGCTCGGCGGCCGGCTCTCGGACCTGCTCGGGCGCAAGCGGATGCTGATCATCGGCATGGTGGGCTTCGCCGCCGCCTCGGCGCTGGGAGGCGCCGCCACTGGTTTCGGGATGCTGCTGGCCGGCCGCGCGATCCAGGGCGCGTTCGGCGCGATGCTCGCGCCGGCCGCGCTGTCCACGCTCACCGTGACGTTCACCAATCCGGCCGAACGCGGCAAGGCCTTCGGTATCTATGGCGCCATCGCCGGGGCCGGCGGGGCCGTCGGGCTGCTGCTGGGCGGCATCCTGACCCAGTACCTGTCCTGGCGCTGGTGCCTGTACGTCAACGTCGTCTTCGCGGTGATCGCGGTCACGGCCGCGGTGCGGCTGCTGCGCAATCAGCCCCGTGACCCCGGAGTACGTCTCGACCCACCCGGCACAGTGCTGGTCGTGGCCGGGCTGGTCGGAGTCGTCTACGGGCTCTCCGAGGCGGAGACCAAGGGGTGGGGAGCACCGCTGACCATCGCCCTGCTGCTGGCCGGGGTCGCCCTGCTGATCGCGTTCGTGCTCGTCGAGCGCCGCGTGGCGCATCCGCTGCTGCCGCTGCGGATCGTCCTCGACCGGTTCCGGGGCGGGGCCTACCTGGCCATCGGCTTGTCCGCCACCGGCATGTTCGGGATCTTCCTTTTCCTCACCTACTACCTGCAGCTGATCCTGCGCTACTCGCCGGTGACAACTGGCCTGGCGTTCCTGCCGATGATCGCCGCGCTGATGGCATCCTCGACGGCGAGCAGCGCGCTGCTCATGCCCCGGCTCGGGCCCCGCATCCTCGTTCCGGCCGGGATGATCGTCGCGGCGGGCGGGCTGGTGATCCTCGCGACGCAGCTGGGTCTCAGCACCAGCTACCCGGCCTCGATCCTGCCGGCGCTGCTGGTGATCGGCTTTGGGCTTGGCCTGGTGTTCGGGTGCGCGATGAACACCGCCACCTACGGCGCCGCCCCCGCCGATGCCGGGGTGGCATCGGCGACGGTGAACACGTGCCAGCAGGTCGGCGGCTCGATAGGCACGGCGCTGCTGAACACCATCGCTGCCAGCGCACTGGCCAGCTACCTGCTGGTGTACGGGCACAGTCCGGCGGCCATAGCCGGCGCGGCGGTACACAGCTATGTCGTCGCGTTCTGGGTCTCGGCCGGGATCTTCACGGGCTCAGCGGTCGTCTGCGGGCTGGTGCTGCGACCAGGTGTTCTCAGCCGCACGATCACCGAACCCGCCGAGACCGCCGAAGCCGCCGCTCCGGTCCCGGCGTTGCCGGCGTGAGCGGCACAGGCGAAAGGAGACGAGTGACCGTGACTTCCGATCAGCTCCGGCTGGTAACCGTGTCGGCCTCCTACGGCGCGGGCGGCAGCGTGGTCGCCCCGGCGCTGGCGGAGCGGCTCGGTGTTCCGTTCCTGCAGCGGGCAACGACCAGCACCGGCGACATCGACGGACCGGAACCGTGCTTTGAGCGGCTGACGCCGGACGAGGTGCACATCACGCCGGTTCACCGGCTGCTCGCCTCGCTCACCGATGCGATGCCGGTCGGGCCCACGCAGTCAGCGCCGTCGCTGCACCGTCAGGACCAGAGCCTGCGCCGCGACTGCGAGCAGGACATCCACCGCCTGGCGGCCGCGGGCGCGGGCGTGATCCTGGGCCGGGGCGCCGCGGTGGTGCTTGGCAAGGACCGCGGGTTCCACGTGCGGCTTGACGGGCCGCCAGGCCTCCGCGTCGTTCAGGGCGCCGAGATCGAGAGCGTTGGCCCGGAGCAGGCCCGCGGTCACATGGACGCGGCAGACCGGGCCCGCACCGCTTACGTCCGCCGGTTGTACCGTGCCGACCCCGCCGACCCGCGTCATTACCATCTGCTGGTCGACTCCACCGCGATACCCCTCGACACCGTCGTGGAGGTGATCCTGCTGGCACTGTCGTCGATCCCGGCCGCGCCCGTTCCCGCCCCGTAAGGCCAGCCCCAACCGTCCGGACTCGCACCGGCCGGCGGCGGCAGCTGTGATCAGGAACTTGCAAAAGCATGCCGAACCCTTGCCCCGGCCTCCGCAATCATCGGTTATCGTTCGGCAGAGCCGGCTGGTCGGCAGGGATGACTTGAAGGCGAGCATAAAGATCACGATGAGCGGCACGACCGGGAGCCAGGACATCGGCGACAAGCTGGCCACGCCATCCGCCCAGGCCACGCCGCCGGCCGCCGTCCCGGATCGCTTCGCCAGGCTCCTCTCCTGGTCGGCGGTGGCCGGGATCGTCCTCGCCCTGCTGATCATGGTCGCGGCTTCGGCCGTACGCAACAGCTGGGAGCATCCCTACCTGGTGCTGCCCGGCGGCGGGTTCCCGTGGGTGCTGTCGCCGCACAAGGCGCTGCTTCCCGAGGCGACCTGGGCCCTGTGGGCCGCGGCACTCCTCGGCGGCGCCAGCGTCGCGGCGGGGCTCGCCGCCCTGTCACGCGGCGCCCGGCCCCCGGTCCGGCTGCTGCTCGCGGCCGGCCTCGTGGCGGCGGCGGCGTTCACGATAACGCCGCCGACCGGATCCACCGACGCTCTCGACTACGCCGCGTACGGCCGGATCGTCGTGCTCGGCCACAGCCCGTACCTGATGACACCGGCAGAGCTGCGCCGCAGCGGCGATCCTGTCGGCAAGGCGATCGGCAGCGAGTGGCGCCACCAGGTGGCCGTGTACGGGCCGCTGGCCAGCGCCGAGCAGTGGGCCGCCGCCGAACTCGGCGGCACCTCGGCGGCGCGGATCATCTTCTGGCTGAAGCTCTGGACCACGATCGCGTTTGGCGCGGTGGTGCTCGCCCTGGACAGGCTGACGCGCTCCGATCCGGCCCGCAGGCTCAGGGCGCACCTGCTGTGGTCGGCGAACCCGCTGCTGCTGTGGGTCCTGGTCGCCGCCGGGCACGTGGACATTCTGGCCGCGGCCGCCGGCTTCTTCGGCCTGCTCGTGATGCGCAGCCCGAAACCCGGCCAGGAGCCGGGAGCGCTGCGCGGGCTCGCGGCCGGCCTGCTCGTCGGGGCGGCCGCGGACATAAAGATCACCTACCTGCTGCTGGGGCTGGGCGTGGCCTGGGCGGCGCGGCGGTCGGTGGCCGCCTGGCTCGGCGCCGGCGCGGGCGTGGCGATCGTGCTGCTGCCCACGTACGCGTGGTTCGGTGTCCCGGCCCTGAAGGCCTTGCTCAACCGGGACTCGAACGCCTCGGTGGACAACTACTACCAGATGTTCGTCGGCTCGCACGGCAACGTGTTCCCGCACCAGTTGCTGCTGGCCGGGCTGCTGCTGGCCGGGATGGCCGTGCTGTTGCTGTGGCGCCTGCCGGATGGGGTTCCCGACCTGCCGGCGGTCAGACCCGCCCTGGCGCTCGCCCTCGCCTGGCTGTTCATCTGGCCCTACCAGCTGCCGTGGTACGACGCGATGGTGTTCTGCCTGCTTGCGCTGTACCCGGCGTCCCGGATTGACTGGCTGGTGCTGGCCCGGCTGACCGCCGCCACGTTTGCGCTGATGCCGGGGAACTCGGGGTTCCCGCCGCAGCATCTGCTGGCGGCGATCACCTCCAACGCCCTGTTCTGGTGGGCGCCGGTGGTGCTGCTCGCCGCGGCGGCTGCGCTGGTCTGGCTGTGCCTGACCGACCGGTGGAACATGGATCCGCCGGTCGCCCTCAGCGGTCTGGGGCGGCCGTTGCTGGCGTGAGCTCGCCTCTCCTGCGCGAAGCCACGGCGGCGCGCACGATCGGCCCGAACCCGGCGACGAGCAGCGCCGCGAACAGCGCCATCCCGGTCAGCACGTACAAGTTCCCGAAGATGAGCTGCAGCCCGTGCCAGTGATACTCGGCGAACCACGGCTTGTCGCCGATCCGCAGGTACCGTTCCGGGTTGGTCAGCGGAGGCACCCAGATCAGCCCCTCGAAGTACCCCCCGGTGTTGGCCCGCAGATGCCACAGGCTCGCCGGCCACGCCGCGAACACCAGCACCAGGCCCGCGGCCACGCCAGCCAGGGCCCAGCGCCAGGCCCCCCCGGCGCGCACCGCGTAGACGGCGGCGACCACCGCACCGGGCACGACCCACACCCAGTGGTGATCCCAGCTGATCGGGGAGCACAGCAGCCCAGTCAGCGCGCAGGTCAGCAGCCCGGCCATGCGGTGGCCGGCCCGGTCGAGCAGCGCCGCGCACACCACCCCGGCGATCGCGACCGCCACGTCGACCACCAGCCACGTCGGCTGCGCGCGCAGGACGTTGCCGGTCAGCCGGGTGATCAGGGCCGGCAGCGACTGGTTGCCCTCCCAGCCGACGAACCCGGTGCGGCTGCCGTGCGCGAACAACCCGGTCAGCCAGTACTTCCTGGAATCGGCGGGCAGCACGGCGAACCCGAGCAGGATGGTCACCACGAACGTTCCTGCCGCCACGGCGGCCTGCCGGAACCTGCGGGTCAGCAGCAGGTACGGGATGAAGATCAGCGGGATCAGGTCGATCCCCGCGGCGATGCCGATCCCCGCCCCCTTCCACCACCGCCGGTCCGGCTGAACCTGATCCCAGATGATCAGGGCCGTCAGCACGATCTCGATCTGGCCGAGGTACAACGTCCGCTGCACCGGCTCGGTCCACAGCAGCGGCGCGGCCAGCAGCAGCGTCGCGCCGAGCCGGACCAGGCCGCGCCGGCAGCCCAGCCCGCCAAGCGTCATCCAGATGATCGCGAGCAGGAGGGCGATGTTCACCCCGACCGAGATGTTCGCCAGCGTCGTGAACGAGACCACCGACAGCGCCGCGAACACGATCGCGGCGAACGGCGCGTAGGTGAACGGGAGGTGCAGGTACCCGGGCCAGTCGTACAGCGGCGCGGCGCGGTACGCCCGGTAGAACGGCGCGACGTGCCGGACGATCAGCCCTCCGTCGGTGTAAACCCGCAGGTCAACCGGATCCATCCACTGGCCGGACGGGCTGACCCTGATGTAGAGGACGTACCCGGCCAGGGCCACGGCGAAGGCGGCGCCGCCGAGGGCGAGCAGCGGACCGCCGCGGCGGTACCACGCCTGCCCGACCGGGCCGGCGCTGACCATGGCTGTTTGCCTTGTAGACGCCACCCGTGCACGATATCCCGCATCTGTGGCAGAGCCTCGAGCCATTCCAAGATGACAACCTGGAACGGGTAGAAAACAGTTGCCCTGGCCACCATCTGGCTACTCTGGTCGAGATGCGTCAAAGCGGCATTTTCCGGGGCAGGCGGCGGTCCGTCGCCGTGGTGGCAACCGTGGCCGTGCTGGTCGTGGCCGCCGCCGGGGTGGCAGCTGGCTACCTGCTGCTGCGCACCGTTGGCAGCCCGCGGCAGACCGCGGCCAGCTACCTGCGCGGCTGGCAGCAGGGCAGGTACGCGGCCATGCAGAAGGTCAGCGTGAACGTGCCGCGGTCGGGGCTGGCCGACCCGCTGCGTCAGGCGGCCGCGGAGCTCGGCGTCCGCCGCCTGCGCCTGGCACCGGGCCCGGTCACGGCGAGCGGCGGGTCGGCGGTGGCCCGGTTCACCGCCACCGCGGACCTGGCCAGCGGGCACATTTGGACCTACACCGGGCGGCTGCGGCTGGTGCGGCAGGACCACCGCTGGTGGGTGCGCTGGAGCCCGGCCGCGATCTATCCGGGGCTGCGGGCCGGCCAGCGGTTCGTGCTCAGCGCGGCCTGGCCGCCGCGGGCGGCGGTGCTCGCCACCGACGGCACGGTGCTGAGCTCGCCCCAGGTCATCGCGGAGTCCGGGTCGATCCAGCTGCTCACCGGCAGCGTGGTGACGGCCACCGCCGCACAGGCCAGGGCGCTTGGCGCTCCCTACCAGGCCGGCGATCAGATCGGCCAGGGCGGGATCGAGCAGGTCTACCAGGCCCGGCTGGCCGGCCGCCCGTCGCTGACGATCAGGATCGAGGGCCCGGGAAGCCGGGTGGACGCGACCGCGGCCAGGTTCGCCGCCTCACCCGGGCTGCCGGTCACAACCAGCATCGACATGCGTTACCAGCTGGCCGCCTCGCAGGCCGTCAGGTCGGCGGGCACGACGAAGCCGGTCGACATGGTGGTGATCCAGCCTTCCACCGGGCGGGTGCTCGCGGTGGTCGAGCGTCCCGGCGGATTCGACCGGGCCCTGCTCGGCGAGTTCCCGCCCGGCTCAACGTTCAAGGTGGTCACGGCGTCGGCCCTGGCCCGGGCCGGGATGCGCCCCTCCAGCGCGGTGCAGTGCCCGAGCCAGGTGAACATTGGCGGCAGGATCTTCCACAACGACGACAACGAGCAGCTCGGCGCCACGAACCTGCAGACGGCCTTCGCCGTGTCGTGCAACTCCACCTTCGCCATGCTCGCCACGCAGCACCTGGACGGGGCCGCGCTCGCTTCGATGGCCGCAGCGTTCGGCTTCAACGCCACACCCACCCTGGGCGTCGCCGCGATTCTCGGCCAGTTCACCACCCCGAGCCAGCCGGTTGACCTCGCGGCCGACGCGTTCGGCCAGGGAACCGACCTGGTCAACCCGCTCAGCCAGGCCACCGTGGCCGCAGCGATCGAGCACGGCAGCTGGCTCCCGCCGCAGCTGGTGACCAGCCCCGCGCCCCGGCAGGCGGCACAGCCGCGCGCGATCGGCGCGGCGATCCTGGCCACCCTGCGGCCGATGATGCGGGCCGTGGTCACCAGCGGCACCGCGGCCGGGGTCGGCTTCCCGCCCGGGGTCTACGGCAAGACCGGCACCGCGCAGTACGGGAACGGCCCCAACCCGCCGTCCCATGGCTGGTTCATCGGCTACCGCGGCGACCTGGCCTTCGCGGTGCTGGTCGAGGGCGGCGGCCTCGGCGCCGACAGCGCGGGCCCGATCGCCAATGCCTTCTTGCGCAAATTGTGACCAAAACTTGCCCTATTCGACGCCCCTCTCCCCTGGCCGGACGCGCCATCGCCGTGCAGGTCAGCCCCCTGGCAGCGGCCGCTGGCCGGGCCGGCGTCACCGGGAGCGGAATGGCCCTGTTTAGCCCGCATCAGCCATTGAGTTCTGTTATGATCACCAATCGGCTTAAGTAGCCCACATCTAATATTTCCAGCCCGCCGAAACCATATGTCCAGCGTTCGTCACGGAATGGGACTAACAGGAATGCGAATCCGAGGTAAGGTCCGGCTGCTGGCGATCGCCAGCGTGGTCTGCTCGATGGCGCTGGCCGCCTGCTCGTCGAGCAGTTCGCCATCGACGAGCGCGACAAGCGGTCGCGTTCAGGGAGGGACGGCGACGCTGTCGCTCACCCAGACCGATGGCATTTTCAACTACATCTTCCCGCTGCTCAACTTCGACAACGACACCTTCGCCAACATCACGTACTCGCAGTACCTCATGTGGCGGCCGCTGTACTGGTTCGGCAGCCCGGGGCACGTCGGGCTGAACGAATCCGAGAGCCTGGCCGATCCCCCAGTCGTGACCACGTCCGGCGGGAAGACCACCGCCACAATCACGCTCAAGACCTACCACTGGTCCGACGGCACCCAGGTCACCAGCCGGGACGTCGAGTTCTGGATCAATCTGCTCAAGGCGGACAAGGCTCAGTTCTGGGGCTATGAGCCCGGCGAGTTCCCGGACAACCTCACCTCGTTCACGACTCTCAGCCCCACCAAGTTCCAGCTCGTCTTCAACCACGTCTACGGTGCGGAGTGGCTCTACAACCAGCTTGCGCTGATCATCCCGCTGCCGCAGCATGCCTGGGACAAGGAGTCGGCGACCGGTTCGGTCGGAACCTACGACACGACGACCGCCGGGGCGCTCGCGGTCGACAATTTCCTGCTGGCGCAGAACAAGGCCACCTCCACCTACGCCACGAACCCGCTCTGGCAGGTCGTTGACGGCCCGTGGAAGCTGACCAGCTACGCGGCGTCGACCGGCGACGCCGCCTACGTCCGCAACACGAAGTTCTCCGGGCCGGCCACGGGCTCGCTGCATGAGATCAAGGTCGACAGCTACACCAGCGACGCGGCCCAGTTCGATCAGCTGCTGTCGTCCAGCGGCATCGACTTCGGCTACGTGCCGTTCAACGACGCGGCCCAGGTATCGCGGGTCAAGGGCGACGGCTACACCGTGCAGTCCTGGCCGGCGTGGGGCATTAACTACGTCTTCATGAACTACGCTTCGCCGCAGTCGGGCGCGATCTTCCGGCAGCTCTACCTCCGCCAGGCGATGCAGCACCTGATCAACCAGGCCGGTTACATCAGCGCGTACCTTGAGGGCTACGCCTACCCGACCTACGGCCCGGTGCCGCAGCAGCCTTCCAGCAACTTCGTGTCTCCGCAGGAGGTTCAGAACCCGTACCCGTACAACCCGACGGAGGCGGTCAGCCTGCTGAAGCAGCACGGCTGGACCGTCGTGCCCGGCGGCACGGACACCTGTGCGCGGCCGGGCTCCGGTTCGACCGAGTGCGGCCCCGGTATCGCCGCCGGCCAGAAGCTGACGTTCGGCTTCGAGTACGCGACGGGCTCGCTGGCAGAGGACGAGGAGGTCTCCTCGCTCCAGTCGGCGTTCGCGCAGGCAGGGATCAAGTTCTCACCGACCGGTGCGCCGTTCGCCACGGTGGCCGGCGGCATGTCGCCCGGTTGCACGAAGACCAGCTGCTGGCAGATGTCCTACGTCGGCGAGGCCTGGCTGTTCGACCCCGGCTTCAACGAGCCCGACGGATCAATTCTGTTCCTCACGAATGGGCCGTCCAACCTCGGCGGGTACTCCAACACGACGGCCGATGCGCTGATGAACAAGCTGGGCTCGGGAGGCAACCAGGCGCTCTTCGCCTACCAGAACTACCTCTCCAAGCAGCTCCCCGGCCTGTGGATGCCGCAGACCGACACCGCGATCGCCGCGGTGAACAGCAAGCTCCAGGGCGTCTTCCCGCTGGACCCGCTGGAGAACCTCTACCCAGAGGACTGGTACTTCGTGAAGTAACCCGGCCTGCGGGGGCTCTGCCCCCCGCATTCTCCCCGGACCCCCCGCGCACCGAGCACCCCGCGGTGTGCGGGGGGTCCGACTCTTTGCACCAGAGCCCCCCGCACCGGCCCTTCGGACCGGTGCGTCAGCGGCGCTGCAGGCGGACGTCGAGTGAGTCGCGCAGGCCATCGCCGATGAAGTTGAAGGCCACCACCGTGAGCACGATCATCAGGGCGGCCGGGTAGATCTGCCACCAGTAGCCGTCGTACAGGAAGTTGACCCCGTTCTCCAGCATTCCGCCCCACGTTGCGGTCGGCGGAGGCAGGCTGAAGCCGAAGTAGCTCAGCACGGCGAGGATCGCGATCGCATCAGCGACCTGGAACGTGGCATTGACGACGATCGTGCCTGCCGTATTCGGCACCAGATGACGGAAAATGATCCGGCCCGACCGGCCGCCCATGGTCCTGACCGCTTCGACGTACTCCCGGACCCGCAGGCTCAGCGTTTCCCCTCGCACCAGCCGTGCCGGGCCCAGCCAGGACAGCAGCGCGAGAACCAGGATGAGCAGCAGCAGCGTCGGCTTGAACTCCGTGGCCAGATCGATGAACAGGTAGACGACGGGGATGGCGAGAATGATGTCCACGAGGCGCATCAGGACCGTATCGGCCAGGCCGCCGAAGAAGCCGGAGATCACGCCGTAGAGCACGCCGATCACCGTCGCGACCAGCGCGACGGCGAAACCCACCTCCAGTGAACTCTGGCCCCCGGCCATGAGCCGGCCGAGCACGTCGTACCCCAGGTTGTCGGTGCCCAGCGGGTGCTTGGCGCTCGGCGGCTCGTTGACCAGCAAGAGGTTCGTGGCGACCTGGTTGGTGTGATAGAACAGCGGGCCGACGAAGCAGAACAGAACCACCGCCACGACCAGGATGAGTCCGGCCAGCGCGAGCTTGTTCTCCATGAACGCACGCAGAATCATCCGCCAGCCGGCGTCCTGGCGGACCGCCTCGCCCCCCTCGGGGGCGGCGCCAGGCCGGGCTTGAGCCGTGATGTCAGTCATAACGCACCCGCGGGTCCAGGACCGCGTAGGCGACGTCAGCGATCAGGTTGCCGAGCACGGTCGCCACGGCCACAAGCACGGTTATGCCGAATACCACCGGGTAATCGCCGTTCACAGCGGCGTTGAAATACGCGAGACCGATGCCGGGGAAGTTGAACAGCTGCTCGATGATCAGCCCGAACGTCAGGATGCCCGGCAGCGAGATCCCGACCAGGGTGGCAATCGGGATCAGTGAGTTGCGCAGCAGGTGCCGATACAAGATCGCGCTCTGGCGCAGCCCCTTGGCGCGAGCGGTGCGGATGTAGTCCTGGGTCAGGGTGTCGATCGCTGATGATCGCATATAGCGGCTGAACAGTGCGAACGTGACCAGCGTCAGCGTTGCGATCGGGAGGACGAGGCCCGCGGGGTCGGACAGCACACCGCCGATCGTCGACGCCTGCGGCGCCTCGGCGGGCAGGACCCTGAGGTTGACCGCGAAAAACGCGATCAGCAGAAGCCCCAGCAAGTATGCCGGCATGGAGTACAGGATGAACGAGATACCCGTGGCGGTGTAGTCCGTCACTTTGTTACGCCGGACCGCCTGCGCAATGCCGACCGGGATCGCGATCAGGAGCGCGAGCACGAGCGATACTCCGACCAGGACAAGGTCGTTGGGCAGATCGTGCACGACGATCGAGTCGACGCTCATGTTCTGCTTGAACGAATATCCGAGGTTGCCGCGAATCAGCTGACCGAGGAACGTGACGTACTGCAGCGGCAACGGGTGGTTGAGGCCGTTCTGGCTGTTGAAGGCGGCAACCGCCTCCGGGGTCGCGCGTATCCCGAGGATCGCCCGCGCGATGTTGCCCGGCAGCAGGTGGCGCAGGATGAACACAATGAGCGTTACGCCGACGATGACGATGATTGCTTGGCCAATCCGGCGGATGATATAGCCAATCACCTGGGCAAGCACCTCGCTAACGTGGCGCCAAGGGACCCACGGGTCCCACGCATGCTTTTTCGGGTAAATCGCAACTTACCGCGAAGAGCGCCGGCCATCAGAGGCGGGGCCCTCGCGGTGATCCACCAGGGGGGCGGGGCTCTCCGCGGGTGTTTGCAGCGGGAAATGGCACGCGGCCTTGTGCTCGCCGCCGAAGGTCCGGAGCACCGGCTCCTCGGCGGCGCAAATGTCCCGGGCCAGCGGGCATCGGGTCCGGAACCGGCATCCCGACGGCGGGTCCATCGCCGACGGAAGCTCGCCGGTCACGGCGACTCCCTGCTTCGCGCGCTCCACCTCAGGATCGGGCACCGGGATGGTGTTGAGCAGTCCGAAGGTGTAGGGATGGGCCGGGCGCTCGTAAACGTCGACGCTCCTGCCTACCTCGACGAGCTTGCCCAGGTACATCACGCCGACCTGGTCCGCCAGGTACCGGATCACCGACAGATCGTGAGAGATCACGACGTAGGTCAGACCGTGCGCGGCCTGCAGCCGCCGCATCAAGTTGAGGATCTGCGAGCGGATCGACACGTCGAGCGCGGACACGGGCTCATCGGCGACGATGAGCTTGGGCGAGAGGGCGAGAGCGCGGGCCAGGCCGATCCGCTGCCGCTGGCCGCCGGAGAACTCATGCGGGTAAAGCTCGGTCGACCGCGGGCTCAGGCCCACCTCCCGGAGCAGGTCGGCCACGCGTGCCCGCTGCTCCGTTGCGCTGCCGAGACCCTGGATCTGCAGCGGCTCGCGCAGGATCGAGCCCACCCGCATCCGCGGATCCAGGGACGCGTAGGGATCCTGAAACATCATCTGCAGATCCTTGCGGACCTGGCGGAGGCGCGCGCCCGACAGGTCGCCGAGATCCTGGCCTTCGAACAGCACCCGGCCCGAGGTCGGCCGCTCGAGCGCGACGATCATCCGGCCGATGGTGGTCTTCCCGCACCCGGACTCGCCGACCAGGCCGAGTGTTTCGCCGCGGCGGATCGTCAGCGTCACATCCGAGACCGCCTTCACCGCGCCGACCGCGCGCCGCAGCAGTGCGCCGCTGGTGACCGGGAACTCCTTCACCGCGTGGTCAAGGACGAGCAGGTCGCTGGCGGCACCGGAGCCGTCGACCTCAGCATGGCGGTCGACGGCCTCGGTTGACGCGGCCGCCGAGTCCGCACCGATCGGGTGGAAGCAGGCGTACGGGTGGTCCGGGTCCGGCCCGCCGAGAACCGGCTCGCTGGCGGTGCACTCCTCGGTGGCGAAGCGGCATCGCGGCGCGAACCGGCATCCCGGCGGCGGGTCCTGCAGGTCGGGTGGCAGGCCTGAGATTGCGTAAAGCTGGTGCGTGACCGGCTGGTCCAGGCGGGGAATCGAGGCCAGCAGCGCCGCGGTGTAGGGGTGCCGGGTTTGACCGAAGAGATGCCCGGTGCTGGCCTTCTCGACGATCTTCCCGGCGTACATCACCAGCACCCGGTCGGCCCGGCCAGCGATCACGCCCATGTCGTGGGTGATCAGCAGGACGGCCATCCCCAGCCGCTCTTTCAGGTCGTCCAGCAGCGCCAGGATCTGATCCTGGATCGTGACGTCGAGCGCGGTGGTGGGCTCGTCGGCGATCAGCAGCTTCGGCTCGCAGGCGAGCGCGATCCCGATCATCACGCGCTGCCGTAGCCCGCCCGAGAGCTGGTGCGGGTAGTACGCCAGGCGCTCGGCGGGTCGCGGCATCCCGACCAGAGCGAGCACCTCCTCGGCCCGGGCCATGGCATCCGCCCTGGAGACGCCGCGGTGCTCCCTGACCACCTCGGCGATCTGGTGGCCAATCGTCATCGTCGGGTTCAGCGACGTCATCGGGTCCTGGAACACAATCCCGATCTCGTTGCCGCGCACCTTGCGCATCGCGGACTCGTTCAGCGCTGCCAGGTCCGCGCCGCCGAACCGGATCGCGCCGTCGGCGACGAAGCCGCCGCCCGGAAGCAGCCGCATGATCGACAGGCCGGTCATCGTCTTCCCGCAGCCGGACTCGCCCACCAGCCCGACCGTCTCGCCCGGCTCGACGGCGAAGCTGACGCCGTCCACCGCACGGACCACGCCGGTACGCCGCTTGATGAACGTCCGCAGGCCGTCGATCTCAAGCACACTCACTTCATGGCCTTCCTCGCGGCGGGTGACTGAGGGGTGCCCTCACACACAGTCTCGCGGGACCTCAGCATTCCATGTCCTGGTGAAGACCCGGTCATCGCCCTCATAGGCGTCCAGCACGTTGGTCACCTGGAAGCTGCTGGCGGTGGCCGACATCGTGCTGACGGTCCGCACCGTGACCCGCCACTGGTTGCGTCCCACGGAGAACGCGCGCTCGCACTCCACCCGGGCCGACAGCGGATCGCCGTCAACGATGTGGTACACATCCCGCTCGTGCTCGCGATATTCGAGCTCGTCGTCCAGCAGCCGGTGACCGTCATCCACCGTGTTGATCACCTCGACGGTGCCGGTCGCCACATCGCGCCGGACCTCGCGCCGGGACTCGCCGCCCAGCGGCTGATGCTGCGGCATCGGCGCACGTTCCGGCAGCGCGAAATGCGCGGGCGGCACGTGCTCGCCGGAACCTGTCCAGACCGGAAGGTCGAACACTGAGCCGCCGCCGGTGAACACGCTGAGCGTCACGCGCTCCGGCGCGGGCCAGGCCCACGGCCAGTACGTCGGCGAGACCGCCAGCCTGAGCCGGTGCCCGGCCGGGACCTGGTAGCCGATCGCGTTGAGCGGAACGTCGACCCGATAGCACTC
>Ga0208725_1000155_pt1 | contig 15753 bp, 13 predicted proteins | sample MicForSoSWNH13_O_FD_188004 | JGI IMG/M metagenome (GOLD analysis project Ga0208725, IMG submission 188004) | Forest soil microbial communities from Harvard Forest Long Term Ecological Research site in Petersham, Massachusetts, USA - MetaG HF011... | ecosystem: Environmental > Terrestrial > Soil... | reverse complement strand
CCACCGGCCGGGGACGAGCTGCTCGGACACGACGCGGAGCGCGTCCAGCTTCCTGGCGTCGTCGCGGATCAGCCGGGCCGTGCCGAAGATCGCCGCGCTACGGTAGTTGATCGAGTGGTTGAACAGCGACCTGGCGCACACAAGCCCGTCGAGGTGGGTGACTGTGACGCAGATCTCGTGCCCGTCGGCGCCGCGAAGGGCCTGGTTGCCCGATGACCCGTGCAGGTAGAGGGTGTCGTCCTCGCGGCCGTAACCGGTCGGCAGCACCACCGGGTAACCGTTCACGACGACGCCAAGATGGCAGATCAGCCCGGCGTCCAGGACGGCGTACAGGTCGGCTCGCTCGGTCCTGCCGCGCTCGCTGAGCCGGTGCAGGGTGGTTCGCGGGGTCGTGGACAGGGGAAGATCGGCGCTCATGCTGCCATACCGTATATGTGGCCGCGACCTGCACGATCAGCCGACTCGGCTGAGCGCCCCCGAGGCGGCCGCCGGGCCGTTGTCGAGGTAGACATCGAGACGCACGTCGGCGGGACCCGCCCGCCCCTCGGCGCCGGCGGTCAGCTGCTCAATGTCGATCGCGCCGGGTCCGGCGGCGGTCAGGCCGGGCACCTGGGACGCCCCAAAATAACCGCCGCGGGCCCAGCTCCGCCGGTTCCCGCAGGTTGTGAGCCCGTGCGGGAACGGCGCCGGCGCCCCGGCCGGCCACCGCCGCGGGACGCCCCAGGAGTCGAGCCAGTCCAGGATCCGTGGCAGGCCGGTCATTGGCCACGATGTGAACGGGTCCCAGGCGAACGCCACGACGCCGATCTGGACGCACAGCCGTCCCTCTGCGTTGGCTTCGGCAAGCTCGTCAGCGTCCACGTCGGGCTCCGGAGGGGGCATCTGGCCCAGATCCTCCGGCGTGCCGAGCAGCCGTCCGGCGCGCAGCACCGGTATCAGCTGCACGATCTCACCCTGCACCGGATTCCAGACCAGGTGCGGCGCTCTGCCAAGCCGTTCAAGGCTTTGCGCCGCCGACGCGGCCGGCACCGCCCGTGGATCGGCGCCGAGCGTCTGCCAGACGACGCGGGGGGCTCCTCCGTTCAGCGGACCGCCGTCGGTGGTATCCCAGAGGCGCTTCGCTCCAGGCATCCATGCATCACTCACTGCGCTCCCTAAGCTACGTCCCTCAGCGTCCGTCGGCTCGGCCCCTCATACCTACCTACGCCAGCACGGTGATTTAGTCCACCCCCCCATACGGGGCCCGTACAGCTATGGCCGAACCGCGGTTCAGGCATTACCTGCCCATTGGTTTGGCCGAAACCGTGCGTCAGCCGAACCCGGCGGCCACGCCTCGCCCGGCTCGAGCGGTATGTTCTCCGGCATGGCGGTTGATGACGTTCCAGGAGTTGACGGTCCCAAGCTGGCCAGGTGGCTCAGCGCTAACGGCATAGCGGGCGGCGAGCTGACCGGCATCGAGCTGATAGCGGGCGGTCGCTCGAACCTCACCTACCGTGTTGACCTCGGCAGTTCCCGGCTGGTGCTGCGGCGCCCGCCGCTCGGGCACGTGCTGCCGACCGCCCATGACATGTCCAGAGAGTTCCGGGTGCTGACCGCGCTGCATGGCACCGACATCCCGGTACCGACACCGGTCGCCATCTGCGCCGACGCCGACGTCATCGGCGCGCCGTTCTACCTGATGGAGTACGTGGACGGCGTGGTGCTGCGCACGCGCGAGGATGGCGAGCGGCTCACGCCAGGCCAGGCGCGGCAACTCTCAGACCGGCTGATCGAGATGCTCGCGGCGATCCACGGGGTGGACATCGCCGCTACCGGGCTGACCGGGTTCGGCCGCCCGGAGGGATACCTGGCCCGCCAGCTTGCCCGCTGGCAGCGGCAGTGGGAGTTGTCGAACACGCGGGAGATGCCAGGTTATGACCGGCTGGTCGATCGGCTCGCCGCCGGGCTGCCCGAGGACAGTGATCACACGCTGGTGCACGGGGACTTCCGGCTGGACAACATGCTGGTCACGCTCGGCGGGGAGGGTGGGCAGGGTGAACACAGCGGGGAGCCGGCGGTCGCCGCGGTGGTGGACTGGGAGATGTCGACGCTCGGCGATCCGCTCGCGGACCTGGGCCTGACCCTCATCTACTGGGCCGATCCAGACGATGCGCAGTGGGGGGACATCAGCATCGGCGCGACGGTCACGGCCATGCCCGGATTCCTCACCCGGGCCGAGCTCGCCGACAGGTATGCCGAGCTGACCGGCAGGGACCTGTCCGGCATCGGCTACTACATGGCGTTCGGCTGCTTCAAGCTGGCCGTCGTCCTCGAGGGCATCCACGCCAGGTTCCTGCAACACAAGACCGTGGGTGAGGGCTTCGAGCGCGAGGGGTTCGCGGTCCAAGCGCTGATCGAGCGAGCGCATCAGATGCTTGACAGGGGCCTGTCCGGCGCAGCCTGATGATCAAGATCCCCCGGAGAGTTTGAGTGAGGCCCGGCGCCCCGCTCTCGCCGGGCCTCACAAAGGATGACGCGCGTCTCGCGTGCCGGGTTCACAGAAATCGGCACCGATCCTCAAGAGAATTCGGCGAATTTTCAGTGCGTGCAGTCGCCGGACAGGCAGAACCGCCGGGCGAGGGCCTCGAAGAACACCTTGCCGACCTGTGTCGGGTTCGTGACCTGGTACGCAGCGCCGCCGCCCGCGCTGGCGATCTCCTCCAGCGCGGGGAGGTTGCCTTTAGTGCCCAGCATCAGGATGATCAGCTCGACCGGCCGGTTCGGGTTGAACAGCCCGTGCAGCTTGCGGGCCAGCGTGGCCGCGGAGATGTCGCCGGGAGCGTTGTCAACCCCGGCGGTCAGCATGATCACCGCGTTGGTGTAGTTCGCCTGGTAGCTGGCGGTCATCTCCTTGTAGGCGGCCAGGATGGTCTGGTTCAGCGCGGCCGGGGCATTCGTCTCCGTATGCAGGGCGGCGTCGACCTGCAGGATCTGCTCACGCCTGCTGATCAGGCCGAGCTCGCCGGGCAGCGGGCCGACCGAGACCAGCTGCTTGTAGGGCAGGCTCCCGTCGAGCTTGTCGGCAAACTCCCATAGGCCTATCTGCGCGCTGTCCGGGAACAGCGCGAGCCCCTGTTCCGCGGTCTGCTGCAGGATCTGCCCGATGGTCAGGCCGCCAAGCCCGGACGGTGTGGCCGTCGCCGACGAGACGTCCATGACCGCCAGGTCCCGCGATCCCACCTGCAGCCGCCGCCAGGCCTGCAAGGCGGTCTGCGCCTCGCCCGGCGCGGCGGGCGAGGCAAGCTGCAGCGGCTGCTGCGCGAGCCCGTCGTCCGCGGGCAGCGTGCCGGTGACGCCGTCGGCCGATCGGAAGCCGTAGTAGCGGACCAGGCCGACGGCGTAACTCTGCTGCAGCAGATCGCCGAACTCCTTGGCCGCGGCCTGCTCGGCCGGGTTGGTGGAGGTAAGGACGTAGGGATAGTCCAGTTCGGGGGCGCCGAGCGCCTTGCTTCCGACGGCGGGGTACCGTGCGGCCAGCGGCTGGCTCGGGTGCAGGGCGTCGTAGCTGAGCACAGCTTGCTCGGAGGCGACCGTCACCGGGTGCGCGTCCAGCGGTGGGGCGGACAGGCTGACGAACGCCGCCAGCGAGGCGGGGTTGTCGAACTGCGCCGAGGATTGGGCCGTGACCACGAACTTGGTCAGCTGGGTGCGCGCGGCCGCGCCAGCGCCGAGCAGCCTGCTCACCTCGATCAGGGCGGCGAGCCCTGCGGCGCTCTGCGTCGGATCCGGCAACTCCACGCTGACCTTCTGCGCGGCCGGCGGGCCTCCGGCCGAGGCCGGTGCGAGGAAACTCCAGCCGACGGTGTTGTTGAACGCGGGAACCTGGGCCGCCGCTGCGGGCGGCATCACGATCATCAGGGGCGACCTGGCCACCGTGATTCCGGTGGTCTGGACCTGCTGCGCCCCGAGCGGGTAGGAGCGCGCAACGTCCACCCACAGGCTCGAGTCGGGGATCCAGGCGTCCTCGGCGGGCAGGCCCCCGCTCGGGGCCTGGCCGTCGACCACGGACGCCACCGTCGCCGGGTCTTCCGGGGTGATCTGCGCCACGACGCAGCGCCCCGCGGCCACGTGGCTCTGCCGGTTGAACTGCTGGCCGACTCGCTGAATGGCGGGGGCGATGTCCTGGGAGACCGCCACGTTGAGCACCAGGGGGTGGTTGTTGCAGTTGGTGCGCGCCATGACGGCCTGGGCGGTGAGCCCGCCCATCAGGACCGCCGAGATCGCCACCGCGATCGCGACCAGCAGGCCCACCCTCACGTGGCGCTCGCGGCCACGTCGGCTGACGCGGCCGCGCCGTGCACGTGAACTCACAGGAATCCTTGGGTTGCTGGCTTCAGGCCGGCCGGGCGCGGGTCCCCAGGCGGCCCGGGCCAAGGATGACTATATCTGAGGGTCAGGGACCGATCGGCCGACTTGCCCCGATTTTGCGGGGCAGGCGGGGACCGGCTCGGCCAGCAGGCAGGGATCGCTCGGCCAGACTGGGAGGGTGAGCACCATGGTTCCGGTCGGCGATGCCGGCGATCCGTGCCTGGCCGACTATGTCCGGCTGACCGATGTCCATCTGCGGCGCAGCCTGGAGGCGCCCCGCGGGCTGTTCGTCGCGGAAGGGGAAAAGGTCATCAGGCGGGCGATCGGCGCCGGCTACCCGGTGCGGTCGATGCTGGTCACCCGGGACAAGCTGGCCGGCCATGCGGACCTGGCCGGTTCCTGCCCCGGCCCGGTGTACCTGGTCGAACCCGAGGTCGCCGAGCAGCTGACCGGCTACCGGGTGCACCGCGGCGTCCTGGCCTCGATGCAGCGGCTGCCGCTTCCCCCGGTGACCGCCGTCACCGCCGGCGCCCGGCGGATCGTGGTGCTGGAGGACATCGTCGACCACACCAACGTGGGCGCGATCTTCCGGTGCGTGGCCGCGCTTGGCTTCGACGCGGTCGTGCTGGCCCCGCGTTGCGCCGACCCGCTGTACCGGCGGTCGGTCCGGGTGTCGATGGGCGCCGTGTTCGCCGTGCCGTATGCCCGGATGGCCGACTGGCGGGAGGGTCTCGGCGAGCTCCGCTCGGCCGGGTTCCGGCTGCTCGCGCTGACCCCGGCGCCGGGCGCGGTGCCGATCGGCGACGTGCCGGCCGAGCCGGACGGCCGCATCGCGCTGCTGCTCGGGACCGAGGGAGACGGCCTCTCGGCCCGCTGGCGGGATCAAGCCGACGTCCCGGTGCGGATCCCGATGCGCCGCGGGGTGGACTCGCTCAACGTCGCCTCGGCGGCGGCGATCGCCTGCTACCTGCTCGCAGGCAGACCCGGCTGATCGAGCCGCATCCCGAAGACGTAGCTGTGACCGGCGCGCAGCCGGGTGAAGCCGAGATGGTCATAGAAGCTCAGGGCAGGCCGGTTGGCGGCGCGCACATGGAGGTGCACCCCCGGCGACCCGCGTTCCCGCAGGGCTGCCAGCTGCAGGCCGATCAGCTGACGGCCGATTCCGCGGCCCTGGACCCTGGGGAGCAGGTCAATATGCAGGTGCGAGGGAAAGCCCGCGGTCAGGTCATCCTCGGTCGGCCACGGGTGGTGGATCAGGTAGGCGATCTCCTGGTCCCGCGTCCAGCGCTCGCGCTCGGCAACGTCGGGCTCGCCGTAGCGCGACCGCAAGGACGGCCACCACTCCTGCTCCATCCGCTGCTCGAACGCCCGGGTGTCCAGCGCGGCCAGGCAGTAGCCGCCCACCCCCGCCTGGTCTTCGGCCACGAGCGCCAGCGAGGGCTCCAGCACCCCGTATGGTGCCGCGTACACGTGGCCAAGCAGGTCCGGGTCGCGGAACAGGCAGGTCGCGTCGGTGCCGTTGTCCCCGGTCCGCAGGCAGATCCGGTAGAGGTCGTGCAGGTCCCCCTCGCGGTAGCCGCGGATCCGGACGGCAGCCGTGGGCGCGATCAAGAGCGCGCCGCCGGCGCCCAGTAGGCGTCGCGAAGCCGGGCGTGAGCGTCCTGCGGCGCCCCGATCCGGTCCAGGCCGAGCAGGGCCGCTCCGGCGACCGGCGGGACCTCGACGATGCACGGAGTGCCCAGCGTGGCCTCGGCCGCGAACCGCTTGGTGAGTTCGGCGGTGAGCACCGGGTCGCGCGCGGCCAGCACCCCGCCGCCGAGTACCACCGGCACCAGCTGGCCGTCCAGGCCGAGGCGGCGCAGCGCGGAGAGCGCCATCACGCACACCTCGCCGGCCAGCCGGCGGACGATGTCCAGCGCCACGGCGTCGCCTGCTCCGGCCACCCGGAACAGGACCGGCACCAGGCCCAGGGGCGCGTCCCAGCCGAGCCTGTCCTGATGCATGGCGACGGCCACGTCATACACGGTGGCCAGGCCGAAGTGGCCGGGCACGGCCTCGCGCAGCGCGGTCTCCGGCCCGCGGCCATCCTCGGCGCGGATCGCCCACCAGATCGCGTCAAGGCCCAGGCCATAGCCGCCGCCCCAGTCGCCCGACATGGTCCCGAGCGAGAGGAACCTCGACGTCCGCCCGTCCGGGGCCACGCCCACGCAGTTGATCCCCGCGCCACAGGTGACCCCCACCCCCCAGTGCGGGCCAGGGCCATCCAGGCCGGCCCGCAGCACGGCGAACGTGTCGTTGGCCACGTCCGTGGATTCGGCCAGGCCCGCGGCCTGGAGCGCCTCGCTGAGTTCCGCTTCCTCCTCGGGCAGGTCCACGTTGGCCGCGCAGACCGACAGGTGCCGGGCGAGCCGCGGGCCCGGGCGGTCCGCCAGGCCCGCGCGGCCGGCCGCGGCCCGCGCCACCGAGCCGATCACGTCGGCCATCTGCTCGCGGTTCAGGCCGCCGGGCACCCCGGGACCGCGCGCGCTGGCCAGCAGCGACCCGTCGGCCGCGACCAGCACCGCATCGGTCTTGCTGTTGCCGGCGTCGATCGCCAGCACGGCCGCCAGCGGCGGCCCAGGCTCCTGCGTCACGCGTTCTCCCGCGCCCACGGCAGGTACCCCGCGTTCTCGGAGATCAGCCGGTCGGCGAGCTGGTCGGCCAGGTCGTACTGGCCGACCAGCGGATGCGCGAGCAGCGCGGCGCTGACCCGGCCGGCCCCGCCGCGCAGTGCCGCGTCGACCGCCAGGTCCTCGTAGGCCGACACGTGCGCGACCAGGCCGCGCATCAGCGGCGACAGGGGGGCCACCGGCACCGGCTCGGCGCCTTCGGCACCGACGATGGCCGGGACTTCGATCACAGCGTCGTCATCGAGGAACGGCAGGGTCCCGGCGTTGCGGACGTTCACCACCTGCCGGTCCCTGGCGTCGCTGACCAGCGAGGCGAGCAGCGCCACCGCCGCCTCGGAATAGTAAGCGCCGCCGCGGTGGGTCAGCAGTTCCGGCTTGCTGTCGAGGGCCGGGTCGGCGTAGAGCTGCAGCAGCTCGCGCTCGATCCCGGCGACCTGCTCGGCGCGGGTCGGCTGGCCGCGCTGCTCGGCCACGGCAGCGTCATGCGCGTAGTAGTAGTGCAGGTAATACGAGGGGACGGCCGCCATACGGGCCGTAACGGATAGCGGCAGCCCGGTGTGCACCGCTATCGCGTCACCGTGTGACGCGATCAGGCCGGGCAGGGCGTCGGTGCCGTCCACGACGGCGGCGCGCTCCCAGGTGAGGTGGTTCAGGCCGACGTGATCGAGCTCGACCCGGTCTGGTTCCACGCCGAGCAGCCCCGCGAACTGCTGCTGGAACCCGATGGCGACGTTGCACAGGCCGATCGCGCGGTGGCCGGCGTCGAGCAGCGCTCTGGTGACGATCCCCACCGGGTTGGTGAAGTCGATGATCCACGCGTCGCTCAGGGCTCGCTGGCGGGCGCGCTCGGCGATGTCGAGGACCACGGGGACGGTGCGCAGCGCCTTGGCCAGGCCGCCGGCCCCGGTGGTCTCCTGCCCGATGCAGCCGTAGTCCTGCGGCCAGGTCTCGTCGCGCTGCCGGGCTGCCTGGCCGCCAACGCGAAGCTGCAGCAGCACGGCGGCGGCGCCGTCCAGGCCGTCGTCCAGGCTGGCGGTCCAGCGCAGCCGCGCCGGGTGGCCGTAACGCCGCATGATCCTGTCCGAGACCGGGCCGACCACGTCCAGGCGTGCCTGATCCGGGTCGACCAGGACGAGCTCGGTGACCTTGACGTCCTCGGCCAGCCTGGCCACGCCGTCGACCAGTTCCGGCGTGTAGGTGGACCCGCCGCCGATGACCGCTAGTTTCATCCGAAGGCCTTCACTTCCGCGCCGGAACGGGCGACGTGGCAGGCCACGTCGTGATCCGGCGCCAGCTCGCTGAGCTCGGGTGTTACCTGGCTGCACTCATCGATCGCCAGTGGGCAGCGCCAGCGGAACCGGCAGCCGGGCGCCGGGTCGATGACCCGCGGTGGCTCGCCGCGGTCGGTCTCGGCTCCCACGCTGAGTGGCGCGCGCGGGTCAGGCACCGCGGACAGCAGCAGCTGCGTGTAGGGGTGCCTCGGGCTGGCCAGCACCTCCTCGGTCGGGCCCTGCTCGGCCACCCGGCCGGCGTACATGATGATCAGCCGGTCCCCGACGTACCGGGCGCTGGCGATGTCGTGGGTGATGTAGAGAACCGACACCCCCTGCTCGTCGCGCAGCTGCGCCATCAGGTTGAGCAGCCCGATCCGGATCGAGACGTCGAGCATCGAGACTGGCTCGTCGGCCAGGATCAGCTTCGGCCGGAGCGCCAGCGCCTGGGCGAACCCGACCCGCTGCCGCTGGCCGCCGCTCAGCTCGTGCGGGAACCGCTGCAGCACGTCGGCGGCGGGGGTCAGCCCGACGGCCTCGAACACGCGCTCCGCTTCCTCCTGACGCTGCGGGGCGGACAGCTCGCCGCGGTGCAGCTTGAGGCAGCGCTGCACGCCGTGCGAGACCCGGTAGACGGGGTTGAACGAGGCGAACGGGTCCTGGAAGACCATCGGCACCTCGCCCCGGTACCGAAGCACGTCCCGGCGGGAGCGCACGGCCGACAGCGGCTTGCCCTGGAAGTAGATCTCGCCGCTGGTCGGCTGGTAGAGCTTGGCCAGCAGCCGCGCCATCGTGCTCTTGCCGCTGCCGCTCTCCCCGGCCAGCGCGACGATCTGCCGTTCGCCGATGGAGATGCCGACGTCGTCGACGGCGTGCAGGTAGCTCCGGGACAGCATGCCCCCGATATGAAAGTGCTTGGTCAGGCCCTCGGTCCGCAAGAGGACTGGGCCGTCCCCGGCCACCTCCATGGCCGGCGAGCCGGCCCTCGCATCCGGCATTTCCGCGGTCATTGCCCCACGTCCCCTTCGTCGGCGTGCAGGAAGCAGCGGACCAGGGTGCCGTTCACGTGGTACAGCTCGGGGGACTCCTCCTGGCACCGGGTCATGACCTGGGGGCAGCGCGGGGCGAACCGGCAGCCGGCCGGGGGCCGGGCCAGATCCGGCGGGCTGCCGGGGATGCCGGTCAGCGGCACCCGCGGGCCCCGGATCGACGGGAAGGCCTCCATGAGGCCGATCGTGTACGGGTGCTGCGGCGAATCGAATACCTGCCGGGTCGGCCCGAACTCGTCGACCCGGCCCGCGTACATCACCATCAGGTGGTCGGAGAAGTGGCTGACCAGCGACATGTCGTGGGTGACGAAGATGACGGCGAAGCCCAGCCGCTCCTGCAGGTCCTTGATCTGGACCATCAGCGAGCGCTGGGCCACGACGTCCAGCGCGGACGTGGGCTCGTCCATGATCACCAGGTCGGGGGTGAACAGCATGGCCATCGCGATCATGGAGCGCTGCCGCATGCCGCCGGACAGCTGGTGCGGATAGCTCTTCAGGTGGACCGGGTCGATGCCGACCATCTTCAGCACCTCGGCCGACCGCTCGGCGATCTCGCCCTTGGCCGCCACGCCGTGCGCCCGCATGGCGTCCTTGAACTGGGCCCCGATCGACTTCACCGGGTTGAGCGCGTTCATCGCGCTCTGCATGACCACCGACAGGTTCTTCCACCGGACCGCCGCCAGCTGCTTGTCGGTGAGCCCGACCATGTCGCGGCCCTTGAAGATGACGCTGCCGCCGGTGACGGTGGCCGGGGGAACCAGGAGCTGGGCGATGGCGAACAGCAGGGTGGACTTGCCGCAGCCGGACTCGCCGACGATGCCGATGAACTCGCCCGGGTCCAGGTCGAAGCTGACGTTGTCCACGGCGCGCACGGTCCCGCGTTCCATGATGTACTCGACCGACAGGTCGCGGACCGACAGCACCGCATCCGTAGCGTCCTCGGCGTTCCCGGCCGGCGCGGCGCCGATGACGTCCTCACCCTGGGCGCTTGACACGCTTCCCCCGCATGCTCCGGACCGGCCGCAGGGCCGGGTTGCCGATCTCGTCGAACGCGTAGTTGAGCAGCGCGAACGCCGCGCCCAGGGCGACGATGCACAAGCCGGGCGCGATGATCCACTGGGCCTGCCCGGTCTGGAACGCCTCGGCGTTCTCGGCCCAGTACAGCATGGTGCCCCAGCTGGTCACGCCCGGGTCGCCGAGCCCGATGAATTGCAGGCTGGCGGAGAACAGCACCGCGTAGAGGGCGTTGGTCAGGAACGCGGCCACCAGCAGGGACGTCATCGTGGGGATGATCTCGACCACGATGATGTACAGCGCGCGCTCGCCGCGGACCCGCGCGGCGTTGAGGAAGTCGCGGCCGCGCAGCGACAGCGCCTGGGCCCGCAGCTGGCGCGCCGTGTAGGACCACGAGGTCAGGATGATGACCGCGATCAGCACCGTGGTCCCCGCGCCGTGCAGGTAGCTGGCGATGATGATGAGCAGCGGGAACAGCGGGATGACCAGCAGCACGTCGGTGACGGTGCCGAGCACCCCGTCCCAGACCCCGCCGAGGAAGGCGGACGCGACGCCGATCAGCATCGCGATCACGGTGGCACCGAACCCGGCCACCAGCGCGATCAGCAGCACCGGCCGGGTCCCCCAGACCAGCTGCGAGAACATGTCCTGCCCGAAGGCCGTCGTGCCCAGCAGGTGCTGCGCGGATGGGCCGAGGTGGCGTGGGTAGATCTCGGCGTTCGGGTTGTCGTGCGCGATCACCCCGGGGAACAACGCCACCAGGCAGAAGAACAGCAGCAGCAGCGCGCCGACGGTGGCCTTCCGGTTGGAGATCACGGCGCGGGTCATGCGCCGCAGCGAGCGCGCCCCGGTTACCCCGCCCGCCGCCGGCGATGCCCCGCCGGCCGGCCCGAGGAGCGTTGGGGTCGGCTGGCTGGGGTCGCTGACGCTGCCGGGGTCGCCGGGTGCCATGATCGCCATTGCTAGCCCGCCCCCCTGGTCCGCGGGTCGAGTATGGCGACCGCGATGTCGGAGAGCAGGATCGCGAGCAGCACGGCCACGGTGATGAGCAGGAACAGCGCCTGCATCAGCGGGTAGTCGTCGTTGTCGACTGCCTGCAGCAGCAGGTAGCCGACGCCCTCGTAGTTGAAGACCTCCTCGATCAGGATCGCGCCGCCGACCACGAACCCCAGCGACATGGCGAACCCGGTGAGGTTGGGCAGGATCGCGTTCCTGGCCGCGTAGTCGAGCATGATCCGGTGGCCGGGCAGGCCCTTGGCCCGGGCCATCCGCACGTAATCCTCGGCCAGCGTGGTGATCATGGTATTGCGCATGGTGAGGATCCAGGTGCCGATCGTGAGGATCAGCAGGGTGAACGCGGGCAGGATGGCGTGCTCGAGCACGTTGCTGATGAACGCCCAGTTGAACCCGGGCGTCAGCGTGATGTTGTAGGTGAAGAAGTACGGCAGCCAGTGCAGCTTGACGCCGAAGATCAGGATCAGGATGAGGCCGAGCCAGAAATACGGGATCACCGTCATGATCACGAATATCGGCGGCATGAGGCTGTCCAGCCGGCCGCCGCGCCGCCAGGCGCCGACGATGCCGATCCCGGTGCCCAGGATGAATGCCAGCACCGTGGTGACCCCGACCAGGCCCAGCGTCCACGGGATCGCGTCGAGCACGATGTGCCCGACCGAGTTCCCCGGCTGAGTGGTCAGCGACTCGCCGAAGTTGCCGGTCGCCACGTCGCCGAGGTACTTGAAGTACTGCGCCACCACGTTCTGGTGGGTGTTGAGCCCGAACTGCGCCTCGAGCGCCTTGAGCGCCTGCGGGCTGATCGCGCCCTTGTGGTTCGCTATCGCGGCGAGGGCGGGGTTCCCCGGCATCAGGCGCGGCAGCGCGAAGTTGAGCGTGAGGGCCACCCACAAGGTCAGCAGGAAGAAGCCCAGGCGGCGTAGCACGAATCTCATGCCGTCCTCCTGTCGCCCATCGGGTGGGTCCTCCTAACGCTCGCGCGCCGGCCGTGGCCGCGCAAGGGGCCGCCTGGCGTCCCGGCCTGGGCCTTGGGTGCATCCCGCCGGGCGGGATGCACCCAAGGCCAGTTGTCGGCCTACTTCGGCGCCAGGTGGAGCATCAGGATGCCCCAGTCCGGGTAGTTGTAGGCGGCGGGCTGGGCGTACGGGTTGCCCTGGGTGACCCAGCCGGAGAAGCTGCCGGTGTCGTACTGGTACCAGTCGACCGCCTCGGTGACCGGGATCACCGGGACGTCCGCCAGCATCACCTTCTGCAGCTGATCCACGATCGACTGCTGCGTGGCCGCGCTGGTGGTGGTGCCGTACTCGTTGATCAGTGCGTCCGTAGCCGGGTTGCTGTACCGCTCGAAGTTGGATCCCGCGGCGGTCCCGATCGGCGCCGAGTTGGCCGAGAACAGCAGCTGCCGCAGCTCGAAGTACGGCGTCGGGCCGCCGGTCTCGGCACCGTAGCCGAGCTGGTACTTGCCGGTGTACAGATCGCTCTCGTAAGTGGTCGCGGCCAGGTTGACCGGCGTGATCTGGATCCCGACCGACTTGAGGCTGGCCTGGATGGTCTGCACCGCGGCCACCCAGTCGGAGAACCCGCCGTTGTTGAGGATGGTGAAGGACAGCGGCTGGCCGGAGGGCGAGACGAAGATCCCGCTCGAGTTCTTCTTGAACCCCGCCTTCTCCAGGATCGAGACGGCCTTGGCCGGGTCGTAGGCGTAGTTGCCGCCGTACGCCGACGCCTGGGTGGTGTCCAGCCAGCTGCCGAACGTCGGGGTGACGATCCCGGTCTGGTTCGAGGGCGGCTCGTAGCCGTACTCGCCGATGGTGGACGCCTTCTGCCGGTCGATCGCGTACGCCATGGCCTGGCGCACCGCGAGGTTCTTCAGCAGCGGGTTGGTCAGGTTGATGAACATGCTGACGTTCGCGACCGGCGGGAACCAGTAGTGGTAGTCCGAGCTCTTGGACAGGTAGAAGCTCTGGATGCTGGGGATGAACTGGCTGCCCCACTGCGCCTGCCCGTTGGCCAGGTAGGTGTTGGCGGTGTCGTTGGTCAGGAACGCCGGGTAGTTGACCGTGCCCACCTTCGGCTCGCCCGGCTGCCAGTAGTGCGGGTTGGCCAGGTACTTGATGTTCTGCGGGGTGCAGGTGCTGCTGCCGGTCGTGAACGCGCCGGTGCCGACCGGGTTCTTGTCCGGGTAGTTGACCGGGTTGCCGACCTTCGACCAGACGGCCTGGTCGACGATCCCGATCTGGTCGGCGATGTAGTAGAAGGACGGCACGGACACGGTCTTGAAGGTCATGAGGACCTGGTCGGAGCCCTGCTGGGTGACGCTCGACAGCACCGACCAGACCGAGTTGAGGTCGAGGGTCGGGTACTTCTTCAGCATGTTGAAGGTGAAGACCACGTCGGCGGGCGTCAGCGGGTTGCCGTTGGAGAACTTGACTCCCTTGCGGATGGTGAAGGTGAGGTCCTTGTTGCCGTTGCTCCAGGTCCAGCTGGTGGCCAGCCAGGGCGAGATCTTGCCGCTCTGCAGCGTGTTGACGAACGCCAGCGGCTCGTAGACCGGCCCCAGCGAGAACGCGATGTAGGACAGGTTGAACGGGTTGAAGTCACAGGTCCAGGTCCCGCCGCTCTCGTTGTCGATGGTCAGCACGCCGCTTGGGCCCGATGCCGACGATGACGGTGACGATGACGGTGAGCTTCCGGAGCTGCAGGCGGCGGCGAGCGCGCCCGCCGCGATGAGGACTCCGATTGCCTTAAGGCGTCTCATTGATTAGCCCTTCAGAGGAGTGTTCCGCGCACCGGGGCTGGCCGGTCTGGCCGGGCTGATGCGCGGCAGCGGCAGAGCGATGGCCGATGGGTCGTCGGCCGGGATGGCACCCAAATTGTCGTGTCATGACAGCGTGCCGGTGTTGATGGTGTCCTGAGGAATGGCGTCGTGAGGCATGGTGTCGTGCGCCCCGGTGTCGTGAGGCGCGGCGTCCTCGCTGGCGGGGACGGCGTCGCGGCCTCGTGCCGCGTCCACGGCCATCGCGACAGCGCCGAGCAGCGGCGCGTCATACGGGAAGTGCGCGACCACGAGTTCGGGGGGGAACGGGGTGCCTGACCGCAGCGCGTGCTGCAGCCGTGGCCGGATCCGTGCCCAGGAGCGGACGATGCCCCCGCCGACCGCGATCCGTGCCGGGTTCACCAGTATCGCGAGGTTCACCAGGTGAAACGCCAGCTCGTCCACGAAGTCGTCGATCAGATCGTCCAGGTCGCTGTCCGCCGTGGCGGCAGCGAACACCTCGGCGGCCGTGAGCTGCCGGCCGCGCTCGGCGGCCCGCCCGGCCAGTGCCTGGCCGCTGACCATGTGCTCGAGCAGGGGCCGCCGGCCAAGCGCCAGGCCGACGTCGGCGGCCGAGCGCAGGTTGTAGCCGATCTCGCCGGCCGCGCCGTTGACGCCGTTCACGACCCGGCCGCCGATCACGACCGCGGCTGCCAGCCCGGTGCCCAGGTTCAGGTAGACGGCGGGATCGCGGCCGGCCAGCACGCCCCACCGGGCCTCGGCCTGGGCCGCCGCCTTCGCGTCGGTGGCCATCCGGATCTGCGCCCCGGCGAACGCCGCACGCAGCTCGCGGCCCATCGCCAGCTTGTCCCAGCCGTCGATGGCCGGCGCCAGCTCGACCCGGTCCTCGAACGGGATCCCGAACGTGGACACGCCGACCGCAGCGAGCTCGCTGCGCGGCGCGGTCGCCTGCAGCAGGTCGCGCGCCACCTGTATCCCGCGAGCGAAGCTGGCCTGGGCTCCGAGCGCGCCGCCGCTGCCGGTCGTCGTCGACGCCAGCTGGTTACCGTCCAGGTCGCCGACGGCGGCAGCGATCTTCGTGCCGCCGTAGTCTAGGCCGAGCACGACCGGGGAAACGGCCACAATCACCCGCCAGTAAGCTCGGCCTGTCGCTAAAAAGATAGTTAGGACAGTATCCTAACTATTCAGGGAGGCACAGATCCGTGGCCGAACTGTGACCACGCCCCCGGCGCAGGACGTGACGGCGGCTGGCAGGGCTGGAGGACAGCTAGCTTGGACATGATCTCGTTCGGCTCGGTCTTCCTCGAGCTCGTCTTCGGGCATGTGCCGGAGCTTCCCCGGCCCGGTGAGGAGATCTTCACCGAGGAGTTCGCGTTCTCCTGCGGCGGGGCGGTCAACAGCGCCAGCGCGGCGGCGCGGGCGGGGGCGCAGGCGGGCCTGTGCACGGTTCTCGGCGATGACCTCGGCTCGCGCGTCGTGATCGAGCACTGCGCGCGGGTCGGCGTCGACCTGTCCCCGTCGGTCCGGGTGCGCCGCCGCTCGGCCGGGGTCACGGTGGTGCTGAACTTCGACGGCGACCGGGCCTTCGTCAGCAACATCCCCAAGCGGCGGGA
>Ga0208725_1000154_pt1 | contig 15771 bp, 11 predicted proteins | sample MicForSoSWNH13_O_FD_188004 | JGI IMG/M metagenome (GOLD analysis project Ga0208725, IMG submission 188004) | Forest soil microbial communities from Harvard Forest Long Term Ecological Research site in Petersham, Massachusetts, USA - MetaG HF011... | ecosystem: Environmental > Terrestrial > Soil... | reverse complement strand
ACCGGTCGAGCCAGCAAGTATGGGCGGCGGTCGGCGACATGCTGCTGCGTTTCGACCGCGACGGAAATCTGCTGGACGTCTACCGGGTGGCCACCACCCAGGGTGCGGCACTGCAGCCGGTGGGAATTTTGGTTGAGCCAGAGCGCATCCTACTGGTTGCCGATCCTGCCGGGATTTACGAATTCGCGCGGCCTGACAAATCACAACCCACTGGGAAGCAAGCCCTCAAGCAGGAATCTCCCACGCCGTAATTTCGCCGCAACCAATCGCCAGTGCTTCCGCGCGCAACGTCGGGTCGCCACCAGCGCGCGAACAGATCACTTTCCTCGACGCACAAAGTCACGACAATCGCCGTGCGGTTGGACTCTAAACCCGGAATGCACATCAGGAATGAAAGGGCGATTTGGCGGCGGCAATTTCGACGCACCGCTCAGCTGAGCATTGGCTCGCGCATTCCATTTTCGAGCAATTTCGCGAACTGTTCGGGGAGGACCGGCCGGCTGAAATAATAGCCTTGGGCCTCGTCGCACTGCCGCGCCTGAAGAAATGCAAGCTCTTCCTGTGTCTCCACGCCTTCGGCGACCACGCGCAGCTTCAGGCTGCGGCCCATGCTGATCACTGCCGTGACGATGGTGGTCTCGTCGGGAGCCGTGGTGATCTGGCGGATGAACGACTGATCGATTTTAAGCGCGTCAATTGGAAATTTGCGCAGATAGCTGAGGCTGGAATAACCCGTGCCGAAATCATCCACAGCCATCTGCACGCCGCTGGCCCGCAGTGTCTTCAGGATGGCCTGCGTGGATTCGGCGCGTTTCATCAAGACGCTTTCGGTGAGTTCCAGCTCCAGCAATTTAGGATCGAGACCCGTTTCTCGCAGGATTCTGAATACGCCGTCGAGGAAATCCTCGTCGCGGAACTCCATCGCGGAAATGTTCACGGCCATGGTAATTGTGGGCAGGCCTTCCTTCGCCCAGGCGCACGCTTGTTTGCAGGCCTCGCGCAGCACCCAGTTGCCGATGGGGACGATCAAGCCGCAATCTTCGGCGATGGGAATGAAATCGCCCGGAGGGACCAGACCGCGCACGGGATGTTTCCAGCGGATCAACGCTTCCGCGCCAGAAATCTGCCCGGTGCTTAATTGCACCTTGGGCTGGTAGTGCACCAAGAATTCTTCGCGCTCCAGCGCCCGCCGCAGGCTTTCCTCGATGGATTGGCGCTCCACGGCGCGCACGTTCATCGCGGGCTTGAAGAACTGATAGCTCTGCCGCCCGTTTTCCTTGGCCTGATACATGGCGGTGTCCGCGTTCTTGATGAGCGTTTCCGCGTCGGAGCCGTCGTCGGGAAACACGCTCAAGCCGATGCTGGTGGTGACGTGCAAGTCGTGCTGGTCAATGGAATGAGCCTCGGCCACCGTCTGCAACATTCTTCTGGCGGTGATGGCGGCATCTTCGGATTGGCCTACCTCGGTGAGCAGCACCACGAATTCGTCGCCGCCCTGGCGGCTGACGGTATCGGAACCGCGCACGCAATCCACCAGGCGCTTGGCAACGGATTGCAGAAGTTTGTCGCCCGTGGGATGGCCCAGCGAATCATTGATGTGCTTGAATCCATCCAGATCCAGAAACAGCACGGCAACTTTTTTGGAATGGCGCTGCGCCCAAGCGATGGCCTGGCTCACGCGGTCGTTGAGCAGCATGCGGTTGGGCATGCCCGTAAGGAAATCGTGCTGCGCGGAATGGGTCATCTCGAGCGCCATGGCCCGTGCGGCGCTCACATCGCGAAAGACGATCACGGCTCCGGTCGCCTTTCCTTCCCGGTCATGGATGGGCGCGACGGAATCTTCGATGGGAATCTCCGTTCCGTCCCGCCGCGCCAGGATGCAGTTCGCCGGCAAGTGCACCGTGCTATTTTGCTCGATTGATCTCTCCATCGGATTGGGAGTGCTCTCGCGGGTGTTGGCGTCCAGAATGCGAAAGACTTCGGCCATCGGCCGGCCGAAGGCATCCTGGCGCGACCAACTCGTCATTTTTTCCGCCACCATATTCAGGAAGGTGATGTTGCCTGCGGCGTCCGTGCAAATCACGGCGTCGCCGATGCAGTTCAGGGTAACCTGGGCGCGCTCCTTTTCGACGAAGAGCGCCTCTTCCATCGTCTTGCGCTCGACGGCATAGCGCAGGGCCCGTAACAACCAGCGTGCCTCCAATTGTCCCTTGATGAGATAGTCTTGCGCGCCTACCTGCAGGGCCTGTGCGGCCAGCGACTCGTCGTCCAAGCCGGTGAGCACTACCAGGGGCACGCGTGGCGCCGCAGCGTGCGCTCGCCGCACGGCATCCAGGCCTTGCGAATCCGGCAGCCCCAGGTCCAGCAAGATCATGTCGAACCCGCGTTTGCTCAGCAGCTTCTCCGCCTCGCTCATGGTCGAGGCATTGGTCAAATCGGTGTTCCCGGGGCCTTGCTCGTTAAACATCTCAAGGATCAGGCGAGCGTCTCCGGGGTTGTCTTCGACCAGCAGAAGTTGCTTGAGTGATTTCTTCCACATGCGCTTTACCTTTGCTGCGGCAGTTTGACCTTGTTAAGCCAGAAATCATTGATGCTGCCCACCAGACTCTCGAACACATCTAACTGCACGGGCTTGCTGAGGTAACAATTCGCCTGCAGCTGGTAACTTTTCACGATGTCGGCTTCCGCGTCGGAAGTGGTGAGGATCACCGTGGGTATGGTTTTCAGCGTGTCGTCTGCCTTGATGTGCGCCAGAACCTCGCGGCCATCCATTTTGGGCAGGTTCAGATCGAGCAAAATCAGGTCTGGCCGCGGTGCATTGGCGTGGATCCCCTCACGCCGCAGAAAAGTCATAGCCTCCACGCCGTCCGTAGCCACGTGCAAGCGAATGCTTGGATTGGCATCGCGAAAAGCCTCCTGCGTCAATCGCACGTCGCCGGGACTGTCTTCCACTAATAGAACTTCCATGGGCATGCCGTCTTCTCCTATGAGTTTCACGATTTCACCCCACTTCCTGTCAGCGCGAAGCTGAATGTGGATCCTTTACCGGGCTGTGACTGGACCGAAATTTCACCGCCATGCCGCTCGACAATCTTTTTGCAAATCGCCAGGCCTATTCCGGTGCCGGCAAACTCCTCGCGTTTGTGCAGGCGCTGGAACATCACAAAGATTCTTTCGAAATATTGCGGATCAATTCCCAGGCCGTTGTCTCGCACCGAGAACGTCCATTTGCCGCCGCCATTCTTAATAGCGGAGATGTGTATGCGCGGCACGCCGGGGTTTTGATACTTGATGGCGTTGCCGATCAGATTCTGAAACAGCTGCACCAGCTGCGTTTCATCTGCCATCACGGCGGGCAGGGGATCGTGAGTCACCATCGCGCCGCTATCGGCAATAGCGCCGCGCAGATTCAAGATCGCCCGCTGCAGCGCTTCTTCGCTGGAGGTTACCAGCAGGTCCTTCCCTTTGGTTCCCACGCGCGAGTAGGCCAGCAGGTCCTGGATCAATCTCTGCATGCGGTTGGCGCCATCCACCGCGAAGGTGATGAACTCATCGGCGTCGGAATCCAGCCGGCCCTTGTACCGCCGGGCCAGCAGTTGCGTGTAACTGGCCACCATGCGCAACGGCTCCTGCAAATCGTGCGAGGCGATGTAGGCGAATTGCCCCAGTTCCTCGTTCGAGCGGTTCAATTCCTCTACCTTATATAGAAGGTGAGCTTCGGCGACTTTGCGCGTGGTAATGTCGCGGATCGCCGCTGTCACCAGGACGCCCTCGGCGCTTTCCAGCGGGCTGAGCATGATTTCGATGGGGAATTCAGTGCCGTCTTTGCGCTTTCCGGTGATCTCAATGCCGGTGCCGATCTGCTGTGCCAGCGCGTCTTCGGTGGAGCGCAGTGCGTCGGCGATCAAGCGTTCCGCGAAGCCCGCCGGGATGATGTTCTTCATCCGTTGCCCGACGAGTTCATCGCGGTGATAACCGAACTGTTTTTCGGCTTGCACGTTCAGCAGGACGATGTCTCCTTTTTGGTTCACTACAACCATCGCGTCAGGAGCGGCCTCGAGCAATCCGCGGTAGCGGCCTTCCATGCGCGCCAGGTGCTTTTCGGCTTCTTTGCGCACGCTGATGTCGCGGATGGCAGCCGTCACAAGGATTCCCTCAGCGCTGTCCAGCGGACTCAGCATGATTTCGATGGGGAATTTCGTTCCGTTCTTTCTCAGCGCGATGAGTTCTATGCCCGTGCCAATCTGCTGCGCGAGTGCGTCTTCGGCTGATCGCAGACCATCCGCCGCCAGCCGTTCTGCGAAGCCCTCGGGAATAATGTTCTTCACTTTCTGGCCCACGAGCTCGTCGCGGCGGTAGCCGAACTGTTTTTCGGCCTGCACGTTCAATAGCACGATGTCTCCGCTTGGATTTACCACCACCATCGCGTCTGGCGCAGCCTCCAGCAACCCACGGTAGCGGCCTTCCATAAGCGCCAAATGTTTATCCGCTTCCCTGCGCACGCTGATGTTGCGAATCGCCGCCGTTACCAGGATTCCTTCCGCGCTGTCCAGGGGGCTCAGCATGATTTCAATGGGAAATTCACTGCCATTTTTACGCCGGGCGATGAGCTCGATACCCGTGCCGATCTGCTGCGCGAGCGCGTCTTCCACGGAACGTTTTTCGTCGGCGATCAACCGCTCGGCGAAGCCTCTGGGAATGATGTTCTTCACCTTCTGGCCGAGGAGTTCATCGCGGCGGTAGCCGAACTGCTTTTCGGCCTGCACGTTCAGCAGCACGATTTCGCCGTGTTGGTTCACCACCACCATGGCGTCTGGCGCGGCTTCCAGCAGCCCACGGTAGCGGCCTTCCATGCGCGCCAAGTGTTTTTCCGCTTCTTTGCGCACGCTGATGTCGCGGATCGCGGCGGTCACCAGAATGCCTTCGGCGCTCTCCAGTGGGCTGAGCATTAGCTCGATGGGGAACTCACTGCCATCCCGGCGCCGCGCGGTCAGCTCGATGCCCGTGCCAATCTGCTGCGCCAGCGCGTCCTCCACGGAACGCTTTTCGTCGGCGATCAGGCGTTCGGCGAAGCCCTCCGGGATGATGTTGGTTACTTGCTGGCCGACCAGTTCGTCGCGGCGATACCGGAATTGTTTCTCCGCCTGCACGTTCAACAGGACGATGTCTCCCTTTTGATTCACAACGACCATCGCGTCTGGCGCGGCTTCTAGCAGACCGCGATAGCGGCCTTCCATCAGCGCCAAATGCTTTTCGGCCGCCCGGCGCACGCTGATGTCGCGGATTGCTGCGGTCACCAAAGTACCTTCGGCGCTTTCCAGCGGGCTGAGCATCAGTTCGATGGGGAACTCAGTGCCGTCCTTCCGACGCGCAATCAGCTCGATGCCCGTGCCAATCTGCTGCGCCAGCGCCTCGGCGGCGCTACGCGTGCCGTCTGCCACCAGCCGCTCGGCGAATCCCTCGGGAATAATGTTCTTCACTTTCTGGCCGACCAGCTCGTCGCGGTGGTAACCGAACTGTTTTTCCGCCTGCAAGTTTAAGAGAACTATTTCCCCGCGCTGATTCACCACGACCATTGCGTCCGGCGCCGCTTCCAAAAGTCCGCGGTATTTTGCCCCGGATGCTTTGTGGACCTCCTCGGCGGACTCGCTTTCGAAATTCTTACGCTGCGCGCTCCAGCCCGCTGCAATGGCGAGTAACAAACCCAGCACGGTTCCAAAGGCCAGCACAGTTTTAATCTGGCGCGAGCGCCGGTTGGCATCGGCGTTCCGTATCGTCAACAGTCGCAACTCTTCGTCCTGCATGCTGCGAATGAGCTCCTGAAACTGGCTCATGATTTGTTGTCCGCCGCCCCCGCGCACGAAATCGGCCGCCGCATCCATGCCTTTGGTCCGTCGCAGGCTGATAACGTTCTCCGCGTATTGCTCTTTCCGGTCGGCCAGGTTCACCAGGCTCGGAATCCTGCGCTGCTCGACGGGGTTATCCACGGTCAGATTGCGGATGTTGGTTTCCGCCTGCTCGGAACGCGCGACGGCGGCGCGATAGGCCTGCAGGGAATTTTCGTCGCCGGTGATAACGAATCCGCCGTAGCTGGATTCCACGGTCTCCATTGCCCCGTCTAAATCCTGGAGATTCTCGATGACTTCGTGCGTGTGCCGCACCCAGCGGTCGCTTTCATCGGAGACGACCATGCCGCGATACGAGATCATACCCACGATCAGCAACATCACGATGGCAACGCCAAACGCTAGTTGTATCTTGCGCTTCAAAGGAAGCTTCGACTTCATTGCACACCAACTCGAGAAGGGGAATTTCTATTCCGAAGATGACCCTGAAGGCTGAAAGAGGGCAGCCTGTGATCACGCCGGTCTGTGTAGAAGGGAACTCAATCCTATACCAGCCTGCGGAAACGTCAAGGCGGGTTTGCCACTAGGTGTCGCATAGACCATCAGCGTGGAACACTCGCACATGCACGCCGAGAGATTCGAACGGGCGGCGCACATTTCGAATGTATGCTCCGAGGTTGGCAGTCGCCCGCGTTTCGATGCGGCAACCGTCGTTCGGCGCTACTACACCTCGTCGCGCACAAGAGGAGCGACTTGAGTACCCAATATCTCTATCGCGCGCAGCATTTTCTGATGCGGAAGCGTGGATACGCCCATTTGAAAGGTAATGCGAGAGATGCCGCCGAGAGCTTCATTTATGTAGAGGATCTTTTTCGCCACCGTTCTGGCGTCTCCGATCAGCAGCGCGCCGGTAGGTCCGCGCTGCGCATCGAATTGCGCGCGGGTGGTGGCTGGCCAGCCGCGCTCCTTGCCGATCTCGGTGAAGGTGTGCGCATACCCGGGATAGAAAGTATCCGCGGCGTCATCGGTGGTGTCTGCGAGAAAGCCGATGGAATGAAGGCCGACATTGAGGCGGTCGGGGGAATGGCCGGAGCGGCGCCCGGCTTCGCGGTAGAGGTCAATGAGCGGGCGGAAACGTATCGGCTCCCCGCCGATGATCGCGACCATGAGCGGAAGTCCGAGCATTCCCGCGCGAACGAAGGATTCGGGCGTACCGCCCACACCGACCCATACCGGCAGCGGATCTTGCAGCGGGCGAGGATAGATTGCCTGGCCGGTAAGGGCTGCGCGGTGTTTGCCGGACCAGTGCACCTCCGTGTTGGCGCGAATTTTCAATAGCAGATCGAGTTTCTCCGCGAAGAGCGAGTCGTAATCTTCCAGACGCAGTCCGAACAACGGGTAGGACTCAATGAACGAGCCGCGACCGGCGACAATCTCGGCGCGGCCCCGGGAGATCAGATCGAGCGTCGCAAACTCCTGAAAAACACGCACGGGGTCCGCGGCGCTGAGAACGGTGACGGCGCTGGTGAGGCGAATCTTCTGCGTGCGTGCGGCGGCAGCGGAGAGAATCACGACGGGAGCTGAGTCCAGGAATTCCGCCCGGTGATGTTCGCCGATGCCGAAGACATCCAGGCCGACGCGATCGGCGAGCTCAATCTCTTCGAGCAGATGGTGCATGCGCTCCACTGGGGTGAGGGTCAGACCCGTGGCCGGATCGGAGATGGCCGCCGCGAAGCTATCGATACCAATCTGCATTCGTGTAACTCCTCGAAGGCCGTGTTAATTGGATTGATGAACCTACCACGGGTGAAAATGGATGGAGCCGCGCTTAACCTTTACTTGGGTAATGGCTATCGAGATCAAGGCGACCACGCCTAGCGTCGCCAAGCCGAAGTAGATGTCTATGTAGGAGAACAGCCTGCTCTGGGTGATCACGTTATTTTGAAAGAGCTGCAATGCTCCCAGCCCGGGAACGCTGCCAGGGCCGCCGTTGCGGTGAATCAGATCGGCATATTGCGTGAGGGTAGAGCGAGTGGTGGCGTCCAGACGGTTGGAGACGTCCAAGAGGCGCGAGGAATGCAGCGTCATGCGCCGATCGAACATCACCGTCGCTGCGGTGACTCCAAATGTGTTTCCGAGCTGGCGCATGAAGAAGTATGTGGTGGAAATGTCATTGACGTCCGCTATTGGCGCATTGGCGCTGACAGCGTTTCCGGCAGCGAGAATAACGGGCCCGATGCAAAAGCCTTGCAGGAAAATTACAGGCGCCAAGACGATGGTGGGGGTGGTTGGGGTCCAGATAAAGCAGATCGCGAGGTACGCCGCGGCCAAGATCAGCAATCCGCCGGCTAGCGTGCGCACTGGACCCAAGCGGGGAATCAGCAAGTGCAATGCGTACTGCAGCCCTAACCCAAGGCCGAGCGTGTACATCGAAATAAAACCGCCTGCCTGCAAAGCGCTGTAGTCCTGAACGAAGCGAAGGTACTGCGGCACGACGTAAAGCCCGGCGCCGAAGAACGCTCCCACGATCAAAATCACCAGAAAGTAGGTGCGCAGAGTGGCGTGCCGAACGAGCATGCGCAAGTGCAAGACCGGCGCCGGGTTCTCGGGGCGGTAATCCCACCAGAGAAACGCGATAAAGAAAACGGTAGCCGCAACCAGTGTGGTAGCAATCCAGTTCGACTGCAACCACAGATCCCGCTCGCCGCGGCTAAGGGCAGTTTCCAGGCAGGCCAACGAAGCAATCAGCAGAAGTGCACCCCAGATATCAACGTGACCCTCTTTCCTGCGCATAAATATTCGACCTGGTGGAACAATTTTCCAGATGAGAAAAGCGCCGATCGCGAGAAAGGGAAAATCAACCAGGAAAGCATAATTCCAGTGAAACGTATCGGTGACCCACCCCATGACGGCGGGATACGGGACCTCAAAAGCAGAAAGAACGAGATAAAGCCGGGTGACAGCCGCCAACCTCGCTTTCCCGGGAAACAGCACCCCGGCGAGAATGACGACGCGCACCAGAAACGCCCCGCCTCCGAATCCCATAATCAAGCGTGAAACCAGCAGCTGCGCGAGACTTCCTGTGCTTAGCACGCAGCCCATCGCACCCGTGGCATAGATCGCGATGCTTAGCAGCAAGTGGCGCCTGGTGCCCATGACGCGCGTCATCCAGTACGCCAGTGCTATGGAGCAGAGATAGCCGACGTTGTAAAGAGTGATTACCCAGCTGATTTCATCAGAGCTGGCGCCAACGTTACCTTGCATGTCCGGCAGGAACACGTTTATGGAGAGGCGGTTGGAGATTTCGATGGCGGCAACCATGCCAACCGTCAGGAGCATGGCCAACCGGCGCCCGTAAGACAGGGTCGACACTATGCTGCTGAGGAATCGCTCCTCTTCGAGTTCCCAGGATGTTGGGGGACTACTGAGATAGGCCATTGCGCTTGTTCACCGTGAGCGAGTGTAAATCGTCGCTTCCACATTCATGCCGGGTCGCAGCACGAGATTCGGATTCTTGTTTGGCGTCACCAGGATTTTCACCGGAATACGCTGGACGACTTTGATGAAATTTCCCGTGGCATTTTGCGGCGGCAGCAACGCTTGCCGCGAACCCGCCGCTCCAGCAAGGGAATCGACGACGCCTTCGAACTCTTCGTGATAGGTATCCACGTGAATGCGAACTTTCTGACCGGGGGCGACGTTTTCGAGTTGCGTCTCCTTGAAATTCGCGGTGATGTACACCTGATCGAGAGGCACGATAGTGAACAGCAACTGTCCCGGCGAAACGTACTGTCCCAAGTCCACGGACTTCTGGGTAACTTGCCCCGTAATAGGGGCGGTGATGTGAGTGTAGGCGAGATTTAACTCGGCTTGTTGCAGCGCGGCCTTGGCGCGTTCGACCGTTGCGAGTGCCGATTTGTAGCTGGCTACGGCGATGGGCACCTGCTGCTCGCGGGCTTTAGTCTCCATGAATTGAGACTCCGAGCGCGACGCCTTCGCCTGGGCGGCATGCGCATTCGCGCGCGCAATCAGCACGGCTTGTTGCGCGGCGGAAAGCTGTTGCTGGGCTGCAGCCAGATCGCTCTTCGCCACGCGCGCGGTAGCTTCGACTGCATCGAATTGATATTTGGAGACGTCGTCGGTGCCGAGTAAAGGTGTGTAGCGGGCTAGATCGCTTTGCGCGCGTTCGTTGGTGGCTTGTTTGGCCGCGACGTTGGCTTCAGCGACCTGGAGATTCGCAGTGGCAGACTGCTCGAGTTGCGCCTGGGAACTGACGTAATCCGCGGCATCGGATTCCTTCTGATGGGCGGCTCCGCTCGTGCCGTGAGTGGTAGTCTCGCGCGTCAGGCCGATTTGGATTTCCGCGGAGTTTGCCTGAGCTTCGGCGAATTCGAGATTGGCTTTGGCTTGCGCCACCTCTGCTTCGTACTCGCGCGGATCAATCTGCACGAGCAAGTCGCCTTCTTTTACTGGAGTATTGTCGTTGATGAGCAAATTAACGACGTATCCGGGAACCTGCGGGGCCATTGCGGTGATGTGGCAATCCACCTGTGCGTCGTCGGTAGTGACGCGGCCGGTGAACACGTACCACGCGACGAGCAGCAAGAGCAGGACGGCGACGATCGCGCCCTTCGCGAAGGGATTCAAATCGCGAATCCAGCGGCTCAAAGAAAAAGGAGCTGGTGGCGGTGGCGCCTGCGGCGCTGCAAATGGCGCGTCTGTGTTGGGCGATGCAGTTGGCGCTGGTGGATTGGAGCTCATTATTCCGTTCACCTCTTACTTCGTGTACATTGCTTCGATTTCACCGGTGGCGCGGGCCAGCGATGCGCGCGACAAATTGAATTGATACAAAGCAGCGATTTGATTGTCGTTGGCACGGGCTAGCTCGTCCTGTGCGGTGATGACTTCAACGTTGGTGGTGACGCCGGCCGCAAACCGGCGCTGCGCTTGAGCAACTTCTTCCTGGGCCAGCTGCAGCCCTAAATTTGCAACATCCACGGAATTTCGCGCCGCCGTGAGTTCGTCGAGCGCGGACTTTACTTCATCCACGATCTGCGCTTCCAGCTGGCGGCGGTTTTCCGCGACATGCTGTTCCTCCAGTTTGGCGCGCGCCTCTTCCGCGCGGATGCGTCCGCCGGTAAAAATTGGAAATTCCAAAGAGATCGCATAGGTGTAGGCCGGAATACCGTTGTTGAAGCGGGATCCCTGGTAATACCAGAAGCCCGAAAAATCCAGTTGCGGCAGGCGCTGTTCGCCCGCCGCATCCGACGTCAGCTTGGCGATGCGTTGCTGCGAATTCAAGGAGTGGATTTCCGGTCGCGACGTCAGGGCCTGGTCGAGCAGCGTCCGTTTGTCGAGCGCCGGGAGGTCGAAGAAATCCAGGTGGTCGGCCACTTCGAGATCCTGGTCGCGAGGCAGATCGAGGAGCGCGGCCAAGCCGTACCTGGTGGTGTGCGTCAGCGTTTCGGCGTCGATGAGATTCTGGCGCTCGTTCTGCAGTTCGACGTTGGCTCGCACGGTGTCAATATTCAGACCGATACCGGTTTTTTGTAATTCGGTGGCCTGTTCGTACAGTCGTTGTGCAAGTGCGACACGAGATTTGGCGGCGTCGCGCGTGGCCAGAGCGCGAAGAATCAGGAGGTATTGGTCCACAACGGCATTTACCACAATTTCGCGCGCAGTCTGTTCGTCAGCGCGCGCCTGGCGCGTGCCTTCGCGGCCGATCTGGTATGCGCGAATTTTCGGGAAGTCCAGGATGGTTTGCGAAAAAGCGGGACCGGCTTCGATGACCTGAAAGGGTCCGGCCGGCGATCGCACTGGGGCTCGTTCGATGCTTTGAAAGTTGTACTGATTCACCGAGCCGGCCGCGGCGACGTTTGCTTGGGGAAGCAAAGCCGAGCGAGCAATTTGACTATTGCGATCGCTTTCCTGGACCAGAATCTGCGCGATGAGCCGCTGTGGATTCTGTTTAAGCGCGAGCTGCACGGATTGTTTCAGCGTGAGTTGTAACGGTGCGGGCGGGGCCGGCGGCGGTTGCTGCGCGAAAGCAGCAAGCGGCAACGACAGCTGAAGAACTGCCATCAGCAGGACGAATATTTGCCGGAAACTCGCGGCCATTTATAAACCTCCCAATCGCCAGACGGAAAGCAGGGCAGAATTCTATCCTGAATTGCGGCGCGGCTGGTCTGCTGAAAAAGGAGCTGATCTTGAAAGCGCCTGACCGGGAAACGAAATTAGAAGATAACAGACGCTACTCCGGCGGGAAAGTAGCGGCGCGGTGGCTGCGGCAAACGCACTTTGCGCAGGAGTGATTCCAGAAAGCGCAGCGGTGGCGTTCAGAACGACATCGGTTCGCGAATTCGGAAGCTTCACTGTTTGTTCTTCCTCGAGTTCTCATTCACCTACCACACGCACACGTCGGTGAGGCCGGGCCGGACGGCAGATAATTTTGATTCCCGGCGCAATTGCACAACCTATCAGATGCGCCGCCGAGCCAGCGCGGGTGCACTCCAGCTTATTGCTGTGACCAGGTCTGCAGCATGGGCGACGAGGCCATCGGCAATGCTCGGACGCAATCAGGCGGTACTCGGTTGGACGTGAGCCTGAACTACGCGATGGAGCACGACGTGCGTGTGAAAGATAACGGTGTCGGCATTGATCCGACTTTCGCGGAGAAGGGAAGAGGCGCTCGAGTGCGTTCGTTCTCGAAGTGCAGCGACTCGAGAAAATCTTGCGGCAAGTGAATCGATATGAGTTTATTGACCGTGTGGCGTGTCTGCCGGTCTTAGCGGCGCTGCTCCGAAATTCACGCTGAATCGTTTGCACCATATGGAGACCGCGCGATATTTCGCCAGGTCCAAATCGTTGCCAAGGGTGTAGTTTTGGTCGCCGATGTTTCCCTTGATCACTCCCAGATCAACGAAACCGGCCTTGTCCACGATCGCTGCATCCTTCGCATCGTCCGCTGCGACCATGTAGACGTGAACGTCAGGACCATTTGAGGTTTTGAAAGTCGTAAAGCGAAGAACGCGAGTGCCATCTCCCATGCGGTAGATGGTTGCGGTACCTTCAGTTGGGTGCAAAATGCTGTAGAACTGTCCGGATTCCAGCGGCTGTGCCGACGAGTCGCCTTGGGCCATGGGCATTGCTTCGTCGACCTGGCGATTGACCACCAGCCGCTCTGGGCGAAATACATACCACGCGACGATTGCCACAACCACGACAAGAGGAGTTGCAACTTTTATCCATGTCTTCATTTTCGTATCTCCTTGGGTTCAGGTATCAGGGCCCGTCCTTTTCAAAATGCGCAGCAACAGCAAATCGGTGATTGTTCGCTCAGGAAGAAAGGAACTGTTCGACGAGAACAGCAGTGTCTTCAGGATTCTCTTCCGGGAAAAAGTGGCCACCTTGCATCGCCTGCCCGTGCGCGTCCGGGGCCCACTGCCGCCAGATGCCGAGCGGACCGCCGTCCTTTGCATAGAACGTGTCCAGCGGACCACCTTCAGCCCACAGATGCAGCATCGGACATTCGATTCGCTTGCCGGCTTGCTTATCCACGCGATCGTGTTCGACGTCGATCGTTGCCGCGGCTCGATATTCTTCACAAATACCATGAACGCGAGCTGGATCGCGATAGGTCGTAACGTATTCTTCGAGAACGTCCCGGCCGAACGAACCCTGCCCGAAGGGGTTGTGGAATACCGCTTCGGGGGCACCCTGCAGATAGCTCTCTGGCAGCGGGTGCTGCTGCGAGAGCAAGATCCAAGGCCAATAGGTCTTCGCGAAGCGCGCATCCGACCGGCTCCACGCTTCGAAAATCGGAATCACGTCGAAGACCGCGAGGCGCTCCACCGCCTTCGGATGGTCCAACGCCAGGCGATAGCTGACGCGCCCGCCACGATCATGGCCGATCAGCGTGAACGTCGGGAAGCCGAGTTTGTCCATCACGCCAACGAGTTCCGCCGCCATGGCGCGCTTTGAATAAGGGAAATGGTCGTCCGTTGAAGCGGGTATCCCGCTTTGGCCGTAGGCCGGCAGATCGACGCAGATCACGGTGTGATTTTCGGCTAGCTTTGGCGCGAGGAATCGCCACATCAAGCTTGTGCGCGGGAAGCCGTGCACCATCAAAATGGCCGGGCCCGTTCCGTAGCGCCGCATAAAAATTGTGTTACCTGAAACCTGAACCTGAGAGGTCTCGAACGGGATTGGATGAGTTGGCTGTGCGCCGGCCTGTGCGTTGTTTTCGGCCCGCGCAGGCTGGGTTAAAACGCTCTCGGACAGGACGCCGATAGATGCGGCAGTGAAGGTTTCAAGAAAGTTTCGACGTTCCATTACCTCCTCCTCACTCCAGCGACCTTTCGCAGGGGAACGAGCAGACAACAAGGCGGCTTTCTGATCACCCTAAATGTCATTCGAAGTTGCGACTTCCGTTTCCGCCTCCAGGCGAGTGGACTTAGATCCAGCCATGACCAGCGCTAAATGTCCTTTATCTCGCCGCCATCCATGCGCACAGACGCGCCCGTCATCCACTTCGCCGCCGACGAGACCAGATAACCCATCAGGTCAGCAATCTCCTCCGGCTTTCCGAAGCGAGTGATGGCCGCTTGCTCTGGAAATTTCTTGATGGCTTCTTCCATTGTGAGATTGTGGGCAGGTGCCCATTTTTCAAAGAAGGCCTGGCGGCGTCCAGTCATCACAGCGCCGGGGGAGATGCTATTGACCTGCACTCCGTCTTTGATTCCTTGTTCTGCGAATGACTTCGCGAGTGCGTTGATGGCTGCATTGATTGCCGCGACTGCCGCGTTTCCGGGCTTGGGAGCGAGCGCTGCGTTCCCGGACATAAAAACCACCGATCCCGTCGCGGCCTTCAATGCTTCCCACGCCCATATCGTCAATCTGCGCGCGCCGTGAAATTTAAGCGCCATGCCGTCTTCCCACTGCGCGTCGGTCATCTGCAACAAATCAATTTGCGGCACGGCGCCGGCAATATTTAGCAGCGCGTCGATTCTGCCAAAGCGTTCGAGAGTGCCCGTGATGATCGTCTCTGCGGATTGCAGCAGGCGCAAATCAATGGCGAAGACCATCGGCTCGGCACCCAGCGCTGTAATCTCGGACGCCGCCGAATCCAAGTTTGGTTTGTCTCGCGCCACGAGCACGACGGCTGAAAAATCCCGCGCGAGTCTCACGGCTGTAGCTCGTCCTATTCCCTGACTCGCGCCGGTGACAACAGCGACGGACCTGACTCCCATAGGTGCCATGAGATGACCTCTTCCAAATAATCAGCAGAGCCACACCCGCGAAGCGTGTTGCGCCTCGTCGGGCTCTCGCGCCGACCTTCGTTGTGAACGCCCTATTGCGAAAGAGTTTTTCGCGCAGCTTCCAGAATTACGTCCACCACCAGCGCCGGCGACGAATACATGGGAGTGTGATCCACGGGATGCGGCCTCACGGTTGCAGCCATCCGATCGGCCATGAACCGCTGCGTCTTCGGATTGATCATGCGGTCTTCTTCAGCGACCAGGTACCACGACGGTTTTGATTTCCACAGCGGCGTTGGCGCCGGTTCTTGAATGCATTGAACCGAAATCGGCCGTTGCACGGAGGCCGCGATTTTTGCCTGATCGGACGACGCGTTCTGTGCGAGCGCGCGGCCAAACGCGTCGTCGGGCATCCACACAAAGCCGTGGGAATCGGGAACCATCTTCGGTTGTTCCGGACTGGGTGTGTCGCGATAGAAGACCTTTGCAACCGTCTCGCTCTCGTCCGGCGCCAGCGCCGTCACATACACTAGCGATTTGACTCGCTCTTCCTTCACTGCGGCGATCACGGCGCCTGAGTAGGCGTGTCCCACTAAGACTACTGGGCCACTGGTCCGTTCCAGCGCCCGACTCAAAGCGGCGGCGTCGTTGGTCAAGGATGTGAGCGG
>Ga0208725_1000153_pt1 | contig 15856 bp, 14 predicted proteins | sample MicForSoSWNH13_O_FD_188004 | JGI IMG/M metagenome (GOLD analysis project Ga0208725, IMG submission 188004) | Forest soil microbial communities from Harvard Forest Long Term Ecological Research site in Petersham, Massachusetts, USA - MetaG HF011... | ecosystem: Environmental > Terrestrial > Soil... | reverse complement strand
GCCAGGGACAGTGATGCGGTGATCACCACCGCCGCCAGGGCGGGCTGGGGCAGGTTCCGGAACAAGCCCGGGATCAGCACGATCATGAGAATGATCAACACTGCCCCGGTCACACCGGTCAGCTGGGTCTTCGCACCTGACCGTTCGGCCACCGCCGTCCGTGACCCGCTGGTGCTGACCGGGAACCCCTGGAAAAGGCCTGCGGCCAGGTTCGCCGCACCGATCCCGATCATCTCGCCATTGCCGTGGACCTCCTGGCCGCTGCGGGCCGCGAACGCCGAGGCGGTGGAGATCGTGTCTGCCAGGGAGACCAGCGCAATCCCCAGTGCGCCGGCGAACAGGAGCCCGAGGTCGGACAGGGGGGCGGTCGGGATCGTGAACGGCGGGAAGCCCTTGGGGAGGACCCCGACCAGGCTGACACCGTGGTCGGCCAGATGGAACACCGCGGCCGCCGCGATCGCAAGCACGACAGCTATCAGCACCGCCGGGACCTTCGGCAGCCACCGTTGCAGCACCAGGATCAGGACGACTCCTGCGATACCGACTGCGGCAGCGGCAGGGACCACATCGCCGTTCGCCAGTCCCTTGGCGAACCCAGCGATCTCACCGATCAGCCCATCGGCCTCGATCTTGAACCCGAGCAGCTTCGGCAGCTGCCCGACCAGAATGGTCAGGGCCAGGCCGTTCATATAGCCGATCATCGTCGGCTTGGAGATCAGGTCGGCGATGAAGCCAAGCTTGGCCACGGAGGCCAGGATCATAATCACTGCGACCATGATCGCGAGGACCGACGCGAGCGCGACTGCCTGCTTGGGGTCGCCCTTGGCGGCCATCAGCGGCAGGATCGTCGCGGCGATCATCGGTCCCAGCGAGGAATCCGGACCCAGCACCAGGATCCGCGACGGTCCGAACGCCGCATAACCGAGCAGGCACAAGATCGACGTGTACAGACCGGTGATGGGCGGCAGCCCCGCTAGCTCCGCATAGGCCATGCCCTGCGGGACCAGCAGTGTCGTGAGCACAACTCCGGCGATGACGTCTTTGAGCAGCCACTGGCGGCGGTAGGACGAAATTACCTGCAGCCCGGGCACCCAACGAAACACGGACACCCCCAGCCTCCTCATACGCCGTGAGTGGATTTTCGCGGCTGAACAAGCCCGGCACATCACCCGTACAGAGGGAGGGCCCACGTACCGAAGCAGGCGATCCTGACCGGATGACTCCCCGCCGATCGTGCGCGGCACACACCTGCTCAGCATGGTCCCCGCGCCGTCTAGACGGCCAGGCAAGCCAGGGACAGCCGGCCGCTGCAGCCACCGGGCATTGACCTTCACCCGACTGGCGACGCCGACGCAGCACCAAGCAAAACCCCTATGATCGCGGTAACTTAGCTGGCTTCGCCGCCGGTCGCGTCACGCCAGATCAGCGGAAAATTCTCGGCGGCAAGCCCCTCGGCGTGCTCGAGCCGCCACGCGATCGACGAGCGGCGCTGCGGCGGCGCCGTCCTCAGCAGGCTGGTGAGTAGTGTCCGTAGCCGCAGCAGCGCCATAGGGGACCGGGCGCTTGACTCGATGAGATCATCCAGCGCGGTCCGCAGGTAGTCATCCCAGGACGGGAACGCCAGGACCACCCGAACGGCCCCGGCGCTGTCGCGCACCTCGGCCACGTCCAGGTCATGTGATACCAGGCGGCCCAGCAGGCTCTCGATCGTGTCCAGCACCTGGGCGGCGGTGGCTGGATCGTTGACCGCAGGCGAAAGGGCCCGCAAGCCGATGTCGGCCAGGAGCCGGAACGCGAACAGTGGATCTTGATGGAACGTGCGCTCCTGCCCGGTCACCAGCCCACCGAGTACTGCTTCGTCGGCCACATCGCCGCCGTGCAGGTCGGCGACAAGGCTGCCCTCCTGAAGCGTGTCGCCTATGCCGGCCCGCAGCACGATGACCGCGCTGCCAGCGGCATGGAGCAGCCGGCGGAGGTCGAGCTGCTGCAAAGTCGCCTGCTGGCCTGACCATGCAACGGTCCTGCGCAGCGGCGGCAATGAAGCGGCGGGACGACCGCCTGGAATGTAGGGCCCGCGGTACAGGTCATCGATGATGCTGCGGCCCTCCCCGGCGAGGGCAGCGAGGGTGGGCGCCAGCTGAATGGACTCAAAGGCCTTCACCTGCAAGGTCCGAATCAAGGCCACCGCGATAAGTACCGCCACCACCTCTGCTGCCGGCACGATCACCGACACCTTCTGACGATCGCCGATGGCCAACGTCGCGGTGACCGAGTACACGAAGACGCCAACCGCAAACCCGAACGTCCGCCAGACGATTGGGTCGTCCCGGAACAGATTCAGCCGGGGCGAAAGGCTGCCGAAGGCCCACTGCACGACCAGGAAAAGCAGCGAAAAGATCACGCTGACCAGCCCCAGGACGGCGAAACCAACCGCGACCAGTGCCTCCGTTACCCGGGTGCTAACGACAGTTGATTCAAAGCTCAGGCGCGGCAGCAGCAGTCCGAGCACCAGCCCAACCAGCGCACACAGCAACTGCACCAGCCCCGCCCGGAGCCGGCGCCGGGGCCGCGCCAATCTGCCCCGCTGGCGGCCCACAAGCTGCTGCATCACCGCGGCCTAACGCTGAGGCTTTGGCCCGGAAACCCCGTGCCACTAAAGGAACAGGCCGTTGGTGCGCCCAGATCCGGTGCCCGTTTCCTCGCCGCTTGCCGCGCTGCCGCCAACCGGGCCCCGTGGCTTTTCGCGCGGGCCTGGCGTGACGAACCTGCGGTGGACATTCCGTGAACGCTCCCGACTCTCGCGCTCTTAGACGCAGACATTAGAAGTCGACCACGCAGGCCATCATCACCCGCGAGGGTGAGATTTTCGGGCTGTTGATTGCTGAGGATCGTGGCTGCAGTCTGGGGCTGGTTCATCATCCGTCCTGCCGGGCGGGGTCCGCGCCGGTGCCTGACGCTGCGGGTGCCCGGCGGATGAGCCTGCGCTCCGGCAGATCGGGCATGCCAGCATGCTCAGCGCCGCCCGCAGCTGGGGCAAGCCGTGGCCCGAACCGGCGGGCCAGCGGATCGGCGGTAACGCCGTGCGCTACGACGCTGAGCAGCACGGTGACGGTGATCACGGCGACCGCCTGGCTCGCGGCATGCTGGCCTATCTCCTCCAAGGCCAGCAAAGCGAACACCACCGACGCCAGGCCCCTCGGCCCGAACCACCCGACCACGACGACAGCAATACGGCCCAGCCGCGCCCCGGTCAACGCGAGCGCTACCGGCACCATCCGGATCACCGTCAAACTCAGCACCGCATACAGCACCACCTGCCACGTCAAGCTCTCCAGCGCGACCGCGACCGCGATAGAGCCGAATGCCAGCCAGACCAGCAGCGACACCAGCGCCCCGGTTTCCTCAACAAACGGCACCAGCCGCGCACCGCGCCGCCCGCCGATAGCGCCGTAGGCGAGCCCGCCGGTAAACGCGGCGATGAAGCCATTGCCGTGCAGCGCAAGCGCGCACGCATAGGCGCAGATCGCCAGCCCCAGCACCGCAGATCCCGCGAAACCCTCAGCCGCCCAGCCGCGCCGCCGTGCCAGCCTGACCAGCCAGCCCCCGGCGCTCCCCACCGCCACGCCGACGACAAGGCCCACCGCCAGCTCGGCAACGGCTTTGCCCGGGCCGGTCCCGCCGGCATGCCCGGCGGTCTCGGCGCCCGCCACCGCGACCAGCACGAACGGCGTGGCGATCCCATCGTTAAGCCCGCTCTCCACGTTCAGCAGCCGCCGGATCCTGGCCGGAACCGCCGGGTTGACCATCATGCCCGCGCCCAGAGCCGCATCAGTGGGCGCGAGCGCGGCGCCCACCAGCAAGGCGAGCCAGATGCTCATGCCGTGGAACAGAACCAGCGCCAGCAGCGTTCCCAGGCCGATCGTCAGCGGCAGCCCGATCCCGAGCAGCCGGGCGTAAAGGCCCGCATCCGCCCTCAGCTCCCGCAGACCCACCCGCGACGCATCAGAAAACAGCACCAGCACCAACGTCACCTCCGCCAGCGCCTTGACCAGCTCAGGTGCCGGGGCGACGCTCAGCACCGTCAGCGGCCCATGCGTCAGCAGCAACCCAACAAGGACGAAGATGATCGGCGCGGTGACATCGAACCGCTCCAGCCGCGCGGACAGCGTTCCCCACACGAATACCAGCGCCGCCACAATCGCCAGATCCGACGCGCTCATCGCCCCACCCGACGCATCCACATCGCTCTTTGCCGGCGATGCCCAGGTGATTGAAGAGGCGGTCGGTCGCGCGAGCTCGATTGCCGCCGGCTCGCATGTCGTGGCTGAGCTGCGCGGATCTCCAGCTCGCTAGGGTCCCTGCAGGCGGGCCCAATCGCCATGCTCGTTCCCCATTCATCCGGCCGAGCGGCCGGTTCCAGAGGGTCCACCTGCGTAACCGAGGTCCCACTGCCCAAAATCCCGTCGGATGGCCGATGACACATCACCCGCGAGGGGTGAACAGCACGGGTTGTCCTGGCGAGCTGGAGCTGGTGAACCGTGACTGCGGGCTTGGTGTCGCCACCTTCCGGAAGAAGGCCGGAAGGCAAGCAAGCCGGCCGGCCGCAGCCGATCTCGGCCCGCGGGAATCACCCTCGTGAGGGCGATGACACTCCCAGACAGTCACGGCAGGATCGGGCAAAGCCGCCGGGCAATCCCGGCGAAGGCTTGGGTGATCCTCTTATAGGAGGCCAGAATGACGTCGGCAACAACCACACCGTCCAGCGGCGCAGGCCGCCGCCATGCCCAAGGCTCCGGCTACGGCTACGGCCTGATCATCTTCGCCTCAGTCCTGCTGCTCGTGGCCGCTTGCTTCAACCTGATTTACGGCATCGCAGCGATCGCCCACTCCCACGTGCTCACCGCCAACGCGCACTACGTGTTCGCCAACCTGCGCACCTGGGGCTGGATCACCATCATCCTCGGCGCCCTGCTACTGCTCGCCGCGGTCGGGATCCTGGCGGGCAATCAGCTGGCGCGCTGGTTTGCCGTGGCCGTGGTCGGACTCAACGCCATCGACCAGATGCTCTTCATCCCGGCCTACCCGTTCTGGTCCCTGACCATCATCGCTATGGACGTTGTCGCCCTCTATGGCCTTTGCGCCTACGGCAGCCGCCAGAACCTGGCCGCGTAGCGCCAACAACGCTGTCCATAAGGCGGATGCACGCCCAACTCTGGAAGGGTCGTGACCCGACTGGGGCCTGATCGGGCATGTCACGCCAACCGATGGCGCGCCGAACGTCCTGCTGGTGCTGATTGACGATGCGGGCTTCGGCCAGCCGAGCGCGTCGCCGCCCCGATCATGACCCGCGTCTGCGACGAGAGGGTGCGCCTACTATCCAGGCTCGGCGTGGTTCAACATGCTGTTCACCGGCGGCCATGAGTTCCTCGATCCGCCCCCGCAGATCACCGCTGACGGTGCCGTCCCCGGCCCGAGCGACGGCGCCCGCAAGCTCAACTCGCGCACCGCGTTCTTCTACCCCTACACCGGCAGCACCCCCGCGATGTGCATGCGGCTCCCCGGCCTCGGCTCACAATCCCTCATGGCCATGCGCGACAGCACCGGGGAGTACCTCGACGGCGGCCACGGCTACCAGCTCACGCTCCCGCCTGACATCCCCGAGAGCCGCTTCTGGTCGGTAATGCTCTACGACGGGTCAGCGATGGCGGCCAGCTCCCCGGCGGAAGCACCGACCGTGCCGTTTGGGCGCGGACCGTGGGGTAGAGAGCGGCGGGCGAGGCACCGAAGTCTCGCGCCGGGAAGGAATCATCATGACGTCTGACGCGATTGTTTTGCTGAAGGCTGACCACAAGGAAATCCGCCGCCTGTTCCGCGAGTTCCAGGGCGCCGGCGACAAGGCGGTCAAGAAGAAGGGCACGCTCGTCGAGCAGATCATCGGACTGCTCACCGTGCACACCTATATCGAGAACGAAGTGATGTATCCCCAGGTCCGCGCGTTGCTTCCCGATCTTGAAGACGACGTGCTGGAGTCTTATGAGGAACATCACGTCGCCGACGTTCTGTGTACGGAACTGTCCGGCATGGAGGCCGATGCTGAGCGCTTCGACGCCAAGGCCGCGGTGCTGATCGAGAACGTCAGTCATCACATCGAGGAAGAAGAGCAAGACTGGTTCCCCAAGGTAAGGGCCGGGCTTAACCGTAAACAGCTTCAGGAAATCGGGGCCGGGCTGGAGCAGGCCAGGCAAAAGGCACCCAGGACTCCTGCGCGGCCCAGCGCGCTGAAGAAGGCCGCCGATGCTGTGCTCGCCTGACCAGCTCGCACTCGGCCGCTGGCCAGTCCTGCTGCGCGGTCTTTGGTGACTGAGATTGGGCCGGAATCCGGGAAGCGCAGGGCTGTGGTGGCGATGAGTCCTGCGGACGGTAGCCGGGTGGCTGCGCCTTCTGACTGGCAGGACTTGCAGCGGTGGGTGGAAGGCGTTGACTGGTCGGACTGGCGTGGCTGGCTCAAGCGGTTGGCGTCCACGGACTGGACACCGGGGCACGAGATTGGCCTGTCGTGGGCGGGGCTGGCTCCTGCTGGGGCGGTCAGCCTCGCCCTGCGCGCCTTTGAGGAAGACCAGCCTGGTGACCGGGTCCGCGAGCACCTGGCTGCCAGCTGGCCCGCGTTCCGTAACTGGTGGCGAGACCGTCCGACCCTGCGCCCGACGGCAGGCGAAGCCAAGGCACAGCTAGCCGAGCACATGCCGGAGCTGGTGCCCACCTGGGAGCGGCTGACCGCCATGATCCCTGGCGACCCTGACGCCGGCCCTGCGCTGGCGCTATGGAATCCACCACCGTTTGTCACCGGCTGCTCCCAGGTGGCAGTCCTTAACGGCGGCCCGGCGCTCATCCGCAACTACGACTGGGACTACCGCCTGTTCGACGGCGTCGTGGCCAGGACTGCCTACACCGGCCGGCGCGTGCTGGGCATGCTCGACTGCCTGTGGGGGCTGCTGGATGGCGTCAACGACGCCGGTCTGGCTCTCTCGCTGACCTTCGGCGGCCGCCCCCAGGTCGGCGACGGCTTCGGCATCCCGCTGGTGATCCGCTACACGCTAGAAGTCTGCGCGACCGCCGACGAGGCAGTACAGGTGCTGCGCAGGGTGCCGGTCCACATGTCCTACAACGTGACCGCGCTTGACCGTGGCGGCCGGTGGGCTACGGTGTATCTCGCCCCGGACCGCCCGGCCCGCGTCACCACCCGGGCCGTGACGACTAACCATCAGGGCACCGTCGAGCGGGCGCCATACGCTGCGGCAATCCGCAGTGTGGAGCGGGCGGAGCGCTTGGAGGACCTGCTAGCACAAGGCGCTGACGCGGCCACCATCAGCGCAGCATGCCTGTGCTCTCCTTTGTATGCCAGCCACTTTCACGATGGCTTCGGGACTCTGTACACCGCCGAGTACCAGGCCGCCGAGGGTATCGCGCGCTACCACTGGCCCGGCCGCACCTGGGAGCACTCCCTGAACAAGATCGGTCCTGAGCACGTCCAGCTCCATCTCGGATCCCCCAGCGCCGGCGAATAGTCAGGAGAAGACGAGCTCAAGCCTGCACGCGCCCAGCAGGGCCCAGAGAGTCAATGCGTTCCTCACGGCATTCGCATCGCCGTCCTGTGCGATCCGCTCCGTTGCATGAGGCATCGCCGGGCCCGCCCCGGCCTCTAGCCAGCGCCTTTCTGGCTAGTGCTGAACCGCTGGCGGATAGCCGCGCGCCGGGCCAACAACCCGCCAGGCACCGGGACGCCGGGTCCCGGTCGACTTGTGGGCCCATACCTGCATCTACTGGATCCGCCGGCTTCCCTATGTCCGCGCCTGGGCCGGGAAATACGCTGGCCAGGGGCCGTTAGTGATCGGCGTGACCCGGACAGCGATGGCTGGCTGGCGGAAGAGATCACTACCTGCCTGCTGGGCCGATGACCAGCGGCGAGGCAGCGGAAGGAGCAGCGCATCGTGACCCAGACGCCTACCTACCAGCAGATGCGGACGGCGGCCATCGGCCAGGCGCAAGCGCTGTTCGTGCAGACGATGGGCTACGTCGCGGGTACCGCCGCGCGGCGGTCCACGCCGCTGACCGTCGGGCTACCCGCCGCCGAGCGGGACATCACCATGCGGGCCGTGCAGGTCGTCCCGGACGGCAGACGGCTCGGTCGCATGCTCCAGCTGCTTGCTCAGGGCGCGCTGACGGTGTCAGTAGGCCAGAGGTTCCCGCTCGAGCAGGCCGCCGTGGCGCTGGCTCAGACTAGGCACGGCGCCCACGGCTCAGGCATCGTGCTGTGGCCCGCCGACCCTGGCTGAGACAATCTGGGTCAGGACCAGCAGAAACACGCTGGCAGCGTGCCCGGAGCATTGCTGGGCGGCAACGGTAATATGGAACCGGTGCGTTAGCTCTGGCCTTCGCAGTGGCAACGGGCGATCTTCCGGGCGCCAGCGGACCCCTTGAGAGATGGTCGGCGATGGCTAGGAACGATTTCCTCCCGTTTCCGCACCCGGCTGTCTTCGTTACCCGGGTGCGGGTGCTTTCCGCGTGAGCAGTCCGGCCGGTTTCGTCGGCCGGCAGAGCGAACTGCGGATCCTGGGTGAGCGGCTTGCTGCGGCTGAGGCGGGTCAGCCGCAGGTGGTCTACGTGGAAGGCGAGGCTGGGGCAGGTAAGTCGACTCTGCTCTCCCGGTTCCTCGGTTCGCTGCCGGACGCTCTCGTTCTGCAGGTCGGCGGTGACGAGGCCGAGACACTGCTCTCCTACGGGGTCATCGATCAGCTGCAGCCGCGGGTCTTGACGGAGCCCGGGGCGGACCCGATGGTGGTTGGAGTCCGGCTGCTGGATCTGTTCGACCAATTGCAATCCGGCGGTCAGGTCGTCGTGCTCGCCATTGACGATCTGCAGTGGGCGGACCGGCCGTCAGCGCGTGCGGTGCTGTTCGCTCTGCGCCGGCTGCGCGCGGACAAGGTGCTGGCGGTGGTGTCGACGCGGGCCGGGGGGCTGGCCGATCCCGGCTGGGCGCGGTTTGTGGGCGGCGATTCGCGGGTGACGCGTATCCGTCTGGGCGGGCTTAGCCCAGGCGATCTGACCGAGCTGGCCAGTGCACTGGGGCTGGGAGTGCTGTCGCAGCGCGGGGCGGCTCGGTTGGCGGCCCATACCGAAGGCAACGCGCTGTACTGCCGCGCGTTGCTGGAGGAGATCGGCGTTGCCCGGCTGAGCGCGGCGGGAGATCGCGGATTGCCCGCGCCGCGGGAGCTGTCCGCGGTGATCCTGGCGCGCGTGGCAGCGCTCCCGACAGTAGCTCAATCCTTGCTGGCGGCGGCTTCCGTGCTGGGGCTGCACGCGCCGGTCTCGGTGATCGTGTCGGTTGCCCGGCTGCCCGATGTGCGGAATGAGGTGGATGCGGCGGTCGCAGCCGGGCTGCTGACCGAAGGCGGCTCGGCGCTGGAGCTGGCCTTCGCTCATCCGCTGTACCGGGCTGCGATCTATGCCGATCTCGGGCCGGCGAACCGCCGGGAACTGCACGCGAGGGCTGGCGAAGTCCTGGCCGGCAGTGCCCGGCTGGCGCACCGGGTTGCGGCGTCGCTGGGCCCTGATGAGGGGCTGGCCGGCGAACTCGAAGCGTCTGCCCGGGATGCGGCGGCGGCCGGTGACGCGGGCGCCTCGGCCTGGGCGCTGGAGCGGGCAGCTGCCCTATCGCCGACGGAGCAGGAACGGGAAGGCCGGTTGCTCGACGCCGTCGTGGCCCTGCTCAATGCTGCAGATACACCGGCAGCGGCCCGGGTCCTGGCGTCATGCCAGGTCTCCAGTGCTCGCCGCGACGCTTTGACCGGGCTTCTGGGAGTTTTCACCGGATCGCCTGGCGCGGAGGGTTCTTTGCTCGCCGCGTGGCAGGCCCACGACCCCGGGACCGAAGGCGAAACCGGAGCGCGTGCTGCGACATCCCTGGCCAACTGGATGGTCCTGGCTGGCCGCCCCGACGAGGCGCTGACCTGGGCGGACCGAGCGGTGAGCGGAACCGTTCCGGATTCGGTGCTACGGGCTATGGCCCGCACAGCGCAGGCATATGCGTTCGCAGCGGCCGGCCACAGTCCCGAGGGGCTGGCCGGGCTCGGCTTCCTGCCCATTTCGGGGAGCGCAGTCCCGGTGGCTGAGACCGACGCCCTGATCATGCGGGGCATGCTGAAGCTGTACGCCGACGACCTGCCCGGTGCCATCGCGGACCTCGGCGTCGCGGCTGCCCGGCTGCACACGGGACGGCCGTCAACCTATCCGGGCCCATGTCTGGCTCATCTCAGTGACGCCTACTTCCGCCGAGGCGACTGGGACGCGGCCGTCACGCATGCCCAGCTGGCGACCTCACTGGCGCAAGACACCGACCGGCCGATGGACCTCGCACGGGCGCACGCACGTTCAGCCCAGGTCCTGGCCTTCCGCGGCCAGTGGCCTGCCGCGCAGGCCCATGCCGGCGCGGCCCGGGCCGCGGCCGAGCGGTTTCCGCTGGTCCTGGCGGTGGCCTGCGCCGCGATGGCGGGCGCCTGTCTTGCTTTTGCGCGCGGCGACCTGGCCGGGGTACTTGCCGCAACAGAGCCGGTGCGCGCAACCAGGCTCCTCGGTGTCGGGGGCCGCCCCGGCATCTTCAACTGGAGAGCCATTGAGGCAGACGCGCTGATCGGCCTGGGACGACTTGACGACGCTGAGACCGCGCTCAGCGAGTTCGAGGACGCCATGCCGGCGGCCGGGCTGGCGTCGGCAGCCCTGGCGCTTGCCCGCTGCCGGGGCAACCTGGCCGTGGCCAGAGGGCATGCCCGCCAGGCGGAAGCGGCGTTCAGGCAGGGCCACGTGATCGAAGCGCAAGTGCCGATGCCGTTTGAGCACGCCCTGCTGAGCCTGGACGACGGCCGCCGCTTGCGCGCGGCCGGGGACCAGCCGGCGGCGGTCGCACAGCTCGAGGAGGCCCACCGCCTCTTCTCCGGCCTGGGAGCAGACCCCTACGTGCAGGCCTGCGCCACGGAACTGGCAGCCCTGCAGGTCACAGCCGCGACAGCGAGTCCCGCTGCCCTTCTGGGGCTCAGCCGCTCCGAACTGGCCGTGGCCCGGCTGGCTGCCACCGGACTGACCAACCGGGAGGTGGCCAGCCAGCTGTACGTGTCAGTAAAGACAGTGGAGTACCACCTCCGCAACAGCTACATCAAGCTCGATATCACCTCCCGCCGGGACCTGGCCGCTCTTGTGACCTGACCTGACCGGCCTAGCCCGCCCCGGCAGCCGGGCAGCGGGCGACCGGGGCCGCGGGCCATGCCAGCGGAAATCATAGGGTCGAACCTAGGGTCGCACCCTGGGGACAATGCCGCGTTGCCCGCGTTAACTGTGAGCCATGGACACCTCACCAACGCCGGGGCAGACGATTCGCGTTCTGCTCGATATCAGCCAGACTCCGGACGGGCGGCTTGAGGGCCAAATACGCGCCGACGGCACCGGTACCTGGAAGCCTTTCTCCGGCGTGCTCGAATTGCTCAAGGTGCTCGAGGAAACATACCTAGCTCCGCATTAAGAATTCCGCACGCAATGCTGTGAAGGAAGGAACCCCATCATGAACATCAGGGCGAATCAGAGCCAGGAGCAGCCGAGGCTTCTGCGCCGGCCGTCCGGCGGGCGGATCCTGGGCGGCGTCGCCGCCGGGCTCGCCGCATACTTCGCGCTCGACGTCATACACGTCCGGATCATCCTGGTCGCGCTGTCGTTTCTCGGAGGTGCAGCCGTTCCGCTCTACCTGGCCGCGTGGCTGCTGATCCCTGAGGAAGGCTCCGACACCGCAATCGCCGATGAGGTTCTGAACCGGGCCGGCTAACGGGCCTAATGGCTTTGGGATTCAGAAGCATATTGCTGTAACCGCGAGAAAGGAATGTCATGAGTCAGAAACCCCGCGAGGAACCGGGCATAGGCGAGAACCGGTTGCACGTCGTGTTCGGGACCGGCCAGGTCGGCAATGCCCTCGCTGCGCACTTGGCCGGGATGGGTATGGCCGTCCGGGCCGTGTCCCGGCACCGGCCGCCCGCGCTGGCCGGCGTCGACTGGCGCGCCGCCGATGCCGCCGAACCCGAAGCCGCCGCCGACGCGGCCAAGGGCGCATCGGTCATCTACCAGTGCCTGAACGCACCGTATAACCAGTGGCCGGAGCGGTTCCCGCCGTTGCAGCGGGGAGTGCTGGCCGCCGCCGAGCGCACCGGCGCGCTGCTGGTGAGCCTGGAGAACCTGTACGGCTACGGCACGACCCTGGGCAGGCCAATGACCGAGGACCTGCCGCTGGCCGCCACCGGCGTCAAGGGCCGGGCCCGGGCGGAGATGACCACCGAGCTTCTGGCTGCCGCCGCGGCCGGCCGGGTCCAGGTCGTGATCGGGCGGGCTTCGGACTTCTTCGGTCCCGGCGTCACCGCAGGGTCCACGCTGGGCGAGCGGGTCTTCGGCAACGCGCTGGCCGGCCGCCGCGCGGATTTCATCGGCAACCCTGACCTGCCGCACACCTACAGCTACGTCCCCGATATCGCCGCCGGCCTGGCTACCCTCGGCACTGACGCCCGCGCAGTGGGCCAGGTGTGGCACCTGCCCGGCCCAGCGACCGGCACCACCCGGGCGCTACTGAACCTGGTGGCCGCCGAGATAGGGCATCGGGTTGGCGTGCGGTCGCTGCCCAAGCTGGCCGTACGGGGCCTGGGACTGGTCAACCCGATGCTGCGGGAGCTGGCCGAGACCTACTACCAGTTCAGCGAGCCCTTCATCCTGGACACCAGCAAGTACCAGGCCGCGTTCGGGCCTGCTGGCACCCCGCTGGCCGAAGCCATATCCACCACCCTCGCCTGGTACCAGACCCGGCGGGACACGCCATGACCACCAACCCGGAGGCGGTAAACGCCATGCCAGCTCTGCCCATCCCGAGCACAACCCGACCACGTGCCATCAAGGCCCCTGACCTGACCCCGGCCGCGGCGTGGTCGCGCCGGGTGCGGCGCATCGGCGGATTCATCCAGGCCGCCTTCGCCGCCTTCTGGCTGGCCCGGGCGAGCCTGGCCATCGGCGGCCGCACCGGAGACATACTGCTCGCGGCGTCCGCAGTCGCCGTGATCGGCGTGTTCTCCTATGCGATCAAGGCCACGGCCGGCACCGCCCCGCGTCCGGCCGGACTGCAGGCCCGGCGGATCGAGCGGTCGGTGACCGCGGCCACCGTCATCGAGCTGGTCGCGGCCTTCGTGCTGCCCGTCATCGTCATCGCGGCCGGGCACTCGGACTGGGTGCTGCCGTCCATCGTGATCACGATCGGTCCGCTGCTGCTCTGGCTGGACCACCTGGTCCACATTCGCCGGTACCGCGTGATTGGCTGGGCGCTGACCGCCGGGCCGGTTGTGCTCGTCGCAACCATGTCGGGCTCGTCGCTCGCCGTGACCACCGGCCTGGCCGCGGGCGTCATCCTGCTGGGCACCGCCGCCGCCGGCTTCCACGACCTCGCCGTCATCCGGGCTGCCCGCCCGCAGCGCCCGCTCCCGGCCGGAACGAAGCGATGATCATGCCACGAAGGCCGGGTCGCCTCAGCGCCAATCTGGACCCAGAACCTGATGCTCCCCCGCTATGGGCACCGGCCAAGGCCTTCGGCGTCCTCACCTACTGCGACCGCTGGGACAGCCGCATCCCAGACGTCGGCTCAGCTGACGGAACCCCCGGCGAGGGCAGCGATGACGCCGAGCCCGGCAGCGCCGACCAGGGCGGTGACGACGCCGCGGCGCAGGGCCAGCAGCCAGGCGGCGGCCAGGGCGAGGACCCCGAGCTGCCACAGGTGGGACAGGGCGAGACCGAGCGGGATGGTGGCGCCGGCGATGGCGCCGATCGCGGCGGGGCCGGCGCCGGTCAGGAATGCCTGCACGCCGGCGTTGCGGCGCAACCGGCCGAAGCGGGAGCCGCCGGCCAGCACGAACAGGAAGGAAGGGGCGAAGGCAATCAGCGCGGCGAGCAGCCCGCCACCAAGTCCGGCGGCGGCGTAGCCGACCACGGCCACGGTCTGCACGACGGGTCCAGGCGTGACCTGCCCGAGGGCGACCGCGCTGAGGAACTGGGCATTCGTCATCCAGTGGTAGGTGTGCACGGCATCGTGCTGCATCAGCGGGATGATGACAAAGCCCCCGCCGTACGACAGGGCGCCGACCTTGACTGCCACCCATGCCACCGACAGCAGGCCACCGCCGGCGGCTGCGGGGATCGCCAGCGCCGGCAGCAGTGCGCTGCGCTGACCCGAAACACCCCGGGACCCGGCCCGCACCAGCAGCTCGACCAGGCCACACCCCGCCAGCACCAGTACCAGGAACGGGCCAACCAGCGCGGCTGAAGCACCGCCGGCCAAAAGATAGCCGGCCCACCTGGCCCGGGCCGGGCGAGACGGGCCGGCCCGGCGCCAGCTGGCTGGCGCCAGTCCGAGGGCCGCGCTCAAGGCCACTACCGGGACCGCCGCACCCGCCCCGGCCGCGGCGCCCCTGATCCACAGCGGCGGGCGGGAGGCCAGGAACACCGCCGACAGCGCCAAGATGAGGACCAGGCCAGGGACGATGAAGCACACGCCGCCGACCAGCGCGCCCAGTGGACCGCGCAGCCGCCACGCGCAGAAGATCGCTAGCTGGGTTGAAGCCGGCCCCGGCAGCAGGTTCGTTGCCGCGATGGCGTCCTCGAACTCCCGCGCCGACAGCCAGCGCCGCTGCTCGACGCACAGCGCCCGCAGCAGTGCGATGTGGGTCGGCGGGCCGCCGAACCCGATGCAGCCGATCCGGCCCCACTCTCGCGCGACCGTCAGCAGCGCCACGCGCTCCGGATCCTGATCCACGGTGCCCGGGCCGTCCGCAGGAGCACTGCCGCCCGCACCCCCCGGGCCGGTCACGCCGCCCGCGACGAGAACACCCGGCGAGTGCCAGCCAGTGCTGCCTTCACGGTTCACAATCTGCCAAGCATGAGAAAACTATTCAAGCTGATTTGGCATAATACGCATATGACGGCGTCAGGTCCCGGTGGCTCACCCGCCGTGCTGGGGCTGCTCGCTCACGACCTGCGCTGGGAAATCGTCGGCATGCTGGCCGCGGGCGACCTTCGGACGGGCGAACTCGTGGCCCGCACCGGCCAGGCGCCCAGCCTGGTCTCGTATCACCTCGGGCGGCTGCGCGAGGCGGGTCTGCTCTATGTGCGGCGCAGCACCGCCGACGGGCGGGACAGCTACTACTCGCTGGACCTGGACACGCTGGCGCAGGCCCTTGACGGCATGGCCGCCCGGGTCCACGCCCGGCTGCTGGCGCCGCTCCCGGGCCGCGAGCCGGCGCCAGACCGTCCCGCGCCCCCCGTTCAGGTGGTCTTCATCTGCAGCGGCAACAGTGCGCGGTCCCCCATGGCGGAAGGCTGGCTGAACCACATGGGCGGCGGGCGCGTGACCGCCCGCAGCGCCGGGATCACCCCCGGCCCGCTGCACCCCCTCGCCGTTGCCGCCATGGCCGAGCAGGGCGTGGACATCAGCGGCCACCAGCCGGCAAACGTCACTGACCTGGCTGGCCATGTCTTCACCCAGGTGATCACGCTGTGCGACCGCGCGCGAGAGACCTGCCCGGACCTGCCCGCAGCATCCGCAGCCGCCCACTGGAGCATCCCGAACCCGGCACACGCCCACCCGGCCGACCTCGACGCGTTCCGCGCAACAGCCAGGGAGCTCCGCGCGCGGATTCGCTACCTACTGCCAGCGGCTAACCGCGCGCCAGCGACTCCTCGAGCGCGCGCCTGATAAGCACCCGAGCGAGGTGCTCACGGTAGCCGCGGTCGG
>Ga0208725_1000152_pt1 | contig 15859 bp, 12 predicted proteins | sample MicForSoSWNH13_O_FD_188004 | JGI IMG/M metagenome (GOLD analysis project Ga0208725, IMG submission 188004) | Forest soil microbial communities from Harvard Forest Long Term Ecological Research site in Petersham, Massachusetts, USA - MetaG HF011... | ecosystem: Environmental > Terrestrial > Soil... | reverse complement strand
AGCAGCAGCACGGTAGCCATCGCGGACTGGCACAGAGATCTGACCTCGCTGAACGCGCAGCGGCCGGTGAAGTTCACATGCGGCCACCGGGTGACGTCGGTCCACTTTCCAGCCACCCGGTGGCGGAACTGAGCTGCGGCCGGAGCGAAGTACGTGCCGAACGCCCCGTCGCGGTCGTACTGATTACCGACATACAGCAGTGGCAGATGCCGCTGCGTGGCGGCGAGCGCGGCGGGGTCGGCGTTGTCCAGAACCGTGTCGTCGACCGGGAACAGCAGGGTTGTGGCGTCTGGACCGGGCAGCAGGCCGGGTTCACAGATGGCCACGTTCGGCAAAGCGCGGAGTGGATGGCTGGCCGGGAGTCGCAGGTCTTTATCCCAGATCACTGTCGGCAGGTGCTGGCTTCGGGCGTAGCGGGCGAGGATCTGGTCTTGGCGATGCAGGTCGCAGGTGTGGCCTGCGGTACCGCAGGCGGTGGTGTTGCGGCCCGGAAGAGGCCAGCGCCATTCCAGGAACAAGGCGTCGATGGTGGGCAGTCCGCTGTCCCACGTGTAGCTGCCGGTCAGGTCGTGCCGGGCCTCAGCCAGGTCACGGTTGGCTTGCAGGAACACTATGTCGTGCCCGGAGCGGATCAGGCCGTCGATCAGGGCGCGGCGGTGGCTTCGCCCGCCATCGGGTGTATCGATGATGCCCGGGCCGAGAAAGCCCCAGCAGGAGTAGCCGATCCTCATGTGCTCACCAGCTATCCGCCGCCGAGCATCGGCTGAGCGCACAGCCCGCGAGCAGAGCCGTCGTGCTGGGAGGTCAGCCACGCCCACTGCTGCTGGAGTCCTTCGGCCAGAGCGGTCGACGGCTGGTAGCCAAGCAGTTGCCTGGCGCGGGTCAGGTCGGCGGCGGTAGACGCAACGTCCCCCGGCTGCTCGGGCCGGTGCTGCACGGCGACATTGCTGCCCGTTACCGCGGCTGCCAGGTCAAGCACGTCGCTGAGCGCGATACTGCGCCCTGACCCGATATTGACCGCTGCCATCTCGGCGTCGGCCTCCGCAGCGGCCATCGTTGCGGTGATCGCGTCGCCAATGTAGGTGAAGTCCCGCTGCTGGCTGCCGTCGCCGTAGACGGTGACTTTGCGTCCAGACATAGCGGCGCCAAGGATCCGGCTGATCACCATGTCGGGCCGCTGCCGCGGGCCATAAACCGTGAAGTACCGTAATGCCACCACGCTGGTGGTGGCATTACGGCCGGTGGCGTATGCGGCGCACAGCTGCTCAGCAGCGAGTTTGGTCACCCCGTAAGGGGACGCCGGTTCGAGAGGGTCGTCTTCCCGCGACGGCTTCGCGCGCCCGTGGCCGTAGACGCTCGATGAGGACGCCGCGACAAGCCGGGGTACTCCTGCGGCGGCGCACGCTTCCAGCAGCCGTTGCGTGGCGAGTACGTTGCATGCCAGATAGTCAGCGAAACGGTTGCCCCAAGACTGGCGCACCCCGCCCATCGCGGCGAGATGGAACGCCACCTGCACGTCTTCCAGGAGCGTGGGAAGGTCAGCGGTCAGCAGGTTGGCGGTCACGAAGCGGAAGCCCGGGTGGCTGGCCACTCCTGCCAGGTTCTCGGCTGCCAGCGGGTCACTGACCGGGGACCGCGCATCCACTCCGGTCACGGTCACCCCGCAGCCCAGGAGGCGCTCAGCAAGATGCGATCCGATGAACCCAGCCGCGCCCGTCACCAGCGCACGCTCCATGCCGCCTCCAGGCCGCCGGGCTCAGCGAGATCCGGCTCCGGCGGTGATCATCACCACCTTCCCTGGATGGCGGTCGGCTGCCATTCCCTGTGCTGGGAATTTGTGGTTCCCGAGACCTTCCCATCATCGGTGCCCTGGCGGAGCCCACAGCTCGGCCACTGTTCTCGCGGGCGATATTGGCGAGTTCAGGTAGCAGCGTTGAAGAGCGTGTCTTGCCCGGCTGGTCGGCTGGCCCTGCCCGGGGATGTGGCTGCAAGATCGATCGCGGCGATGGCCAGCACCTCGGAGAGGGCTGCGCTCTGGGGCCATCCGCGGGCGACCAGTGCGGGCAGCAAAAGAGCGGCGGCGATGGTGTCCCATAGCGCGCGGTGTGGCTGGCTGCCCGGGGCCAGGCGCTCGACTTGAGGGCCCAGGCGCAGTTGGGCAGTCAGGGCGGTCAGGCTGTTGCTGGTGCCGAGTTTGAGGTACCGGGCCAGCTTGAGGGTGTCGATCAGCGCGGCGGGTGTGATCGCGGGGTGGCGGCGGTGCAGCAGACGCCAGTCCACGCCGACGTTGTGGCCGACGATGATCTGGCCGTTGAGGCGGCGGGTTAGCTCCGGCTCGACGTCGGCGGGAGAGGGCGCTGCGGCCAGGACGGCGTTGGTCAGTCCGGGTGAGATCCACCGGCGGCGCGGGATAGGCCGGCCGGGGTTGATGAGCGTGGTGTAAGCGGCGGCGGTGTCGGGCAGCCCGGCGGTGATCGGGACGATGGCGATTTCGAGGATGGCCTCGTCGTCGTGGTCCTGGGCGCCGCTGCCTTCCAGGTCCAGGGCTACCAACGACGCAGTGGTCCACGGCTCGCCGTTGCTGCCGGTCATGGCGTATGAACTCCGTCGGGTTGGCGCTGGTGTCAATCGTCTGTATACCGCGCCTGAGATGTGATCTGGTCACGGAGCGCGCCGAAGTAGCCGGCCTGTGCCGGGTCGAGGGCATGCCCGTGCGGGGCGCGGCCGTGGGCGTGCAGGTAGTGCGGCTGGTCCAGCTCCCAGATCTGGTAGCGCAGGGTGTGCTGGATGGCGTAGCGGCGCTGCTCGCCCAGGCCGTGGGTCCACACGTGGCCGTCTTCGATCAGGTACGGGCTTTGGTAGCCGAGCTGGCCCATGACATGGTCGATGTCGGCGGGCGCGGGCTGGCGGTGGTCGTCGGCGCAGCGCCGCTGCTGGGTGGCGGGGCAGATGTCGCAGATCTCGCGGACGCCCCAGTGGCCGTTGTAGTCCGGCGCGGCGTGAGCGTAGGCGACGCCGCAGGAGGTCTTGCGGAACAGCGGCGTGGCGATGCCCGATGCACGCCAGGCCGCCACGACTGCGGCGTCGAGCTCGGCGGGCATGGCCTTACGGCGGTGATAGTCCTGGTCTCCGTAGGGCAGGGCGACGCCTTGCTCACGCAGGTAGGCGGCGTTCTGCGGCTTGTGGTAGTAGCCGGTGAACACGATCGCGTCAGCGTGGTGGGCGGTGTCAAGGACGCGGGCCATGGTGGCGGGCTGGTCGTTCCAGCCGGGCACGATGGGCCGCCAGTACAGCACCACGCCGGTTCGCCGTTTCCTCGAGCATGCGGTCTGGATCGAGGTCACGGTGATCTGGCTCCTGGCGATCGGCTCGACCCGGGGATCGGTGATGCCGGAGTAGGTGAACAGTAACGTGACGCGCAGGTGGCGCAGACTCTCCAGCGCATCCATATCCGCGGCGGTGACCTTGAACCGGGTGATGATCAGCACGTGGTTGGTGTAGCCGCGCTCATCGAGGGCGTGCAAGACGTTGAACAGGTGCGGGCGCACGCCGGGCAGGAACGGGTCGGTGGCCTTGTTCAGCAACTGGATCGGTGTCGTGTGGGGCCGGAACGCGTGATGGCCGGTCAGCAAGCCCACCGCCTGGTCGTCGTCGCACAGCAAGCGGGGCGTCTTGTGCTCGAAGTTGCCCCAGAAGTGACGGACGCAGTATCCGCAGTCCAGCGGGCAGCCGATGATGTGATTCAGGCTCAGGCCGCTCTTGCGGTAGCCGACGATCAGAGCCATGTACGGGTCGAGGGCGGCCTGCTCGTCAGCGGGCATGAGGGACAAGTGGCGAGGGCCGTCAGTGATTTCAAGGGCCGCCATGGGCAGATTCCTCCAGCGTCGTGGGGTGAGGTGAAAGCGGGACCGCAGCGAGCCCGAACCACAGGGCCAGGTCACGGGCGACCACACCAGCGTGATCGGAGCTGTGGATGAGGTTGTCGATCAGCCGACCCTCAGACCGTGCCTTCGCCAGAGAGTCGGTGCCGAACCGGCCGCGGATCGTGTCCGGCCCGGCTTGGGCCGGGTCGGTGGGACCCAGCACCGCGCGCAACCGGGCGGCGGCATCCGGCCCGTAGCCCACCGCCACGGTGACCGGGTGGCCGAGGTAGATGCGGCGCAGTTCGGCGGCCACATCAACGCCGAGACGAGCCGACAGCGGGAGGATGTCGGCGTAGTGGGTGAAGACCTGACCGGCCGTGGGATACAGGGTTCGCCAAGCGGTGACGCGCACCTGCTGGGCCGCCATATTCAGCACGGGACCGGTAAGGCGGCGAGCCAGACAGTCGGGTTTGAGCAGGATGACGGTCCACAAAGACCAGCCCGAGCCGGGCGGCACATCCAATGAGCTGGGGGTGTTGGCCGTCACGAGTCGCCTCCGCGAGCCGGAGGGACATTGTGCGGCCACCGGTTGCCCAGCAGCCAGCGGTGGCCAGGCTGCAACTCGACCAGCGTGTCCCGGTCCACCAGACGGTCAGAATGTCGGGTGATCTGCCGGTGCGCCTCGAACAGCATCACCATCTGGCGCCAGCACGGATGCAGCCTCGCCAGACCGGGCTCACCCGGCCCGGCAGCACGCTGGTCAAGACGCAGCGCCTCTTCCCACTCCATCACCACGGCCAGGTCGCCAGAATGGCCAGCTGGCATGGTCGCTGCCGGAAACCACGGCGGCGCGGAGGCCGTGGCCTCGCGGACGATGGCGCGCGCTTTGGGCAGGTCGGGGATGTTGACGTGCATCGACCCCGCGTGATGAGTGTAGGTACCCAGCCGAACGTCCAGCAGCCGGGCAGCACGCTCTTGGACAAAGGTGAAGCAGAACACGTCACCCAGCAGCCCGGTTACAGCATCGCTGGCGCGCATGTACGCCGCCATGTGCAGCGCGCCGCCACGCAGCAGCAGCTGCAGCGCGAGCGTGCACGCCACGTCCGGGTTAGCAGGATCGGCCAGGTCACCAGGCTGCATGATCAGCATCACCGCGCGCTTGGTATCCGGATCAGAACGCAGCAAGGCGATCACCTGGTCAAACTGACTGCCTGCGTCATTGCCTCGCCCGAAGATCCGCGGGCCGTACGCGGTGCCCGTCAGACGCCGCCCATCCGCGGAAAAGCGGCGCAGCCCGGGCGCGTAATGGCCAATCATCGCCAGATCATCGCGACCCGACAGATACCACAGCGCCTCGGCGTGGTTAAACACCACGTTCGCCTTCCGCGCGGCCAGGTACGGGCTCCGCGACACCGGGTCATCAACAGTGAACGAGACGTTCAGGATCTCCCAGGCCGTGTTGCCGCGAGAGGCGATCTGGTATCTGTGGCTGCCGGTGATCGCCGAGAGGACCGCGAGATATGCGTCCGTAAATGTGGCGAACGCAGGCCCAAAGATAAGCCCCTGGCGATGCTGGTTGCATATGGGCATGGCGGGTCGGATCCAGTCAGTTTCGAGCAAGTCCCGGAAGGTCAGGGCTGGGCCGGCGCTGACGGCACTTGATCGTCAGCTGGGGCTGCCGTTTGAACCGCTTCGTCGCGGAGCTGAATGAGAAAAGCGTCGCAAACCGGTTGCTGGCCAGTCACTCCCCGTGCCGGGAACGTATGGCTCCCGCAATTGAGAGGCCGAGACCTGCATGAGAGCTTTCCCATCGGTCAGGATGTTCCCATTCGACTCTGCTACGTCCTGGCGACCTATGATTTCCAGAGCGGCATCGCAATGATCTGCGGTGACGGTGCGAGGATGGCCTGTTCGCTCCCATCTGCTTCGGCGGCGCCTGCGGACTAGGCGCCGCCCAGCTACCGTTGATCGAGAGACTAGATAACACCGAGTGCCCATGCTCCCGGAGCGAACCGGATATGCCGTACGCAAAGACCAGCCTGCGGGCCGAGCAGCGCAATCTGCGAGAGAGGATGCGCGCGCTGGGGCTGAGCCACCGGCAGATCGCCGTCGAGTTCACCCGCCGCTACGGCCTGCGGCCACGCGCCGCGTGGCGGCATGCCTACGGCTGGTCACAGACGGAGGCCGCAGAGCAGATCAACATCTATGCGGCCCATGCCGGGGTGAGCGCGGACGGGACAACCGTCACCATGACCGGCCCGCATCTGTGTGAGTACGAAAACTGGCCCGGTGAAGGCCCAGAGCCAGCTGGCCGTAGGCCCACCCCCTACCTGCTGTCGCTGCTGGCTGGCGTATACGGGTGCACCATTCACGACCTCCTCGACCTAGCCGACTATGAATACATGCCTCCCGCCGACCGGCTCATTGTCGGCAAGTCCCCCGCCATCGATGGACATCGCGATCACGCTGACCACAGCACCAGCGGCACCGGCGTAGCAGCTCAAGCGAAAACCGCCGCGGGGTTAGTGTCAGTGCCCCCCGCCACAGGCCCGTCGGCCGACGACAGAGACGATGCCGAGGTGACGCCTGGTCCAGCTGAGCTTCGGCGCATGACTGCCGGCGAGTCCGGCCGCCGTCCTGCTCAGGCTCGCGAGGTAATCGTTGGCCTGGCCGCCTCCGCCGCTTTGGACAGGCTGTCGGAGAAGGCGCTGATCCAGGCGGCCGCCCACGAGTCGAGTGCGCATGCCGAATGGGCGGAGGCCAGCAACGTCGGGGAAGCCACTCTTGAGCAGCTCGACGCCGACGTCCGGCGCATCGCCACAGATTACGTGCATGCTCCGCCGCTGCCGATATTCGCTGAGATGCTGCGGGTCCGCGACCGGATCTATCTGCTGCTAGCCGGACGCCAGAAGCCAGCTGCCACCGCCCGCCTGCACCTGCTGGCCGGCATGCTGTGTGGCCTGCTGGCTAACGTCAGCACCGACCTCGGCTACCGGGACGCTGCCGCTGAGCAGGCCCGCGCTGCCTGGGCCTACGGCGACATCATCGGTCACAACGGGCTACGGGCCTGGACGCGCGGCATGCAGGCCCTGATCGAGTACTGGTCCGGGCGGCCCCAGCACGCCGTGCGGCTGGCGCAAAGCGCAGGGCGCTTCGCCGACTCCGCCACGGCCCAGGTCCGGCTGCATTCGATCGAGGCCCGGGCGTGGTCGCTTCTCGGCGACGCCCGGGAGGCCAGCCAGAGCCTGAGCGCTGCAGCCGACACGCAGGAATCGATGACAGGCGGTGATTACCTGCACGATGAGGTCGGCGGGGTCTTCAGCTTCGCCGACGCCAAGAGTTGCTGCTACGAAGCAGCGGCATTCATCCATCTTGGGCAGGCGGATGCTGCCCTCGCAGCTGCCGGCCGTGCCGTCGAGCTGTACGCCGCCGGCCCGGCCGTGCAGCGCTCGTATGGAGCCGAGTCGCTGGCCCGGGTGGACATGGCCGTGGCCTACCTGCTGCAGCGGCGCCCGGACGGCGCAGCGGACAGCCTGGCATCCGTGCTCGCCATCCCGGCGGGGCTGCGCATCGCCCAGCTCGGCGACCGGCTGGCCGACGTCCGGGCCCGTCTAGCAGACGCACAGTTCGCCGGTACCCGGGATGCCCGCACCCTGCGCGACCAGATCGATAGCTTCACCGGCGAGACCCTCGTACAGGAACTTGACCGTCACGTGCGTCATCGTCTGGCCTGCCCGGGCACAGTCTGCCGGGCGCTTTCCAGCGGGAGGCGCGGGTCCCGTCCGGAGGCACGACGCCATGACTCGCAACCGTCGGCACAAAGCCAGGATCCACGCCAGGCAGCAGGCGACAGGAGAGCGCTACACCCAGGCTGCCCGCCGCACCGATCACGACCGCCGCCCGATCGGGGAACTGCTGGTGCAGGCTGCGGCTGGCCTGCACGCGGCCGAGGCGACCCACACCGATGCCGTGTTGCAGGCTGCATGGGCCGGGATGTGCACGATCGGGGCGGCGGCCCAGCTGCTGTCAGCCTGCGCTGATCCCGGCCATTACCGGGCATGCTGGCTGCTGGCGGAGCCGGTCCTGGCCGAGGCCGTCCGTGCGCTGCGGGCTACCCCGGCGCTGCGCGGGACCAGCACCGAGATCAACCCCGCCGGCGGCCCCGATGACCGGCTGGACGACGCAGCCGCGCGTGAGATCTGCCGCTCACTCGCCGAGACAGCCGGCACGCTCAGCGCGACCCTGTCTGGCGCGGCCGGGCACGCACAGGCCAGGGCCGCCCGGCGGGCCTGCCGGGCTGGCGCGGCAGCCGGGCTGCGCGTCGCCGCGATCTACCGGGCTGACCCGGCCAGGCGACCGACCCGGCCCGAGGCTGCCGCACACCCTGAGTGGCTGCAGGCGCACACGCCCGAGGAGATGCAGCAGGTCATTGACGGTCACCGGGATCAGCTGGAAGCGGCCGACCCGGCTGATACTGCCGCTGCCCTGGCTGCCGCCTGTTACGGGTTCGCTGTGGCGTTCATGCTCGGCCAGTTCCTGGCCCGCCGCAACGACGAGTTCGCCGTCGTGCATCACAACGCCATGCCAGTCAGGGTCCGAGTCGTGGAAATCCTTGAGGCGGCACCCTCGATGCCGACCGGGATCCACGCTGCCGGGCTGGACACCACGCCGACTGCGGATCCGGCGATGATGGTCGTGGCATGCCGCGGCATCTGGGACCTGACCCTGGCGATCAACACGCTCTTGCCGCGAGTGGCTGAGCTGGCCGGCCAGGAAGCTGACCGCGCCGCAGCCCGGGCCGGGACGATGCTGGCCGCCGAGCTCAGCGACTGCTACCAGGGCCGCCTGCGCACGTTCCTCAATCCCCATGGTCGGCCACCCGGATCGGCGTCGCTGGTCATCCGCAGCAAGGGCCATCCGCGCGCACGTAAGACCTGAAGCTCCGGCTACGCAGTGCGATGGACCTGGCATGTACCTGCGATGGACCTCGCGTGCACCTGGATGGCGATCCAGGCATAACAGCCTCCTGGGCGCAGCGACCATGGTGCCAGCGGGACACTGGGCCGCTCCCTGCGGTGGCATCGGCAGCAAGCCCTCTGCCTGCGCCTTCTGGCCGGATGTCACGCCGTGTATAACCATCGGAAGGGGCCGCACCGGGCGCCCTCGTGACCATGATCGACTACATCCGGACTGACGAGCAAACGTGGAGCAACCATGGCCCGGAAACCGCCATCAACCAGGGTAAAGGGATGGTAAAAACACCAGGTCAGGGCGGGTGCGCCGCCAGGGACTTGAACCCCGAACCCGCGGATTAAGAGTCCGCTGCTCTGCCAATTGAGCTAGCGGCGCTGAGACCCAGTGATGGTAGCAGGCCAGCAACGCCGGAGCGAATTCTGTCCGCCCTTGCACGGCGCGGGGCTGATACCTCCGCCGTTGCGCCGGCCCGGCCGCAGGCCGGCCGCGCTCGCAGGTTCTGATCCGCTCCGGAAGGGAACTCAAACCCACTGCCCGGTACGCCACGCCTGCGCCCGGACCTGCGCCAACCGGTGCTCAGGTCCGGTGCGTCAGGCGCCGAGGAACCCGCCGACGACCCGAGCCGCCCGCGACGGCCGGCCGGTCTTCGCCTCCTCCCGATCGGCCCAGTTCATCACCTGCAGGCCGGCGTTCACGCCGAGCCAGCGCAGTGGCTCGGGTTCCCACTGCGGCGAACGGTGGTCCACCCATGGCAGCCGGGTGAGCTCGCTGTCCGTTCCGGTGATCAGGTCGGCCAGGGTGCGCCCGGCCAGGTTGGTGGTGGATACGCCGTCGCCGACGTAGCCGCCTGCCCAGCCAAGGCCGGTGGCGCGATCCAGGCCGACCGAGGCGCACCAGTCCCTGGGCACGCCGATCGGGCCGCCCCAGCCATGTGTCACCTCGACGTCGCCGAGCACAGGAAACAGCTCGACGAGGGTGCGCCGCAGCGCCGCGAACACCGCGGGGACGCGGTCGAACGACGGGCGCACCGCGGAGCCGAGATGGTAGGGGGCGCCCCGGCCGCCGAACGCCAAGCGCCCGTCTGCCGTGCGCTGCCCGTAGATAATCAGGTGGCGCAGGTCGCTGAACGTCGGCCGGCTGGCCAGCCCGATCTCATCCCAGTCGGCCTTCGGCAGCGGAGCGGTCGCGATCATCAGTGAGTACACCGGTGCGATCGCCCGGCGTTCGCCGGGCAGCAGCGCCGTGTAACCCTCGGTCGCCCGGATCACGTACCGTGCCCGCACCGTCCCGGTGGCCGTCACGAGCCGCCCCGGGCTTATCTCGAGCACCGGGCTGCGCTCGAACAGCGAAACGCCGCGGCCCCGCACCACGCTGGCCAGCCCGCGGGCCAGCCGCGCGGGATGGATCGCCGCGCAGTGCGGCGTGAACGTGCCGCCCAGCACGCCGGTGGCGCCGGCAAGCTCGCTGGCCTGCGCCGCCGACAGCAGACGCAGGTCCTCCTCGCCGAACCGGAACGACCGGGCCTCCGCGATCTCGCCCGCGGCCCGGTCGAGCTGGACCTGTGACCGGGCCAGCTGCACGGTTCCGCCCTTGGCAAAGTGGCAGTCGATGCCCTCGGCGGCGGCGGTCCGGCCCACCTCGTCGACCGTCGCCTGCATGGCGCGGTACATGGCGATGGCCGCGTCGGGGCCCGCCATCCGCTCCAGCTTGCCCAGCGACGCAGGAAACAAGGCCGAGCACCAGCCGCCGTTGCGGCCCGAGGCACCGAACCCGGCGATGTCGCGCTCGCAGATCACGATCTTCAGGCCCGGGTCGGCCCGGGACAGGTAGTACGCGGTCCACAGGCCGGTGTACCCGGCCCCGGCGATCGCCACGTCGGCGTCGAGATCGCCGGGCAGCGGTTCACCAGGCTCGAGCGAGCCGGGCACAGTGTCGTGCCAGAACGACAGCTTCCGGTACTTCTGCGCCGCAGCCATGCCGACCATGGTGGCAGGCACCGGCGCAGTCGATAGCGTCGGGCATGCTTATGCCCATGACCGCTGAGATGGGGCTTTGATGAGAGCACCGGCGCCGAGGCACCCGTCCGGGGCGTACCGGATCTGCCTGGTGTGCCTGGGGAACATCTGCCGGTCGCCGATGGGCGAGGTGATACTGCACGAGGAACTCGAGCGCGCCGGGCTCTCCGGCCGGGTCGAGGTGGACAGCGCCGGCACCGGGGACTGGCACCTGGGCTCACCGATGGACGCGCGGGCCAGGGCGGAACTGTCCCGCCGCGGTTATGACGGCACCGGGCACCGGGCGCGGCAGTTCGAGCCGTCCTGGTTCGGGCGCTACGACCTGGTGACGGCCATGGACCGGGGAAACCTGGAGCGGCTGCGGCGGATGGCGCCGGACCGGGACGCCGCGGAGCGGACCGTGCTGTTCCTGAGCTTCGACCCGGCCAGGAACGGCGAGGGGAGCGGGCCCGACCTCGAGGTCCCGGATCCGTACGATGGCGGCCCCGAGGATTATGCGCTGGTCTTTGACCTCGTTCAGCCGGCGGCCCAGGGGCTGGCCGCCCAGCTCGCCGAGCTGCTAGCTGGCCGGCCAGCAGTGCCGGAGTGACGGCCGAGCCAGACCCGGCGCTCCGGCTGGAGCGGCTGCTCGGTACCCCGGTGCGCGACTGCCGGGTCATCGGCGGCCAGTTCGGGGTCCGCCACTGCCAGGCGACGCTCGCCGACGGCCGGGTGGTGTTCGCCAAGATCGCTGGTGGCGGGGCCGGCGACCCCGGCTTCGGGGCCGAAGCCCGGGGGCTGCGCTGGCTTGGTGAGGCGGAGGCCGCGCCGGTGCCCGAGGTCGTTGGCTGGGATGAGGGCGCGCTGGTCATCTGCTGGCTGCCCACACAGGCACCGGACCGCCAGGCAGCGGAGCGGTTCGGGCGTGATCTCGCGCGCCTGCATGCCGCCGGGGCCGAGGCCTACGGCGCGCCGTGGCCCGGGGTCATCGCCGGGCTGCCGCTCGGCAACGAGGCCGGGCACTCCTGGCCGGAGTGGTTCGCGGCGCAGCGGCTGCTGCCCTTTGCCCGCCGCGCCAGGGACGCGGGCTCGCTGACCCCGGCGGACGTTCGCCTGGTCGAATCCGTTGCCGACCGGATCGGCGAGCTGGCCGGGCGGGCCGAGGAGCCCAGCCGAATCCACGGCGACTGCTGGGCCGGGAACGTGCTGTGGTCCGGCGGCAGGGGATGGCTGATCGACCCGGCCGCACAGGGCGGCCACCGGGAGACCGACCTGGCCATGCTGGCCTTGTTCGGCGCGCCGTTCCTCGACCGGATCGTCGCGTGCTACCACGAGGTCGCGCCGCTGGCGGAGGGCTGGCGAGGCCGGGTGCCGCTGCATCAGCTGCATCCGCTGCTCGTGCACGTGTGCCTGTTCGGCGCGGGATACCGGGCGGCAGCGCTGGAAGCCGCCAGGGCCGCCCTGGCTCAGCGGCCCTGACCAGCCAGGCTGCGAGACGCTGGCTGCTGATAGCCTTTTAGTAGGAAGGCATGTCGATAATTCCTATAGATGTGATAGGTTAAGCATCCTGGAATTACGGCAGAGGGCGGGGCATGGCCATCGGGAACCTCCAGCGGAGTTCAGCTGCGATCGGCCCCAGCGCCGAACGCGTGATCGCCGCACAGGCCGGTCTTGTCGTGCACGAGGCGGAGTCGCTGAACTGCGAGACGCCGCCGGCCCTGCTGGGCGGCGAGGTGACGCCGATAGCCCAGTTCTATCGGCGCAGCCACTTCCCGACCCCGGCACTGGACGAGTCGGCATGGCGGCTCGATGTGCGTGGCATGGTGCGGCAGCCGCTGAGCCTGAGCCTGCCCGATCTCAACGAGATGCCTGCCGAGACAGCCGTGGTCACGCTCGAGTGCGCCGGCAACGGCCGGACCCTGTTCCGGCCCCGGGCTCCCGGGGTGCAGTGGGGATTCGGGGCCGCGGGCACCGCAGAATGGACCGGGCCGCGCCTCGCCGATGTCCTGGCTCGCGCCGGCGTCAAGCCGGACGCCTGCGAGGTGGTGTTCGGCGGTGCCGACCACGGCATGGTCGACGGCTTGCCGCACTCGGTCAGGTTCGAGCGCAGCCTGCCGGTTCACGACGCCATGGAGTCGGGCGCGCTGCTCGCCTACGCGATGAACGGCCAGCCGCTGCCGGCCCGGCACGGCTACCCGCTCCGCCTGGTGGTGCCCGGCTGGTACGCGGTTGCTTCGGTGAAGTGGCTCACCGACATCCGGGTGGTCGCGGAGGCGTTCCGGGGCTTCTTCCAGGACTCGCACTACGTGTACGAGTGGACCCGTGGCGGGATCCGCGTCCGGGAGCCGATCCGCCTGATGCAGGTCCGCGCCGTGATCACCCGCCCGGCCACCGGCCAGGAACTGTCCTGCGGCACCATGGCCGTCCGCGGGGTCGCCTGGTCAGGCGCGGCACCGATCACCCGGGTCGAGGTGAGCGTGGCAGGCGGCCCGTGGCAGAAGGCGCGCCTGGTGGGGATGCCGGGGACGCACGGATGGCAGCAGTGGGAGTTCCTGGCGAGCGGCGCGCGGCCGGGGGAAACGCGGATCCGGGCCCGGGCGTTTGACTTGGCCGGCCGGGTCCAGCCCGAGCAGCCGGAGTGGAACGGGCTCGGTTACGCCGCGAACTTCATCCACGAGGTCCGGGTACAGCTGCGCTGAACCCGTCACGTCCGGGCGTGCCCGGAATAACCGGGACGCCGCTTCGGCAGCGGGGGCGCGGCTGCCTGCGCCGGAGAGGCTGGCCCGGCGGAACCATACTGCTCCGGGTAGCCCTGCTGGGGAAACGCCGAGGGCGGTGGTGCCGGGTAGCCCGGTTCGGGGGAGGCCGACGGTGCCGGATAGCCCGGCTCGGGAGCAGCGGCCGACGGGGTGTTTAACGTGCGGCGGGAGTTCAAGATGTCCGGGTCAGTGCCGTCGTCGGGGTCCGGGCCGCTGTGCCTGGCTTCGGGCGCCAGCGGGATCGCGACGCGGAAGATCGCACCGCCGCCGGGCGGGGACTCGACCCACACGTTGCCGCCGTGCGCTGCCACCAGCGCGGCCACGATGGCCAGGCCGAGGCCAGCGCCCCCTGACTGCCTCGTCCTGGCCTGATCTGCCCGGTAGAACCGCTCAAAGACGTGATCTGCCTGGGACTGCGTGAGCCCAGGACCCTGATCGGCGATCTCGAAGACCACCGCAGGGAACGGCTGGACATTGGGGCCCGCCACGGCAAACGCCGCCTGCCCCACGCGATTCATGGCCGCTCGCCGCGCGGCATCCGCGGCCGTGCGCCATTCGTCCAGGCTGCCCAGCCGCACCCGGACCTCGATTGCCGACCCCTCGGGCGTGTGGCTGATCGCGTTGTTGATCAGGTTGCCGATCACCTGGCGCAGCCTGGCTTCCTCGCCGACCACGAGCAGGGCCGCGCCGGAGCCGACGGTGAGGTTGATGCTGCGGTCCGGTGCAACCACCCGCGCGTCATGCACGCCATCGGCCGCGAGCGTCAGCATGTCGACGGTCCTCTGCTCCAGCGGCCGCTGCTGGTCCAGCCTGGCGAGCAGCAGCATGTCCTCCACCAGCCCGCCCATCCGGGAGGATTCCTGCTCCACGCGCTGCATGATCCGGTCCAGGTCGGTCCGGGCAAGCGGCGCAGACCCGGTCCGGCCCTCCGGCTCGCCATTCGAGCCGTGCCGTGGTGACACCACAGCGTCCGCCCCGGCTGCAGCCGCGCCCGCCCCGGCCGCCGTCGGGCCGGCCTCGCTGCCCGGAGGCAGGCTGCCCGCCCCGCCGGCGATCTCCGCCACCCCGCCGCGCTGGCGGTAGTACTCCGCGAAGCCGCGGATCGCGGTCAGCGGGGTGCGGAGCTCGTGGCTGGCATCGGCGACGAACTGGCGCATCCGCTCCTCGGACCTGCGAGCGGCGTACTCGGACTCGGCCCGGGCGTCAAAGGCCATCTCGATCTGGGAGAGCATTGTGTTGAGCGACTGCGCCAGCCGCCCGACCTCGGTTCGCGGGTCGAGATCCGGCACCCTGCGGGTCAGGTCGCCCGCAGCGATGGCGCGCGCGGTCTTCTCGATGTCGGTCAGCGGGCGCAGGCTGGCCCGCACGACCGCGATCCCGACGATGAGGATGACCAGCAGCAACAGCGCACTGACGACCAGGTCAAGATAGGTCAGCTGGCCGATGGCGTTATAGACGCTGGTGACGTCCACGGCCACGACCATGGTGCCTGGCGTGAACGAAAAGTTGGCGTTCTGGGCCGAGGTAGCCACCACAAGAACCCGCCAGTGGAGGCCACCAGACACACTGGGAACGGTCAGCTCGCGGTTGTTGTTCGCGGCCAGCCAGGCCGTGCTGTTCGGAATCTGCGGGGCGGGCAGCACCTGTGGCTGGGAGGGGATGCCGCCGCGAGGCTGGAAGCCCTGGCTCTGCTGCACCACCATCTCGGGTTTGCCCCCGGTTGGTATCCAGATCACATAACCCTGAGGGGAGTCCAGCGTCGGGTTAATGCCTTGCACGTACTCCTGGGTGTAGCGGCTGGCGTTATGCGCGTAGCTCGCCAGGGTCTGGTCTGCCTGGTTGAGCAGGTAGTTTCTGAGCACGGTGATGCCCGTGATGCTGATCACCGCCAGCGCGACCGCGACCAGCGCGAGGACCGCGGTCACCATCTTGACGCGCAGCGGCGTACGGTCGGGCAGCCCCCGCAGGCTCTGCCAGGCCCGGCCAATCCGCCCCGCCGACATGGCCTTCCGCTTTCTAGGTTGAAGGGAGCCGCAGCACGTAACCGACGCCGCGCAGCGTGTGCAGCAGGTGCGGCTCGGTCGTGTCGATCTTGCGCCGCAGCACCGAGACGTAGGACTCCACGATGCCGGTATCACCGCGGAAGTCGTAATCCCAAACGTGGTCGAGGATCTGCATCTTGGACAGCACCCGGTTGGCGTTGCCCATGAAGTACCGGAGCAGCTTGAACTCCGTGGGGGACAGCTGGATCTGCTGACCGCCGCGCCAC
>Ga0208725_1000151_pt1 | contig 15945 bp, 14 predicted proteins | sample MicForSoSWNH13_O_FD_188004 | JGI IMG/M metagenome (GOLD analysis project Ga0208725, IMG submission 188004) | Forest soil microbial communities from Harvard Forest Long Term Ecological Research site in Petersham, Massachusetts, USA - MetaG HF011... | ecosystem: Environmental > Terrestrial > Soil... | reverse complement strand
GCGCGCGGCGGCCAGGAAGTCCTTGACGTGGGCGGCCTCGGTGAACCGCAGGCCGCCGTACTTCACGAACGGGATGCCGCGGGCGGTCAGCTCGACCTCGAGCACGTCGCTGTGGTGCGCCGCCCGGACCAGCACGGCCTGCTCACGCAGCAGCCGTCCGCACTCGTGCGCGTCGAGCACCCGGGCGGCGATCTCACGCGCCTGCGTCGCCTCGTCGTAGCAGCGCACGAGCTGTGGGGCCAGCCCGGTGCCGCGCACCCCGGTCAGCTCCAGCTCGAGCCCGTCGGACTGCGGCCGGACCGTATTCGCCAGCCGGAGCACCGCGTCCTTCGACCGGTAGTTGCGCACCAGGCGGATCACGGTCAGCCCAGGGTAGGCGCCGGCCAGCGCCCGGAGGTGCTCCGGGTCGGCGCCGCGGAAGCCGTAAACGGCCTGGGCGTCGTCGCCGACACAGGTCAGGCCCTGTCCGTCCGGCCGCAGCATCCGCACGATCTCCGCCTGCACCGCGTTGACGTCCTGGTACTCGTCCACCAGCACCGCATCGAACAGGCCGCGCAGGGCCGGACCGGCCGCCGGGTCGGCCAGCGCCGCGCGCCACAGCAGCAGCAGGTCGTCGAAGTCGACGAGCGCGTGCCGGCGCTTGTGCGCCACGTAGTCGCGGAACAGCCCGGCCAGCTGCCCGGTGAACTCGCGGCACCAGGGGAAGCTTTCCGCCACCACCTCGGCAATCGTGGTCTGCGTATTCACGCACCGGGTGTAGATGTCGGCGCAGACCTGGGCCCGCGGCGCCCGCCGCTTGACGCCCACCAGGTCGTGATCGGCGCGCAGCGTGTCGAGCACGTCCGCCACGTCGGCCGGGTCGATCACGCTGAACGCGGGCGGCAGCGAGAACGACTCGGCGTGCGCACGGATGATCCGGTGCGCGATCGCGTGAAACGTGCCGCCACAGATCCGGTCGCCGGAGTTGCCGTGCCGTTGCGCGACCCGCGCCAGCATGTCATCGGCCGCGCGGCGGGTGAACGTCAGCAGCAGGATCCGGCTGGCCTCGGTGCCCTGCGCGCGCAGCCAGGCGGCCCGGGCCACCAGGGTCCCGGTCTTGCCGGTCCCGGCACCGGCCAGCACCAGCAGCGGCCCGCCCGCGTGCGTCGCGGCCTGGCGCTGCTCGTCGTTCAGTTCTTCGAGAACGCCAGCCGCTTCGAACATGTACACGAATGTAGTCAGCCGGAATAACTCGGGCCAGCGCCCGCGCCGGCCCCGCTGCCCCCACTTCGCAAACCCGTACGAGCGCCGCGGCGCGCCCACCTCGCCAGCCCGGGCCGCCACCCGCCGCGCGCCATCGTGCAGCGGCCGGGTAAATGGGCGACGGCACTGTGGGAATGGCCGGTTCCGCTCGTTATGCTGCGAGGGTGGCGCCGATCGATCCGCAGGCCGTCCCCGGCGACCGCCGGGGCGTCCATACGCCGATCGGTTTCATCGTTGGCGTCGCCGCCTGCAGCCTTGTCGCGCTCGCCGCCCTCGCCGTGATCGCCGCGCGCGGTGCCCTGCCGGCCGGGATTGGGTTAACCCTGGCATTACTGCCCATCCCGGCCCTGATGGCCGGGGTGCTCGCCCTGGACCGGCTGGAACCCGAGCCGCCCAGCAGCCTGGTTTTCATTTTCCTGTGGGGAGCGGGCTCCGCCGCGCTGATCGGGCTGATCGGCGAGCTGGCCGGCAACCAGCTGCTCACCACCCCGGCGCTGCGGTCCGGCGGGTTCGCCACCGCGTCCACCGCTGCGGTGATCGGCGTGGCCGTTCTCGAAGACACGCTCATGGGCGCTGCCCTCGTCGGGTTGCTGTGGCTGCGCCCCCAGGAGATCGACGGCATCAGCGACGGGGTCGTCTACGGGAGCATGGTCGGCCTCGGCTTCGCGCTGATCGAGAACATCTTCTATTACGCGCAGGCCACCCACTACGGCTTCGACGGCGTGGCCACTACGTTCGTGCTGCGCGGCGTGGCAGCACCGATCTGCCAGGCACTGTTCGCCTCGCTGATCGGCGCGGGCGTGGCGTACGCGGCCACGGTCGCCAAGGGCCGCGGCCTGTGGGCGGTCGGCCTGGGCTGGCTCGCCGCCGTCACGCTGCATTCGCTGTGGAACGCCGCGCTCGCTGGGGCGGGGAGCAGGCTCGCCCTCACCTACGCGATCCTGGCCTTCATCGTGATCCTGCTGCTGATCGCGATGGTCATGGACCGGCGGCGCATGATCCGGCTCATTCGCCGCTACCTGCCCGAGTACGAGCCGACTGGAATCCTCACCGCACTTGACATCTCGATGCTGAGCAGCATGCCGCACCGCCGCCAGGCCCGGGCGTGGGCGCGGCTGCACGGCGGCCTTGGCGCTCTGCGGGACATGGCCGAGTACCAGCTCTCCGCGACCGAGCTCGGGCTGCTGCACCACCGCTCCGAACGCGGCCTGGTCGACACCGAGTCCTTCGCCCTGCGGCGGGACGGGCTCGTCGTGGAAATGCGGGCCGCGACGTCAGCCTTTGTCGGCCGCTTCCCTGTTCCGCCTCGGCCGCCCTGGGCGACCCAGGGCTCGTCCTGCTTCCGTCCAACTCGGGGCCACCCAACCCCCGCTACATCCCGGCCGGACGGCAGGCCGGACATGCCTGCCCAGGGCCCGGACCTGCCACCCGACGCCGAGCTCCAGAAACCGTGACGGCCTCCCAGCTTCGCCACAGCGCTCTCCCGGCATAACCGCCGGATTCTCCCAGCAAACGATCAGCGCAGCGGAACTATCGTTTCCAGCATGGACGAGCTGTCGTCATCCAATGCGCTGCTCGGCGACCCGGCCGCGCTGCGGCGGCGCCTGGCCGAGGACGGGTACCTGTTCTTCCGCGGAGTGCTGCCCGCCGACGAGATGCACGCCGCGGCGGACGGCGTCGTGGCCGCGCTGCGCCGCGGCGGATGGATCGACGGGCGCGGGCTCGCATCGGCTGAGCGGCGGGCGCTCAACCCCATGGAGGCTCTCGGCGACCCGGGATTCCGTGCGGCGATCACGAGCCGCGGGTTCAACCGGATTCCCTACCTCGCCGAGCTGCGCCCGATGATCAGGACGGTCCTCGGGCCGCAGGCCTTCTCCTACCCGGCCAAGGTGCTGCGGGCGATCTACCCGGAGCGCCCGCCCGGTGTGACCCGCGGCCGCTACGTGCACCAGGATTACGGCGTCTCCGGAGTGCAGGACATGCTGACCACCTGGGTTCCGCTGACCGACATCCCGGTCAGCCTCGGCGGCCTTGCGGTGCGGCCAGGAAGCCACCTCGGCCCGCCGCTGCGGCCGCGCGTGCTCCGGCCCCGCGAGCGCGGCTGGGCCACCACGGACTACCGGGCCGGGGACGCGCTCGTGTTCCACTGCCTGACCTCTCATGCGGCACTGCCCAACCGGCAGCAGAGGCTGCGGCTGTCCGGTGACTTCCGCTGGCAGTGCCCGGACCAGCCGGCGCCGGCTCAGCTCGTCCTCGGCCCCGGCGACCGCCAGTGGGAGATGTTCAGCCGCATCTTCGCCCGCGAGCCCTGGTGGGAGCCGGTTCCGGCCGGCCTTTCCCTCACCCCGCGCGAGCGGATGGCGGCGATCCCGCCGGGGCCCTCGCGCTACTTCCCGGTGCATCCCGGCTGGCGGTACTGGCGCCCGCCCGGCGGCGCCGTGCACTGACCTGCGAAGGCTCCGCCGCCGGGCTCCCCCGTCAGAAACAGGACTTGAACAGCGCGGCGGCACTGGGCAACCCTGGACTTATGCGCGAGAGCCTGGTACCTGCGCCCGCGCGCAGGATGCTGAAGGCCGCAAGGCCGGGAGGCCGGCCTGATTCCCGCCAGCCCAGCTCCCGGCGCGCCATGTTCGCTGCGCTGGCCGTGCCCAACTTCCGCCGGTACTTCAGCGGCCAGGCGCTCAGCCTGATCGGGACCTGGGTCGAGACGGTCGCCCAGGCGCTGCTCGTGCTGCACCTGACGCATTCGGGCACGATCCTGGGCCTGACCACGGCGGCTCGCTTCGCCCCGGTCCTGGTCCTGTCACCGTATGCCGGGGTGCTGGTTGACCGGTTCCCGCGGCGGCGGATCCTGCTGACCACCCAGGTTGGCCTCGGGCTGGTCTCACTGATCCTGGGCGTTCTGGTACTGACCGGGCACATTGACATCTGGGGCGTGGTGGTGCTCGCGCTGGCGTTCGGAACGCTGAGCGCGTTCGACAACCCGGCCCGGCAGGCCTTCGTATCCGAAGTCGTCGGAGCGCCGCTGGTCCGCGACGCCGTGACGCTGAACAGCACCTCCGTGAACGTGGCCCGGGTGCTGGGCCCGACGGTCGCCGCTGTGCTGGTCGCCACGGTCGGGATCGGCTGGTGCTTTGTCGCCAACGCCGGGAGCTTCCTGTTCGTCATCGCGACGCTGGTCTTCCTGAACACCCGCCAGCTGCACCCGGTCCGGCCGGTGCCGCACCTGCCCGGCCAGATACGCCAGGGCCTGCGCTACGCGGCCGGGATCCCCGCCATCGCCCGGCCGCTGCTGATGATGGCGCTGGTCGGCACGTTCACGTTCGAGTTCGAGGTCAGCCTGCCCCTGCTGGCCCGGACCACGTTCCACGGCAACGCCACGACCTATAGCTGGCTGATCGGGTCGCTCGGCGCCGGGGCCGTGATCGGAGGCCTGTACGCGGCGCAGGCCGCACGCACCGGGGTGGCCCGGCTCGCCCACATCTCCGTTGCCTACGCCCTGGCCATGGGCGTCCTCGCCGTCATGCCTACCCTCTGGTCCGCGGTGATCGCCTGCGTCCTGGTCGGCGCGGCCAGCCTCTTGTTCCTCACGACCGGCAATGCGACGGTCCAGCTTGCCGCCGATCCCGACTACCGGGGGCGGGTAATGGCCCTGTGGTCGCTTGCCCTGGTCGGCAGCACGCCCATCGGCGCGCCGATCATCGGGGCGCTCAGCGACGCCACCAGCCCCCGGTTCGCCATCCTGCTCGGAGCGGTGGCGTGCGTGGCGGCCGCGGCGATCGGACGCTGGCCCGCCCGCGCGGGGCGGGACCAGGCGAACCGGCTGAATGCCCCGACGGCAGCACCCGCGCCTGAGTAGCCGCCGCTCACCAGCCGAGCTCGCGGAGGCGCTCGTCGCCGATGCCGAAATAGTGCGCGACCTCGTGGATCACGGTCCGGCGCACCTGCTCGACCACCTCGTCCTCGGTGCTGCAGATCGCGCAGATCGCGCGCCGGTAGATCGTGATCCGGTCCGGCAGCACCCCGGCATACCCGGACGCAGTCCGGCTGGTCAGCGGAATCCCCTGGTAGAGCCCGAGCAGGCCAGGCGGGCCCGGGCCATTCTCAACGGTGATGGCCACGTTGCTGATCAGGCGGCCGAGGTCGTCGGGCAGCGTGTCCAGCGCCGCGCCGACCATCTCCTCGAACCGCTCGGGTTCCACCCGGATCAGACGGCACCCTCCGAGGCGTCACTCATGGCACAGTTCTACCGGGCCGGGCGGCGTCCGCCTATTGTTGGCCCGTGGCTGAGCATCCGGCGGTGACGGGCCCGCGCCGGCCGACGGCAGCCGAGCTCGCCGCCGCCGCGGGGATGACCATCCCCGACGTGATCGCGCCAGGCCTGCGGGTGCTGTTCTCGGGGATCAACCCCGGCCTGTACTCGGCGGCCACCGGGTACCACTTCGCCCGGCCGGGGAACCGGTTCTGGCCGGCCCTGCACCTGTCCGGGTTTACCCCGCGCCAGCTGCGGCCCGACGAGCAGGAGCAGCTGCTCGGCCTGGGGCTCGGCATCACCAACGTGGCCGCCCGTGCCACCGCGCGCGCCGACGAGCTCACCGACGCCGAACTGCGCGACGGCGGCGGAGAGCTGCTGGCCAAGGCCGCGAGCTTCGCCCCGCGGTGGCTGGCGGTCCTCGGGGTCACTGCCTACCGGGCCGCGTTCGGCGAGGCCCGGGCCACCGTCGGCCCGCAGGCCCGCACCGCGGGCGCCACCCGGCTCTGGGTGCTCCCGAACCCGAGCGGCCTTAACGCTCACTGGCTGACACCCCGGCTCGTGGAGGCGTTCGCTGAGCTGCGGAAAGCGGCCGACGCCCCGTAGTCGCACTCCGCATCACCATCTGAGCGCCAGGCGGCCAGCGCTCACCCGTCGCACATGGCGAGCAGCTTGGTGACCGTGGCCCAGTTGCGCGCCGTGCCGGTCACGGTGTCCGTCTTCTTCTGCCCGAGCTTCACCAGCGCCGCGGCCAGGTCGCTGCGGCCGTACCCGTCCGGGGTGTGCATAAAGATGGTTCGCCCGACGAGCTGGGCCGTGTCCGGGCTGCCCTGCTCCGCGGCCAGCTGCTGGGCGGCCGCCACCCGCTCGGCCACGTCGGGGCCGGGCTCCCCGCTCAGGAACACCGCGTGCACGGCCTTGGGGTTCGGCTCGCCGGCGTACGGGTTGTCCCGCGCCACCTGGGCCAGGTCTTCGCGCGACAGCACCACGACCCGGGCCGGAACGCTCAGCGAGGTGGCAATCGCCTGCTCGAGGGCGGCCGCCAGCGCGGCCGTATCCGACTGGTCGCTGGTGAACACCACGTTGCCGCTCTGGATGTAGGTCGCCACGTCGCCGTGGCCCAGCGAGCTCACCACCTCGCGCAGCTCTGCCATGGCGACCTTGTTATGGCCGCCCACATTGATGCCCCGCAGCAGGGCCACATGAGTAGGCACCCCACCATCCTGCCGCAGCCCGCTCACGTCGCGGCCACCAATGCGGTCGTGGGTCCCACGCTGTTCCTCTTCCATTCCTCTTCCAACAGCGTGGGGCCCACCACCGCGTTGGGCCGGAAGGGCGGCGGCGGGCGGAACGAGCTGCGCGCTCGGGCACCGGGCCCGCCGGACTTGGTGCCAGGGATGGTCTTGATCGTAAAATGCCGGGGTATGTAGGCGTTGAAGGCGGCAGTGACCTGGGGGGACGTGCCGTCGGGGGACGCTGGCGGTCACGATCGGGGGGTTAGTGACGCAATGAGCAAGATCTCTCCGGGGGTACTCGCCCCACCGCACGAGATTCTCACGCCCGACGAGTGGCGGGCGCGTGGGCGTGCCCGGCGCGAGCGGGTCGCCCGCGCCGACCACGCACAGTGGCTGCCACCAAAGAACCGACCGGACCCGGTCGACATCCTCGAGGAGCAGGCCAAGACCCGGGTGCCCGACCTGGTGCCGATCCGCTACGGCCGCATGCTCACCTCGCCGTTCGCGTACTTCAGGGGCGCCGCGGCGCCGATGGCGTGGGACCTCGCCCATACCCCGACTACGGAGCTACGGGTGCAGTGCTGCGGCGACGCGCACCTGCTGAACTTCGGCATGTTCGCCTCGCCGGACCGGCGGCTGGTCTTCGACGTCAACGACTTTGACGAGACGCTGCCCGGGCCGTTCGAGTGGGACGTCAAGCGGCTCGCAGCCAGCCTCACGGTCGCCGCCAGGGACAACGGGTTCTCCGACCGGGAGGCACAGACCGCGGCGCGCCGCTGCGCGACCAGCTACCGCACCGAGATGGCGCAGTACGCGAACATGCGCTTCCTCAACGTCTGGTACTCCAGGATCCATGTCGACCAGGTGAGCAAGCTCTACGACTCGGTCCAGTCGAAGAAGGCGGTGCGCCGCCGCCGCCGGGACATCAAGAAGGCGCAGCAGCGCACCAGCCTGAAGGCGCTGATGAAGTTCTGCGACCAGGTCGGCGAGGAGTACCGGATCCGCCCCGACCATCCGCTGATCGTCCGCTTCCCGATTGAGCGGAATCCGGGCATGCTCGACGAGCTGCGCAGCGCGATCGCGCTGTACAAGGAGACCCTGCCGGCCGACCGGCGGGAGGTGCTGCGCCGTTACTACTTCGGCGACTTCGCCCGCAAGGTGGTCGGCGTCGGTTCGGTTGGCACCGAGGCCTTCGTCTTGCTGCTGCTCGGCGACCGCGCGGACGAGCCGCTGTTCCTGCAGCTCAAGGAGGCCCAGGAGTCGGTGCTCGCGCCGTACGCGGGGCCGAGCGAGTACAAGCACCAGGGCGAGCGGGTGGCGCGGGGGCAGCGGATGACCCAGGCCGCGACCGACGAGTTCCTCGGCTGGACCAAGGGCATCGCCACCGACGGCGAGAACGGCAAGGACTACTACGTGCGCCAGCTGCGGGACATGAAGGGCTCCATGGACGTCCCGGCCATGGACCCGGAGCAGCTCAACTACTACGGCCGGCTGTGCGGCTGGGCGCTGGCCCGCGGGCACGCCAGGACCGGGCGGGCCACACTGATCTCCGGCTATCTCGGCGACAGCAAGGACTTTGACTATGCGATCGCCGACTTCGCGCTCGCCTACGCCGACCAGAACGCCAAGGACTACCAGGGCCTGATGGACGCCGTCGCCAACGGCCGGGTCCAGGCGGTGATGGGCCTATTAGGAGCCATGCCGCGCCCGCGCCTGACCGGCCCATTATTACTCCAGGCCCCGCACGGGCGGGGCCGTTACAGCCGGTAATCCAGTGCCGCCGCGCCCGTTCGGGCGCTGTTGCACGTGCTCGACGACATGCCGGATGGCCAGGTCCTGGGCCCGCAGGTGGGCCTGGAGGCGCTCACAGGCGCGCAGCACGGCCTCTGCGTTCAGGTAGGTCTGCGCGGTCCGCTTGTCCGCCGAGCGGCCGATGACCTGCTGCCCGACCATGATCACGAACATGAGCAGCAGCTGCAGCTGGCTGGACAGGAACAGCAGGAACGCGTACGGGTACGGGTCGAACCCGAGCAGCTGGCCGGCCACGATCCAGCCGACCTGGAAGAACAGCGCGATGTAGAAGGCCGTCATCGTCGCCACCTTGTTGGTGAGCCAGGCGGCCAGCCTGCCGTTGACGCCGACGTACTCGTCGGCGGTTGTGGGCGGCGCCTCGATCCGCTCCGTGGCCTTGGCCAGCAGCTCCTGGTGCTCTGCGCCCAGGTCGGCGCCGCCGGCCAGCAGGGTGTCCTGCGCCATCAGGTGGTTCTGGATCTGCTCGCAGTCGACCAGGATCGCCTCGGCGTCCTCGTAGGTGTCCATGGACCGCCGGTCCGCGGCCCGGCCGAGCACCTGCTGCCCGAGCAGGATGATGAAGATCAGCAGCAGCTGGGCCACGTTGCCGAGGAACAGCAGGAACGGATAGGGGTACGGGTCGAAGCCGAGCACTCCCCGTGACCCCAGCACCATCCAGATCACGGTGACCGCCGTGCAGACATAGACGGTCCACATCGACCCGATCCTGGCCGTGATCCAGGCGGCCAGCCGCTCGTTAAACCCGCTCGCCTCGTCGGCGTGGCCCGGATCCTGGCTCCGCCTGGCGTTCGCCCGCGGATGGCGGACCACGGTGTACAGGCTCACTGGTCACCCCTCTTTGTCCCCCGTTACCCGGGGCTGAGCTGGGCGTAACCCGTCCCGATCGCCGGGGCCAGCCCCGCCACCGGCAGCGGCCACCTGTCGCCGCCTGCCTCGGTCGCCTTGCCGGCCGGTACGCCGTCGCCATGGAGCTCCCGGATCAGCCCGGCCACCGTGGCAAGCTGCTGCTGCTGCGCCCGGGCGAAGGCCGCGCCGACCGGGGCGCCGTGCCCGGGCACCAGCACGTCGCCGTCGGTGACCAGCGCCAGCAGGCGGGCCACGGTCTGCGGCCAGTCGAGCGGGAAGCTGCCGGCGCCGTAGCACGGCGGGCCCGACTCCTCGATCACGTCGCCGACCAGCCACGCGGCCGCGTCGGGGACGTGCAGCAGCAGATCGTTGTCGGTGTGGCCGCGGCCGAGGTAGAGCAGCTCAACGGCCCGGCCGCCGACGTCGAGGACGCGGGAGTCGCCGACCAGCTCGGTGGGCGGGGTGATGACCACCTCGCGCCACTCCTCGACCGGCTCGGCGCCGCTCGCGATGGCTTCGGCGAGCCCGGGCCGCTCGAACCGGTCCAGGAAGGCCGGGACCAGGACGTGGCCGTAGATCGGAACGTTCAGGTCCGAGCCGGGGCCGAACCGCTGGTTGCCGAAACAGTGGTCGAAGTGCGCGTGGGTGTTGATCACCCACCGCACCGGCGCGCTGCCCAGCTCGCGCAGGTCGGTGCGGATCTCGTCGGCCTGACGAGGCGACGACCTGGTGTCAACGACGGCGAGCCCGTCCGAGCCGCGGATGACGCAGACGCTCACGTCCAGCGGGTTGTACCGCCGCTGGAAGACCCCGGCGGCCACCTCGTCCCAGCCCACGGGAGGAATCTACCCGGTTTGTGAACAGGCGCTGGCGAGCTGGCGCAGCGCGAGCTCCAGGATCGGCCGCAGTGGCACCGGCGGGTCGGAGCCGTACCAGCGCCTGATGGCCACCTGCGACGCCGCGGTGACGGCACCGGCCAGGACCTGCGGGAACATGTCGGCCTCGACGTCGGTTCCGGTCCGCTCGGCGATCGCCGCGGCCAGCGCGTTCTGCATCTCGAAGTTGACCTTCAGGTACTCGCCACGCATCGCTGGCGCCTGCAGCACCTGCCCGAGCGCGGCCATGGTCTGGGGGCTGAACGCCTGATCGGTGCCCTCGTAGTGCTCCAGCACCGCATAACTGAGCGCTTCCCACAGCGGCTCGCCGGCCGGCCGCCGCACCAGGGACGCGCCGATCCGCCGGGCCCGGTCCGCCCCGATCGCGGCGACCGCTTCGTACTTGCTGGCGAAATAGTTACGGAAGGTACGCAGGGCCACGTCAGCCTCGGTGGTGATGTCCTCGATCGTGACGTTCTCCAGCCCGCGCTCGATGGCCAGCCGGAGCGCGGCGGAGCTCAGCGCCTGGCGGGTGGCGAGTTTCTTGCGCTCCCGCAGACCGGCCATCCGCCCACCTTAAAACAGATCATGCCTCTAAAGCAAACTTGCCTTTTAGGCAAAAAAATGCCACAGTGACCGGCATGAAGACCTCGACAGCGGATGTGGTGATCGTCGGCGGCGGCCCCACGGGGATGATGCTGGCGGCCGAGCTCCGGCTGGGCGGCGCCGACCCGGTGGTGCTCGAGCGGCTGCCGGAGATCAGCCAGATCCCGAAGGGCAACGGCCTGGTCGGCCAGATCGTGCCGACGCTGGACTACCGGGGCCTGACAGACCGGTTCCGGGCGGAGGCCACGTTCACCGGGCCGGTGCCGCAATTCCCGTTCGGCTCGGTGCCGCTTGACTTCTCCCGGCTGGGCACGAGCCCGCTGCACATCATGGCGATACCGCAGCGGCGGCTCGAGCAGGCGCTCGACGACTGGCTGCGGGAACTCGGCGGCAGCGTCCGGCGCGGCCACGAGGTGCTGGCGCTGTCGCTGCCCGGGGACGGCTCGCCGGTCACAGTGGACGTGCGCGGCCCGGATGGCGACTACCAGCTGCGCACCCGGTACGTGGTGGGCTGCGACGGCGCCCACAGCCTGGCGCGTAAGCAGGCCGGCATCGGCTTCCCCGGCGTCACCTCGCCCGAGACGTCCCGGATCGGCCGGGTGTTCCTGCCGACGGTCGAGGTCATGCCCGGCGGCGACACGGCTGAGGTGCCCGGTGTCGGCCGGGTGCGGCTGACGCTGACAACCCAGACGCCGCGCGGCGGCTATTCGCTCGCCCCGCTCATCTCGCTGGACAAGAACGCCCGGCCCGGCACATTCATCGTCTACACCAGGGAGGACGACTCCTCGGCAGCGGCTGGTCCCGATGCTCCGATGACGCTCGACGAGCTGCGCGAGAGCGCCCGCCGGGTGCTCGGCGCCGACCTGCCGATGAGCGACCCGCAGTCGCTGACCCGGATCGTGGGCAACAGCCGGCAGGCCGAGCGCTACCGGGCGGGCCCGGTGCTGCTCGCGGGCGACGCTGCGCACATCTTCGGGGCCGGAGGGTCGCTGAACGCGGGCCTGCTCGACGCGATCAACCTCGGCTGGAAGCTCGCCGCGCAAGTCGGCGGCCGGGCCCCGGACGGCCTGCTGGACTCCTACCACGCCGAGCGGCACCCGGCCGGGCAGCGGGCCGTGCTGCAGACCAGGGCGCAGAAGGCGCTGTCGGCCGGCGGCGAGTTCGCCGAGGCGCTGCGCGACCTGTTCGGCGAGCTGATGCGGCTGCCCGATGCGCTGCGGCACGTCGGCTCGATCATGGAGGGCTCCGACATCCGCTACGAGATGCCCGCCGGCCCGGGCCGGCCGCATCCGCTGGCCGGGCGGTTCGCGCCGGACCTGCGGCTGGACGGCGGCGCCACGCGGGTCGCCGAGCTGGTCCGGCCCGCGCGCGGCGTGCTGCTCGACCTCACCGGTTCCGGCGCCATTGCCGACTGTTTCGTCCCGGGCGCGGGCGGATCGATAAGCGGCGTGCTCACCCCGAACAGCGCGCTGGCCAGCGCGGCTTCACCCTGGCGTGACCGGGTCAACGTCGTGGCCAGCAGCGCCGTGGGCCAGCCGCCGGCCGCCGCGATGCTGATCCGGCCGGACGGGTATGTCGCCTGGGCGGTCGGCCCGGAGGCGGACGACCTGTCCGCCGGGCTGCCCGAGGCGCTGGGCACGTGGTTCGGGACGTCCAGCTAGTCCCGGCGTGGCAACGGCTACCGCTCGACCGCGCGTATCTGAGCGGTAGCAGTCGCGGCCGCCACGACCTGGCCGGATTCGTCGAACAGCTCACCAGCCAGAAACGCCACGGACCTGCTGCGGCCGGTCACCCGGCCGCGCCCGGTGAGCCGTCCGGGGTGCGCCGGGCGGAGGAACTGCACGTGCAGGTCGGTGGTCAGCGGGAACAGGCCGGGATCGAGCGACGCAACCAGCGCTGGCCCCATGGTCTCGTCGAGCATCGCGGTCAGGAAGCCGCCCTGGATCACCCCGACGGGGTTCAGGAACCGCTCATCTGCCCGGAACGCAACCTCGATCGTCCCGGCGTCGGGGTCGATCGATACCAGTTCCCACCCGAGCAGGGCAGCCGCGGGCGGCATCGGCGCCCGGCCTTCCATCACGTCCCAGAACGGTCCCTCGCGTGTCACATGCCTTTCTTAGCAGGCCCCCTGCCCCTGCCGCCGCTCGGTCTCGGTGTGCCGCCCGGCCCGCACCAGAGCCCGCGTGGGATGCTCGGGGCGTGTCCGACCTCGAGATCCTCCGCGGCCGCATGCGGCAATTCGCCGACGACCGGGACTGGGGCAAGTTCCACGATCCCAAGTCGGTACTGCTCGCTCTGGTCGGCGAAGTCGGCGAGCTGGCGGAACTGTTCCAGTGGCTGCCCGCAGCCGACGCCAGGGAGCTTGCCCAGCACGAGCCGCTCCGCGCCCGGGTCGGCGAGGAGATGGCGGACGTCCTGCTGTACCTGGTTTTGCTGGCCGACGCGGTCGGCATCGACCTCGCCGCGGCCGCGCAGGCCAAGATGGACGATTCCGAGCGCCGCTTCCCGCCCCAAAATGCCGGGTGAAATAGCCCAGCATCCTGCGCAAGCCGACGCGCCACCGGTGCCCGGCACTCATCGCACCACGCGCAGCCACGTCCCGGTCATGAGTGGGCCCTCGGCCACCCGGAGGCGCTCAAGCTGCACGTTGTCCCCGCCCGGGCGCTCGAACAGCCGAGTGCCATCGCCGAGCAGGACCGGGTTAGGTACGCCCGGCGCCCCTGACACGGTAGTAGGCCGTTGGCTGCCAGTAGGCGGTCGATACCGTCCACCCGATCTGGGTGCCGTAGGTATCGGCGCCGAACGAGATGCTCGGGGTGTCGACCATCTCCACATGCCCCGAGCCGAAGAACGCCAGGTCCCCGCGTTTCGCCTGGGAACGGCTTATCTGGACCAGCAGAGGGCTGTCGAGCATTTCGTAGGTGGTCCTGGGCAGCAGGATGCCTGCGTGCATGTAGGCCTCGTAGACGAGCCCGGAGCAGTCGTAGCAGGACGGCCCGTCTCCACCCCAACAGTACGATTTGCCCGCCTGCGCGGCGGCGTACTCATACGCGATGACCCGCAGGCGAAGCCTGCCACGGGACGTCGCGGCGTGGGCTGGCCCGATAAAGGAAAGTAGCGAGGTCAGGAGAGCGCACACCATGATTACGAACTTGCGGTGGACCATCTTGTTCCGTTGCCCCTTACATTGTTCGTGAGATGGATTCGACTCCTTCAAGGGCTAGGGCCTTCCTTTCCCCCGTACGCACTCCGGAACCAGATAGCGCTGTAATAACAACGGTCAATAGGCTTTCTTGACACATTGTTTGCGCGTCGTGATCAGATTCCAAGAGCCACGAAAAATGTTCACGGCGACGTTTGAATGCCTGGATCCTGCGCCAGGAAGCGCACATTGCGCCGCGAGTGGCCGCCGGATGCCAATGGCGCGCTCGGGGAAAGGTCCGCTTCGTCGTGATCGGCTCGATTAGCACCGTTGTGGCACGCCGACCAGGCCGGGGCGCCAGGTAAAGATGTGCCATTTTCTGCTGAAGCGCACGGATTGGCACCGCACCGGTCAGTGACCGGACTCGCTATGAGTGAACTGGAAATGATCGGGTCCCGGGCGGCGGCGAGTTGGCCGCGGATCGCTGCCATTCACGCCCCACGCTGCACCGTTTCGGGCGACTCGCGCCGCGCTTCACCGGGCCGGTGCGGGCGGATCCGCCATTGCTGCGTACCTGGTCCTTCGCGCCGGGTTCCTTGCCGTTGCCGTGCGACAGCAAGAATTCCGCTACCGGCGGCTCGGACGGCAGCAGGGACCCGCACCGGGCCCCAGCCGGGCGGGCGACACGGAAGTGCCGGATGATTCGCGCGATGAGACTACTCACGAATTCCGGATCGGAAGCAACTGCCGCCTAGCGCGCGGCCAAGAACCACGCGTAATGACGGGAAATCTATCTTCGCAATAGCCAGGAGTTAAAACGAGAACCTTCCATTGCGCTACCCGATATTAATGACCAGGCCGAGCTTTTTTACTACCTAGGCCGACGAGGGGCGACCGCCGGTCCTACCGCGGGCGCAAGGTCTTATTCACACCCAGTGCCTTCTGCAGGCGCAACGTCCGCTGCACCCGGCGCCGGCCGCGCTGCGCCAGCGCGCGCGTCATGCTCCGGGTATCAATGTCGCGCAGGGCCTCAGCGGGCTTCAGGCCGGCCACGCCACCCGCGTGTAAGGCGCCGACGATTGCCTGGACGGCCGCGTCGGCCGGCAGCATCGGCAGCGCGGGCTCGGCGTTCGTCTCCGGCAGGTCGCCGAGCGAGGAAAGATCACCGATGACCCGTACCCCGAGCGCCGCGATGTTTTCGGCCATTTCGGCGCCAATCTCGGTCGCCCGCTTGAGCGCCCACACCGGGGTCGCGATCCGCGGCTCGCCCGGCTCCGGCTGGCGCGTCTTCAGCTGCTGGACCGCGCCGTACCGCACGAACCTGGCGTAGTGGTGGCTCGGCCATTCCTGGCGGTTAAATTCCTCGTTGAGCAGCCGCACGACCTCGGCTTCCGCGAGGGTGAGCGACCGGTTCGCCGCGTCCTCGCCGGCCATCAGGAACCCGCGCGGCAGGCCCAGCATCGACTCGAACGTGCGCAGCAACATCATCCGGTCGTCATCGTCCACCACGATGACGGTGAGGTTCTGCGCTGCCTTCATCCAGCGTGCGACGAGCTCGTCATGACGGTGACGGCGCCAGAAGCCGGGGGTCGGCGTGTCCGGCGGTTCCTTGAGTACTCCCTCGAGCCACTCCAGGTAGTGCATGCGGTAGCCGTTTTGCAGGTATTGCTGCCACTGTGACGGCAAGATCCTGCTGAGCGGGCGCAGCGTGACCACTACGTGCACCTGCCCGCCGCCCAGGTCCCTGACCACGCGGCGGGCCGAGGCATCGTCGGCCTCGGCGAGGAACTCGCTGCTCACCACCACGCGCCGGTCGCGCGCGCCGGTTACCTCGCGAACCAGCGAGGCCCAGTGGGCCATGCCGGACTCCGGCTCGCCCAGCAGGGTCGGCTGGCCGGTGACCGCGAGAATCGCCCGCAGCGGCTGCCTGCCGGT
>Ga0208725_1000150_pt1 | contig 15977 bp, 14 predicted proteins | sample MicForSoSWNH13_O_FD_188004 | JGI IMG/M metagenome (GOLD analysis project Ga0208725, IMG submission 188004) | Forest soil microbial communities from Harvard Forest Long Term Ecological Research site in Petersham, Massachusetts, USA - MetaG HF011... | ecosystem: Environmental > Terrestrial > Soil... | reverse complement strand
TGGATGTCGGCGATCACCGGGATCTGCGACTTGCGCGCGATCTGCGGCAGCGCGTCGGCGTCGTCCTGGGACGGCACGGCGACGCGGACGATCTGGCACCCCGCGGCGGTGAGCTCCGCGATCTGCTGCAGGGTGGCGTTCACGTCGGCGGTCAGCGTCGTGCACATCGACTGAACCGAGACAGGCGCTCCGCCGCCCACCGGCACCTTGCCGACCATGAACTGGCGAGACGTCCGGCGCTGCGCCAGCGGCTCCGGCGGCACTTCAGGCAAGCCAAGATCTACAGTCATAGCGAAATGTCACCTTACTGTACAAGATGGACCGGATTGAATATATCTGCGGCCATGAGCAGCAGGCCGAGGCCTATCAGCAGCCCGAAGATCCCGACGCTCACCGGGACCAGCTTCTGCATGTCGACCAGGCCAGGGTCGGGCCTGCCGAAGAGCCTGGCCAGCCACGCCCTGATCCGCTCGTAAAAGATCACGGCCAGATGCCCGCCGTCCAGCGGGAGCAACGGCAGCAAGTTGAACGCGCCGATGAAAATATTCAGCGAGATGATGATCAGCAGCAGGTCAGCGACCGAGTACCGCCAGCCGCCGCCGGAGGCGACCGCCTGTCCCGCGATGTCCGCCGCGCCGTACACGCTGCTCACGTCGCCCGCCGGGGTCTTGGCCCGGTTCTTGTTAAACAGGTCGGGCACCGCCGCGGGCAGCTTCGCGAACGCATCGGCCGAGCCGACAAGCACCTGGCCGAACGCCGATCCGGCGAACGTCACCGCGCCGACCGGGCTGGAGCGCTGGAAGACCTCGGCCTCGCCGATGCCGAGGTAGGAGCCCTTGCGGCCCTTGACGGTCGCTGGAGACACCTGCAGCGTCAGCTGCTTGCCGTCCCGCAGCACGGTCACGGCCACCGGCCGGCCAGCCGGCTGGGCCCGGATGACGGTGCCGAGTTGAGTCCAGGTGTCGTTCTGAACCGGCTTCCCGGCAATCGCGATGATCTTGTCACCCGGCTTGAGCCCGGCCTGCTGGGCGGGCGAGCCTCCCTTGCTGCCCGCGCATGATCCCAGGCCAAACGCCCTCGCGCTGGCCGGCACGCAACTGCTGATCGAGCCGACCGCGGTGTTGTTCGATGGCTCGGCCTGGCCGATCCCGATCGCGAGGAACAGCAGCAGCACGAACGCCAGCGCGAAGTGCATGAACGAGCCCGCCACCATGACGATGGCCCGCTGCCAGGCCGGCTTGTTGCGCATCGAGCGCGGCTCGTCGGCGGGGTCGACCTCGTCGAGCGTGGTCATCCCGGTGATCCGGACGAAGGCACCGAATGGCAGGGCCTTGATGCCGTACTCGGTCTCTCCACGCGTCGTCGACCACAGGGTCGGCCCGAAGCCGATGAAGAACTGGGTGGCCTTCATGCCGAACTTCTTGGCAGCCACGAAGTGCCCGGCCTCGTGCAGGATCACCGAGATCAGGACAGCCACCACGAAGATGACCACGCCGAGCAGGAAGCTCATCCTGCCGTGTCTCCCTCCCTACGGTGGCGCCGGCTCAGCGAGAGTGCCCGGTGCCGGTCAGCTCTCGCGCCCGGCTCCGTGCCCAGCTATCCGCGGCGAGCACGTCGCCCAGCGTCATGGCCTCCCGGGACGAGCCATCATGCTCAGAGACTACCCGCGCAACAGTATCGATGATCCTGGTGAAGCGGAGCCGGCCGGACAGGAACGCCTCGACGCACACCTCATTGGCGGCGTTGTACACGGCTGGGGCGGTCCCGCCCGCGGTTCCCGCCGCACGGGCGAGTGCCACTGCGGGGAACGCACTCTCGTCGAGTGGCTCAAATGTCCAGGTATGCGCCGTGGTCCAGTCCACCGCGCTGGCCGCATCGGGAACCCGGTCCGGCCAGGCCAGGGCCAGCGCGATAGGTATCCGCATGTCCGGGGGGCTGGCCTGGGCGATCGTCGAGCCGTCGGTGAACTCGACCATGGAGTGGATCACCGACTGCCGGTGCACGACCGCCTCGATGGCCTCGAAGCCGATGCCGAACAGCAGGTGCGCCTCGATCAGTTCCAGGCCCTTGTTCGCGAGCGTGGCGGAGTTCACCGTGACCACCGGGCCCATGCTCCAGGTCGGGTGCGCGAGGGCCTGCTCAGGCGTGACGTCCTCGAGTTCGTCGCGGCTGCGGTGCAGGAACGGCCCGCCGCTCGCGGTGACCACCAGCCGGCGCACCTCCTCGGCCCGGCCGCCGCGCAGGCACTGGGCCAGCGCCGAGTGCTCGGAGTCGACCGGGACGATCTGGCCGGGCGCGGCGCGGTCCGCCACCAGCGGGCCGCCCATGATCAGCGACTCCTTGTTGGCCAGCGCGAGCACGTGGCCAGCGTCGATCGCGGCCAGCGTAGCGGCAAGGCCGACCGCGCCGGTGACCCCGTTCAGCACGACATCGCAGGGCCACGCGGCAACCTCGGCGACCGCGTCCGCCCCGGCCAGGATCTTAGGCAGCTGCTGCCTAGCCTGGCTCGCCGCCCCCCGGGGGCCAGCGCCAGCCGCGGCCTTGGCCTGCAGCGCCTGCCGCAGTTCCTCGACCTTCGCATCGCTGGCTACCGCAACCACCTCGGCGCCGAACTCCAGCGCCTGGCTGGCCAGCAAGTCCGGGTTGCCGCCACCCGCGGCGAGCCCGGCCACCCGGAACCGGCCGGGATTGCGGCGGATGATGTCGGCCGCCTGGGTGCCGATTGATCCGGTCGAGCCGAGCACGACGACGTCCCTGCGGCCCTCGGTGTACTCCATCCCCGCATTGTCTCCCACGCGCATGACCGGCAACGCGCCGCCCGCCGCCCGCCACCCGCTCACCCGGGCCACCTGCCGCCCGCCGCCCGCTCATCCCGGCCACGAGGAACGGCCCGTCTGGAAAGAAGTGCAGGACCGGGGCGCGTAGCGTGGGAGCGTGTTTCCTGGATGCCCCCGCCCCACGCGACCATGACCACGACGACCGCCACCGGTACCGCAGCAGCGGGCGGCTCGGAAAGCTGGCGCGCGCTGCCCGCGGCGCAGCAGCCGGACTGGCCGGATCCGCGCCGCCTGCAGCAGGTGACCGACGAACTCGCCGGGCTGCCCCCGCTGGTCTTCGCCGGGGAATGCGACGTTCTGCGGGAACGGCTCGCGGCGGTGGCTCGCGGCGAGGCGTTCGTGCTCCAGGGCGGGGACTGCGCGGAGACGTTCGCCGGAGCCACGGCTGACGCGGTCCGGGCCAAGCTGCAGACGCTGCTGCAGATGGCCGTGGTGCTCACCTACGGCGCCAGCGTGCCGATCGTCAAGATCGGGCGGCTGGCGGGCCAGTTCGCGAAGCCCCGCACGCGCCCGACCGAGAGCCGCGACGGCACCGAGTTTCCGGTCTACCGGGGCGACGCGATCAACGGCGTGGAGTTCACCGCGCAGGCGCGCACCCCGGATCCGGCCAGGCTGCTGCGCGCTTACTACTGCTCGGCGGTGACCCTGAATCTGTGCCGCGCGTTCGCCACCGGCGGTTACGCCGACCTGCACCAGGTGCACGCGTGGAACCAGGACTTCGTCAGGCATAGCCCGGCCGGGCAGCGCTATGAGCGGGTGGCCGGGGAGATCGACCGCGCGCTTGCGTTCATGCGGGCCTGCGGGGCCGACCCCGAGGAACTGCGCGCCGTCGAGCTCTACTCGAGCCACGAGGCGCTCGTGCTCGACTACGAGCAGGCGCTGACCAGGCGCGACTCGCGGACCGGCCGGCTGTACGACACGTCCGCGCACTTCGTGTGGGTCGGTGAGCGGACGCGTGACCTGAATGGCGCGCACGTCGAGTTCGCCAGCGCGATCAGCAACCCGGTCGGCGTCAAGGTCGGCCCGGACGCGAAGCCCGCAGATGTGCTCGCGCTGATCGCCAGGCTGAACCCCGGCCGAGATCCCGGGCGTCTCACCCTGATCACGCGGATGGGCGCAGGCCGGGTCAGGGACGCGCTGCCGCCGCTGATCAACGCGGTCGTCGCGGAGGGCATCGAGGTCCCCTGGGTCTGCGACCCGATGCACGGCAACACGTTCGAGGCCCCGACCGGCCACAAGACCCGCCGGCTGCGCGACGTCGTCGACGAGGTGCAGGGCTTCTTCGAAGTCCACCGGAGCCTTGGCACCCACCCCGGCGGCATCCACATCGAGTTCACCGGCGACAACGTCACCGAGTGCGTGGGCGGCAGCCACGAGATCGTCGCCGACGACCTCTATCAGCGCTACGAGACCGCCTGTGACCCGCGGCTCAACCGCAGCCAGGCACTGGACCTGGCCTTTACCGTGGCGGAAAACTACCAGCGCTAGGCGATGTCGAACTCGTTGCCCTCGGGGTCGGCCATCGCGACCCCGTAGTGATCAAGCCCTTCTTCGCACAGGACGCGGACCACCGTGGCGCCGAGGGCGGCCAGGCGCTCGGCCTCGGCGTCGACGCGCTGCTTCCGGATCTCGAACGGGGCCGCCCGGCCGCCGCCGACCGTGACGTCGATATGCAGCCGGTTCCTGACCGTCTTTCGGGTGCCTGACCCGGGCGAGCTGCGCCGGGTCAGCTGACCGAGTCGCGCACCGGCTCCCAGTCGGGCCGCAGCGGCATGCCCGACCTCCCGTTCTCGCCGAGCCGCACGCCGAGCACCTGATGCAGCTGGATCTGGTTGCGCTCGAAGCCGAGCCGTGACCCGGCCATGTACAGCCGCCAGACCCGGGCCGTGCCCTCGCCGACCTCGGCGACCGCCTCGTCCCAGTGCTCGTCCAGGTTGGCGCACCAGCCGGTCAGCGTCTTCGCGTAGTGCTCGCGCAGGTTCTCCTCGTGGCGGACCTCGAAGCCGGCGTCATGCATCAGCGAGACCAGGTAGCCGGGCGCCTCGAGCTCGCCGTCGGGGAACACGTAACGGTAGATGAACCCGTCGGGCCGCCGGGCGGGCTCGGTGTCATCGGTACGGGTGATGCAGTGGTTCAGCAGCCGCCCCTCCGGCTTCAGCTTGCCGTAAAGGAACGCGAAGTAGCCGGGCAGCTGCGCCTTTCCGATGTGCTCGGTCAGCCCGATCGAGCTGACCGCGTCGAAACCGGTCTCCTGCACGTCCCGGTAGTCCAGGTGCCGCACCTCGGCCAGGTCCGAAAGGCCCTGCTCCTTGATGGCGTTCTGGCCCCACAGCGCCTGCTGCTCGGACAGCGTGACGCCGAGCGCCTTGACGCCGTACTCGCGGGCGGCGTGCCGTACCATGCCGCCCCAGCCGCAGCCCACGTCGAGCAGGCGCATCCCCGGCCGCAGCGCCAGCTTGCGCGCGACCAGGTCGTGCTTGAACCACTGCGCCTCTTCCAGCGTGGCGTCCTCGCTCGGATAGCAGGCGCAGGTGTAGGCCATCGACGGCCCGAGCACCCACTCATAGAACGTGTTGGAGACGTCATAGTGGTGCGAGATCGCCGAGGCGTCCCTGCCCTTGGAGTGCCGCCTTCCCGACAGGGACCTGCGGCGGACACGGACCTCCTGCGGCGGGGGCGGAATCCGCGGCAGCAGCATCCGCGGCCCGCCGAGCTGGCGCAGCAGGGCCAGCCGCTCGGCAACGGTCAGGTCCATCCGCTGCGCGCTGACCATCCGGGCCAGCGCGGCGTACATATCGCCATCCACGTCGAGGTGGCCGGACACGTAGGCCCTGGCCAGTCCCATCGCGCCGGGCGCCTGGGCCAGGTACCTGACCGCGGTCGGCGACTTGACCGTGATCCGCACCGGAGAGCCTTCGGCCCCGGCCCGGCTCCCGTCATAGGCGCAGAACTGCACGGGCGCGTCTGGACCCGCGATTCGCTCGAACACGTCGGCAAGTGCCATAACCTGCTCTCCACGTTCTAACCGGCTATGCCGCTCATGTAGCCCAACTCATCCGTTATTAAACGTTAACGCACTTGTCATAGAGGCTGGCCAGCCGCCTGCTGCCGTCGTACTCCCGCTTGAGCCGGGAGTACTCCGGCCCGTTGAACAGCGCCCAGAACTCCTCCTCTGAGTAGAACGACGAGGAGTACAGCCCCTTGCGGCCGCCGAGGGCGGTCACCTCTTCCTCGACCAGCCGGTTGTAGTGGCCGTCCCCGGCCCCGGGCGGCAGCGGGCGGGTGCCCCAGAAGCCGAAGTTCACGTAGACGTCGCCGGGCCGCAGCGGGTACAGCGGCCAGCTTTGCTTGCTGAGCGGGGTGCCGCGCAGCCGCATCGGGCAGATCCAGACCGGGCTCATGCCGACGTGCGGGACGAACCAGCGCAGGAACTCCGCGCCGCGCCCGACCGGGATGTCCACGTCCTGGGCCACGTACTCGCGTGATGGCAGGCCGCGGCGGGCGTTCAGCGCCGAGGACAGGCCGTGCCTGCGGTCGAAGGCGATCATCTTGCGGTAGGTGTCCGAGCGGCGGTACCGACGCGGCCAGACCCGGCGGATCACAGGGTTCTGCACACCGAGGGCACCCGCGCACCAGAACCAGTCGGTGTCCCAGCGCCACAGGTAGTCGCGGATCGTGAGGAAATCTTCGTTGGGCCCGCGGATCGATCGGTAGTAGATGCGTTCCCGGGTGTAGTCGCTGCGCCACGGTGCTACCTCGCTGAACGCTCCGACGGTCAGGTACATCTCGTCGAGGCTGAACGCCGTGCCGTCCACGAAGTCCGCCCGGTGGCCGTGGTAGCTGCCATCGGCAGCGATCTGCGCGACCGCGTCCATACACGCTTCCGGCGTGTCGAACCGGAAGTGGCGCAGGTGCACGTACGGCATCACCGGCTCGAGCTTGATCGTCAGCAACAGCGCGTAGCCGAGCGTGCCGTAGGAGTTGGGAAAGCCGCGGTACAGCGCGGCGTGCTCGTTGTCGTCGGTGGCGGTGACCACCCGCCCGTCGCCGGTGAGGATCTCCATCTCGGTCACTGACTCGTGCGGCAGGCCGTTGCGCAGCGAGGTCGACTCGATCCCGAGGCCGGTCACCGCGCCGCCGAGCGTGATCGTCTTCAGCTGCGGCACGACGAGCGGCATCAGGTCGTACGCCAGGGTGGCGTCGGCGAGATCCTCGTAGGTCGTCATGCCGCCGACGACCGCCGTGCGGGTGGCCGGGTCGACGGACACCACATGCCCGAACGCGGACACGTCAAGCCCGGCGTGCGCGTCGCCGCCGGGGAACCGGAACAGGTTCGACGTGCGCTTGGCGAGCCGGACCGGGCTGCCGGGGGGGATCGCCGCGTAGTCGCGCTGCAGCCGGGCCACCGCCGCCCGGTGGGCCGACGGCAGCTCCCGCCGTGGCGCCACGCCGCGATCGCTCGTGCCAGTGACCTCGGTCACACCAACCCTCCCCGATGTCGCCCGCACCCAGCCCTCACAGCGAGAATGCACGCAGGAGGACATTATGGGCAAGGTCTATGCCGAGCTGGACGAACGGCTCAGAAAGTTTATCGCCCGCCAGCCGGTGTTCTTCGTGGCCACGGCTCCGTGCCTCACCGCGGACGGCGAGGGCGGCCACGTCAACATCTCTCCCAAGGGCTACCGGGACACGTTCGCCGTGCTGAACCCGACGACCGTGGCCTACGTCGACCTGACCGGCAGCGGCGCCGAGACCATCGCGCACCTGCGGCAGAACGGCCGGATAACGATCATGTTCTGCTCGTTCACGAAGCAGGCGAAAATCCTTCGCATCTACGGCCGCGGGCGGGCGGTGCTGCCCGATGACCCGGGCTGGCCCGCGCTCGCCGCGCAGTTTTCCCCCGGCGGGACGCAAGGTGCCAGCCGGCGCGACCGCAGGGCGATCGTCGTGGTGGAGGCGGACCGGATCGCCGACTCCTGCGGCTACGCGGTGCCGCGCATGGAGCTGACCGAAGAACGCGACCTCCTGGCGGAGCTGGCGGAGGAGAAGTCCCTCGACGAGCTCGCCGAATACCGTGCCGAGAAGAACGCGGTCAGCATCGACGGCCTGCCGGCGCTGGGCCGATGACCTGACCGCCGTGCTCAGCGGCGGCGGAGCTTGGCGACCAGCCGGTCGGGAACGATCTCGACGTCGAACGGCTTGCGGGCCCGGAACGCCTCGTTCCCGCTGACGTGTGCGACCTCGGCGTAGGAGCCGCCGTCAAGCTCGAACGCGCGCAGGCTCGGCCGGTCCAGGTCCGGGTCGACCACCCAGTACCACGGTATGCCGAACCGCTCGTAGGCAGCCTTCTTCAGGTTGAGATCCCGCAGCACAGAATGAGGCGACAGCACCTCGGCGACGAGCACCGGTGGCCGGGCAAGGCGCACTCCCTCCGCATCGCTGAGGTGCGCAACGACGACATCGGGTTCCAGCGCACTGTTCTCCGCGATCCGTACACCGACATCACCGACGACCACCAGGTGCTCGGGGCATGCCGACTCCAGCAAGCTGCCGAGAACGATGATCACCCGCTGATGACCGATGTTGGGGGCGGGGCTCACGATGAGCATCCCGTCAATCAGCTCGTACCGGCGGCCGTCGTCTGGCATGCGGTCGAGGTCGTCGACGGTGAACGGCTCGCCCTGCTTTGGCCAGGCCCCGGCAATGCTCACAGCACTCATAGTGCCTCCGGAGGTTCAATGCTGTCATCCTTTCGCCAGGTGCTGACAATTTCTTGACCCGCGCGTCGGCGCTGGTCACGGGCCTGGCGCGGGAAGCCGCCTAGGCTGGATGGCATGCGGATCGCGCTGATCAACTCCGGGATCGGGCTGCTCGCCACCGCCGCAGAGCTGCACCGGCTCTGCCCCGACGCCGACCTGGTCCTGGCCATGGATCCGGACGGGATGCCGTGGGGGCCGCGCACGCCGGCCGACATCGCCCAGCGGTCGCTCGCCTGCGCGAGGGCGGCCGCCGCGTTCGGGCCTGATGTGCTCGTGTTCGCGTGCAACACGGGCACCGTGCACGCACTCCCCGCGCTGCGGGCGGAGTTCGAGCCGGCCATCCCGGTCGTCGGCACGGTTCCGGCGATCAAGCCCGCAGCGGCGTTCAGCGACTCGGTGGCCATCTGGGCCACCGTGGCCACCACCGCCAGCACCTATCAGCGCCGGCTCATCGACGACTTCGCCGGCTCGGCGCGGGTCACCCCGGTCCCCTGCCCCGGCCTGGCCGACGCGGTCGACGCCGGGGACGAGGCTGCCACCAGGGCCGCCGTCGCCGGAGCGGCCGGGCGCACGCCGGCCGATTGCGGAGCAATCGTGCTGGGCTGCACCGAGTACGAGCTCGCGGCCGGCCTGATCGGTGCCGCGCTGCCGGGCGCGACCCTGTTCCGCTCGGCGGCCGCGGTCGCCGCGCAGGCACTGCGCCGGGCCGCGGCGGGCCGGGCCGGCACCGGGCCCCATCCGGCGGCGGCGGCGACCGGGACCGTGCGGGTGCTGCTCAGCGGCAGGCAGGCGGGCCTGCCCGAGGCGGCGCTGCGCTACGAGGAGGGCCGCTTGCTGGCCGACCTCGTTGTCGACCGCCCCGCCGACGACCGCCCCGCCGACGACTTCCCTGCCGGTCCGCGCGCGGACCGCGAGGCCGAGCGCGAAGCCGAGCGGCCGGTGCCGCCGAGCTCGGTCCCGGCGTAACTGGCCTCGACCTCTTCCGGCGTCATCGGCAGCCGCGCGGCGGACGGGGGCAGGCCCGCATCCAGGGCCTGCCCGATGAGATGCGCCATCGAGTACTCGGGGTCGGCGGCCAGGGCTCGCTCGATCGCGACGTTCGCGAGGGCCCCGTCGCCGGACTGCCACGCGGTGAACGCCAGCAGGGACGCGGGCGCCGGCACGTAAGGCTCACGCGCGTGACGGACCACGTCGGTCCACAGCCGCTGGTGGTCCGCGCGATGCCTGGGGTCCATCCGGGCCCAGGCGTCGTCACGCACCCGCAGGTCGGAGATTGTCACGGTGAGCCAGGCGAGCTGGTCATGGTCGGTGATCTGGCCGCCATGACGGTAGATGCTGATCGCGGCGCGGACCGCCTCCCGCCCGGCCTCGACCACCAGCCACAGGCTGCCGAGTGCGCCGGACGGCTCGCTGCCCGGGGCACTGGAGGACGCGCCGCCCTGGGCGCTGGAGGACGCGATCAGCTCTCCGGCCCGCAGCTCGGCGCGGTCCGTCGCCTCGCTCATCGACTCGGCGGCCCGTCCGGTCAGCGGGGCCAGCGAGGCCGCCAGCGAGGCGCGGTCGGGGCGCGCCGCCATCCCGGCAGCCGTCATCGCCGCGGCGGCCGGGTGCATCGACAGGTCGAACGGCACGCCGTCCGGCGGGCAGCAGCCCGGGTCGGTGCAGACGTAGGACCAGTAGCGGCCGTCCTGCACCCGGAGCAGGTCGCGCAAGGCGATCCCGGCGCCGCGCAGGCCCGTCCTGACCTGCTCGGCGACCGGCGTGACCAGAGTGCCGTCGCCGTATCCTGCGGCGATGGCGGTTCTGATCCGGCGCTTCCGCAGCACGGCGGCGGCGTGCTCCGCGATGTCCCGCGACCGTGCGGCGTCCGGCGGGTCGGGCAGGTCGTAGCGGAACGCGAGCACAATGCGGCCGCGCCGCGCGTCGAGGCCGACGACCACCATGCTCCGGCTCGGGTGGAATCCCAGCAGGTGCGGGATGACCGCCAGGAAGCCGGCCACGGAGCTAACCCTGATCCTCGGCACCTCCCGGCTCGGCTGGCTGTTCGTGTGCGGGGTCTTGTCACCCGCTGGCGTGTTGTCTGTCATGTCGGCAGGCTGCGGCGGGCGGGCCGGCCGGCACGACGTGATTAACCCCGGGACTGTGCGTTACAGGCTCTGGTCCACAGGGCTGCGTAATCAAATTGACAACACGGTCAGGTGTCACACCTGGCGGTCCTGCGGTGCTTAGCTGACGGAGAGGATGAGTATGGAAGCCAGCTCCGTGACCCACCTGCGATCGTCGCCGCCACAGGCCTCGTTCTCCGCGTTCGAGCGGTTCTTCCGTGAGGAGTACCCCGCGGTCGTGCGCATTGCCTTCGGCGTCGTCGGCGACGCCCAGACGGCCCAGGATGTCGCGCAGGACGTCTTCATCAGCGCTTTCAAGCGGTTCCCCGAGCCGGGGGAATCGGATCATGCCCGCGCTTGGGTGCGGGCGGCGGCGGCGCACACCGCCTTGAACGCCATCCGCGGCGAGCGGCGGCGCGATCGCCGTCAGCGGTCGGCGGCCGTCGAGGTGCCCGCAGCGGGCCCTGAGGAGACCGTCCTGGAGGCGGAATCCAGAACAGAGGTCAGGCGGGCGCTGTCCCGCCTGCCCCGCAAGGCCGCGGCCGTCCTCGTGCTCCGGCACAACGGCCTGAGCTACGCCGAGGTGGCTGAGGCCATGAACGTCAAGGTGGGGCACGTCGGCACGATGCTCCGCCGAGCCGAATCAGCGCTACGCAAGGAGTTGCAGAATGCACCACGTACCTAGCCCGGTGTTGCGCCGGCTCGCGGACGAGCCGCTGGCCGTGCCCGATCTGGCCCGGCGCCACCTCGCCGGCTGCGGCCGCTGCCGGGCCCAGAGCACCGAGATCGCCGGCGACGCGGCGCTGGCCGCTCGCGTGCTCGGGGCGCCACCGGAGATCGCCGACATCGACCTGGAATGGATCCTGCTGCAGGACCGCCTCAGCGGGCCTGACGCGGCTCAGCGCCCGGCCGCCCGCCCGTCCCGGCGCATGCCGCGGCGGCTGGCCAGCGTCTCGGTCGGTGCCGGGACCGCGGTGGTGGCCGGCGTGCTCGCCGTGGGAGCGGCCGCCGCCGCGGTTCTCACCACTGTCTATGCGCCCACCCAGGTGGCGCCGGTGCGGGTCAGCGCGAATGACCTGAAGGCGATCGAGAACATCACCGGCATCGGGCGGCTGTCCCGAGGCCTGCAGCCATCGGGCTCGATGCGGCTCACCTTCGGCGATCTCTCCTGGGCCTCGGCGGGCCCCGCCCAGCAAGTGAACTCGCTCGCCAGCGCCAGCGCAATGACCCACCTGGCCTTTCCCGCTCCGGCCACGCTGCCGTCCGGCGTGGGGGCGATCAGCAGCATCGAGGTCCAGCCACAGGTGACAGCCACCGTGCGGTTCAGCCAGAACGCCGGTCCCGCCATGGCGGGAAGCACCCTGGAGATCACCGTGGGCCCGGCGATCGCGGTCCAGTACGGCGGCACATCCGCCCGCAGCAACCTGATCACGCTCGCGATCGTCGCCGTGCGCAGGCCGGTCGCGTCAATGGAGGGGGAAGGGGAGGCGGGTGGAGCGACCGCCAGCCAGCTGGAGACGTTCCTGCTGTCACGGCCGGGCCTGCCGGCCGGGCTGGCCCAGGAAATCCGGCTGCTCGGCAACCTCGGCACCGTCCTTCCGGTGCCGGTCCCGTCGGGGCTGTGGGAGCTGCGGGAGCACATCGGCGGGGCGCCGGCGGTGCTGGTCACCGACCCCAACGGCTTTGCCTCCGGGGTGATCTGGGAGAGCCGTGACGGCGTCGTGCACGCTGTCGGCGGGCTGTTCGACAAGGAAGACGTGTTCAGTGTCGCCCGTCAGATCGGCTGAGCGAGCGGCCTTGTCCGGCCCGCCAGGCCACGCCGTGGCCTCCCCCGCCATTCACGCGATCGAGCTCAGCAAGCGCTACCGCGCTGTGGTAGCGCTTGCCGGGCTGTCGATGACCGTGGCGCGCGGTGAGGTCTTCGGCTTCCTCGGCCCGAACGGCGCGGGCAAGACCACCGCGGTCAAGCTGCTGCTCGGGCTGGCCCGGCCGACCGGCGGCGAGGCCATGGTCCTGGGCGCGCCGGCCGGGGACCTCCAGACCAGGAGGCAGATCGGCTACCTGCCGGAGCTGTTCCGCTTCCAGAGCTGGCTGACCGCACGCGAGGTGCTGTTCCTGCACTGCAAGCTGATGCGGCTGGGGCGGCAGAGCTGGGCGGTCCAGGCGGATGAGGCGCTGCACGTCGTCGGCCTGGATGGCCGCGGCGACGACAAGGTCGGCACGTTCTCCAAGGGCATGCAGCAGCGGCTCGGCCTCGGGGTGGCGCTGCTCGGTGAGCCCGCACTCGTGGTGCTTGACGAGCCGACCAGCGCCCTCGACCCGGTGGGCCGCCATCACGTTCGCGTGATCATCCGCGAGCTGCGCGACCGCGGCACGACGGTCTTCCTCAACACCCACCTGCTCGAGGAGGCCGAGCACGTCTGCGACCGCGTGACGATCATCAGCAAGGGCCGGTCGCTCGCCACCGGGACGCTTGCCGAGCTGAAGGTCCGCAGGCCCAGTGCCCGGCTGCGGGTGACCGGCCTGCCCGGCGGCTGGTGGCGGCGGCTGGCCAGCTTCGGCCGCTGGACCGAGGAAACCGGGGAAGGAGACTGGCTGCTGGTCGAGGAAATGGCGGCCGGGCGGGTGCCGGAGCTTGTGGCCGCGATCGTCGCACTCGGCGGCCGGGTCGAGGCCGTCATACCCGAGCAGCAGAGCCTGGAAGAGAGCTTCCTCAAGCTGCTGGGGGAAGCATGAACGTCGTGCCGGAGAGGCGCAGAATGAGCGCCGTGCCGGAGACGCGCAAAATGAGCCCCGTCCTGACCATCGCGTCGCTCACCGTGCGCGAGGCGGTGCGGCGGCGGCTCGTGGCCGCGTTCGCTGTCATCTCCGTGGTGCTCGTCGGCGCCAGCGGCTGGGCTTTCTACAAGCTGAGCCACGGCGGAGCGTTCACCTCGGGTGAGACAAACCTGGCGCTCCCTCAGGCCGTCGTGCTGTTCATGTTCATGTTCAGCTTCGTGGTCGCGCTCAGCGCGTCGGCCGTCGGCTCGCTGGCGGTCTCCGGCGAGATCGATTCGGGCGTCCTGCAGACCGTGGTCGCCCGCCCGGTCCGGCGCAGCGAGGTAATGCTCGGGAAGTGGCTGGGCCTGGCCGGCCTGCTCGGCGGCTACACCGCGATCGTGTCCGGCCTGCAGCTCGCGGTCGTGTACTGGGCCTCCGGCTTCGTGCCGCCCGACCCGGCCGCGGCGGCGGCGCTCGTCTTCGCCGAGGGCGTGGTCCTGCTGACGCTCGTGCTGCTGCTCAGCACCCGGCTGTCCGCGCTCGCCGCCGGCGTGATCGGCATCGCGCTGTTCGGCCTGGCCTGGCTGGCCGGCGTCGGCGGAACCCTGGCCACCGCTTTTAACATCCATGCCCTGCACACGGCGAGCGAGATCAGCCAGTACCTGCTGCCAACCGACGGGCTGTGGCAGGGTGCGATCTACTACCTCGAACCCTCGTCGTTTGTCACCCAGCAGCTCGCCGGCTCACCCGTGGGCCAAGGGGACCCGTTCCTGGCCCTGGCGGCGCCGTCATGGCAGTTCCTGGCCTGGGCGGGCATCTGGCTCCTGCTCGTCCTGGCGCTGGGCCTGGTGAGCTTCGAGCGCCGCGAGCTATAGCTGCTTGCTGAAGAACACCCGCCGGAACCCTTCCTCCTCGGCGCGGTGCGTCTCCACGTAGCCGCGCCTCGGGTAGTAGGCGAGGTTCTCGGTCATTCCCTCGTTCGTGTAGAGGCGGATCTCGCCGAGGCCGTTCGCACGGGCCTCGTCCTCGGCGAGCGCGAGCAGCCGGGCGCCGATGCCGCGCCGCTGGGCGGACGGCAGCACGGCGATGTTCTCGATCAGCAGGTAGCCCTGGTACACGACGAGCACGATCAGGCCGGCGATCTCGCCGTCCGCCAGGGCGACCCAGGCCTGGCCGGACCGGACGGCCGCAGAGTAGTCCGCGGCCATCGGGGCGGGCATGCGGCCGATTCTCGGCACGTAGAGCAGGTACGCCTCATGGACGACGAGGTAGAGCGCGGGAACGTCGGCGAGGCTGGCGCGGCGGACGGTGACCGCTGGCTCTTGATCCGGCATCTGTCCCGGCCGCAGGCCGTCAGCTTCCCGGTTTCAGGCCGATACGCCGGTACAGCGAGCCCGCGTTCCCGGCGTGCAGGATCCGGGTGAAGTGCGCGCTGAAATAGCTCTGGAGCGCCGGAGTCCAGGCCACCCGGTGATGGTTCAGCCCGGACAGCCACACGTACTGCGCGTGATCGAAGGCATAGGTCCACACCGCGTCGACTGCCTTGAACTTCGCGGCGCCCGTCTCCGGGTCGCGCCCGTGCGAGAGCGCGTAGTTGGTGCCGGTGGCGTCGAGCAGCAGCGAGCAGCCCGGCACGTCCGAGACCAGCCGGTTCGTCATGACGGCGAACGACACCTCGTCGGCGAGCAGGCACGATCCCGGCGGGATCAGGCGCTCCGCCGACCGCACCACGGACAGCGGCAGGTGCGGGGTATTGGAGCTCTCCCAGTTGAACTGGACCACGGCCATCACCAGGATCACCAGCCCGGCCACGCAGGCCGCGCCCCATTGCAGGGCCGACGGCTGCGCGGCCGGCGGCGCAGCGCGGTCGCCGCCGGAGACCAGCCGCAGGTCGCGTACCAGTGCGGACAGCGGCAGGCCGATGGCCATGGCGAGCCACGGCGCGAAGAACGCGGCGAAGTGGTAGTGGAACTGGTCCGGCCAGAGGAACCCGATCAGCACGAAGCCCGCCGTTCCCACCGCGAACAAATCGAGCACCGGCGGCAGCCGCCAGGTCAGCAGGAACGCGAGGCCGAGGCTTCCGGCCACGACCGCGGCGATCAGCACGGCGACGCCCAGGTCCATCAGGTGCGTCGGCCTGGTCACATCGGCCAGCCCGGTCAGGTCCTGGATGCGCAACCAGAACGAGGTACGGGAGGCACCGGCCCTCGGCCCGATCTGCGCGATGATCGTGGCTTGGTAGAACTTCCTCGGGGCCAGGGCGGCGAACGGCAGCACCGGGACCAGGAAGCCGGCCGCCACTCCGCCGGCGTACGCAGCAAGCCGCCGCGGCCAGCGCAGCGCCAGCACCGCGATGATGACCACCGGGAAGATGGCCCACGGCTCGACCGCGCCGCCGAACCCGAACGCCACACCGCCCCAGACGAGCCGCCGCGTCCTGGTCGTGAAGTGGTCGCCGTCGAACACCGCCAGGGCGCCGATCAGGCAGAACAGCACCAGCCAGGGTTCCACGAGCA
>Ga0208725_1000149_pt1 | contig 16075 bp, 15 predicted proteins | sample MicForSoSWNH13_O_FD_188004 | JGI IMG/M metagenome (GOLD analysis project Ga0208725, IMG submission 188004) | Forest soil microbial communities from Harvard Forest Long Term Ecological Research site in Petersham, Massachusetts, USA - MetaG HF011... | ecosystem: Environmental > Terrestrial > Soil... | reverse complement strand
CCGCGGCGCGCAAGGCCGGCTACCACACCGAGAACGTCAGCGACTACATCGACGACCCGGACCGGACCAACTGCCTGGTGCGCAGGTACGCGCGGTTCGGGGACCAGCCGATCCTCGACCGGTTTATCTACGAGAACCCGCATCCCGACTGGGTGGTGCTGATCGAGGAGACGATCATCAAGGCGGTGAACTTCCTCCGCGGCACCCGCGACGGCGAGGGAGTCCTCGTGGTCAACTCGGCCCGCGATCCCGAGTACCTGCTGAAATTCCTGCCCGACCAGATGCGGGCCAAGCTCGCCAAGCTGGTCGTGGTCGACGGCGTGAGCCTGGCCGAGCAGCGCGGCGACAGCCCGTGGATGTTCGTCCGCAACTTGTCCGAGCTGGCCTTTGACCGGATGTCCACCGAAGGTGCCGTGGAACGGCTGGCCATCGGTCTCGGCGTGGCCGCACCGGTCATCGGCGCGCTGGTCGCGACGACCGGCACGCTCGCCGTCGACGACGTCGCCGCGGTGGTGGCCGATCGCGACGCGATGTACCGCGGAGCCGAGCAGTACCGGGTGCTTGAATTCAGCCCGGTGCGGGCCACCGGCTGATCAACGGCCAGGAACAGGAGTCTTCATGTCCGTACGCGGCACCCACGTTCCCGCCCACCTCAGGCTGCCGATCGCCGGCGTGACCCCGCCACCTACCGAGAAGGACGGCCAGCGGCTGTTCCCCACCGGCAACTTCCGCTTCTTCCGGCCGGTGTACCGGGACAAGATGCCGCCGTGCAACAACGCCTGCCCCACCGGCGAGCAGATCCAGAAGTACCTCGACTTCGTCAAGCACGACCGGTTCCTGGACGGCTACCTCACGATCTGCGAGGACAACTTCATGCCGTCGGTCACCGGCAGGGTCTGCTACCACCCGTGTGAGACCGCGTGCAACCGGGCCGAGCACGACGAGCCGATCGGCATCCGCAGCGTCGAGCGCTTCCTCGGCGACTTCGGCCTGCGGCTGCCGGAGAACCCGCTCACCGGGATGCTGCCGCCGCTGAACGGCAAGACGGTCGCGATCGTGGGTTCCGGGCCGGGGGGCCTGGCGTGCGCCTACCACCTGCGCCGCCGTGGCTACGCCAGCGTGATCTTCGAGGCCATGGACAAGCCGGGCGGCATGCTGCGCGGCGGCATCCCGCACTGGCACCTGCCCGAGGAAATCCTCGACGCCGAGCTGGCCAAGCTGCTCAGCCTGGGCGGCATCGAAATCAGATGCGGGGTCCGGGCCGGAACGCCGGACCTGACCTGGGACGACCTGAAGCGCTACGACGCGGCGTTCCTCGCGCTCGGCCAGGACGTCGGCCGGCGTCTGGACGTGCCGGGCAGCCAGGCCCGCGGCGTCACCGGAGCCCTCGAGTTCCTGCGCGAGGCCGGCCTGGGCCGGCCGGTGCGGACCGGCTCGAAGGTGCTGGTGATCGGCGGCGGGAACACCGCATCCGACGCGGCCAGGAGCGCGATCAGGCTCGGCGGCGGCACGGCCACGATCGTCTCGCTCGAGGCTGCCGACGAGCTGGCGGTCGTGCCCGAGGACCTGGAGCAGGCTGCGGATGAGGGCGTGGAACTGCGCACGAACACAGCCTGCACCGCGATCCTCACCGAAGACGGCCACGTCACGGGCGCCGTGCTGTGCCGGGCCAGGCTGGCCACGGACGACAGCGGTGCGGTGCTGCCGGAACTCGCCGAAGGCACCGAGCACCGGGTCGAGTGCGACGCGGTGCTGGTGGCGATCGGCCAGATCCAGCAGCTGGAGTGGCTGCCCGAGCATCTCGGCGACCGCGGGCTGATAACGGCCGACGAGCACGGCCGCGTCGACGGCAACGTCTTCGTCGGCGGCGACGTGCTGCGCGGGCCTTCGATGGTCGTGGACGCGCTCGGCGACGGCAAGCGCGCGGCCCGCGACATCGACCGGCTGCTGACCGCGCAGGAGTTCGCGCCCGAGCCGCCGGTCGAGGTCATGCCGTACGAGCGGCTCAACTCCGCTTACTTCAGGCATGCGGCACGGATCCCCGCGCCGCTGGCCGACCCCGGGCAGCGCCGCCGCAGCCAGGTGGTCGAGGTCACCCTCGGCTACAGCCGGGAGCAGGCGGTGGCCGAGGCGGATCGCTGCATGAGCTGCGGCGTGTGCAACGGCTGCGACAACTGCTACATCGTCTGCCCGGACGTCAGCGTGCTGCGCGATGCGCGGGAGAACGGCCGCTACTCGATCCGCACCACCTACTGCAAGGGCTGCCTGGTCTGCGTGCAGGAGTGCCCGACCGGCTGCCTGGAGAAGGTGCCCGAGCTCGACTTCGACGAACCGGAGGCGGTGACCAGGATGGAAACGGCGTTCGCGCCCTACGACGGCGCGCACGCCGAGCAGTCGGCGTTCACCAGGCAGCTGATCGAGGAGTCCATCGCCGAATACGACGCCGGGCGCAAGGTGACCGCGGGCGGGCAGAAAGCCGCGCAGCGCAGCGGGAACCCGGGAGCGACGGCATGACCAGCGTGCACGTGGCCGGGAACGAGCCGCACGCCAGGCTGAGCCGGGCGGTCAGGACCGCCGAGGGCGACCGGTTCCTGACCGAGCTGGCCGGGCAGAAGCTGCGGCTGAACGGCTGCGCGGCGGCGGCGTACGCCGCGCTGTACGCCAACGTCGACGTGATCACGGCCTACCCGATCCGGCCCTACACCGCGATCATGATGAACCTCTCCCAGTTCATCGCCGACGGAATCCTGGACGCCGAGTACCTGCACGCGGACGGCGAGCACTCGCAGCTCTCGGCAGCGTTCGGGGCCGGCTCCTGCGGTGCCCGCGCGTTCACCGGATCCTCCGGGGTCGGTGTGACCTACGCGTACGAGATGTACTCGATCATCTCCGGTGCCCGGATCCCGATCCAGATGGCGATCGCCGACCGCACCCTTGACCCCCCGGGCGACTTCGGCTCCGAGCACACCGACGCGCTGTGCACCAGGGACATGGGCTGGCTGCTCGGCTGGGCGGCGACACCGCAGGAGGTTTTCGACAAGAGCCTGATCGCGATGGCCACGGGCGAGGACCCCCGGGTGCTGCTGCCGCAGATGGTGGTGCAGGACGGTTACTTCGTCTCGCACATTGCCGGGGAGGCGGAGCTGCCCTCGGCCGCGCAGGTGGACTCCTACCTGCCGCCCTACCAACTGCCGTTCGCGCTTGACCCGCGGCGGCCGGTGTCGCACGGCGCCCAGATCCACCCCGAGATGGGCCCGCCGCTGCAGCTGGAGCGGGCCCGGGCGATGGAGGACGCGGTGCCGGTCATCCGGCAGAAGACCGACGAGTTCGCAGCGGCGTTCGGGCGGCGGTACCCGCATTTCGTCGAGGAATACCTTCTCGACGACGCGGAGATCGCGCTGGTCATCTCCGGCGGCCACTCGGTCACCTGCCGGGCCGCGATCCGGCGGCTGCGCGAGCAGGGCATCAAGATCGGCATGGCCCGGCTGCTCTGGGTCCGGCCGTTCCCCAGCGACGACCTGCGGGCGGCGCTGCGCGGCGTCAAGGCGGTCGGCGTGGTGGAAACGAACCTCGGCCTCGGCGGCGCCAGCTACGGCGGCATCCTGTCCCTGGACGTGACGACCGCGCTGTACCAGGCCGCCTACGACCGCCCGCTGGTGACCTCGTTCATGGCCGGGCTGGGCGGCGAGACCGTCCCGGTCGCCGAGTTCGACTGGATGGCAGGCAAGCTCGGCGAGGCGGTGGCCCGCGGCCGGGTCGAGAAGGCGACCCACTGGGTCGGGTTCGAGGACTAGGAGAGTCCCATGGCACACGAGGTCGTCCGCCACAACCTGCCGCTGTTCGACGAGGAGGGCCGCGGCGCGGCCGCCGACGACCAGGCCGGCCGCGACCTTCATTACCTGCCGGACTTCCCCGAGGAGGACCCTTTCGCGGCGGGCCACCGGACTTGCGCGGGATGCGGGCCGGCAATCCAGTACCGCTGGGTGCTCAAGGCCGCGGGCGAGGACAGCGTGCTCGCCGGGCCGACCGGCTGCATGTACGTGGCCAACTCGACGTACCTGTGCACCCCGTACACCGTTCCCTGGGCGCACACCCCGATCGCCAGCGGCGGATCGTTCACGTCCGGAATGGCGGCCGGCTACGAGGCCATGATCCGCAAGGGCCGCTATCCGGGCACGTACCCGAACATCATCGTGATGGCCGGCGACGGCAGCGCCGCCGACATCGGGCTCGGCTCGATCTCCGGGGCCCTCTACCGCAACCACGACGCGCTGTTCGTCTGCTACGACAACGAGTGCTACGCCAACACCGGGATCCAGACGTCGCCGACCACGCCGCAGGCCTCCATGACCACGTTCACGCCGTTCGGCAAGGCCAACCCCGAGGCGAAGAAGCTGCCGCCCAAGAACCTGGCCAAGATGATGGCCGCCGGGCACCCGCACTGCTACGTGGCCACCACCACGGTTGGCTACCCGGTCGACCTGATGAACAAGACCCGCAAGGGCCTCAACCACGTGGGCGCGGCGTTCCTGCACTGCTACACCCCATGCCAGAAGGGCTGGGTGTACCAGACCTCGATGACGGTGGAACTCGGCCGCCGGGTGGTCGAGGCCGGCCTGTTCCCGGTCTGGGAGTACGACCCGGAAACCCGCGAGTACCACTACTTCCACCCGCCGGTGCAGCGCCCGGTCACCGACTACCTGGCCATGCAGGGCCGGTTCGGCCACATGCTGCCCGAGCACATCGCGGCCACCCAGCGTGCCGCCAACCAGAACTGGCAGGACATCGGCATGGACGTGCCGCCGGACCTGCGTGCGGGCGAAGATCCCGCCCACCACAAGCGGCTGGCGGAGGAGACATACTCCATGCCGCTGAACCGGGGTATCGGTGCCTAGTCCGGAGGAGCTGAGCGTAACGGCCCGGAAAGACGATCTCCCGGGCGACGGCGAGTCGGCCCTCATGACCGTGGCCGGTCAGTGGCAGGTTCGGTTCGACGGCGGCCACCAGCAGCGGTACCTGGCCGACCGGGCGGCGGTGCTGCGCTACGTGCTGGCCGTGGCGCCGCACGCGGCCAGCAGCCGGTTCGAGGTGTACGCCGAGGCGGAGCCGGTGCTGCTGGCAGACGGCTCGCCCGGCGGCCGGCAATTCGCGCTGGCCGAGGTGATCGACTTTGCCCGGCCCGGGGAGGCCGACCGGCTCCGCGCCGAACTGACGACGGCGCCGGAGTTACCGACATGACCAGCCAGAACGGGCCTCCGTCTGCCGGGCCAGGCGCGCAGTACTGGCCCGGGGGCACAACCCCCCGGAGCTCCCGCAAGGTAATCCCGCTGCAGCCAGTGACCGGCAGGCCGACCGGTGAGCGCCGCGCGCTGATGCGGGACGCGGTGATCCAGGTGGTGCATCACCTGGTGCTCGAGACGGTGCCCCCAGACGCGCGCAATGCCATGTTCGCCCAGGCTGCCGACCTGCTTGAGCTGGCCGGCTGGGGCCTTGACGAGCTGTTCGAGGCGAGCCGCGAGGGCCCGGTTCGCGATGAGCTGATGCGGAGGCTGGGGCTCCTGGCGGAGTGACCCAGACAGTGACCCCCTCGGTCGTATCCCCCCCCCGCGGCCGGGGCACGGTGGATGTACCGTTGGGCGGCCAGTAGCGCGCCCAGCGGTACATTCACGATTGCCGGATTCCGTGAGGGAGCGCCACATGGCGGACCGCTACCCGTATGAGCTGAAGCTGCCGCTCGCCCCCTACCGGTTCGTGTGGCGGGACGAGCCCGCCGTGGAAGCGCAGAAGAGCGCCACCGACCTGTTCACCGAGGAGCGGTACACCCACGCCGACGGCAGCACCACGATCATCCGCGAGTACGGCGCCGACGGCTCGTTCCACATCCTGTCCGATCGCGCCGAGATCGAGCTGATCGATAACGCCCAGGATCCGTACGCCCCCGACCCGGTCAGCGTGGTGCGCCTGCCGTGACCTCAGCCGGAACGGCCGCCAGCGGGCGCCGCGGTGGCCGCGGCCGCCCCTGACGGGCCGTGGTAGGCGGTCCTGGTCCGCTCGGTGTGCATCCGCGCCAGATCGGCCGCCGTGTCCTCGTCGCCCGCCTCGATGGCCGAGACGATCTCGGCGTGCTCGGCCCACGACTCGTGACCGCGGGCCGGCGCCACCTTGCGGTAGTGCCAGCGCACCCGCCGCCCCACAATCTCGGCTAGCTGCGCGAGCACGGTGTTGCCCGCGATCTCGGCCACGGCGGCGTGGAAGTCGTTGTTCGCGGCCACGGTGCGGGTCACGTCGCCGCTCTCCACGGCGGCCGCTCCCTCACGCCAGACCTCGCGCAGCGACGCTATCGCCTCGGGCGTCGCCGCGCGGGCCGCGAGCCGGGCGGTCGCGCCCTCGAGCAGCTCGCGCACGTCGAGCAGCTGGTCGACCTCATGGTCGGTGGGCACGTGCACGAAGGCCCCCTGGCTGGGCCGCAGGTCGATCCAGCCTTCGGCCTCCAGCCGGTGCAGGGCCTCGCGCACCGGCTGCCTGCTGACGCCGAGCTGCCGGGCGAGCTCCGACTCCACCAGGTGCTGGCCGGGGTGCAGCGCGCCGGCCACGATCAGCTCGACGAGAGCCTCGTACACGGACTGCCGCAGCGGCACCGGCCGCTCGACCGGCCGGATCAGCCCCGGCGCGGCTCCGTCGGCGAACGTCTCGGCCACGTCATGGCTCCCTAGCAGTCGCTTGCGGTCAGCATATAGCCGACTGTATCCAAAATGCAGCAAGCGAGTTCAGCCCGCCGGGCGACGGCGTCGTGATCATCCGGCGCGGGCCGAGGATCATGGTCGCGGCCTCAGTGGCGCTCAGCGGCGCCTGGCCCCGGACAGTCGCGCGGCGATTAGCGCGCTGAAAGATTCGGCGAGCGCACCAGCACCTGGCGGATTTTGCGGGCGACGCCGAAGGTGTTGAAGACCAGGTCCCAGGTGAGCCCGCCGGGGTTGATCCGCAGCTCGGTCTGCCCGTCTTGCGGGGTGATCGTCACCTGCGCCTTGACGATCCGGTTCTCGCCGGTACCGACCACGATCGTGTTCGGCCGGCCTTTGTGCGGATCTTGGAGGATCGTCCGGCCCATGGCCATCCCGGGCAGCACGTTGTAGCCGGCCCCCAGGCCGTTGCGCAGCTCTGTGACGACTTCTTCGGTAGTCAGATCCGCCCGGGGAACAGTGACGGTAGACATGGCTCTCCTTTCCCCGACTGCGCCGGGACGTGGATCACGGGTCGGGCTCTACTCCCACTGGAAGAAGCGCTTGCCGAGGTAGCCGAAGACCAGTGCATAGGCGGCGAGCACCAGGAGCGGGGCCACCGGGGGGAAGCTCACGTCCATCGAGTACTGCATCGCTTGCACCGCCGCACCGAGCGGGGTGACGTGGCTGATGCCCTGGATCACACCCGGCATGAGCGGGATCGGATACCACAGCCCGGCGAAGAACAGGAGCGGGTAGAACGTTGCGGCCATAATGCCGCGCGCGGCTGACGCGGTATGGGCCACGGCCGCGATCGCCAGGCCGATCGTGAACAGCGCGGCGATGGACAGGGCAAGCGCCAGGATCAGCCCGCCCGGGTTTTTCGGGGCGGTCGCCCCGAAAAACACCATGCTCACGAGCAGGAGCAGGAACACCGCGATCGCCATCAGGCAGACCTGGACGGCCATCTGCGCGGCCAGCACCCAGGAGGCCGGCACGGGCGTGGTCGACAGACGGCGAAGGACGCCCTGCTCCCGGTAGGAGACCAGCGGCCCCGGGAGATATGTCAGCGCGATGATGCCGATCGCGAACGCGATGAGGATCGGGATGTAGACATCGAACGTTGACAGGCCCCCAAGGCGCCCCGAGGACTGCCGGAAAAGGGACACCTCGCCGAACATGATCAGCAGTCCGACGGAAATCCCGATGCCGGCGATTATCCCGGTCGGCTGACGCCAGGCGAGCCGCGCCTCGTTGCGTACCATCTGGCCGAACGCGGCGCGCGGTGGCGCCGGCCGCGCGATCAGGGTTGCGTTCATGACTGAGATTCCCCCTCCTGGTGCAGGTGGGTCCCGGTGAGCCACATGAACGCGTCCTCCAGGGAGGATGCGTCGAGCTGCACGTCCCGCGCCTCCAGGCCGGCCGCGTGCAGGGCGAGGATCACCGCGTTGACGAGTTCTCCGGTCCCGGTGACGATGACGTGCTGGCCCTCGTGCTCGACCCGCGTCACCCCGGGAAGCTTCTCCAGCAACCGGTCGTCGAAGGGGGCCGACGGCAGGAACCGCACGCTCTTCCCGCCCCGGGCCTGGGCGGCCAGGCGGGCCGGAGCGTCCAGCGCGACGATTCGCCCGTTGTCGATCAGCGCCACCCGATCGCACAACCGCTCGGCTTCCTCCATGAAGTGCGTCACCAGCACGATCGTCACGCCGCGGTCGCGCACGCTCTCGATCAGATCCCAGGCATCGCGGCGGGCCTGCGGATCCAGACCGGTCGTCATCTCATCGAGCACCGCGATCTTCGGTCCACCAATCAGCGCGAGCGCGACCGACAGGCGCTGCCGTTGGCCACCGGAGAGGGACCGGTAATAGGCCCCGCGCTTCCCGGCCAGGCCGAAAGCCTCGACCAGATCGGTGACGTCCGCCGGCTGGCGGTAGAAGGACCGGTACTCCTCGAGGATCTCGCCGACCCTGAGCTTGGCCGGGAAGGCACTCTCCTGGAGCTGCACCCCGACGATCTCGTGAATCTGGTCCCGGTCAGTCTGCGGATCGAGGCCCATCAGCCGGATCGTCCCCGAGTCCGGCGACCGCAGCCCGACGGCGCACTCAACGGTGGTGGTCTTCCCCGCTCCGTTGGGGCCGAGGATGCCGAAGATCTCACCCTCGGCCACCGAGAACGAGACGTCGTCCACCGCGACCAGAGTTCCGTAGGTCTTGCGGAGATGCGCGATCTCCACCGCCGGCCTGCCCGCGGCCTGCACCGGCTCGCGGGCGCTTGTCATCGTCCGAGCCCTCATCTCATCCTCCGTAGCCAGCCTGTCCCGGCCTCGGTTCCAGGTTTGGCTGCCGGGCCCGGTTCGCAACAGGGGTTGAATCACCCACACCGCTGCGGTCCCGCTCGCCCAGCGCTACCTGGACTGCCGCGAACTGCGCCGGCAGTTCCCGGTTGAGACCGTGCCGGTGGCCAGCTCAGCCGATGTCGCGGCGACGCAGGCCGGCCAGGCCCGCGGCACCGAGCGCCAGCGCCGCAACGCAGAGCCAGGCCAGCGGCGCGGCGCTGACCGTGCCGCCGGGCAGCTTCGGAACGTGCGTGAACGGCGAGATGTCCTGGATCCACTGGGCGAGCCGCAGCGTCGGCCCGAGCAGCATGACTACGGCTGCGACCGCCAGCGCGGCCCAGCCCACGGCAACGCTCAGCCCGGGCAGCAGGCCGAACACGGCAACCGCTACCGCGGTCACCACGAGCACGGCTGGCCACTGCGCGAGCGCAGCGCCGAGCAGGCGCGGCAGCTGGGTGCCGGTGTCCCCGGCGCGCAGCCCGTAGGAGATCCCGGCCCCGAGCCCGCCGGCGGCCAGCACAACGGCGGACCCGAAGGCCGCCACGGTCAGGGAGCCGCCGGCCCAGCGCACCCGACCGACGGCTGCGGCCAGCACTGGTTCGGCGCGCCCCGCGGCCTCATCGGAGCGCAGCCGCAGTACCACGGAGATCGCGTAGCCGGCCGCGATCAGCCCCATGATCCCCATCATCGCCGCCAGGTACGCGTCGGTCAGGCCGGACTGCCCGCCGAGCCTGGCGATCGCGCTGCGCAGGCCCGTGCCGCTGCCGAGCAGCGAGCCGATACTGCTCGCGATCGAGCCGAACGCGGCACCCGCGACCAGCGCCCCGGCGGCCCAGCCGGCCAGGCCGGCCCGCTGCTGCCGCCAGGCGACGGCGAGCGGGCCGCGCAGCCAGCCGGGGGCCGTGGCCGGTCCCGGCCGGTCCGGCAGCAGGCCGGTGCCGAGGTCACGCCGGGCCGCGAGCACCGCGGCGATGGCGGTCACGACCACGGCGCAGGCCAGCGGCAGCGCGAGCACCACCCAGCGGTCACCGGCAAAGGCCCGGACCTGGGTCGCCCAGCCGACCGGCGAAAGCCAGAGCAGCCAGCGCAGGCTGCCGCGGGTACCGGCCGCCGCCCCGGCCGACATGACCAGGTAGGACGCGGCGAGCACGCAGATCGCGATTCCCCGCGCGCCACGGGCGCTGGCGGAAAGCTGCGCGGTGACCGCCGCGACGCCGGCGAAGACCAGGCCGCACGTGCCGACAGCGAGCCCGATCGCGGCCGCGCCGCCGGCCGGCAGGCCGATGGCGGCGAGCCCGGCGGCAATCAGCAACGCCAGCACGCAGTTGGCCGCGGCCGCAAGCAGCACCCCGACGGCCAGCGGGGCACGGCGGCCAACCGCGGTCGAGCCGACCAGCTCGAGCCGGCCAGATTCCTCGTCGGCCCTGGTGTGCCGGATCACCAGGAAGATGCTCATCAGGCCCGCAGCGAGCGCGGAGATCGCGCCGTACTTGTACACGGTCAGCGCGCCGACCGAGCTGCCGTACAGCGGGCCGCCCAGCGCGAGCACGGTCGGGTCGTGAACGATGCCCGAGTAGACCGCCTCCCGGGACTGCGGCGTCTTGTAGAGCTTCTTGAAGCTGTAGCCGGTGCTCACCATCAGCACCGCGAGCACGTAGATCCAGGCGGGCAGGATGATCCGGTCCCGCCGCGCCGCCAGCTTGGCCAGGGCCAGCGAACCGCTGAGCGAGGTCATGTCGTGGCGCCTTCGACGGCGTGGCCACCGGCCGCGTAGTGCCGCAGGAACAGCTCTTCCAGCGTGGGCGGCTGGCTGACCAGGCTGAGCACGCCGGCGTCGGCGAGCCGGCGCAGTACCTCGTCCAGCTTGTCGCTGTCCACCTCGCACCGCACCCGCGCGCCGAGCCCGTCAGTGCCGGACCGGGTGAAGTCCCGCACGTCGAGGTCGTGCACGCCGGGGAGGGTGCCGAGATCGGCCGGCCTGCGGGCCAGGTCGGCGGCGATCGAGGTCCTGGTCAGGTGCCGCATCTCGGCCAGGGTTCCCGACTCCACGGTCCGCCCGGCCGCGATGATCGTGACCCGCTCGCAGAGCGCCTCCACCTCGGACAGAATGTGGCTGGACAGCAGCACGGTGCGCCCGCCGCCGGCCTCCTCCTCGATGCATTCCCGGAACGTGGCCTCCATCAGCGGATCCAGGCCGGAGGTGGGCTCGTCCAGGATCAGCAGCTCCACGTCGGAGGCGAGCGCCGCAATCAGCGCCACCTTCTGCCGGTTGCCCTTGGAGTAGGCGCGCGCCTTCTTGGCCGGGTCCAGGTCGAAGCGCTCGAGCAGGCTGGCCCGGCGCTTCGCGTCGATGCCGCCGCGCAGCCGGCCGAGCAGGTCGATGATCTCGCCGCCGGTGAGGTTCGGCCACAGCGTCACGTCGCCGGGCACGTACGCAAGCCTGCGGTGCAGCGCGGTCGCGTCGCTCCACGGGTCGCCGCCGAGCAGCCGCGCGGTGCCGCCGCCGGCGCGCAGCAGCCCGAGCAGGATCCTGATCGTCGTGGTCTTGCCTGCGCCGTTCGGGCCGAGGAATCCATGCACTTCGCCCTCGGCAACGCTCAGGTCAAGCCCGTCAAGCGCTACCGTCTTGCCGTACGACTTGCGCAGGCCAGACACGGCGATAGCCTCAGTCATGATGGCAGGTTACATTGCTTTCATAATTCTGTGAAAGTTGTGAATACTAAGCACGGGCCAGAACGCTACGCTCCGGCGAGCTCTACACGACAGGACGCGGGACGGGACGGTTTGACGAGCGACATGGCGCACACGGCGCGTGGCCGCGAGGAAGCCCCGGCACGCGACGACGCGGCCGTCGGCCGGTTCGTGGAAGACCTGGCTTCCGCGCTGATGGAGATGGGCGTCCCGCGAATGCCCGCCAGGGTCTTCGCCGCGCTGCTGACCACGGACTCGGGCCGGCTTACCGCGGCCGAGCTGGCGGTCAGGCTGCAGGTCAGTCCCGCGGCGGTGTCCGGTGCGGTGCGCTACCTGATCCAGATCGGCATGGCCCGCCGGGAGACCGAGCCGGGTTCCCGGCGCCATTACTACCGGGCGCCCAACAACGTCTGGAGCGAGGTCATCGGAATCCGCGATCGCCTCATGTCCCGGTGGACCGGGGTGCTGCGGGACGGCGTCGCCATCCTCGGTGCCGACACGCCGGCCGGGGAACGGGTCGCAGATTCGGTGCGGTTCTTCGAGTTCGTCAGCTCAGAACTGCCGCTGGTCATCGGCCGGTGGCGGGAGCGTGAGCCCGCCCGCGACGGCGAAGCAGACCGCGGCCGCTGACACTGTTTCCGCCGCCGATTGTCCAATAGAGACCGGACCTTGGTAAGACTTGTAGTGGGACAACGTTTTCAGGGAGGCGGCGGACGTGGTGCGTGATCCGGGAGACCTGTACCAGGTGAGCCCCGAAGCGCCCCAGCTCGGTGACGTCCCCATGCTCTATTACCTGGACGGGTTCATCGACGCCGGCGGGGCGGGACGCCTGCTCACCGCGCACCTGCTCGGCGCGCTCGAGCACATCGAGGTCGCCAGGTTCGACGTGGATTCCCTGATCGATTACCGGTCTCGGCGGCCGGTGATGACGTTCGCCAAGGACCACTGGGAGAGCTACGACGCGCCGGAGATCTCGGTCTCGCTGCTGCACGACGGGACCGGGACCCCGTTCCTGCTGCTGAACGGCCCGGAACCGGACCACGACTGGAACTCGTTCATCAGCGCGCTGCTCAGCCTGGCCACGACGCTGCAGGTAAAGCTCGCGGTGGGGTTCCACGGCATTCCGATGGGCGTGCCGCACACCAGGCCGCTCGGCGTCACCGCGCACGCGACCCAGGCCGAACTCGTCGAGGGTTACCGGCCCCTGGTCGACCGGCTGCAGGTGCCGGGCAGCGCGGCAGCCCTGCTCGAGCTGCGGATGGGCGAGGAAGGGCGCGCGGCGATCGGGTTCGCCGTGCACGTGCCGCACTACCTGGCCCAGGCGGCGTATCCCGCGGCGGCGGTGACCCTGCTCGAGTCGGTGGAGCGCGCGACCGGCCTGTCCCTGCCCGCGGATGCGCTGCGCGAGGCGGCGCACCGCACCGACCTGGAGATCGCCAGGCAGGTCGAGGGCTCCGACGAGGTCACCGAGGTTGTCCAGGCCCTGGAGCAGCAGTACGACGCGTTCGCCGCGGGCAGCGGCAACGGCTTGCTGGCCGAGGATGCAGAGAACATGCCGACCGCCGAGGAGCTCGGCGCCCAGTTCGAGCGGTTTCTTGCCGAGCAGCAGGGCCGGGGCGACAACCCGGACGCGTAACCGAGGGCGCCGGTTAGGCAAGGCCACCGAGCTCAGCTGCCGGCTGCTCTCGCGTCCGTTCCCGAACCCGGCTCGGTGCTATCTGGTTAGCGCCGGGCGGCAGGTGCCGGGCCAGGCGGAGCGCGGCCCCGGCCGCGATGAGGCTGGCCAGGGCCAGCACGGTGAACAAGCCGGGTCCCAAGCCAGCGCCGAGTGCGGCCGTCCCGGCGGCCGGGCCGACCAGGAAGCCGACGGTGAAGGCCAGGCTGCCCAGCCCGTTGTACCGGCCAGCGGCCTGCGGCGGGGCCAGGTCGTTGATGATCGCCGGCAGCGTCGGGGAGAGCAGGGTCTCGCCGACGGCGAAGATGGCCATCGCGCAGACGAAGGCGGCCTCGGCGCCCGGGCCGCCGCCGAGGTGGCCGCCCAGGATCACGACGGACCAGCAGGCCGCCCAGGCCACGGCCGCCAGGGCCACTCCGGTGGTGCGCCGGCGGCCCGCAAGCCGCCGCAGGACGACTAGCTGTACGGCCATCACCGTCAGCGTGTTGGCCGCGAAGGCCAGGCTGAGGCCGTGCGGGCTGACACCGCCGGGCCGGGTGGCGTACCCCGCGAAGCTGGCCTGGAACTGGCCGAAGCTGAGAGTCACGACTAGCGCGGTGAGCACCCAGACCCGGACGAACACCCGGTCCCGGAGCACCTGCCGGTAGCTGGCCCGCGCCGGTCCCGCCGGGCCGGGCGCAGCGGCAGGTGGCTCGGCCAAGCCCGGTGCGCTGGCCGACGGCGCCGGAAGGCGCAGCCGGGCCAGCACGGGCACGAAGGCCATGAAGGATGCGGCGTCGGCCAGGTAGACCGCGGTGAATGAGCCTGGATGAGCGACGCTGACCACGGCCGCCGCGCACAAGGCGCCCAGGCCCAGCCCCGCGTTCATGGTGGCGTGGCGAACCGAGAACACGGCCGAGCGGGCAGCCTGGCCCGCCACGCTGGCCAGCAGCGCGTCCTGGGCGGGCCAGCTTATGGCCACGCCCAAGCCGGTCAGGGCCGCCGCCCCGAACAGCGCGGCGGGCGACCGGGCCAGGGCCAGCGCGACCGAGCCGGCCGCGGCCACCACCAGGCCGGCCATCAGCGCCCGCCGGGGCGTCCACCGGTCGGCCATCGCGCCGCCCAGCGGGTTTCCGGCCAGCGAGGCCAGCGCGATCATCGCCACGACCAGGCCGGCCAGGCCATCGGGAAGATGCCGGACCTGGTGCGCGTAGATGAACAGACAGGGCAGCGTGAGCCCGCTGCCAACGGCGGAGATGAAGTCGCCGCCGAGCACGACCCACGCCGGACGCGGGAGCGCCGGGATCAGTGACGTGCGCGGCACCGCGATTGCTTCGGTCACGCCGGCCGCCGGTAATGCTCGGCCGCTTCGGTGGCCGCCGCCAGGTGCGGGTGGCCGGCCGGGAGCCGGGCCGCGAGGATCGTCGCGGAGCGGGAGGCGAGCGCGGTTGCTTCCGTCATCCGGCCCTGGCCAGCGACCGCCGCAGCCTGGTTCAGCAAGGTCAGGCCGACCTCGGCGTCGTCGGGCCCCAGAACCGTCTCCAAGATCCGCAGCGACCGGCCGCCCAGGGTTTCGGCTTGCGCGAAGTCTCCCTCGTCGGCGTGCAGAACGGCGAGGTTGGCGCACGTCATCGCGACCTCGAAATGATCGGGCCCGTACCGGTCCTCGAACACCGCCAGGGCGCGCCGGTAGGCCTGCGCCGCCTCGCCGAGGCGCCCGTCAAGATGGTAGAGGGCGCCGAGGGCGTTCAGGTCGCGGGCGACGTCGGGGTGATCGGGCCCAAGCACCTCAGCTCGCAATGTGGCACCGCGCTCAGCCAGCGGGATCCCCGCGGCCGCGGCGCCCCGCGAATGAGCCAGGCCGGCCAGGTTGTGCAGTAATCCGGCCTCGATGAGCGGATCCGGGTCGGCCAGGCCCTGGGCGGCAGCTGCGGCGCGCCGGTACGCGGATTCCGCCGCGTCGAAATCCGACGCGTACTTGTACACCACGCCCAGGGAGTTGGCCGCCGACACCACGGCTCGCGACGCCTCGCCCAGCGCCGCGGAAGCCCGGTCCAGCACCAGCCGCAGCCGGCTGGCGGCCACGTCGAAGTCACCGGCCGTGCGCTCAAGTCCGGCCTGCCGCTCCTGGGCCTGGCACCACAGGATCAGCTTGTCGTCCTCGTCCTCCAGCTCGTCATCCTCCAACGTCACGATCGCTGCCGCGATCGTCACCCCGGCATCCCCGAAGCAGCCCAGGGCCTCCTCGATCTCGGCCAGCGCTATCAGCATGGCGGCCTCGTCCGCTCCGCCGCGCAGCCCGGCCGCCTGCAGAACGGCCAGGCCCTGCCGGGCGATACCCAGCGCTCCTGACGGGTCCCCCGCATCCAGCTCGGCCAGCGCCTGATCCCGCAGGCTCAGCGCCTCGCCGGCGGCAGCGTCGGCGGTCATGCGCGATGCGCAGTCCACCGCAGTGAGCTGGGCGCCGCTCCCTTGGCCGGTCCAGGCCACCTTCGCAGCTGGCCCGGACCGGCTTGGCAAAGGAACGGTCACCGCGCTGTCCCGGTCAGGGCCGGCCGCCACCCGATGGCCCTGGAGTGGTTACTGGTCAGAGCCCGGGCCACCACCCGGGAATGGTTACTGGTCAGAGCCCGGGCCACCACCCGGGAATGGTTACTGGTCAGAGCCCGGGCCACC
>Ga0208725_1000148_pt1 | contig 16234 bp, 13 predicted proteins | sample MicForSoSWNH13_O_FD_188004 | JGI IMG/M metagenome (GOLD analysis project Ga0208725, IMG submission 188004) | Forest soil microbial communities from Harvard Forest Long Term Ecological Research site in Petersham, Massachusetts, USA - MetaG HF011... | ecosystem: Environmental > Terrestrial > Soil... | reverse complement strand
AGGGCGCGTTCCGGCGGCTGTGGATCCAGCGCATCAACGCCGCGGCCCGGGCCGACGGCATGACCTACAACAGGTTCATCCAGGGGCTGAAGATCGCGGGCGTGGAAGTCGACCGCCGGATGCTCGCCGACCTGGCGGTCGCCGACCCGCCCGCGTTCTCCGCGCTGGTCGAGGTCGCCAGGCAGGCGCTGCCCGGCGACCAGGCGGACATCGTGGCCGCCTAACCCCACCGAACCGGCTGAAGTCATGATCTGGGTAGCTGAGACGCATATACGGCACCTCAGCTACCCAGATCATGAAAACCCAGTCCTGGCGCGGGGAGTTCCGGTGGCTGGGCTGGCGCGGCGGTGATCGGCAGCGGCGAGGTCACGAGCATACGGTCGCCGCGGGTGAAGGCTGCCCGGCAGCTGGCGAGGCGGTCGGCCCGGCAGCGGACGCGGCTGTTCCTGGCCGAGGGCCCGCAGGCCGTGCGCGAGGCGCTGGCCTGGCACGGCAGCCCAGCCTCGGCCGCCCCGGGGCCGCTGGTCACTGAGCTGTTCGTCACAGCCGAGGCCTGGTCGCGGCACGACGATCTGGTCGCACACGCCGCCGGGCTCGGCGTACCGGTGCTCGCGGTCAGTGGCCAGGTGATGGCGGAGCTTGCGCAGACGGTCACCCCGCAGGGCCTGCTGGCCGTGTGCCGGTTCATCGATATCCCGCTGGATCGGCTCACCGCCGCGGCGCCGCGGCTCGTGGTGCTGCTGGCCAACGTGCGCGACCCCGGAAACGCCGGGACCGTGCTGCGCACGGCGGACGCGGCCGGAGCGGACGGGGTGATCTTTTCCGACGCCTCGGTCGACCCGTACAACAGCAAGTGCGTCCGCGCCTCGGCGGGCAGCCTGTTCCACCTGCCGGTCGTAGCCGGATCCCCGCTGCGCCAGGCGGCAGCGGCACTGCGCGGTGCCGGGCTGCAGGTCCTCGCCGCCGATGGCGGCGCGAGCCGGGAACTCGACGAGCTGGAGGCGGACGGGGCACTCGGGCGTCCCACCGCCTGGCTGTTCGGCAACGAGGCGTGGGGGCTTCCCGCCGACCTGCTGGCCCTGGCCGACCTTGCCGTGGCCGTGCCCATCTATGGCCGCGCGGAGAGCCTGAACCTCGCCGCTGCCGCCGCGGTCTGCCTGTACGCGTCCGCCCGAGCCCGCCGCAGCTGACCGTGCCCGCCCCAGCTGACCTGCCCGGGTCCGCTGCAGCGGGTCAATTCCCGTAACCGCCGACATTCTCGGGGCAACTCGGGGTGCCGCACTGTATTCCGGACGCGCTAGAGTCTGATGTGATCACGTTGCGTCATGAGTGACCCGGCCGGCGTTACCAGCCGGGCCGCGGACGCGGCGCTCCTGGCCAGCGGGGACCCCCCCGGACCCGCGGCCGGCAAAGCAGGCAATCCGGGGGTGGTCGAGGCAGGAACGGGCCGGGTGGAGGCGGCGTCGAGTGGACAGCAGCACGTCAGGGCACAGCGCCGCCGCGGTGAGCGACACTCCCGCGGTGGCGGTCAGCGCACCCCGGGCTGCGCAGGAGCGCAGCAACGGGTTCGTCTGCGCGGACGACCTGCCCGACGGCCTGGTGATCGCGGACCACGGTGGCCGGGTCACGGTGTTCAACCGGGCCGCGTCCCGGCTGACCGGCATCGCCGCCGACTCCGCGGTCGGCCGGGACGTGCGGGACGTGCTCGCACTGCGGGACGCCGATGACCGCTGCTGGTGGGCGCACACAAATCCGTACGAGGGGCTGTCCACCAGGAGCAGGCATCCCGAGCGGTCGCTGTACCTGCCGGATGGCACCGAGCTCCTGGTCAGCATGGGCTATGTGCGGGACAGGAACGGCGACGGCGGCCCGGAGCACCAGACCGGGGCGGTCCGCCGCCTGGCGATCACGCTGCGCGGCACGCAGGAGCGGGACCGGTCCGAGCGCAGCCGTGCCGACCTGGTCTCCACCGTCGCGCACGAGTTGCGCTCGCCGCTGACCAGCGTCAAGGGCTTCACCGCCACGCTGCTGAACAAGTGGCCGCGGTTCACCGACGACCAGAAGCTGGTGATGCTTGAGACGGTCAACGCGGACGCCGACCGGGTCACCCGGCTGATCACCGAGCTGCTGGACGTATCCAGGATCGAGTCCGGCCGGATCGAGGTGCACCGCGAGCTCGTGGACATCCCGGAGCAGGCCAGGAAGGTCATCGCAGGCCGGGTGGCCGCCGGGGACCCGGAAGACAGGTTCCGGCTCGATGTCAGCCTCGGCCTGCCGGAGACCTGGCTGGATGCCGACAAGATCTTCCAGATCCTGGCCAATCTCATCGAGAACGCGGTCAGGCACGGGGCTGGTACGGTAACCATCATGGTCGAGCCGACCCGGGCCGGTGAACCTCGTGGCGTGGCTGTGTCAGTCCGCGACCAGGGGCAGGGCATCGAGCCCGAGCTCGCTCCGCGGGTGTTCCGCCAGTTCTGGCGGGTCAAGCGCCGCGGCGGCGCGGGCCTTGGTCTGTTCATCGTGAAGGGCCTGGTGGAGGCGCACGGCGGGACGATCGCCGTGCACCAGGCGCCCGGCGGCGGGGCCGAGTTCCGATTTACCATGCCCGTCGGCACGCCCGAATTCGGCTGACCGGCGGGCCGCAGCGGGAACCCGCGCCCGGCGTTCGCGGGACCCGCCCTCGGACTAAACGTTCCGTCAACTATCGGTGATCGCAGGAGAGCAGCAAGGCTATGTCCGCACCGAATAAGAACTTTGACCCCGTGCAGGTGGCCACGCTGTCACCGGACGAGGTTCAGCACATGGTCGACGAGGCGCTCGCGGCCGTGGCCGCCGCCGCAGACCTGGATGGGCTGAAGGCGGCCCGGCTGGCCCATGCGGGCGACCGGGCGCCGATCACGCTGGCCAACGCAGAGATCGGGGCGCTGCCGCCGGCCGCACGGGCCGAGGCGGGCAAGCGCATCGGCGCGGCCCGCGGCGTGGTCAGGGCAGCCCTGGCCGCCCGCCAGGACGAACTGGAGAAGGAACGCGACGCCCGGGTGCTGGTCGAGGAGGCCGCCGACGTCACGCTCCCGTGGGACCGCGGGCCGGCCGGGGCCAGGCACCCGGTCACCACGGTGGCCGAGCGGCTGTCCGACGTCTTCGTGGCGATGGGCTACGAGGTCGCCGAGGGCCCCGAGGTCGAGGACGAGTGGTACAACTTCGACGCGCTGAACTTCCCGCCCGACCACCCGGCGCGGGAGCAGTACGACACGATGTTCGTGGCCGGCCCCGATCGGACGGCTAAATCGGGCGTGGTGATGCGGACCCACACCTCGCCGGTGCAGATCCGGGCCATGCTGACCAGGCCGCTGCCGCTCTACGTGGTCAGCCCCGGCAAGTGCTACCGCACCGACACCCTCGACGCCACGCACAGCCCGGTGTTCCACCAGATCGAGCTCCTGGCCGTGGACGAGGGCCTCACCATGGCCGACCTGCGCGGCGCGATCACGGCATTCGTCGACGCGATGTTCGGCGAGGGGCTGCGCACCAGGCTGCGGCCGGACTTCTTCCCGTTCACCGAGCCGTCGGCTGATGTCTCCATGGAGTGCCACGTGTGCCGCGGCGCGTCCACCCGGCCGGGCGGCAAACCGTGCCGGGTCTGCCGGTCGCAGGGCTGGATCGAGATCGCGGGCGCGGGCATGGTCAACCCGCGGGTGCTGGTCGCATGCGGCATCGACCCGGACCGGTACAGCGGCTTCGCGTTCGGGCTCGGGATCGAGCGCACGCTGATGATCCGACACGGGGTCACCGACATCAGGGACACCGTCGAGGGCGACGTGCGGTTCAGCCGTGCGTTCGGAACGGAGGCGTGATGCGGGTCCCGCTCTCGTGGCTGCTCGAGTACGCGGCCGTCGACCCCGGCACCGAGCCCGCCGAGATCGCGCGTCGGCTGACCGCCGCGGGTCTGGAGGTGGAGTCGGTCGAGCCGGTCGGGCAGGAGATCTCTGGCGTGATCGTCGGGCAGGTGGCCGAGATCGAGGAGCTCACCGAGTTCAAGAAGCCGATCCGGTACTGCCGGGTGAACACCGGCTCCGGCGAGCAGCACGTGATCTGCGGTGCGGTGAACTTCGCCGTGGGCGACAAGGTGCCCTTCGCTATGCCCGGCGCGATGCTGCCCGGCGGCTTCGAGATCGCCGCGCGCAAGGCCTACGGCCGGATGTCCGAGGGCATGATCTGCTCGGCGGCGGAACTGGCGATCGGCGATGACCATTCGGGGATCCTGGTGCTGGCCGCGGACCCCCAGCCCACCTCCCCTGCCCCCTCCATTGGCGAGGACTTCGTCGCCTACGCCGGGCTGCGCGATCACGTGTTCGACGTGAACGTGACCCCGGACAAGGGGTTCGCGCTGTCGATCCGCGGGATGGCGCGGGAGCTTGCGATCGCGTTCGGCACCGGGTTCACCGACCCCGCCGACACCGGCCTGCCCGCGGATGTGGGCCAGGTATCCGACGAGGTGTACCCGGCCAGCATCGCCGACCCTACCGCGTGCGACCGGTTCGTGCTGCGCGAGGTCCACGGCATCGACGCGCGGCGCCCGGTCCCGCTGCAGATGCGGGTCCGGCTGGCCCGCTCCGGCACGCGCACGGTGTCGCTGCCCGTCGACATCACCAACTACCTGCTGCTCGAGCTCGGCCAGCCGCTGCACGCGTTCGACCGGGACCGGCTGCAGGGGCCGATCGTGGTCCGCCGGGCCCGGCCGGGCGAGCAGCTGGAAACCCTCGACCACGTCACCCGGTCACTCGACCCCGACGACATCCTGATCACCGACGACTCGGGCCCGATCTCGATGGCGGGCACGATGGGCGGGCTGGCCACCGAGATCACCGAGGGCTCGCGCAATGTGGTGATCGAGGCTGCGCACTTCGACGCCGCGGGAACCGCGCGGATGAGCCGCAGGCACCGGCTGTTCTCCGACGCCTCGGCCCGGTTCGAGCGGGGAGTCGACCGGGAGCTGCCGCTGCGCGCGTCGGCCAAGGCGGCGTCGCTGCTGGCGGCGCTGGCCGGCGGGACCGTCGTGCCCGGGTGCACGCACGCGCAGGCCGAGGTGGTGCCGGTGTCGGTGACGATGGCGCCGGACCACCCGGACAAGGTGGCCGGGATGGACTACGGCGTGGCGACCGTGCTGCGCCGGCTGCGCCAGGTCGGCTGCGAGATCCCTGGCGACGCCGGCCCGGGCGCGCCGCTGGTGGTCTGGCCGCCGTCCTGGCGGCCCGACCTCACCGACCCCAACGACCTGGCCGAGGAGGTCATCAGGCTCGAGGGGTACGAGAACATCCCGGTGCGGATGCCGCGAGCGACCGCGGGACGCGGCCTTACCGCGCAGCAGCGGCTGCGCCGCACCGTCGGCCGGGCCCTGGCCGGGGGCGGCTACGTGGAGGTGATCAGCAGCCCATTCGGCTCGGCGGCGGACGCCGACCGGATGCAGCTGGCCGCAGACGATCCCCGCCGCCAGGCACCGCGGCTGGTCAACCCGATCAGGGACGAGGAGCCGCTGCTTCGCGCCACGCTGCTGCCGGGCCTGCTGCGGGTGCTGAACCGCAACATCGGCCGGGGCTTCGCCGACGTCGCCCTGTTCGAGACCGGCCTGGTGTTCGTGCAGCGCGCCGGCGGGCCGCAGGTCGCGCCGATCCTGCCGGTTGACCGCGCGCCCACCGAGGCCGAGCAGGTGGTGCTGCAGGCGGCGCTGCCCAACCAGCCGCTGCACCTCGGCGTGGTACTGGCCGGTAACCGCGAGCAGTCCGGCTGGTGGGGGCCCGGTCGCGTGGCGTGCTTCGAGGACGCGATCGAGGCGGCCCGCGACGTGCTCGGCGTGAGCGAGGTGCCGTTCGAGGTCCGGGCCGCCCAGCATGAGCCGTGGCATCCGGGCCGGTGCGCCGCGCTGTACCTGGAGTCGGGACAGCTTGCCGGATACGCCGGTGAGCTGCACCCGCGGGTGGTGCAGGCGTTCGGCCTGCCACAGCGGACCTGCGCGGCCGAGCTCGACCTGTCGCTGATCGAGACCGCAGCTGCCGCGCGCGGGCCGGTCCAGGCCCGGCCGGTGTCCGGCTACCCAGTGGCCACACAGGACGTGGCACTGGTGGTTCCCGCCGAGGTGCCGGCCGCCGACGTCGAGGCTGCGCTGGTGGCCGGGGTCACGGCCGCCCGCGAGGGCGGGCTGCTCGAGGACGTGCGGCTGTTCGACGTCTACACCGGCGAGCAGGCGGGGGAGGGCAGCAAGTCGCTGGCGTACACACTGCGGTTCCGGGCACCGGACCGGACACTGACGGCCGAAGAAGTGGCCGAGGCACGGGACGCCGCAGTCGCCGAGGCGGCCCGGCGCACCGGAGCCGTGCTGCGCGGCGGGTCCTGACCGCCCAGCCGCTGCAGGCTCAGGATCCGAGGAAATCCCGGACGATCGCGTTGAACTCGTCCGGGTGCTCCAGGTGCGGCGAGTGGCCGCACCCGGCCAGCACGCGTTCCTCGTAGCGCCCGCCGGCGGCGCGGTAGCGGTCGAGCACGGTGCGCAGCTGGCCGACCATGGGCTGCGGCGGGTAGCCGTCCGCGCCGGGCCATCCCGGCACGGCGCCGATCTGCCCGAGGAAACCGAGGTCGACCGCTGAGGTATCGGAGACGATCTGGTCGCTGTCGCCGCGGATCCACAGCACGCCGGGCCGGGCGGTGATCGACGCGAACCCGGACAGGTCGCAGTACCTGGGGGAGATCGCGTTATTCACGCCGCGCTCGCCGGGTGCGATTCCCGGCCAGTTCCGCGACGGCATGGCGTCGCCTGGGTAGTTGTTGTCGCCGATGGTCATCTGCAGCATCGCGTCGACAAGCTCGTCCTCGAGCCCGGCCGGAAGCTGGAACGGCGGCTTGCCGTAGAGCGTAGTCAGCACGTTGCGCGGGGATGCGGGGTCATCGGTGCCCCGGTCGCCTTCGGCGATCAGCCGCACCATCTCGGGGCTTGCCGTGCCGCCGCCGGATCCGGCGAAATCCGGCCAGCAGGGCGTGCCGGCCAGGTCGCGGGTGCCGCCGAACCCGTACGGCGACATCGGGCTCTCCAGCACGATCGAGGCCACTGCCTCCGGGTGATCGATCGCGTACTGCAGCACGACCCCGCCGCCGAGCGACCAGCCGAGCAGGTGCACCCGCTGCCCCGCGGGCACCAGGGTGCTCTCGGTCAGCAGCGCGTGCAGGTCGTCCGCGAAATCCCGGACGCCGCGGCGCGCGTCAACGTAGGCGGCGGCGGACAGCCCGAACCCGCGAAGGTCGGGGGCGAGGCAGCGGTACCGCTCGGCCAGGACGCTCATGGACGGGGCGAAGAACCGTGCGGACGAGACGTTGCCGTGCACGAGCACGAGCACCGGTGCGTCGCCCGGGCCGGCCATGAGCACGTGGGTGCGCAGCCGGGATGTTGGCACGTCGATGTGGCGAACCGGGGTTGGTCTGCTGGTCATGATCTGCTGGCCTTCCGGTCAGGCGGGCGCGGGAAGGATGGCGAGGATCTCCGTGCTGCCCTCTACGCACTTGGACGCCTGACCGGTCCTGAGCACGACCGGTGTCGTGAATCCCTGGCAGGTCCAGCCCTGCACGTGAACCGGGGCGCCGCCGCCGGTGCCGGGAACCTCGCCGGACAGGATGGCCTTGGCGTAGCCGCGCTCGACCGCGAGCGCGGTGGAGCAGGACACCTGGCCGCGGGCGATCTGAATGTCCACAGGGACGTTGGCCGCAGTCCGGGTCACCCCGCACGCGGTCATCGCGGCGCTGGTGTCCTTCGGCGTGGCGGCGCTGCTCGGCTTGGACGCAGGCGATCCGCAGCCGGTTACGAGGGTCACCAGCAGCGCCGCAACCGCGATACCGCACGCGCGTGCGGTCAACCGCTCGCTGGCCGGGGGCCAGGGCCGTCGAACGCACATGGCCGTCTCCTCTCTGCGACCCCTCATCATGCCCGCTGTCGAGCCCGGTGCCCAAGCCGACTCCCCGAATCATTAGACGCGCGAGCGGCGCTTTCCGATCCCTTCCGGATGGCCGCGCCGCACGCCTCGGGAGACCACGCCGCCCGCCTCGTTTGCATAATCAGTCACTGAACTGCATAATAATTCCGGGCCGGTCAGCCCGTGATCTAGGAGGCTCGGGTGCAGTATCTGCGCTCCAGGCTCCTAGATCATTCAAAAGCGAGCGGAGGGCAGATGGGCGCGCGGGTCGCGGTGGCGGGCGCGAGTGGATACGCGGGAGGCGAGCTGCTGCGGCTGCTGGCCGGTCATCCCGACCTCGAGCTCGGCCCGGTGACCGGGCAGAGCAGCGCGGGCCGCCCGATCGCCGAGGTGCACCCGCACCTGGCCGGAGTCCCGTCGCTGGCGGCGCGCTGCTTCGACGCCATGGATACGGTCGCTGGCTTTGGCTGCGATCTCGTATTTCTCGCGCTGCCGGCCGGGGAGTCCGCGCCGCTGGCGGCCGGCCTCGACCCGGCGGTTCGCGTTGTCGACCTCGGGCCCGATTTCCGGCTGTCCGACGCCGAGGCGTGGACGCGGCACTATCAGGCGCCGCACGCGGGCCGGTGGGTCACTGGCCTGCCGGAACTTCCCGGGGCGCGGGAGCAGATCGCGGCGGCGGCGCGCGTCGCCGTGCCCGGCTGCTACGCCACCGCGGCCATCATCGCGCTCACCCCGCTCATGGCTGCCGGCCTGGTCGAGCCGCACGACATCGTGATCGTCGCCGCGTCCGGCACCTCGGGCGCCGGGCGCTCGCCACGGCCGGACCTGCTCGCCAGCGAGGTGATGGGCGCCGTCTCGGCGTACCAGGCGGGCGGGACGCACCGGCACACCCCCGAGATCGAGCAAGCGCTCGGCGAGGCAGCCGGCCTCGGCGGCGCCGGGGGACACGACGTGACCGTCGGCTTCACCCCGATCCTGGCGCCGATGCCGCGCGGTATCCTCGCCACCTGCACAGCGCGGCTGACCGGCGAACCGGCCGCCGCTCCGGTGCGCCAGGCCCTCGCCGACGGCTACGCCGGCGAGCCGTTCATCTGCCTGCTGGCCGAGGGCCGCTGGCCGACCACGGCGGCGGTCGCCGGGTCCAACGGCGTGCACCTGCAGGCCGCCGCCGACGCCAGAACCGGCCGGGTCACCGTCGTCGCGGCCATCGACAACCTCGGCAAGGGTGCCGCCGGGCAGGCCATCCAGGACGCCAACCTCATGCTCGGCCTGCCGGAAACGGCCGGCCTGTCAGCCATTGGAGTCGCACCGTGACCATTACCGCGGCGGCGGGGTTCCGCGCCGCCGGCGTAACCGCAGGCCTCAAGGAATCCGGGCTGCCTGACCTGGCCGTCGTCGTCAACGACGGCCCGTCGGACGCGGCGGCGGGAGTGTTCACCTCGAACCGGGTCAAGGCCGCGCCGGTGCTATGGACCGAGCAGGTCATCAATGGCGGCCGGGTGCGGGCCGTGGTGCTCAACTCGGGCGGCGCGAACGCCTGCACCGGGCCAGACGGGTTCGCCGACACCCATCACACGGCCGAGCGGCTGGCCAAGGCGCTGTCGGTGTCCGCCGGGGAAGTCGCGGTCTGCTCGACCGGCCTGATCGGCGAGCGGCTGCCCATGGACCGGCTGCTCCCCGGCGTGGACGCCGCGGCCGAGGCCGCCTCGGCGGAAGGCGGCGCGGCGGCAGCCGACGCGATCAGGACCACCGACACGGTGCCGAAGACCTGCGCGGTCGCGGGGACTGGGTACACGATCGGCGGCATGGGCAAGGGAGCCGCGATGCTGTCCCCGGCGCTGGCGACCATGCTGGTGGTGCTCAGCACCGACGCCGATCTGGCGGCCGGCGAGCTGGACGCCGCGCTGCGCACGGCCACGGCGGTGACCTTCGACCGGCTCGACACCGACGGCTGCATGTCGACCAATGACACGGTGCTGCTGCTGGCCAGCGGTGCATCCGGGGTACGGCCGGACCTCGATGAGTTCGCCGCGCTGCTGACCCAGGGCTGCGCCGACCTGGCCCGGCAGATGCAGCTCGACGCGGAGGGAGCCGGAAAGGCGATCGACATCGAGGTGACCGGCGCGGCGAGCGAGCGCGACGCGGTGACCGTCGGCCGCGCCATCGCCCGGTGCAGCCTGCTCAAGTGCGCCATAGCCGGCGAGGACCCGAACTGGGGGCGGGTGCTCGCCGCGGTCGGGACGACGGACGCCGCCTTCGAGCCCAACCAGCTCGGCGTCGCGATCAACGGCGTCTGGGTCTGCCGGAACGGCTACGCGGCTGAGGACCGGTCCGGGGTGGACCTGCGGCCGCGGGACGTGCTCATCAGCGTCGACCTGTCCGCCGGGCCGCACGCGGCCACGGTCCGCACCACCGACCTGACCGAGGCCTACGTACACGAGAACTCGGCCTACTCCACTTGAGCAGGGTGATGGACGCCGCAGCGCAGCAGGAACCCGCAGCCCAGCAGGAAAGAGCGGAGGGCGCGCTGGCCAAAGCCGCGACGCTGATCGAGGCGCTGCCGTGGCTGGAACGCTTCCATGGCGAAACCGTCGTGATCAAGTTCGGCGGGCACGCCATGACCGACGAGGACCTGTGCTTCGCGTTCGCGCAGGACGTCGTGTTCCTGCGGTACGCAGGCCTGCGCCCGGTGGTGGTGCACGGCGGGGGCCCGCAGATCAGCGAGCACCTCGGCAAGCTGGGCATCGAGAGCACGTTTACCGCCGGGCTGCGGGTCACCACGCCCGAGACCATGGACGTGGTCAGGATGGTCCTCACCGGGCAGGTCAACCGTGAGGTGGTCGGCCTGATCAACCGGCATGGGCCGTTCGCCGTCGGGATGTCGGGAGAGGACGCGAACCTGCTCACCGCGAGCCGCGCCCAGGCCACCGTGGACGGGGCGCCGGTCGACCTTGGTCAGGTCGGCGACATCCACACGGTCGACCCCGGCGCGGTCCGGGCGCTGATCGCCGACGGCCGGATCCCGGTGGTCTCGAGCGTGGCCAGGGGCTCTGCGGGCGAGATCTTCAACGTGAACGCCGACACCGCGGCGGCCGCGATAGCGGTCGCCCTCGGGGCGGCGAAGCTGGTCCTGCTCACCGACGTGGCCGGCCTGTACGCCGACTGGCCGGCCGAGGGCGCGGCGGGCGGGGCGAACGGGGCGGGCGGGGTGAGGGCCGCGGACGGCGCCGCGGTGCAGCGGCCCAGCGAGGTGATCAGCCAGCTGGGCGCGGCCGAGCTGGCAGCGATGCTGCCCCGGCTTGGCGGCGGGATGATCCCGAAGATGGAGGCCTGCCTGACCGCGGTCCGCGGCGGCGTGCCGCGGGCGCACGTGCTCGACGGGCGGCTGCCGCACGCCGTCCTGCTCGAGATATTCACCGACTCGGGGATCGGCACCATGGTCGTGCCGGACCAGTGACCCAGGAGGTTCAGTGACCGCAACAGAAGAATTGCAGAGTCGGTACGCCGCCGCGGTCATGATGACCTTCGGCATGCCGCCGGTCGCGCTGTCACACGGCAGCGGCTGCGTGGTCTGGGACCTGGACGGGAACGCCTACCTGGACCTGGTCGCCGGCATCGCGGTCAGCGCGCTCGGGCACGCGCACCCGGCGATCGTCACGGCCGTGACCGAGCAGGCCGGGCGGCTGGCGCACACCTCAAACCTGTACCTGCACGAGCCGCAGGTCCTGCTCGCCGAGCGGCTGATCGGGCTGCTCGGCACCGAGGGCCGGGTGTTCTTCGCGAACTCGGGCGCCGAGGCCAACGAGGCGGCGATCAAGCTGGTCCGGCGCAAGCAGGGCCCCGGCCGGCCGGTGTTCGTCGCCACCGAGAACTCCTTCCACGGCCGCACCATGGGCGCGCTGAGCCTGACCGGCAAGAGTTCCATCCGGGAACCGTTCGGGCCCTTCGGCCTTGAGGTCCGGTTCGTTCCCTACGGTGACTCCACCGCCCTGCGCGACGCGGTGGGCAGTGACTGCGCGGCCGTGTTCCTCGAACCGTGCCAGGGGGAGGCCGGCGTGGTTCCCGCTCCAGAGGGCTACCTGCGCGACGCGCGCGCGGCCTGCGACGAGGCCGGGGCGCTGCTCGTGGTCGACGAGATCCAGAGCGGTATGGGGCGCACCGGCACGTGGTTCGCGCACCACCGCGAGGGCATTGTCCCCGACGTCGTCACGCTGGCTAAGGGCCTCGGCGGTGGCCTTCCGATCGGTGCCTGCATCGGCATCGGCGACTGCGGATCCGCGCTCGGCAAAGGTGATCACGGCAGCACGTTCGCCGGCAACCCGATCGCCTGCGCGGCCGCGCTCGCGGTGCTCGACACGATCGAGCGCGACGGCCTGCTGGCCAACGTCACCGAGGTCGGGAACCGGATCGCGGCCGGGGTCAAGGCGACCGGGCACCCACTGGTCACCGGGGTACGCGGCACCGGGCTGTGGCGAGCGATCACGCTCGCGGCCCCGGCGGCGGCCGCGGTGGAGGCCGCGGCACGGCGGGCCGGGTTCCTGGTCAACGCGGTCCAGCCGGACGCCATCAGGCTTGCCCCGCCGCTGATCCTGACCGCCGGGCAGGCCGACTCGTTCACCGCCGAGCTGCCGTCGATCCTGTCGTCGGCCAGCGTGCTCGTCGGGCAGGGGGCGTGATGCCAGGCCACGACGGCGGCGCGTCCCCGCGGCACTTCCTCCGTGACGACGACCTGTCACCCGCCGAGCAGGCCGAGGTCCTCGACCTCGCCGACGCGATGAAGGCGGACCGGTTCGGGTACCGGCCCCTCGAGGGGCCCCGAACGGTCGCCGTGCTGTTCGACAAGCCGTCGCTGCGGACCCGGGTGTCGTTCGCGGTCGGCATCGCCGAACTCGGCGGCCAGCCGCTAGTCATCGACGCCCAGGTAACCCACTTCGGCCGGGGCGAGACCGTGCCGGACGCCACCCGGGTGCTCGGCGGGCAGGTGGCGGCGATCGCGTGGCGAACCTTCGGGCAGGACCGTATCGAGGCCATGGCGGCGGTCAGCCCGGTGCCGGTGATCAACGCGCTCACCGACGCGTTCCACCCCTGCCAGGTGCTCGCGGACCTGCAGACGGTCCGTGCCGCTCGCGGCCGGCTGGCCGGGCTGATTCTGGCCTTTCTCGGCGACGGGTCCAGCAACATGACGCACTCGTACCTGCTCGGCGGGGCCACCGCGGGGATGCACGTCCGTATCGGCGCGCCCGAGGGGTACCGGCCGGACCCGGCGGTGCTCGACGCCGCGGCGCGGATCGCGGCGGAGACCGGTGGCAGCGTCGAGGTCCTGGCCAACCCGAAGACGGCCTGCGAGGGCGCCGACGTGCTGGCCACCGACGTGTGGGCGTCGATGGGCCAGGAGGACCAGGAAGCGGAGCGGCTGGCCGTACTGGGCGGGAACGGCCCGCACGGCTCCTACCAGCTGGACGAGGCGAAGCTGGCGCTCGCCGCGCCCGGCTGCCTGGTGCTGCACTGCCTGCCGGCACACCGCGGCGTGGAGATCACCGGCGCGGTGCTCGACGGGCCGGCCAGCGTCGTCTGGGACGAAGCCGAGAACCGGCTGCATGCCCAGAAGGCGCTGCTGGCATGGCTGCTGGAACGGGCACCGTGAGAGTCGTGCCGGAGGTGCGCCAATGAGTACTGTCAGCCCGGCCACCAAAACCGCGCGGCACGCGCAGATCGCCGCGATCCTGGCGCACGCCGAGCCGCCCGTCCGGTCGCAGGAGGAGCTCGCCGAGCGGCTCGCCCAGCGCGGTGTGCGGGTCACCCAGGCCACGTTGTCCCGTGATCTCGAGGAACTAGGGGCAGTGCGGCTGCGCGCCGCCGACGGCGCGCTGGTGTACGCGCTGCCGGGCGAGGCGGGCGGCCCGGGCTCAATGCCCGGCGGCATGGCTGAGGCGGCCGACCCGGCGCTCCCGGGCCAGCCGCCGGCTTACCTGGGCGGCCAGGAGCCGTCGTCCCGGCTGGCGCGTTTCGCCTCCGAGCTGCTGGTCACGGCCGAGGCGAGCGGCAACCTGGTGGTACTGCGGACGCCGGCGGGCGCCGCCCAATTCCTGGCATCGGCCATAGACCACGCGGGCTGGTCGTCGATCCTCGGCACGGTAGCAGGCGACGACACCGTGCTGGTGATCGCGAGAGATCCGGCGGGCGGGGTGGAGCTGGCGAGCTCGCTGCTCCGGCTGGCCGACCGGCGCGGCCACCAGTGAGCCGGCAAAGCGGGCCGTCCGGCCACGCTCCGGACCGGCTCTTCCATGATCGAGGGGAGGTCTAACATGTGTCCGGATATCGGCCCGAACCGAAAAGGCGGGAGAATCGCCGTGGCTGACCAGGACGAGGACCGCACCCCGCCGGTCCGGCTGTGGGGTGGCCGGTTCGAATCAGGACCGGCCGAGGCGCTGGCCCGGCTCTCGGTGAGCGTCCAGTTCGACTGGCGGCTGGCCGGCTATGACCTGCTCGCCTCCCGCGCCCACGCCCGCGTGCTGCACAAGGCCGGGCTGCTGGACGACGCCGAACTTGCCCGGATGCTGGCCGCGCTCGACGATCTCGCCGACGCATGCCGTACCGGCCGGTTCCGCCCGTCGGCCAGCGACGAGGACGTGCACACCGCGCTCGAGCGCGGCCTGCTCGAGCGGGCCGGATCGCTCGCCGGCAAGCTGCGGGCCGGGCGCAGCCGCAATGACCAGATCGCGACCGACCTGCGGCTCTACCTGCGCGATCACGCGCGGCTGATCACCAGCAGGCTCGCCGAGCTGCAGACCGCGCTGATCGGCCAGGCCGAGCGGCACCTGGGCACCCCGGCACCGGGGATGACCCACATGCAGCATGCCCAGCCGGTGCTGCTGGCGCACCAGCTGCTCGCTCACGTGCAGGCGTTTGCCCGCGACTGGCAGCGGCTGCGGGACTGGGACGTCCGGGCCGCGGTGTGCCCGCTCGGGGCCGGGGCGCTGGCCGGCTCCTCGCTGCCGCTCGACCCCGAGGCGGTCGCGGCCGAGCTCGGCTTCGACAGCGCCTTCGGCAACTCGATGGACGCGGTCAGCGACCGTGACTTTGCCGCCGAGTTCTGTTTCGCCGCGGCTCTCCTCGGCGTGCACCTGTCCCGGCTCGGCGAGGAAGTCGTTCTCTGGTCGTCGCACGAGTTCGGCTGGGCCGAGATCGACGACGCCTACGCGACCGGATCGTCGATCATGCCGCAGAAGAAGAACCCGGACGTTGCCGAGCTGGCCAGAGGCAAGGCCGGGCGGCTGATCGGCGGGCTGACCGGGCTGCTGACCATGCTCAAGGGCCTGCCGCTGGCCTACGACCGCGACCTGCAGGAAGACAAGGAGCCGGTGTTCGACGCGGTCGACACGCTGCTGCTGGTGCTGCCCGCCATGGCCGGGCTTGTCGCCACCTTGCGGTTCAACTCCGAGCGGATCGCCGCGGGCGCCGCCGCCGGGTACGCGCTCGCCACTGACCTGGCCGAGTTGCTGGTGCGCCGCGGTGTGCCGTTCCGCGAGGCGCACGAGGTTGTGGGGCATCTCGTGGTCTGGTGCCAGGTGCACGACTGCGAGCTGGCCGATGTGAGCGACGCCGACCTGGCCAAGGTGTCGCCGTACCTGACCCACGACGTCCGCGAGGTGCTGACCGTTCCCGGCGCCCTGGCCGCCCGGCAGAGCCCCGGCGGCACGGCCCCGGCCCGGGTAGCCGAGCAGCTAGCGCAGCTTCGGGCCGCCGTCGAGGAGCAGGCCGCCTGGGCCACCGGCTGACGGGTCCGCCGCCGGGCCATCGTCGGCTGCTGACGTAAGGGATTTACTGTCCTGGCTGAGACGCGCCGTGGCCGTTTCGCGGAATCTCATCTCTGGTCGCTAGCCTCCTGCGTGTGCCTTCGCTACCTCGACCAGAGACCGAGCTGCTGCCCAGAGACTTCTTCGACCGTCCGTCGGTGGCAGTGGCGCCGGACCTGCTGGGCTGCGTGATCACGCATGAGACCGCGGACGGGCTGGTCGCCGTCAGGCTGACCGAGGTCGAGGCGTACTCCGGACAGTCCGATCCCGCCTCGCACGCCTTTCGCGGCCGGACCGCGCGCAACGCGGTGATGTACGGGCCGCCAGGCCACGCCTATGTGTACTTCACCTACGGCATGCACTTCTGCGCGAACCTCGTCTGCCTGGGTGAGGGAGAGCCTTCCGCGGTGCTGTTGCGGTCGGGGCTGGTCATTGACGGCGCGGCGCTGGCATCCGCCCGGCGTTACGGCACGGCGGGCGGAC
>Ga0208725_1000146_pt1 | contig 16263 bp, 15 predicted proteins | sample MicForSoSWNH13_O_FD_188004 | JGI IMG/M metagenome (GOLD analysis project Ga0208725, IMG submission 188004) | Forest soil microbial communities from Harvard Forest Long Term Ecological Research site in Petersham, Massachusetts, USA - MetaG HF011... | ecosystem: Environmental > Terrestrial > Soil... | reverse complement strand
GGCGGCGCTGGTCGCGATCCACGACTACATTCGCGTGGCTGCGGCCGTGAGCGGCGTGGCGGAGTCCACGTCGATCACCACCCTGCTTGACGTGATCATCGGATCGGTGACGTTCTCCGGGTCGATCATCGCGGCCGGCAAGCTGCAGGGCACGATCACGTCGGCCCCGGTCTCGTTCCCCGGGGCACGGGTAGTCAACCTGGTGCTCGCGGCGCTCGGCGTCGCCGCCGCCGGGTACGTGCTCTCCACCCCGAGCCTGGCCGGGCTGTGGATCGTGGTCCTGGCGTCCCTCGCGTTCGGCGTGCTCATGGTGATGCCCATCGGCGGGGCCGACATGCCCGTCGTGATCTCACTGCTGAACGCGTTCACCGGCACCGCGGTGGCGATGGCCGGCTTCGTCATCGGCAACTGGGCGCTGATCATCGCGGGCGCCCTGGTCGGGGCCTCCGGTGGGATCCTGACCAAGCTCATGGCCGACGCGATGAACCGCTCGATCGGCAACATCATCGTGGGCGGGTTCGGCACCGGCGACACAGCTGTGGCCGTACTGCCCGGCGCAGGCGCTGGCGTGCGGGCGATCTCCGCCGACGACGCCGGGATCCAGCTCGCCTACGCCAGCAAGGTGATCATCGTGCCGGGCTACGGCCTGGCCGCGGCACAGGCCCAGCACGAGGTGGCGGAGCTTGCCGGCGTGCTGGAGTCGCATGGTGTTGACGTGAGCTACGCGATCCACCCGGTGGCCGGCCGCATGCCAGGGCACATGAACGTGCTCCTGGCCGAGGCCAACGTCCCGTACCCGCAACTCAAGGAAATGGACGACGTCAACCCGGAGTTCGCCCGCACCGACGTGGCGCTGGTGATCGGCGCCAACGACGTCACGAACCCCGCTGCGCGCCGCCCCGGCACCGCGATCTCCGGCATGCCGATCCTGGACGTGGACCAGGCCAAGAGCATCATCGTGATCAAGCGGTCCATGGGTCACGGCTACGCGGGCATCGACAACGAGCTGTACACCAACCCCAAGACCAGCATGTATTTCGCCGACGCCAAAACCGCACTGGCCGAGCTGACCGCCGCCGTCAAAACCCTCGTCGGCTGATCAGGCCCGCCCGTTGGCGTGCCGGTCCGCAAGCAGGCGCGCTGGAGGACTTGATGACCACCAAGTTCAACGACCCCTTTGTAGACCGGCTCCTCGCCGAAGGCCAAGCCAAGGGCAGAGCCGAAGGAAGGGCCAAAGCGATGGCCGAAGGCGCGGCATGCATAATCTTGCGCGTGCTCGCTGCTCGGGGCCTGGAGGTGCCGACCAAGGTCCGCGAGCAGGTTCTGACGTGCACCGATATCAGCCAGCTCGACACCTGGGCCGACCGGGCCGCCACCGCAACCTCGCTCGAGGAAGTGTTCGGCGCCTAACCCAGCACCGGCCAATGGCCACCGCAAGCGTGTCTGCACTCCCCGTTGGGGCCAGAGCACCGCGTGGTCGTCACGCGAGCAGCTCCCTGAAGACTGCCGGACGCTGACAAGCAGCCCACGGCACTGGCAGACCATAACGTCCGATTACGACAGCGGGCAGCGAGCAGTCGCAGCGGTCGGTTACCCGCGCCTCTGCTGACCCTCCTGGCCCGCCCGAGGCGGCACCGGAACCGCCCGCCATCCCCGCCGCGACGCCGGCACAGACTGACAACCGCGGCGCGCCCGGCCCCGGGCCTGGCAACCAGCCCATCGGATGAAACAGGCACAGCCAGGTGAGCCGGGCTGATCAGCGCACCTCACTTTCGGCAGGTGGAACTGTCAGTGGCGCGGGCAACAATATGCCATGACATAGCATGACTGGCGGAGGTGAGCTATGCCAGGTATCTCCCATGAGGCACCCCTGGAGCTGATTCGCGGGGACCCACGGCTTGCCGCCGTCCTGCTCCGCGGCTTAGGGGTGGCCATCCCGGCCGAGGCGGCAGCGACGATGACGTCCTCAGACCTGACCGCCAGCGTGCCGACGGAGTTGCGGGCCGATGCCGTGGTCATGTTGTCCTGCGCGGACGGTGCCAGGCTGGCTGTGGTCGTAGAGGTCCAGTTGCGCTACGACACGCGCAAACGCTACAGCTGGCCGGCGTACCTGACCCAGGTCCGGGTGACACACCGCTGCCCCGCGGTGCTACTCGTGATCTGCCCAGGCACCGCAACCGCCGCCCGGTGCCGGGTGCCTATCGCTACGGGCCACCCGGGCTTCAACCTTGTCCCGCTGGTCATCGACGCCGCCACGATCCCCGACCCGGGCGGGCCTGCTGCGGCGATGGCTGGGCCGGAACTGACTGTGCTCGCCGTGCTGACCGGAGCGCTTGACCTAGGTCAGGACAGCGCGCGCAGACTGGTCCTGGCTAGCCTCGCTGGCCTCGATGACAGCCGACTGGCCACTTACACTGTGTTCGTCCGGAGTGCCGCATCCGAGCCGGCCCGGCAGGCGCTGGAGGACTTGATGACCACCAAGTTCAAAGACACCTTTGTAGACCGGCTCCTCGCCGAAGGCGAAGCCAAGGGCAGAGTCGAAGGCGAAGCCAAGGGCAGAGTCGAAGGCGAAGCCAAGGGCAGGGCCGAAGGCGAAGCACGCATAATCTTGCGCGTGCTGGCCGCCCGGGGCCTGGAGGTGCCTGCCAATGTCCGCGAACAGGTTCTGTCGTGCACAGATGCCAGCCAGCTCGAGACCTGGGCCGACCGAGCGGCCACCGCAGCCTCGGTCAAGGAAGTGTTCGGCAGCTGACCCAGCCCCGGCCGATCGCGGCAGCCGGAAGGGTGTCGGCACTCGCCGTTGACGGCAAGGTTCCATGACCGGGGTAGATAGCGCGCAAATAGCGCACATCAGCTACCCCGATCAAGAAAAAGTTAGGTCGGCCGGGCGATCCGAGACCGCCCGGCCGGTTCCAGCGGGGCTGATGGGACCAGCGTTAACGCACAGGACGGCTCTGCGCTCCGCAACGCGGCCCTGGCAGAGCGCTCCACCTAAGCAGGCATCGAGCTTCCAGCTTCTGACGTGTGGCGAAACTTCGTGAGTGACAGACGGCGACATCTGCATCTAGCCTGACGATGACGTGGCGGCAACGGCCAGAGCGCAGGGCAATGGTGACCGGGCTCTGGCGGCGAAGGAACGGTTGCGGTGCGGACAGATCAGCCTCGGGTCACCGATGACGACCTGGCGGACAGCGAGTCGTTACCGGAGCGGGCAGGGGGCCGCGACGAGCTTCGGCGGCGGCTAGAGCGGCTCCCGCCCGGGCACCCGTCATCGCCGGTCGAGGCGGACGGGAAACCGAGGCCACCGGAGCCGGGGCTGGGCTACCGGCAGCCCTCTGACGCGGACCGGGCTGATGAGGCGGACCGGCGACCGCTGACCGACGCCGAGCACGCCGAGCATGTCGGTGAGGTCCGCGCGTTATTGGACAAGGCCCGCGCCGACGGCCTGGCCACCGACCAGCAGCACACGATCGACCCGGCACGCGAGGTCTGGTCAGGTCAGCGTGACGCAATGCACGACTCGATCATCGATGACCTGTACGCAAGGGCGAGCGATGTGCCCTGCGAGCGACGGGCCATCATCGCCGGCGGCCTCCCCGGCGCCGGGAAGTCGACGGTCCTGGAGCACTATGCGGATATTGACAGGTCGCAGTACCTGACGATCAACCCCGACGACATCAAGGAGGAGATGGGCCGGCGGGACATGATCCCTCCCGTGAGTGGACTCTCCCCGATGGAGGCATCCGACCTGGTCCATGAGGAATCGTCATACGTCTCGAGGCAGTTAGCTCTTCGCGCACAGGCGGACGGCAAGAACGTCATCTGGGACATCACGATGTCGTCGCGCGCATCCACCGAACGGCGGATCGACGAGCTGCGTTCATCTGGTTATATGCGGATCGAGGGAGTCTTCATCGATATACCGGTGGAGATCAGTGTCAGCAGGGCCGACAGCAGGCACCGTGAGGGCCAGGACGACTGCCGGGCAGGCGACGGACTGGGCGGCAGGTTCATTCCTGCCGAAATGATCAGAGCACAGGCCGATCCCGAGTGGGGCAGCCGCAACAGGAAGACATTTGAGGAAGTGAAAGCGCTTCTCGATCGCTGGTGCCTGTTCGACAACTCGGGTCCCGCTCCAGTCCTCATTCAGACCGAACGCGGGAAAGAGGACCATGATCACTACTGAGGTCACGGAACTGATCGCGGCATTGCGTGACGGTTCCCTCAGCCTGGACGAAGTGGCGCAGCGATTCAGGGAGCGCACCTGGCCACGAACCAGGAAACCCGCTCCGGCTAGTTACATGGAGATGGCGGCCGCCGCACAGGAGGATCCCGAGCCGTACGTGCCCGGCTCGTTCGACGAACTCGCGGCGGCCTACCACCGGGGTGAGCTGACGAGACCGCAGTACCGGACGCTGGCCGAGGCGGTCGCTGAGTCGCTGCGTGCCGAGGACCAGCGCGGCAGGGCCGAAGGCGGCGCTTGACTGTGCGGCTGACCGGCCGGATGGGAGGAACCACATGAGCACGGTGGATGCGGAGCTTGAGGTCGCGGAGCCTAGCGTTCAAGGCTCTGATCTCGAGGTGACGGCCGCGCGGGAGGCACGCGTCGGGGACATGACCGTGCGCAGGCTGCTGCCGCTGCGGCTGCGGCGGAGCGTCGGGGCGTGGTGCTTCGTCGATCATTACGGGCCGATGTCGGTGGACGGGGTGGCCGGCATGCGGGTCCCGCCGCATCCCCATATCGGGCTGCAGACTGTCACGTGGCTGATCTCGGGCAACGTGCTGCATCGGGACAGCCTCGGCAGCGAGCAGATGATCAGGCCGGGGCAGCTGAACCTGATGACGGCCGGGCGGGGCATCGCGCACTCCGAGGAGTCGCCGGTCGAGCATGATCCGCTGCTGCACGGGGTTCAGCTCTGGGTGGCACTGCCCGATGCCTTCCGGCACACCGAGCCAGCGTTCGCGCATCACGCGGACCTGCCGTCGGCCGGCATCGGCGGCTTCGAGATCACCGTCTTCGCCGGGTCGCTGGCTGGAGCGCGGTCCCCGGCGCTGATGTTCTCCGACATCGTCGGGGCCGAGCTCGCGGCCAGGCGGGATGCGTCGGGGAACATCCCGCTCGCTCCGGCGCACGAGCACGTCGTCTTCGCCGCCGCCGGGTCAGCAGCGGTGGCGGGGACTTTGCTGCGTCCCGGGCAGCTGATGTACCTGGGCACCGGGCGGGATCGGGTTGCCGTGTCCGCTCCGGCGGAGAGCAGGCTGTTCCTGCTCGGCGGCGTCCCGCTCGGCGAGACCCTGCTGATGTGGTGGAACCTGGTCGCGCGCACCCCTGACGAGATCGCGGCCGCGGCGGCGGACTGGCGGGCGGGACGGTTCGCCCCGGTCGCCGACTACGATGGCCCGCCGCTCCCAGCGCCCCCGCTCGATGTCGGCCGGCTGGTAGCCAGGCCGTAGGGCCGCTGCGCCGGGTGCTGCGCGCCAACGAAAAATGATCAGGCCGAGCGGTCACGATGCCGACGTCGCTAGCGCTGGAGTCGCAGCGCGTCCGGCGGCATGGCCGCCGTCGTAGCTGCGCAGATCAGCGGGTTCGCCATGAATCGAAAATCGTTTACCGGGTAGGGATGTGCTATAGAGGTTATGCCTACTAACAGAGTGGGTATAGTAGTCTTTCCCCTCGCGCCCCGCCCGGGCCGTTAACTCGGGAGAAGCCATGGCCCTGCCCGACTTCTTCATCGCTGGCGCGCCCAAGGCGGGCACCACGGCCCTGCATGTCGCGCTCGCCCGGCATCCGTCGCTCTACATGTCGGCGGTCAAGGAGCCCAAGTTCTTCCTCACCGACGGCCCGCCGCCGACCAAGGGCGGCCCGGGTGACGTGCAGACGTACCGCGAGCACGTGTGGCGGCGGGATGACTACGAAGCGCTGTTCGACCCGGCGCCCGCCGGTGCTTTGCGCGGCGAGTCGACCCCGTTCTATCTGTACAACCGGGACGCGCAGCGCCGAATCCGGGCGCTGGTCCCGGACGCCAGACTGATCGCGATCCTGCGGGACCCAGTGGAGCGGGCGCATTCGAACTGGACCCACCTCTGGTCCGCCGGCCTGGACCCGATCGGTGACTTCGTCCTGGCCTGCGCCGAGGAACAGCGCCGGATCGCGGCCGGCTGGGCGGACTTCTGGCACTACACGGCGCTCGGGCGCTACGGGGAGCAGCTGGAGCACCTGTACACGGTGTTTCCCCGGGAGCACGTTCTGGTGTTCCGCTACCGTGCGCTGATCGAGGAGCCCGCCGAGGTGCTCGACCGGATCTGCGGTTTCCTCGGCGTGCCGCAGGGCGTGCTCACCGAGGTGCCGCGAGAGAACGTCACCGCCCATCCGCAGGGATCGCTGCGGCACCGGGCCGTGTCCAGGGTGCTGCGCGCCAGCGCAGCGGTGAGCCGCGTTCTGCCAGGCGCGGGCGCGGTGACCGAATCGCTGGAACGGATCCTGCAGCGGGACAGCCCACCCCGGCAGCCGCTGACCTGGGAGCAGCGCCAGGCACTGATCCCCGGCTTCGAGGCGGACATCCGGCTCCTCGAGGACATCACCGGCCAGGATTTCGGCGACTGGCTGCAGCCGCGTGGTGACTCCGGCGGGCTGGTCGGGGCCAGGCCCGAGGGCCAGCGCCAGGCGCGCAACGGCCAGCCCCGCGCTCTCTGAGGCCGCTCCCCGCTCTTGCTTCGGGTCAGAGCCCTGGTCAGCGGTACTCGGTGCGCAGCTCGTGCGCTCCGTCCGCCCGCGTCATCTCGTAGTAGTAGCGCTCGTGGGAGTCGCCGAGGTCGAGAATGCAGAGATAGCGCAGGCCCCCGTCCCGGTACGGCGACTGGGCGATCGGGCCGCGCGCGGTCAGTGACCCGGGCCGATCGCCGACCGCCAGGCCGGTCCGTTCCTCGAAGTTTTCCGCCGCCGTCGCCCGCCCGTCGTAGTACGCGACGACGCTGCCCGGCGAAAGACGGACGGCCGTCACCCGCACACCCCGCGCGTCCCACTCGCCGGGCCGCGGGCGCAGCGCGGTGCCCTGCCAGGCCCAGGACAGGCCGTCGGTGCTGCAGGCGTAATCGGTCGCCATCCGGTCGGTCTGGTCCGGGTCGGTGAGCGGGTGCACCGACGCCCAGAGGTGCCACAGGTCCCCGTCGCGGACGATGACCGGGTCCTTGACGGCGGTGCCGACGTCACCGGGCAGCACCATCCGGCTGCGCCGCGCATCGAACGCGCCCGGATGCTGTGCCTCGAGCATCTCGACGCGCCAGTGCTTGCTGCCCGGCGTGGCACAGCTCAGGTACAGCCGCCAGCCGCCGTCCGGGGCCGGGAGGATCGCCGGGCGCTCCAGTGACTCCGCGCCGAGTTCTTCCCTGCCGATCGTGAGGATGGTCTCGAAGTGCACGCCGTCGGCCGAACGCGCCACAACCACGGCGTAGCCGCGTCCTTTTCCCTGCGGGCGGCGCAAGCGGTAGGCGAGAAAGATCTCCGTGTCGCCGCGAGCGGCGCTCGGCGCGCCCGCCCATGTTCCCGGCCCAGTCCCTGGCGGCGCGATGGCGAGGACGCTGCGATCGGGCTGCGGCATCAGGGTGGCTACCTGCGCCACCGTCTCTTCGGAGATCATGCCGGAACTCTAGATGATTACCGCTGGTCCTCACCGCGGTTCGCGGTCACCGCCTGGCCGGGGTCGGCCCGGGGCGGGGCACGGCCCGGCGGGCCGTACCCAGCCTGGAGGATCGGCCCGCACACGTCAGGGTCAGCGCTCGGGCTCCGCTACCGCAGCCACTCGCTCCCCGACGGCACGTTCGGGCCGCGCGGTGAAGATTTTGGTGCCCGCCGCCAGGAGACCACGGGGGAGAAGCGGGGCCTGGCCGGGCAGCGGAGCACGCGCGACAGTGAAATACCAGCCAGCGGTCGCCGTCAAGCCTGCAGCGGCGATTCGCTAGCGCAGCGCTAGTACCGGCACGGCATGTAATGGCGGTATATGCAAGACTCATCCGGGCATCCGCATGGTCTTCTTCCGATCGGGCAGGCAACGCTCATGAACCCCCGCCCCCCGTCCGGCGACCCCGGCCCGGCCGCATCGGAGCCGGGCGCGCGGCGCCAGCCGTGGCGCTCGCCGGCCATCGTCGTTGGCGTTGTCGCCCTTGTCGCTGTCACCGCCGCCGCGGCCTCTGCCGCCTCGGCACACGGCAGCCACGGCACGGGCGGGACCAGCGCGGTTTCCGTCACCGCCGGCGCAGTGCGCACGGTCGAACTGCAGGCCGTTCCCGGGCAGCTGACCATCGTCGGCTCGGCGTCCGGCGGGGTGAGGCTAACCGGGCAGCTGGACTGGACCGGTCACGCCCCAGCCGCCGCGACGCGACAGGTCAACGGTCATCTGCTCCGCCTGCTCTACCGGTGTGCCACGGCAAGCCCGTGCACCGCGAACTGGCGGCTGATCGTGCCGCGGCATACCGCCGTCGTGCTCAGCCAGCCCTCCGGTCATGTGGTCATTTCCGGCCTCGCCGGGCCGCTGCGGATCACGGCTGCGAGCGTCGATGTCAGCGCGACGAGACTGAGCTCTCCCTCACTGCAGGCCATCATCACATCGGGACATCTGAACGCGACGTTCGATGTGCCGCCTCAGCAGGTCAGCGTCACCCTCATCTCCGCCCAGGCCACGCTGTCGCTGCCAGGCACGGTCGGCTACGCCGTCAGCGACCAGGTCACCTCGGGTTATGTCCACGTCGGCATTCCGGTGATTGGCGGCACTGAGCACACCGTGACCGCCCGCGTCCTGTCCGGGGAACTTGATCTGCAGGCGTCCTGACCCGGTCAGCCAAGCACGGCGGCCGGTGGAGCGGCGCGCAGCGGGTTGACCGGCCCCAGGTCCACGCCGGGTGGCTCGCCGAGCGCGACCAGAGCCGCGATGGCGCCCGCGTACGGGCCCATGGTCAGTCCATTCGGGCCGAGGCCGGTCGCGACCACGAGGCCCTCGACGCCGGGCACCGGGCCGAGGAGCGGCCGTCCGTCCAGGCTCATCGGCCGGAACCCGACCCTGGTCTCCAGGTAGGTGGCCGTGGCAAGCCCGGGCGCCACGGCCAGGGCCTGCTCCAGGACTTCCGCGAGGCCGCCAGGCGTCACCCGGTAGTCAAAGCCCGTCCCGGACTCGCGGGTGGCGCCAACGACGACCCGGGAACCGTCGAACGCCAGCAGGTAGTGGCCGCTCGTGGTCGGCAGCACCACCGGCCAGCCGCTGGTGTCGTCCGGCTCGATGGACAGGTGCACGATCTGCCCGCGCTGCGGCGTCACGGCGACGGTCACGCCAGCGGGTTCCAGAAATGACATGGTCCAGGCGCCGGTCGCGGCCACGACGGCGTCAGCCTCGATGAACTGGCCTTTGAGCATCACTCCGATGGCCCGGCCCGAGCGGCACACCAGCTCTGCCCGGCTGGACGTGAGGGCCGCCCCCTTGCCCGTCGCCGCCCTGGCCAGCGAGCCCGCGACCAGCCGGCCGTCGACCCGGCACGCGCCGCCGACGCGAACAGCGGCGCAGTCGGACCGCAGCGGCGGGAAGAGAGCACGGGCCTCGGCACCGGACACGGCGGTAACATCGCCGATCTCCGGTGCCTCGGCGCGCCGGGCCAGCAGCTGCCGCGTGATGGTCTCCTGCTGCTCCGGGGAGCCAGCCAGGATCAGGCCGCCGACCTGCCGGTATCCCAGATCGGTCTCGCCGTGGTCGGCGAGCTCAGCGACCAGGCCCGGGTAATACCGGGCCGAAGCGGAGGCGAAGTCGTACCAGACCGGGTCGTCCGCCAGCGATGACGCCCACGGGCACACGATCCCCGCGCCCGCGGCCGTGGCCTGGCCCGGCAGCGCGGCGTCAACCAGCAGGACCTCGGCACCCCGGGAACTTGCGGTGTAGGCGCAGCTCGCCCCGACGATTCCCGAGCCCACCACGATCACTCGCATGGCTGCTTTCCTTCCCCGCACCGGCGTTCTCGCACCGGTGCCACGGCGTCGCCTCTCCCCGGACGGCGCTCCCGTCGCGCGTGATATTGTTCTAGAACTCTAGAATTAGGAAGGGCGGCGGTGATCGATGACCCTAATGACTGAGACAACGGCCGGGCCGGTGACGATGGGCGACCCCGGTGAACGGGGCCGGTTCGGGCCATTCGGCGGGCGCTTCGTCCCCGAGGCCCTGGTTCCGGCGTGCGAGCAGCTCGAACTGGCTTTCCGGGCCGCCTGGGCCGACCCGGAGTTCCGCGCCGGGCTGGCAGGCACCCTCCGGGACTATGCCGGCCGGCCGACGCCGGTCACCGCGGCGGCGCGGCTATCGGCGGCGCTTGGCGTGCGGGTGCTGCTCAAGCGCGAAGACCTGGCCCACACCGGCAGCCACAAGATCAACAACACGATGGCGCAGGCGCTGCTGGCCACCAGGATGGGCAAGACCGCCCTGGTCGCCGAGACCGGCGCAGGCCAGCATGGCGTGGCCGCGGCATCGGCGGCGGCCCATCTCGGCCTCGGCTGCACGGTTTTCATGGGTGAGCGGGACATGGCCCGGCAGGAACTCAACGTGTTCCGTATGGAGCTGCTGGGCGCGACGGTAGTCCCCGTTGGCTCGGGTTCCCGGACGCTGAAGGATGCGACGAGCGAGGCGCTCCGGCACTGGGTGACCACCGTTGACTCGACGCACTACTGCATCGGCTCGGTGATGGGCCCGCACCCTTATCCGTGGATGGTGCGCGAGTTCCAGCGCGTGATCGGCGACGAAGCCCGCGCCCAGTGCGCCGAGCTGCCGGACACGATTCCCGACGTGGTTGTGGCCTGCGTGGGCGGCGGCTCGAACGCGGCAGGGACGTTCGCCGGCTTCGCCGCGACCACGGCCAGGCTCGTCGGGGTAGAGGCGGCCGGCGGCGCGGCGGTGGCCAACGGCCGCAGCGGCGTGCTGCACGGCTACCTGTCCCTGTTCCTGCAGGATGACAACGGCCAGATCACCGAGGCTCATTCGGTTTCCGCGGGCCTGGACTACCCCGGCGTCGGACCCGAGCACGCCTACCTCGCGGCGGCCGGCCGGGCCGAGTACCACACCGTGACCGACGCGGAGGCCATCGCCGCCGTGGAACTGTGCGCCCGCACCGAGGGCATCCTGCCGGCGCTGGAGTCCGCGCACGCCCTGGCCTGGGTTGCGCGCGCCGCACGCGCCGGTGAGCTGCCAGCCGGGGCCACCGTGCTCATCACCCTGTCCGGCCGGGGTGACAAGGACGCGGCGAGCCTGAAGGAGCTCACCTGTGGCGGCCGTTGAGGCCGCCCTCGGCGCGGCACGTTCGGCCGGCCGGCCCATCCTCGTCACCTACGTCACCGGCGGCATCCGGGATGACTGGACCGACCTGCTGGCGGCGATGATCGATGCGGGCGCCGACGCGGTCGAGATCGGGCTGCCGTTCTCCGACCCGATGCTCGACGGCCCGATCATCCAGCGGGCCTCGGCCGCCGCGATCGCTCGCGGCGCCACCACCGCCGCCATCCTTGACCAGCTGGGCAACGGCGCGGGCGGCGACTTTCCGCTGATCGCGATGACCTACGCGAACCACGCCTACCGCCGCGGCCCCGCCAGCTACTGCCGCGAGCTCGCCGACGCCGGAATCGGCGGCACGATCATCCCCGACCTGCCGGTGGGGGAGGCCGACGACTACCTCGACGCGGCCGCGGCGGCAGGGCTCGACGCCACGCTGATGGTCACCCCGGCCACCCCGGATGAGCAAATTCGCCTCATCGCGGGCCGATCCCGCGGTTTCCTTTACGTCATGAGCGTCATGGCCACGACCGGACCCGCGCGCGAGCGCGACGACACCAGCGGCTGGGCCGTCGCCGCCCGGGCACGCCGTCATACCCGCCGGCCGGTGCTCATCGGCTTCGGCATCGACACCCCGCGCCGGGCTGCCGCCGCGGCCCGGCACGCCGACGGCGTCATCGTCGCCTCCGCGCTGATGCGCCAGGTACTCGACGGCGCCACGGTCAGCGACGTCTCGCGGGCCGTCGCCGACCTGCGCGCCGCCCTGGACCAGGCCTGGCGGTGAGCAGCCAGGCGAGCAGTCGGGCCCGGCACGGGCTCGGCCCGGCCAGGCCGAGCGCAGCGCAGCGGCAGCCCAAGTACCTGCAGATCCACGCCCGCCTGCACGATCGGATCAGCAGCGGCCAGTGGCCGGCCGGGAGTTCGCTGCCGTCCCAGCGCGAGCTTGCCGACGAGTTCGGCGTCAGCCTCATGACCCTGCGGCAGGCCCTCCAGCTGCTGATCGACGACGGTCTCGTGGACACCCGGCACGGAAGCGGAACCTACGTAGCGGCCCGGTACTCTTACGACCTCGGCCACCTGCGCAGCTTCGCCAGCGACCTCGCCGGGCAGGGCGCCCAGATCAGCACCAGGCTGCTGGGCGCCGAGGCCGTCGCCCCGCCAGAACCCGTGGCCGCCCGGCTTGGTGACGCCGGCGTGGCGCTCCGGCTGCGCCGCCTCCGGCTGGTCCGCGGCAGGCCCCTGATCCTGCAGACGTCTTACCTGCCGGCTCCGCTGCTCCCTGATGCCCTGATCGGCGCTATCGAGCGCGGTGATCTCGTCCAGCGCGGGCTCTACCCGCTGCTCGCCGACCACGGGCTGGCGGTGACCCGGGCCAGCGAGACCATCACCCCGACGGCCCTCGGCTCGCAAGACGCCAGCGACCTCGGCCGACCAGAAGCGAGCCTCGCGCTGCTGAGCCACAGGATCAGCTTCACCGTGACTGGCGTGCCAGTCATCGACGACCACGCGCTGCTGCCCGGCGACAGCGTCGCGATCACCGCCAACCGCTCCGCCGAGCACCTTGAGGTGCGCTACACGCTCACCGCGGGCTGAGCCCGGGCTGCGGGATCCGGACGAAGGGGTCGACCTTCTTCGCCGCCAGGATGTACCAGGCCGTGGTCCCGGTGTGCAGCGACGCGTAGTAGCTGCCGCTCGCGCAGTCCCCGAGCCCGTCCCTCGATGCGGCGATGATCCCGAGCCCGTCGCCGTTCCGGCCGTGGGCCTGCGCGTAATAGACGTCGGCCAGGTACCGGGCGGCCAGCGCGTCGTCCCCGGGATTGCCGCGGAACTCGAGCGCGTCGGCCAGATGCGCGGTCCCCTCGAACCAGACGCCAGACCGGTCGGCCCTGCAGTAGCTCACGCCGCTGAACCCCCCAGCGGTCACCGCGAGGTTCCGCACGATCCAGGTGACCGACGCTGCGTAGGCGGGATCCCGGAGGGCCAGAAACGACCAGCTGTTGATGTCCTCGGGCAGCAAGGCCTTATTCGGCGTCACGCCGTCGCCGGTGGTCCCGACGTCGAAGTCGCCCTGCTGGCCGTCCCACATCGCCGCGATGAAGCGCCGCGCCCAGGCCGCCCGCGCGGACCACACCTGCGCGCCGGTCTCCCTGGCAAGAATCGTGAACAGGGCGTACAGGTCGATGTTGTGCTCGGTGGACTTCCACTCGATCTTCTGGCCGGCCGCCGTCTCGCCGCCGGTGTAGCCACCTGCGCCCCTGGCGTCGTGGCAGTGCGCCTGCACCCAGTTTCCGATCCCCTCCGCGCCGTCAAGGTACGCCTTCCGGCCGGTGGCCGCGTAGAGCTGCGCGAGGGCGAGCCCGGCCCAGGCCATGTTGCCCGCCAGCGTTGCCAGATCCGTGGCCTTGACGTCGCCGGGAACGAGCAGCGGGTTCGGCGCGTAGGCGGCGCGGATGCGCCCGTCATGCGCGGGATCATGGGCCTGGACGTACAGCAGTCCGTCGCCGATCACCTCCGCCCGGGCCCGCCCGGCGCCGGTCCCCTCGGCCAGGTACGCGTCGATCACCAGGGCATCGTCGTAGGTCTCCGAGACGGTAAAGCCTCGTTGTCCCAGCACCCCGCCGCTGAAGCTTTGCACCAGGCGCGGTGCGGAACCGGCGGCGTACTTATCCATCATCAGGTTCAGGAACGCGTAGGCACCCGCGACACTGTGGTCCAGCTGCCCGGCCGACACCGCCGCCGGTGCCCCGCCCGCCACCTCTGGCGTCCCCGCCAGGGCGTGGCCCGGTCCCGGCGCGCAGCCCGTTGCGCACACGGCGACGGCCAGCCCGGCCGTCACCGCGGCGCAGGCCAGCACGATCCGCCTCATCACCGCTCCCCCGCAGTCGGCCTACCCACGGTAAGACGATGATCACTCTCCGGCTCTGCCCGGCTCTCCGCATCATCGCGCTGCCAAGTGGCCCGTATCAGGCATAAAGGGCATACATGCCGTCTGCCGGGAGCGGCAGGAGGCCCAGAGGGCGGGCGGGTCAGTAGCGGGCGCCGACAACCTGGTCGCCGAGCGGGTCGAGCACGGCCAGCTCATCGGGCGTGAGCGTGATGTCGGCTGCCGCCACGTTCTGCTCCAGCCACTTCACCCGCTTGGTACCGGGGATCGGGACCACCGGGATGCCGAGCCGCTCGCCCTGCCCTTGCACCCACGCCAGGGCCACCTGGGCCGGCGTGACGCCCTTGGCGTCGGCCACCTTACGCACCGCGTCGGCGATGGCCTGGTTCGCCTCGAGGGCAGACCCGGTGAACCGCGGGTTCCGGCTGCGGAAGTCCTTCGCGTCCAGCGCCGCCACGTCGACCGTGCCGGTCAGGAAGCCCCGGCCGAGCGGCGAGTACGGCACCAGCCCGACGCCGAGCTCGCGCAGGGCGTCGAGCACGGTCGTCTGCGGGTCCCTGGCCCACAGCGAGTACTCGCTCTGCACCGCCGTGATCGGGTGCACCGCGTAGGCCCGGCGCAGCAGGGCGCTGTCCACCTCGGACAGCCCGAGGTAGCGCACCTTGCCCTCGGCGACCAGCTCGGCCATGGCACCGACGGTCTCCTCGATCTCCGCGGTCTGCGGCGGCCGGTGCAGGTAGTACAGGTCGATCACGTCCACGCCCAGCCGGGTCAGCGACGACTCGCAGGCCCGCTTCACGTAGCCGCGCTCACCGCGGATGACCCGCTTGTCGTCGCCGCCGGAGCGGTCGATGCCGAACTTCGTGGCGAGCTGCACCTCGTCACGCCGGCCGACGATCGCCCGGCCGACAAGCACCTCGTTGTGGCCGGCGCCGTAGATGTCCGCGGTGTCGATGAACGTCACGCCGAGGTCGAGCGCACGGTGGATGGTCGCGACCGACTCATCCCAGTCGGGCCGGCCGTACCATTCGCTCATCCCCATGCAGCCCAGGCCCTGGGCCGAGACCGTGAGTTCGCCCAGTGAAACCTTGCGCACGTCAGTTCCGCCTATCCTTGTCCGGCCGCAGCGAGGGTGCTGCAGTAGTTCCCGATCTTGAGGTCGAGCAGCTTCAGGCATTCCTGCTGTTCCAGCAGGGCCTGGCGGACCCGACCGCGGTGCACCCGCAGCAGGTCGATCCGCTCCTGCTCGCGCGCTCCCGACCGCACCAGCTCGGCGTAGCTGAGCATGTCGCGCACGGGCATGCTGGTCGCGCGCAGCTTGCACAGCAGCATCAGCCAGTCGAGGTCGGCGTCGCTGAAACGCCGACGCCCGTCGGCCGTGCGCTCGACCCGGTCAAGCAGGCCGATGCGTTCATACCAGCGCAGCGTGTACTGGGTCAGCCCGCACTTCTCGGCGGCCTCCCTGGTGGTCCAGCCGGTCACGCACTCGACCCTAAGCGTTAGAGCACACTCCAACGCAAACCGTGAGCCAGCATGGCAGGGCTAACTGCGCGAAGCCCATTTCTCGATGCGGGCGAGCGCGTCCTGCAGGACCTCGGGCCGCTTGCAGAACGCGAACCGCACCTGGGTCCGGCCCGCCTCGGCGTCGTCGTAGAACACCGAGTTGGGGATCGCGACCACCCCTGCCTGCTGCGGCAGGTCCCGGCAGAACTCCACGCCGTCCGCATCGCCAAGCTCCCGGATGTCGGTGGTGACGAAGTAGGTGCCGTCCGGCGGGTACACGAGGAACCCCACCTCGGCCAGGCCGGCGCAGAGCAGGTCGCGCTTGACCCGCAGCCCCTCGCTGATCCCGGCGAAGTAGGCGTCGGGCATCCGCAGCGCCTCGGCCACCGCGTACTGGAACGGGCCGCTGCTGACGAACGTGAGGAACTGCTTGACCGCGCGGACGGCCGCGACCAGTTCCGGCGTGGCCGTCACCCAGCCGACCTTCCAGCCGGTGAACGAGAACGTCTTGCCCGCGGAGCTGATCGACACCGTGCGCTCCCGCATGCCGGGCAGCGAGCCGATCGGGACGTGCTCCCCCGTGTA
>Ga0208725_1000145_pt1 | contig 16311 bp, 12 predicted proteins | sample MicForSoSWNH13_O_FD_188004 | JGI IMG/M metagenome (GOLD analysis project Ga0208725, IMG submission 188004) | Forest soil microbial communities from Harvard Forest Long Term Ecological Research site in Petersham, Massachusetts, USA - MetaG HF011... | ecosystem: Environmental > Terrestrial > Soil... | reverse complement strand
GAACAGCCGCGACACCGTGTGCTTCTCCATGTACTCGCTCATGTCCAGCTGGATCAGCGAGTCCTCGTCGCCGAACAGGAACTCGGCGAGCGTCTTGGACAGCTCGGTCTTGCCGACCCCGGACGGCCCGGCGAAGATGAACGACCCGCCCGGACGCTTCGGGTCCTTGAGACCCGCCCGGGTACGCCGGATCGCCTGCGACAGCGACTTGATCGCCTCGTTCTGGCCGATCACCCGCCGGTGCAGCTCATCCTCCATGCGCAGCAGCCGCTGCGACTCCTCCTCGGTGAGCTTGAACACCGGGATGCCGGTCGCGGTCGCCAGCACCTCGGCGATCAGTTCCTCGTTCACCTCGGCGACGGCGTCCATGTCGCCGGCCTTCCACTCCTTCTCCCTGCTGTCCTTCTTGTCGATCAGCTGCTTCTCGGTGTCCCGGAGTGCAGCCGCCTTCTCGAAGTCCTGGGAGTCGATGGCCGACTCTTTCTCCCGCCGCACGTCGGCGATCTTCTCGTCGTACTCGCGCAGGTCCGGCGGCGCGGTCATGCGCCGGATCCGCATCCTCGATCCGGCCTCGTCGATCAGGTCGATCGCCTTGTCGGGCAGGAACCTGTCGCTGATGTAGCGGTCGGCCAGCTGCGCCGCCGCGACCAGCGCGTCGTCGGTGATCGACACCCGGTGGTGCGCCTCGTACCGGTCGCGCAGCCCCTTGAGGATCTCGATCGTGTGCGAGATCGTCGGCTCGGCCACCTGGATCGGCTGGAAGCGGCGCTCGAGCGCTGCGTCCTTCTCCAGGTGCTTGCGGTACTCATCCAGCGTCGTCGCGCCGATGGTCTGCAGTTCGCCGCGGGCCAGCATCGGCTTCAGGATCGAGGCCGCGTCGATCGCACCCTCGGCGGCGCCGGCGCCGACCAGGGTGTGGATCTCGTCGATGAACAGGATGATGTCGCCGCGGGTGCGGATCTCCTTCAGGACCTTCTTCAGCCGCTCCTCGAAATCACCGCGGTACCTCGAGCCGGCGACCAGCGCGCCCAGGTCGAGGGTGTACAGCTGCTTGTCCTTGATGGTCTCCGGCACTTCGCTCTTGACGATCTTCTGGGCGAGCCCCTCGACGACCGCCGTCTTGCCCACGCCGGGCTCACCGACCAGCACCGGGTTGTTCTTGGTGCGCCGGGACAGCACCTGCATCACGCGCTCGATTTCCTTCTCCCGGCCGATCACCGGGTCGAGTTTGCCCTCGCGGGCCGCGGCGGTCAGGTTCCGGCCGAACTGGTCGAGCACGAGCGAGGTGGACGGGGCGCTCTCCGACGGCGCCCCGGCGGCGGCGGGCTCCTTGCCCTGGTAGCCGTGCAGCAGCTGGATGACCTGCTGCCGGACCCGGTTCAGGTCGGCGCCGAGCCGGACCAGCACCTGGGCGGCAACGCCCTCACCCTCGCGGATGAGGCCGAGCAGGATGTGCTCGGTGCCGATGTAGTTGTGGCCGAGCTGCAGCGCCTCGCGGAGCGACAGCTCCAGCACCTTCTTGGCCCGGGGCGTGAACGGGATGTGTCCCGACGGCGCCTGCTGGCCCTGGCCGATGATCTCCTCGACCTGCTGGCGCACCGCCTCCAGGCTGATCCCGAGAGACTCAAGGGCCTTGGCGGCGACGCCCTCACCCTCGTGGATGAGGCCGAGCAGGATATGCTCCGTGCCGATGTAGTTGTGGTTTAGCATCCTGGCCTCTTCCTGAGCCAGGACGACGACCCGGCGCGCCCGGTCGGTAAACCTCTCGAACATCTCGTCGCTCCCTTACAGGGCGGTCGGGGAGGCACACTGGATGCTGCCCCTGCTTTTCGCATGGTAGCCGGTGCGCCGGGCGACGCCTTGCGTGCAATGTGTCACACATGTAAAACGTTCCCCGGCCACTGGCGGTTCATCCCATAAAACCTAGGCCAGGGGACCAGTGTTCCCGGCTACGCCGCCAGCGAACGCCCGGCGGGGCGCCGGGTCACGGCCGGGATCCGGCCCTGCGGGACATGTATGGCCATACGTCGGGTCCCGATCCCTGATTCCGGGCCGTTACGCGACGCGCGCTGGCCGGTGCCCGCGCACCGGCGGGCCGGGAGCGGCGGGCGCAAGCCACGCGGGCCCGCGGTCATGGCAAACGAAGGCCGGCGGCGCACCGCACCGCGCTCAGACGAGCGGGGCATGGTTCGCCGCCGGCATTCCTGCTGTGCTTAGCCGATTCCGCGTTTGCCTGATATAGGGCTGGCAGATCGGGGCTGTGCTAAACCGCGCTTTGACTGGCCCGACAGATGGCTAGCGTCGAGGGAGGAGACGGCACCATCTCGCCACGGCGTCTGGTGCCTAATGCGATGCCTCGTACTCGGCGATGATCGTTGCCGGAATGCGGCCGCGCTCACTCACCTTGTGTCCACGCTGCCTAGCCCAAGCCCTGATCTCGGCACTGCGCTCACGACCCGGACCAGTTCTGGCGCGACGACGCCGGCCACCGCCACCGCCACCCTTGCGAGCGTGGTCGATGTACGACTGAAAATCTTTGCGGAGCTTGCCCGCGTTATCCGTACTCAGGTCGATCTCGTAGGTAGTGCCGTCGAGGCTGAACGACACTGTCTCCGACGCCTCGCCCCCATCGAGATCGTCGACGAGCAGCACCTGAACCTTCTGCGCCATGGGGAGCCAGCCTTTCTGCTGAGCAAGCTATTAGGGAGTTGCTAAAACATATACCAGAACTCTTGCGTTTGCCAATTCGAGCCACAAGGATTCGTGAGATGAGTTCTCACATCTCGAGCACGCGACGGCAATCCGGAAGATGGTCGTAACTCTCCGTAATCAGCCTGGGAGTAGCCGTCGTCAATCGGCTCGAGATGCGCCCGCATCGTCAGGGCGTGCAGTCGCTTGGCTGCTTGTACTATCCGGAATCGGGCTCTCACCGGAAATATCGCCAGACTGATCCCGATCGCGCCGGCTGCGAGATGCGCCCATCTCATGACGCAGGAACGCGCCAACCGCGATGAGGAATGCGGCGCACATCAGTAGCGGAGGGGTTAGCACAGTCAGGTCCTTCACCCGGGTGCACCTCCCTTCAGCCCCCGCGGTCTTTGCTTGTTACCGCCATCAGGCCCGCGCCGCCAGGGCTGGCCGCCACAGCGCCCCCGCTGCCCGCCCCGTTCCCCCTTCACGGTCCCACTCCATTTCCCCTTTACAGCATTCTGGCCGATCGCGCCGGCCGCCGGGCGGCCGGCCCACCCGGGGCGCAGCGGGCGCCGATGAAAGCTAAAGCCGCCCGCCACCTCCCACTGCCCCTGCACGGTCCCGCCCCAACTCCGGCAACCGTCCCGTCCTGTCGGACCCGCGTGGCAGTATCGGATGGCCCAAGGCGCAAGCAATAACGGGAGAGCGGACGACAACGGTATGTTCCACGCCGACCTGCACATCCACTCCAGGTTCTCCCGCGCATGCAGCAGGGACTGCGACCTCGAACATCTGGCCTGGTGGGCGCGCCGCAAGGGGATAACGGTCGTTGGAACGGGCGACTTCACGCACCCTGGCTGGGCGGAGGAGCTGCGCGAGTCGCTGGTTCCCGCCGAGCCAGGCCTGTTCCGGCTCGGCAAGGAGGCCGAAGAACGGCTGGGGCGCACCTCGGCCCCCAGTTGCACCGCAGAAGTGCGGTTCATGCTTTCCGCAGAGATATCCACGATCTACCGGGGCGGCGACCGGACAAGGAAAGTCCATCATCTTCTGTACGCGCCGACATTCGAGGCGGCGGACCGGATCACCCGGGCGCTGTCGAAGATCGGCAACCTGGCGTCGGACGGCCGGCCGATCCTCGGCCTGGACTCACGCCATCTGCTCGAGATCACGCTCGACGGCGGGCCGGGCTGCTATCTGGTCCCCGCGCACGCGTGGACGCCCTGGTTTGCTGTGCTCGGATCTAAATCGGGGTTCAATGTCGTGGCGGACTGCTACGGCGATCTGGCCGGCGAAGTATTTGCGATCGAGACCGGCTTGTCGTCGGATCCGCCGATGAACTGGAGGTGCTCGTCACTAGATGGCTATCGCCTGGTGAGCAACTCGGACGCGCATTCACCGCCTATGCTCGGCCGCGAGGCCACCACCTTCGATGCTGCGCTTGATTACTTCGCGATGGCCGACGCCCTGCGCACCGGCGACGGGCTGGCGGGGACGATCGAGTTCTATCCGGAAGAAGGCAAGTACCACCTCGACGGCCACAGGAAATGCGGCGTTCGCTTTGAGCCTGAGCAGAGCAGGGAGCATGAAGGAGCGTGCCCGGAGTGTGGCAAGCCGCTCACGATCGGGGTGCTGCATCGGGTCACCGAGCTTGCCGACAGGCCGATCGGCTATCGGCCACCCGGCGCGCCAGGATTCACCAACTTGGTTCAACTGCCGCAGATAATCGGGGAAATTCTGGCCACCGGGCCGAAGAGTAAGAAAGTTAATCACGAAGTTAGCAGGCTTGTTGCCGCGCTCGGGCCGGAGCTCCGGATCCTCACCGAGACCCCGGCCGACGATCTGCGCCGCGCTGGCGGCAGCCTGCTCGCTGAGGCCGTCGGCAGGCTGCGCCGGGGCGAGGTACGGCGCGAGGCCGGATATGACGGCGAGTACGGAATTGTTGCCTTGTTCCGCCGCGGAGAACTGGATGGGCCCGACGCGCTGTTCGATCTGGCGATCCCGGCCGGAAAGCAATCGAAATCGCCGGGAAAGCACGCCCCGGCTCCCGGCGCGCCGGCCGGCCGGAAAAAGCAGAGAAATGCGGTGCCCGCGGGCCGGGCGCCGAGTGCCGGCCCGGGCAGCGATCTGGATCCCGATCAGCTGGCGGCGGCCGAGGCGGGCGGGCCGCTGATGATCGTCGCCGGACCAGGAACCGGCAAGACGCACACGCTGACGCACCGGATCGCCCGCCAGGTAGCGGGCTCCGCCGGCGGCCTGGGGTCGTGCCTGGCGATCACGTTCACCCGCCGGGCCGCCGAGGAGATGCGGACCCGGCTGGCCGCAATGCTGCCCGGCGGGGCGGACCGGGCCGTCACGGTCACCACCCTGCACGGGCTTGGCCTGATGATCCTGCGGGAGTACCACGAACTCGCCGGGCTTTCCGCCGGGTTCCGCGTGGCCGACGATGCCGAACTGCTCGAGGTCGCCGCCGAGCTTGCCGGGTCCGCCGCTGGGGCCAAGCGGCTGCTGGCCGACGCGGCGGCCGACCCGGTCACCCGGGAGAAGCTGGCCAAGGCCCTCGCCTCCCGGGACCTCGTTGACCTCGACGGCCTGATCGCGCTGCCCGCGGCCCTGCTCGCCGCGGAGCCCTCGGTCGCCGAGTCGCTGCGCACACGCTGGCCGCTGATCAGCGTCGATGAGTACCAGGACATCGACGCCGCCCAGTGCCGGCTGGTGCGGCTGCTGGCCGGCGACGGCAGCGGGCTGACCGTGATCGGCGACCCGGATCAGGCGATCTACGGCTTCCGCGGCGCGGACGTCGGCGTGTTCCTTCGCTTCGGCAGCGACTATCCGGGCGCGGTGACCAGGCAGCTGACCCGCAACTACCGGTCCAGCCCGGCGATCGTCGCCGGTGCGCTCCAGGCCATAGCTCCGTCTTCGCTTGTACCCGGCCGGGTCCTGCTGCCCTATGCGGGCGACACACCGGCGGCCGCCGCGTTAATCGGTTTTCACCAGGCGGCCGACGAACGCGGCGAGGCCGCCTGGATCGCTCGCGAGATCGACCGGCTGCTCGGCGGCGCGTCCTTCCACGCGCTGGACACCGGCCGCGCTGGGGAGCCCGGCCACGAAGGCATCGGCCTTTCGGACATCGCTGTGCTCTACCGCACCGATGCCCAGGCGGAGCCGATCGGCCAGGCCATGATCCGCGCCGGGCTGCCGTTCCAGAAGAGCTCACACGACTTGCTGGAACGCCGCACCGGAGTCCCCGCCATCGTCAGGGAAATCCGGCTGGCCGGCCCCGGCAACGCCACCGTGGCGGACCGGCTGCGCCGCGCGGTGCGGGCGCTCGCCGCGAGAGCCGCAGATCCGGCGGCCGAGGTGGACGTGCGCGCCGCCGGTGAGGTTCTGGCCCCGCTCGCCCGGCGCTGCGGCAGCGACCTGGAGCGATTTCTCACCGAGATCTCGCTGGGCGCCGAGGCCGACGCGCTCGACCCGCGGGCCGACGCGGTCACGCTGCTGACGTTGCACGCGGCCAAGGGCCTGGAGTTCGAGGTGGTGTTCCTGGCCGGCTGTGAGAAGGACCTGCTGCCGCTGCGGTTCCCCGGGCCCGGCGCGATGACCGACGCAGACCTGGCCGAGGAGCGGCGGCTGCTGTTCGTCGGCATCACCAGGGCGCGAGCGCGGCTTTACCTGACCTGTGCGAGCCGCCGGACCAGGCACGGCAGCACCAGCGCGACCGGCCCGTCGCCGCTGGCTGCCGCGATCGACGCGGCGCTGCTGGACCGGTCCGGATCCCCGGCGGGCCGGGCCCGGCCCGGCCGCGCCGGCCGGCAGCTCCGGCTGCTCTGAGCCGGCGCCGTCAGAACCGGAGCTGCATCCTGGTGTTGCCCAGCGTGTTCGGCTTCACCCGGTCCAGGTCGAGGAACTCGGCCACGCCCTCGTCATAGGAGCGGAGCAGCTCGGCATAGACCTCGGGCGATGCGGCCTCCCCAGTGATCTCCTCGAAGCCGAGGCGGCCGAAGAACTTCACCGCGAACGTCAGCACGAAGACCCGGCCCACGCCGAGTTCGCGAGCGCGGGCGAGCAGGCTCTCCACGATCATCTGCCCGACGCCCTCGCGCTGACAGGTCTCGTCGACGGCGATCGTGCGGATCTCCGCCAGGTCCTCCCACATGACGTGCAGCGCACCGCAGCCGACCACCTGCCGGCCGCCAGCCCGGCCGGCGACCAGGAACTCCTGGATGTCCTCGTAGAGCGTGACCGTCGCCTTGTCCAGCAGCCGGCCGGATGCGACATTCGCGTCCACCAGGCGGCGAATCGCACGGACGTCACTGGTGCGAGCCGGCCTGACCGTGTAGTTCATCCCCGCGCCTTCGGTTATCTGTGGTTATCGCTCCGCCACGCAGCGCCGTAAACAACACCCGGGCCTGTCAATTCATCCGCACACAGAAAGTTACCGCACAAGTACGCATTGCGCTGACACGCAGGCGGGACCTTTTTGAGCCGATCACGGACTGATCACAAGCGCCTGCATAACGTATCAGCAGCGGGCTCCGGGCAGGCCGCGCGGGCCCTCACCGGTGCAGATGTCCCTTGGGGGGGTGCTTTCCAGCACCTTTCGTACGCAAGAATTTGGTCGTTTCACGTGTGCACCATGGCCCACCTGGATTAACCTGCATCGCTGTCACCCTGTTGTGCCGCATTCCTGGTGCGCGCGGAAACGTGTCCCAGGGAGCCGGGGACCCACCATCCCCGGGGTGAATCGACCGGTCACGGCCCGCTTCTGGCGGATCGTGCCCAGCCGTAGGGCTGCTCCGGCCCGAACCCGTTAGCTAACCCGGTAGGCGGCCTAGGAGAGGAGAGGCTCCACGTGGAGTTCTTGCCCCATGGCGGATCCGGCAAGACGAGTTCACGGGGGACTCGTGCGCGCGCCGTCTCACGGCGCGCGTGGGGCCGGGTGGCAATCCTGGCCAGCGCGGCCACGCTGATCAGCTTCACTCTGCCCAGCGGCATCGGCAGCGCCGCCACGGCCGGCGCGCCGAAGAGCCTGCAGCAGCTTGTGGCGGAGGCGAACGTGCTGTCCAACCAGATCGACGTGCTTGGCCAGCAGTACGACGCGCTGAAGATTCAGCTCACCGAGGCGCGCGAAGAAGTCACGATCGCCGGCGAGACAGCGCAGCGCGACCAGAAGGCCCTGGGCGCCGGACAGGCACAGGTCGGCCAGATCGCGTCCGAGAGCTACATGATGGGCGGCATCGACCCGACCATCCAGATGCTGCAGACCGCGAGCCCGCAGCAGTTGCTGAACCGCGCGTCGATCATGCTCCAGCTGCAGTACCAGCAGGGCGGCACGATGAGCCTGCTGCAGTCGGCCGAGGACGCCGCCAGCCGCGCCAAGCAGACCGCGAGTCAGGCGGAAGCACAGGCCACCACGCTCTCCGCGGCGATGAGCAAGAAGGTCAGCCAGATCCAGTCCAAGGAGGCCGTGCTGAACAGCTCCGCGTTCAGCCAGGCTCTCGCCATCTTCGACCAGACCGGCCACTACCCCGATATCCAGGTCTCCGGTGACTCGATCGGCGCGCAGGCCCTGCGGTTCGCGCTGACGAAGCTCGGCGACGAGTACGTCTGGGGCGGCGCCGGCCCGAACGTCTTCGACTGCTCCGGGCTGGTGATGTGGGCCTACGCCCAGATCGGGATCAGCCTGCAGCACTTCACCGGCGATCAGTGGGACGAGGGCGAGCACATCTCCCGCAGCCAGCTGGAGCCCGGCGACCTGGTGTTCTTCTTCCAGGACATCAGCCACGTCGGCATGTACGTCGGCAACGGCATGATGGTGGACGCGCCCACCTTCGGTCAGCCGGTGCAGATCCAGCCGGTCATGTGGAACGTGTACGTGGGCGCGGTCCGCATCGTCGCCTGAGCCCGGCGACCGCCCTGCGACCGGCTATTCCGGGCGGACGGTCGGGAACAGGATCGTTTCCCTGATCGTGGCTCCGGTGAGCATGATCAGCAGTCGGTCGGTGCCCATGCCCATCCCGCCGCTCGGCGGCATGCCGTACTCGAGCGCCCGCAGGAAGTCCTCGTCGAGCTGCATCGCCTCCGGGTCCCCGCCCGCGGCGAGCAGGGACTGCGCGGTCAGCCGCTCGCGCTCCTGGACCGGGTCCACGAGCTCGCTGTACCCGGTGCCGATCTCGGCACCGAACGCGACCAGGTCCCAGCGCTCGGCCAGCCTGGGGTCGGACCGGTGCTCGCGGGTCAGCGGCGAGACCTCGACGGGGAAGTCGCGGTAGAAGGTCGGCTCATCCGTCCGCGCCTCGACGAGGTGTTCGTAGAGCTCCAGCACTACCTGGCCGCGGATCCACTTCGGGTCCTGGTGAATGCCGGCCCGGTCGGACAGCCGGCGCAGGGTCTCCTCGGACGTATCGGGAGTGATCTCCTCGCCGAGCGCACTGGAGATCGCCTCGTGCACGCCGACCCAGGGCCATTCGCCGCCGATGTCGTGTTCCGAGCCGTCCAGCCGGCGCACGACCGTGCTGCCGAACGCGGCAACCGCGGCGGCCTGGATGAGCTCCCTGGTCAGGGCGCCGATCGTGGTGTAGTCGCCATAGGCCTCGTAGGCCTCGAGCATGGTGAACTCGGGGTTGTGGGTGGCGTCGGCGCCCTCGTTGCGGAAGATCCGGCCGATCTCGTAGACCTTCTCGATGCCGCCGACCACGAGGCGCTTCAGGTAGAGCTCGAGCGCGATCCTCAAGTAGAGCTCGATGTCGTAGGCGTTGCTGCGGGTGATGAACGGCCGGGCGTTCGCGCCGCCGTGCAGGACCTGCAGCACCGGCGTCTCCGCCTCGAGGAAGCCGCGCGCGTGCAGTTCCTCGCGCAGTGACCTGGTGACCGTGGCGCGCAGTTCCGCCATCCGACGGGCGTCCGGGTTGATGATCAGGTCGAGGTAGCGCTGCCGCACCCGCGCCTCGGGATCGCTCAGGCCGACGTGCTTTTCCGGCAGCGGCCGCAGCGCCTTGGCGGTGATCGCGTAGGAGTCCGCGAGCACCGAAAGCTCGCCGCTGCGCGAGGTGATCACCTCGCCCTCGACCCCGATGTGGTCCCCGAGGTCAACGTCGCTCTTCCAGGCGGCGAGCGCCGGCTCGCCCACCCGGTCCTGCGAGATCATGACCTGGATGTCGCCGGTGCCGTCCCGGATCGTCGCGAAACAGAGCTTGCCGCCGATGCGGGACAGCACCACGCGCCCGGTGACGCCGACCTTCTCGCCGGTTGCGGTGTCCGGTTCCAGGTCGGGATGCTTCTGACGGATCTCGGCGATCGTCGTGGTGCGCGGGAACCCAACCGGGTACGGGTCGCCGCCCGCGGCCCGGATGCGGTCAAGCTTGGCGAGGCGCACCTGCATCTGCTCGGGCAGGTGTCCGCGATCGTCGTCGGTCACCTGCCCGAGGTTACCGGTCCCGCCTCGGCTCAAGCACCGGGGTTTCCCGCCCAGCCGGCCGCGAGCGCCTCGCTCAGCCAGGCAAAGGCCGCCTGCTGCCAGAGCACCTGCCCCATTCCCTCGCAGTGCCCTCCGCCACCTTCGGCCGCGGTGAACTCGCGGTACTGCTTGGGGCAGGTCAGCGCGTCGAACAGGATGCGACTCTGGCTGGCGAAGTCGCCCTCCCCCTCGGTGACCAGGGTCGGGCAGGCGATCCTCTCGGCCCGGCCGGCCAGCGTGTACCCGGTCATCGTACGCAGCCACCCGCCAAACGTGGCCGCCCCCATGGCCGCCATGCGTGCTCCGTAGAACTCCCGGTCCCGCGGCTTGGCGAGGAAGCCCTCGAGGTTGGCATCCATGCCGGGATCGGCGTCGACCACCTTCTGCCAGTCCTCGTCGCTGAACATCGACCGGAACCGCGAGACGAAGTCGAACTGGCCAGGATCGCAGACGAGTGCGGCGATCCTTGGCTCGCCGCTGGCGCCGCGGGGAGCCAGGTACCCGCCCAGACTGCGGCCGACGAGCATCAGACGCCGCGGATCGGCGAAGTCGCGCTGTTCCAGCGTCCAGTCGACCACCGCGGTGAGCACGGCTTCGAAATCGGGCCGCATGGCCACCCCATGCTCGACGAGCATGCCGCCCTGCCCAGGACCGTCCCAGGCCACCGCGTTCCACCCGGCCTCGAGCGCGGCCATGACACCGTACTTGTAGAGTTCCTCGGCCGTGCCGTCGAAGCCGCCGGCGAACAGCACGGTCGGCCGCTGGCCGGCGGGCGTCACACGGTACGCGTAGCCGGGCATCGCCGCCCCGCCGAAGGGGATGGACACCGGCTCGACACCGAATGGCAGGAACGGCGCGGCCTTGCGGAACGCGTCCCGCTGCCGCTCATAACCGGTGCGCACGCGCTGGTCCGCGATGTCGTGGCGGAGGAAGAAATAGGCCTGGCGCCAGTACTCCGCCGACCGCAGGTACCCTCGCGCCGCCATCGGCCCGTGCCCGCCGGCCGCCGCCATATCCGCGGCGCCGAGCGCGACCTCGGCCGTATGGGCCCATTCCTGGTACCACTGGCCGTAGTCGCCGGGTGCCACCCGCCCCGCGGTGGCCAGCGCCTCTCCGAGGTCGGCGGACCCGCAGTACGCGCCGATCAGCGTCCGCTCAAGCTGGGCAGCCATGTCCGCGTCGTCGTGCAGCGTCGTCATCCGGTTTCCCCCAGGTCCTTCTCGGGTCGTGGGCGGCTAATCGCCCGGGACGTTGCGCTCAAACACAAGCCGCAGGCCGATCAGGGTCAGCCAGGGCTCGTAGGCATCGATCAGGCCCACTTCGTCGATGACCAACGGCGCGAGCCCTCCGGTGGCGATGATCGTCACCGAGTCCGGGTCGCCGGGGGCAAGCTCGGCTGCCATCCGCCTGGCGATGCCCTCGACCTGGCCGGCGAAACCGAAGATGATCCCGGACTGCAGCGACTCGACGGTGCTGCGGCCGATTACCCGGCTTGGGCGGGTCAGCTCCACCTTGAGCAGCTGGGCCGCCCGCCGGGATAGCGCGTCGACCGAGATCTCGATGCCGGGGGCGAACGCGCCGCCGACGAACTCGCCGTTCTTGCCGACCGCGTCGAAATTCGTCGCGGTACCGAAGTCGACGACGACGGCGGGGCCGCCGTAGAGGTGCACGGCGGCCAGCGCGTTCATGATCCGGTCGCTGCCGACCTCCTTGGGATTATCGGTCCGCACCGGGACGCCGGTCCGCACGCCCGGCTCAACAATGACCGCTGGTACGTCCGGGTAGTAGCGCTGGAACATCTCGCGCATCTCATGCAGCACCGATGGAACGGTCGAGCACAGCGACAGGCCGCTGATGTCAGGGTCCTTGAGTACCGCGCTCTGGTCCAGCAGACCCTGCAGGATCACCGCCAGCTCGTCGGCGGTGCGGACCGGGTCGGTGGCGATCCGCCAGTGCTCGACCACCTGGTCGCCGGAGAACACCCCGAGCACGGTTTGGGTATTGCCCACGTCGATGGTCAGCAGCATGGCGTTCCTCCATGGTCGCCGCAGAGTTCTACCGGCGCGTTGTCGATGAGCCGCGTCGCGCCGGACCTGGCCGCGACCAGCAGCAGCGCCTGGCCGTCGTAGCCGTCGCCGGCCCCGGTGAACGTGACCGGGTCTACCAGCTCCAGGTAGTCAAGCACCAGCGGCGGGTCGGCGGCAGCGGCCTTGTCAAGCACGGTGCGCGCCGCAGCGAGCACCGCGGCAGGACCGGAAGCCGCCGCCGCCGCACCGGCCGCCAGCCCGCGCGACAGCGCCAGAGCCGTGGACCGCTCGGCGGGTGAGAGGTACGCGTTCCTGCTGGAGATGGCCAGCCCGTCCGGATCCCGCACGATCGGCACGCCGGCGACCTGCACGCCGAGATCCAGGTCCGCGGCCATCTGCCGGACGAGCGCGAGCTGCTGCGCGTCCTTCTGGCCGAACACCGCCACGTCGGGCCGGACAACACCGAAGAGCTTCAGCACCACGGTCAGCACGCCGGTAAAGAAGCCGGGCCGCGAGCTGCCCTCGAGAAGCTGCCCAACCGGGCCGGGGTCAACGTGGATCAGTGGTTGCGACGGGTACATCTCGTCCGGCGACGGGGCGAACACGGCCGCGGCCCCCTCTTCGGCGCAGATGGCCAGGTCCGCATCCAGTGTCCGTGGGTAGCTGCCGAAGTCCTCGCCCGGCCCGAACTGGAGCGGGTTGACGAACACAGACACCACGATGTGCCCGGACTGGCCGGCGATCTCGCGGGCCACGCGAAGCAGAGCCCGGTGCCCCTGATGCAGCGCTCCCATCGTGGGCACCAGTACCACCGGTCCGGCGGAGAGCCTCGCGCGCAGCGCGGCGAACTCTGCCTTGGTCCTGGTCAGCGCGACCCCGCCGACCTCGCCATCCCCGTTCATCGCGGCGGCCCGCCGAGCACGCCGAGCAGCCGCTGCGCGTCCGGTGCGCTGAGCGTTCCGGCCGCGACCGCCCGGTCCGCGGTCAGCCTGGCCAGGGCGAGGTAGGCGGGCAGCGCCCCGGGGGCGTCGGCGCGCAGCGCGTCGACATGACTGGCTACCGTGTCCGCGTCGCCGCGCGCGACCGGGCCGGTGAGGGCCGCGTCACCGAGGCGCAGCGCGTTGTCCAGCGCGGCCGAAAGCAGCGGGCCGAGCATCCGGGCCGGATGCGCCACGCCCGCGTCCCGCAGCAGGTCGCTGGCCTGTACTACGAGGGTCACCAGGTAGTTGGCCCCGGTGGCGAGCGCAGCGTGGTAGAGGTCGCGCTGCTCTTCGGCGATGAACACCGGCTCACCTCCCATCTCAACGACCAGCGCCTCGGCGACCGGCCGCAGCGGCTCCGGTGCGGTGACCCCGAAGCTGATCCCCGCCAGCCTGTCGATGTCGTCGGGCCGCCCGGTGAAGGTCATCACCGGGTGCAGCGCGAGCGGCAGCGCGCCGGCCGCCGCGACCGGATCGAGCACCCCGAGACCGTGGCGGCCGCTGGCGTGCGCGATCAGGCGGCCCTCGACGGCGGCTCCGGTCGCGGCCAGGCCGGCCACCAGGCCGGGCAGCACGTCATCGGGAACGGTCATCAGGACAAGGTCGGCGGCCGCCACCACCTCGGGCGGATGCCTGATCGCGACGCCGGGCAGGCGCTCCTCAATCCGCCGGACGGACGCATCGGACACGGCGGAGACGGCGGCGACCTCATGACCCGCGCGGCCGAGCGCGACCGCGAGCGCGGTCCCCACCCGGCCGGCGCCGACGACACCCACCCGCAGCCTGGCCGGGTGCTCGCCCGGAGCAGGGGGATTGTCAGCGTTCATGTCGTTCCAGTCCTCGCCGGTACCGGACAGCGACGCTCAGCATAATCACTGCGCATCATCGCGGTCGCGTGACGGGGCCCGGCAGCAGCGCTCCAGGTAGAGGGCGGCCGCGACCAGGATGCCGGCAGCTACGGCCGTGATCGCGGCGTTGATCGCGTCGCCGCGCGGGACCGTCAGGTTCAGAAAGCCTGCCGTATAGACGAAGAACCCGGTAGCCAGCCCGCCGAACGCGGCACCGCCGAGGGAGCTGGCCTTCGCCAGCGCGGCCGTCCGCGCGACCGCCATCGGCGCGAGCGGCTTCCCGTCACGGCGGCCCATGATCTTCGCCCGCAGGTTCCGGCCGCTCAGGGCCTCCGCGATGGCGAGCACAACAAGAGCAGGCGCCCCGGTCCACGGCAGCGTCGGCAGACCGGCAAATGACGACCTGGCGACCAGCCACGCCACGACCGCGCAGACCGCTGCGACGGCCAGAAGCGTCCACGGCCGGGTTGGGGTCATGAGGGTCTGCGCAGCCTGGCGTCGGGGCACAGCCGGACGCCGGCGGTACCGACGGCGGCGAGCAGGTCGGCCACCCGGCCTTGCCCGGGGATCACGGCGCCAGGGTCCAGGTCGTGCCACGGAGCGAGCACGAAGGCTCGCTCGTGCGCTCGCGGGTGCGGCAGGGTGAGCCCAGGGTCGTCGCTGACCTCGGTCCCGTAAACGATGACATCGACGTCGAGGGTACGGGGTGCCCAGCGCTGCCCGCGGACGCGGCCCAGCGCGCTCTCGGCCTCCTGGCCGCGCTCCAGGACCGCCTGGGCGGACAGCGTCGTGGCCGCGACGAGCACGGCGTTCAGGTAGTCGGGCTGGACCGGGCCGCCGACCGGCGCGGTCTCGTACACCGGCGAGATCTCCACATCGGACAGGCCCGGCCGGGCGCACAGCGCGTCAACGCCGCCCTGCAGGTTTGCCAGCCGGTCGCCCAGGTTGCTGCCGAGGGCCAGCACCACCGTCCGCCCGGGATCCGCTGTCGTCACGCGCGGCTCCGGCGGATCGTCACGGTCACGTCCCGCAGCGACTGGATCAGCGGCGCGTGCGGCTTGTGCACGGTTATCTCGACCTCGCGCACGGCCTCGTGGGCGGACAGGCACGCGGCCGCGAGGCGGTCGGCCAGCGTCTCGATCAGCGCGACGGGCTCGCCGGATACGACGGCCGCCAGCTGGCCGGCCACCGCCGCGTAGTCGACGGTCAGCGAAAGATCGTCGGCGGCTGCCGCCTGCCGGGTATCCACCCAGAGCACCGCGTCAACCACGAACTCCTGGCCATCGCGGCGCTCGTGATCGAGCACGCCGTGCCGCCCGAACGCGCGCAGCCCGAGCAGGCTGATCCGGTCCGCGGCCGCACCGTCCATGCCGCTCATGACGCGGTTCCGGCCGCACGAGCCGGGTCGGCCGCCCCGCCGCCGTTGGCCGGTCCGGCCGCTCCCGCCGGGGCGGCCCTCCCCGAAACCGCCGCCCAGCGCGCGGCGACCCGGACGGCATCGGCGTTCGCCGCGACGGCGTGCACCCGTACGCACCATGCGCCGGCGGCCGCCGCCAGCGCGGACACGGCCACCGTGGCGCCGTCTCGCTCCGCGGGCGGGCGCGGCTCGCCGTCGGCGCCCCGGAGCAGCGAGCCCAGGAAGCTCTTCCGTGACGCACCGACGAGCACCGGGAACGGCCGGTCGCCGCCGAGCCTGGCGATCTCACCGAGACTGGTCAGCAGGGCCCAGTTGTGCCCGTGCAGCTTGGCGAACCCGATGCCCGGGTCCACGATGACCGCCGATGCGTCGACCCCGGCCGCGATGACCGCGTCGACCTGCCGCCTGAGTTCGGCGGAGACCTCGCGCACCACGTCGTCATATACCGCCCGGTCCTGCATATCGCGGCCGTACCCGCGCCAGTGCGTGACAACGTAGGGCACGCCGGCCTCGCCGGCCAGCCGGGGCAGCCGCGGGTCGGCCAGGCCCCCGCTGACGTCGTTGACCATGCGGGCACCGGCGCCGAGCGCGACCTCGGCCACCCCTGCCCGCATGGTGTCCACGCTGACCGCAGCCCCGGCGGCGGCAAGCCCGGAGATCACCGGGCCGATCCGGCGCAGTTCCTCCGCCTCATCTACCCGCTGCGCCCCGGGACGCGTGGACTCGCCCCCGACGTCGACGATGTCCGCGCCCTCGGCGGCGAGCCTGAGGCCGTGGGCCACGGCCGCGGCGGGATCCAGCCACTTGCCGCCGTCGGAGAACGAGTCCGGTGTCACGTTGACGATCCCCATGACCAGGCACCGGTCCGGCGCGGGCAGGCCCGGCGGGCGCGCCC
>Ga0208725_1000143_pt1 | contig 16395 bp, 15 predicted proteins | sample MicForSoSWNH13_O_FD_188004 | JGI IMG/M metagenome (GOLD analysis project Ga0208725, IMG submission 188004) | Forest soil microbial communities from Harvard Forest Long Term Ecological Research site in Petersham, Massachusetts, USA - MetaG HF011... | ecosystem: Environmental > Terrestrial > Soil... | reverse complement strand
GCTCGACGAGGCTCCCGCCCTCGACTCCACGCTGCGGCCGATCCACGGCGGGGCGGTGATGAAGCCGGTCGGATCGAAGGCGGTCAGAGACGCGATCATGCAGCATCAGCCGATGCTGTCGGTGCACGGCCACATCCACGAGAGCCGCGCGGTGAAGAAGATGGGCCGGACGCTCGCGATGAACCCCGGCAGCGTGTACGGCGACGGTGTGCTGCAGGGAGCGGTCATCGACCTCAACGCCAAGAAAGGAAAAGTCCAGAGGTACTTGCTCGTCAACGGCTGATAGCCGAGATAGCTACTGATTGTCATTTACCGGGTTGGCCGGGCCGCGAAGAGCCCGTGACTTGGAGGCAGCTATGGCCACAGAGGCTGTCGGCGGCGAGGCCCCGACACTCTTTTTGCGCAAGGCGACAGGTTTGGTCCGGGGCTGGTCGGTCCGGGACTCGCTGATCTATGCGTGCCTGGCGACGAACTTCGTCACGCTGGGAATCTACGAATTCACCTTTGCCGGCCCGGCGTTCCCCAAGGGCCAGCTGCTCACGTCGGTGGTCATCTCCGGGATCTGGGTGTCGTTCCTGGTGATCGCGTACGCCGGCCTGATCGTCACGATCCCGAGGGCCGGCGGCGACTACGTCTGGCAGACCCGGATCCTGGGCAGCGGCATCGGCTTCGTCATGGCCGCGACCGGGTGGTGGTTCATCCTCTGGCTGTGGGCGCCGATCTACGGCAACATCCTCTCGGTCCAGTTCTTCCAGCCGATCTGGGCCACGCTCAAATGGACCTGGCCGGGCGGCGGCTACGCCTGGTTCGCCACCGATAACGGGGTCTTCATCGTCACTGTGATCACGATCGTGCTGGCTGGCTTCCTGGTCTCGCTCGGGATGGGCGGCTACGCACGGATCCAGAAGTGGTGCTTCATCGGCGGCCTGATCGGGTTCGCGGTCGTGGTCGGCCTGCTGCTGTTCAACTCGCACGCCAGCTTCATCAGTTCGTTCAACTACGAGGCGCAGCACCTGTTCGGCATGAGGAACGCCTATGCGGCCACGAACAGGGCGGCCGTCAAGGCGGGCTACTCCACCACGCCGTTCGGGTTCGGCCCGCTGGGGCCGACCATGCTCCTGGTTCCCGCGATGATGTTCTTCATCCTGTGGCCGAACTGGGGCGCCACGCTGTACGGCGAGATCCGCGGCGCGAGCGACTTCCGGCGCGTGTTCAGCGGCATGTTCTTCGGCCTGTGGATCACCGTGATCCTGACCGTGATCTTCTTCCTGGTGATGGCCAAGACCGTCGGCTGGGGCTTCTACCAGAACCTGAACTCGCTGGATTACAACGCGACACCGCAGTTCGGCATCTGGCCGTACCCGTTCCTGTTCGCCGGCTGGCTGGTGCACAACACCGCGTTCCAGGTCATCCTGCTGCTGGTGCTGAGCCTGTGGTTCTTCGGCTGGGTGGGCACGCTGTTCCTGTCGTCCACCCGGGTCATCTTCGCCGCCGCCTTCGACCGCGTGCTGCCGGACCGGGCGGCCGAGGTATCGGAGAAGCGGAAGGTGCCGTTCTGGTCGCTGATCCTGATGCTGGGGCCGGCGGTCATCCTGGGGGCCATCTACGCGTACTCGACGACGTTCCGGACCTACACCCTCGACGCGACCCTGGTCATCGCGGTGACCTACCTGTTCAGCGCGATCGCCGTCGTGCTCCTGCCGTTCGTCAAGAAAGACCTGTGGCGGGCTTCTCCGGCCAGCCGGGTCAAGCTCTTCGGTGTCCCGATCGTGCCGGTGGCAGGTTGGATCACGATCGCGCTGCTCGTGTACAACCTGGTCGAGTGGCTCTATAACGACAACTACTTCGTCAACAGCCACGACTCGCTGCTCTACATGGCCGGGATGTACGTGCTGGCAATCGTCATCTTCGTGATCGCGAGGATCGTGCGCAGCCGGCAGGGAATCGACCTCGGCCTGATCAACAAGGAGATACCGGTGGAGTAAGCAGCGTGATCAACCGGCAGGACACAGCCGGCCCCGCTTGCCCGGTTCGGGTGGCGGGGTCGGCGCGATTTGACCCGCAGAGCCGCAAAGGGCGTGAATGAGCACCATGAGCGACACCGCCAGCAGGGCAAGCGCCGTCATCATCGGGGCCGGCATCGTGGGTAACAGCCTGGCTTATCACCTGGCCCGGCTGGGCTGGCGCGAGCTGGTGCTCGTAGACAAGGGCCCGATGCCGAACCCGGGCGGGTCGACCGGCCACGCGTCGAACTTCATCTTCCCGATCGAGTACTCGAAGATGATGATGGAGCTCACCGCCGACAGCACCGAGCAGTACAAGGCGCTCGGCGTGTTCATCCAGAGCGGCGGGATCGAGGTCGCCAGGACCGAGGCGCGCATGCAGGAGCTGCGCAGGCGGTGCACGGCAGCCAAGGCCTGGCGGATACCCGCGCAGCTGATCACGCCGGCCGAGGTGGCCAAGCTGGTCCCTTACCTGGACGAGTCGGTCATCCTCGGCGGCGCCCACTTCCCCACGGTCGGCGTCGTCGACTCGCTCCGGGCCGGCACGCTGATGCGGGAGAACGCCGTGCAGCTCGGCGCGCTGCAGGTGCTGGCAGGCGCGGAGGTGCTCGGCATCGACACCGACGCCGGCGGCAGGGTCAGCGCGGTCCGGACCACCAAGGGCGACATCGAGACCGAGGTCTGCGTGATCTGCTGCGGGGTCTGGTCGCCCCGGATCGCGCGGATGGCCGGAGCCAGGATCCCGCTCACGCCGATCGTGCACCAGATGATCAGCGTCGGCCCGGTCCCGCTGTTCGCGGATACTCCTGGCGAGATCAGCTACCCGATCGTCAGGGACGTGGACACCAACATGTACGAGCGCCAGCACGGCGCTGACATGGAGGTCGGCTCGTACGCGCACCGGCCGATCATCGTGGCACCCGACGACATCCCCTCGATCGAGGAGGCGGCACTCTCCCCGACCGAGATGCCGTTCACCCAGGACGACTTCGACCCGCAGCTGATGGAGGCCCTCGAGCTGATGCCGGACCTGCTCGGCGACGAGCGGGTGGGCATCCGTTACGCGATCAACGGGCTTATCTCCATGACGCCCGACGGGCACCCGGTGATCGGCGAGACGCCCGAGGTACCCGGGCTCTGGTCGGTGGCGGCAAGCTGGATCAAGGAAGGGCCGGGGATCGGCCGGGCCGCCGCCGAGTGGATGAGCGGCGGCACGCCGGAGATCGACATCCACGAGGCCGACATCTCCAGGTTCTACGGCCACCAGCGCACCATGGCGCACGTGATCGGCCGGGCCCGCGAGGGCTTCAACAAGATGTACGGCATCGTGCACCCCGCCGAGCAGTGGGAGTCGGGGCGGCCGGTCCGGCTGAGCCCGGTCTACGACCGTGAGCGGGACCTTGGCGCCATGTTCATCGAGACCGCGGGGTGGGAGCGGCCCAATTGGTACGCCTCCAACGAGGCCCTGCTCGACCGGTACGCCGGGCGGCTGATGGAGCGCGAAGCCGAGTGGGACGCCCGCTGGTGGTCGCCGATCATCAACGCCGAGCACCTGGCCATGCGCGACGCGTGCGGCCTCGTCGACCTGTCCGCGTTCGCGGTGTTCGACATCGTCGGGCCGGGCGCGCTCGCCGCCGTGCAGTCGGTCGCGGTCGCTCAGCTGGACGTGCGCGTCGGACGGGTCATCTACACCTCGCTGCTCGACGAGCGCGGCGGCTTCCGCGGCGACCTCACCATCATGCGCCTGGGGCCCGAGCGGTTCCGCGTGGTCACCGGCGGCGCGACCGGGATGATGGACCTGAAGTGGTTCGCCGACCATCTGCCAGAGGGCGGGCCGGGCGGGGCGCAAGGAGCTGTCATTGCCGACCAGACGTCGGCCTGGACCACGCTCGGCGTGTGGGGGCCACGCGCCAGGGACGTGCTGTCGTCGGTGACGTCGGACGACGTGTCGCACGACGGGTTCAAGTTCGGGACCTGCCGGGAGATCGAGCTCGGCGGCGTGACCGTGCTCGCGTCGCGGATCTCCTATGTGGGTGAGCTTGGCTGGGAGCTGTACGCGCCGATCGAGGAGGGCCGCCGGGTCTGGGACACGGTCTGGGAGGCCGGGCAGCCGCACGGGCTGGTGCCGGTCGGCATCGGCGTCTACGGCACCACGGGCAGGCTGGAGAAGGGGTACCGCGCGTTCGGCGCCGAGCTCGACGGCTCCTATGACCTAGTCGAGGCCGGGATGGCCCGGCCCAAGGTCAAGGAGCAGGAGTTCCTCGGCAAGGACGCTCACCTCGCGCAGCGGTCGTCGTCGCCGTCCGCGCTGCTGTGCACGCTGACCGTTGACGACCACCGGTCCGCGTCCGGCCAGTTGCGCTACATGCTCGGCGGCGAGCCGATCCTGACCGCCGGCGGCGAGTCGCTGGTCGATGCGAAGGGCCGCCCGTCGTACGTGACCAGCGCGGGCTCCGGGCCCTCGGTGGGCAAGCACCTGCTGATGGCCTACCTGCCTGCCGAGCACGCGGTCGCGGGCAACCGGCTGGCCGTCGAGTACCTGGGCGAGCAGTACCCGGTCACGGTGGCCGTGGCGGGCTCCACGCCGCTGTTCGATCCGGAGAACGAGCGGGTCAGGAGCTGACCGCATGGAGATCGCCGTCTGCGTCAAGCGCGTCCCCATGGTCGGCGGCAAGATCGTCGTGACCGCCGACGGCCAGGACGTGGATACCCGGATGTCCGGGTTCACGGTCAGCCCGCATGAGGAGTGCGCGGTTGAGGAAGCGGTGCGCCTGGTCGAGCGGCAGGGCGGCAGCGTCACCGTGCTCACGCTCGGCCCTCCGGCCGCCGCCGACCAGTTGCGCGACATGCTGGCGCTCGGGGCCTCGCGGGCGGTGCTGCTGGAGACCGACGGCCGGGAATGGGGTGCGATCGCGACCGCCGAGGCGATCGTGGCCGAGGTCGGTGGGCCCGACCGGCCCTACGACCTGCTGCTGTTCGGCAACGAGGCGGCCGACACCGGCGACTACCAGGTCGCCGTGCGGGTGGCGCACGCGCTCGGCCTGCCCTGCGTGACCGGCATCAAGAACCTCGAGGTCACCGACGCGGGAGTTCGGGCCAAGCGCGAGTACCGAGGCACCGAGGAGGTCTTCGACATCCCGCTGCCCGCGGTCGTCTCGGTCAAGGAGGGCATCAACCTGCCCAGGTATCCCTCGCTCCCGGGCCGGCTGCGAGCCAAACGGGCCACGATCGAAACCCACGAGCCACAATGGCGCTCCGACGGCTTGACCAAGGAGCGGCTACGCGTTCCGGCCGGTGAATCAAAGCGCGCCGAGGTTCTCGGCACCGGCGCCGACGCCGTGCCCGCGCTCGTCGCGCTGCTTGATGAGCTGGGAATCCTGTCATGACCGTGCTGTGCCTGATCGAGCAGGCCGGCGACGGCGGCGTGGCCGACGTCTCGCTTCGCGCCCTGACCTTCGCCCGCAACCTGGCCGCCTCGGCGCCCGAGCCCAGCGGAATAGCGGCGGTGGTGTTCGGGGACGCTGCGGCGGCGGTGCCGGCATTGTCGGAGTACGGGGTGACGGACGCGTACGCGGTCGAGCTCACCGGGTACGTGCCGCAGGCGTGGGCCCGCGCGCTGGCCGGGCTGGCGGCCGGCCTGTCCGCGACCGCGGTGGTCGCGGCCGGCACCGACCACGGCAGCGAGGTCATGGCGCACCTGGGCGCGTTCACCGGCCTGCCGATGGCCGCGAACTGCGTCTCGGCCGGGCGCAACAACGAAGGGACGTTCGAGCTGGTCCGGCACCGCTGGGCAGGCAGCCTGCTGGAGGACGCGGTCCTCGACGCCTCGCCCGCCCTGCTCACCGTCGCGGTCGACGCCGTGCCTGCGGTCCCGGCCGGCGAGCCCGCCGCGACCGTGGTGCACGCATTCCGGCCCGAGCTCGGCGACGGCGACCTGCTGGTGCGGGCGACCGAGTCGGCCGAGCGCAGCGCCGGGGTGTCGCTGGCCACGGCGCGGGTCGTGGTCGGCGGCGGCCGCGGCGTCGGCGGGCCGGACGGATTCGGGGTGCTCGAGGAGCTCGCTGGCTTGCTCGGCGGCGTCGTCGGAGTGTCCAGGGTGGTGACCAGCGAGGGCTGGCGGCCGCACAAGCAGCAGGTGGGCCAGACCGGAACCCGGATATCGCCCGAGCTGTACCTGGCCTGCGGGATCAGCGGGGCGATTCAGCACATGGCCGGCTGCCTGAGCGCCAAGCACATCGTGGCGGTCAACACCGACCCGGACGCGCCGATCATCTCGCGCGCCGACTATGCGGTGATCGGTGACCTGAACCAGGTTCTCCCGGCGCTCATCGAAGCGATCCGCGCCCGCTCTTCGTGAACGTGGCTGTGGACCATTCTGTGGATGACCCGGTGGAAAAGCAGGCGTGAACGGGGGACAACGCCCGCCGCCCTGTGGACGGCTAAAGAATCTAGAAAGAGGTGCCGGAAAGCCCTTGTGCCGCAGGTAGATAAGGGCGTAGACATGCTCTCACCACGGAAGACGGGTACCTACCGGGGGAGACCCCGGGGACGTCCGGAGGGCCGGGAAACCGGAACTTTGGGCGGGTGCTCGGGATCGGTGGTAGGCCGCGCGGGCAAGCCGCAGCCGAGCAATCGGCGCCCGGACCGCGAGGCCAACTAGGCCCCTCCATCTCATACATGGAGGGGCCTAGTCATATTTTGCCCCAGCGGCCGCTATCTATTCGGCAGCGACACGCGGGAGTAGAAGGTCAGCGCCGGGCCGGGGCAGCCCGTGGCTCAGCCCAGCAACTCGCTGGCGCGGGCGGCGGCATGCAGCAGGACGGGATCCGGGGACTCGGCGTGCAGGCGCAGGCATGCCTCGGTCAGCCTAGATGCGGCCCTCTGGTACTTCGATGACTCGCGTTGGCCTTGCGCCGGCGGGAGCGGCGGCCGCGGCGGGATCGGCGCGCAGCACGATCAGCATGGCGAAGCCCGCCACGACGTAGCCGCCGCCCTGGACGGCCAGCACCGGGATGATCCCGATGGCCTGGCCGAGGAATCCGGCACAGAGCGTGCCCGCCAGGATCGCGACGCCCTCAACCGCGCCCAGCGCGCCGAACACACGCCCCCGGCGCGCGTCATCGGTGCTGCGCTGGAACAACGTCATCGCGCCCGCGATCGTGAGCGCCCCGGGAACACCCACGATCACCATGCCCACCGCGGCCGGCCACACCGCGACGTAGCCAAGTGGGTAGAGGAAGATGGCCAGGTCCACCGCCCCGAACGCGACCGCGCCCCAGCCGAGTAGCCGCGACGCCGGCGCGTGGCGGCCCGCGGAAGCCGCGACCACCCCACCGGCGATCCCGCCGACGGCCTGGACGGCCGCGACCAGGCCGTACGCCTGGCTGCTCCCGTGCAGAATGTGCCGCACGAACGGGGCGAACAGCGTGCTCATGATGCCCTCGCCGATGCTGGTGACCAGGACGAAGACCATGAGTGAGCGAACCACCCGGTGCCGCGCCGACCAGCGCAGGCCGTCGGCCAGCTCGCTGCGCAGCACGGCGACCCGGCGCCCGAGGGAGGCCGGGACACGCCGCTTGGCCGCTGCCCGCCCGGACGCGGCGACGAGCGCGATCAGGCCAGCCGAGATCACGAAGCTGGCCGCGTCGGCCAGCGCGACGGCGGCGATCCCGCCGGCCGCCGCGATCACGCCGCCCAGGCCCGAGCCGGCCAGCCGGGCCAGGTTCTGGGCCTGGCCGCTGACCGCGTTGGCGGTGACCAGCTGGTCGTCCGGCACCAGCCGGGGCAGCAGCGCCTGCTCGGCGGGGGAGAAGAACTGCTGCACGACGCTCTCGAACAGCAGCACCGCGAACACGATCCAGACCTGCCCGGCGCCGCGAACCAGCATCAGCGGCAGCAGTCCCGCGGCCAGCAGCAGGTTAGCGACGATCATGGTCCGCCTGCGGTCCCAGCGATCGGCGAACACGCCGGCCACGGCGCCGAGCAGCACCTGCGGCAGGAACGACGACGCCATCGTCAGCGCGGACGCGACTGTCGAGCCGGTCAGCACGTACACGCGGTAGACCAGGCCGACCCGCAGGATCCAGTCCCCGGTCGTGGAGATCAGCCCGGCCGACAGCACCAGCCGCAGATCCCGGTGGCCGGCCAGCACCCGCCAGATCACGCGCATTTCAGCTGCCTTCCGGCGGCTGGTCCAGGGGCACCGTGACGATCTGGATGATGTCGACGGGGACCGAACCCTCCGGCCGGGATGCCACGTCGTCGAGCGGGCGCTCGTCCACATACCTCTTGATCAGTGCCTCGATGTCGGCGTCGAGCCCGGCGAGCTCGGGCAGCGTGAGGTAGACGGTCGACTGGCCGACGCCGGTGTGCTCGCGCCACGCGGCCGGCCAGTCCGCGCGCCGGCGCAGCCAGCGGCGCAGTCCCGCCACGGCTCGCTCGGCCAGCACCTCCTCGAATACCGCGGCGGCCTCCGCCCCCTCGGGCGTCGCATCGGCGCCGCGCCAGGTGGTGGAGGTGTAGGTCAACCGCCACGGACGCTCCCTGTTGTCCTTGCCTGGCACCTGCTCGACAAAGCCGTATTTGGCCAGCTGCCGCAGGTGGTGCGAGGCCAGGCCATGGCTGATGCCCAGCTGGCGGGCGGCGTCAGCGGTCGTGATTTGCCCGGCGTGCCCAGTTATCGACAGCAGGTCCAGGCGCAGCGGATGGGCGAGCGCCCTGATCACCATTGGGTCGTCGAGCAGCCGGAACCGCTGCCCGCGCGACTCCCGCCGCCCGGCGGCCTGACCAGATTCCAAGGACATGCTTGGGATCATGTGCTCGGCCGAGGCAACTTGTCAAGCACATGCTTGGAAATGATATGGGCCGCAGATGTGTCGTCCTGCCTTCCGCGGGTAGGCCGCACAGCTCACAGACGCTGCCGGTCGGCAGCCAGGAGGGAGAGGTGTGATGAGCGAGTTCGACCAGCTGAAGAACGACGCTGAGCGGGAGGCGCAACAGCACCCGCAGCAGGTCAAGGAGGGCGAGCAGGCCGCGGAGAAGGAGGGCAAGCAGCTCTTGGACAAGGAATTCGGCGGCAAGCAGCAGGGCTATGACGGCGACGGCCAGCAGGGCCAGGGCGGCCAAGGGCAGTAAGACCACCAAGGCTCGGCGAGGAGGAGCAGATGGCGGGCAAGTTCGTGCTGAAAAAGGGCACCACAGGAAAATTTCATTTCAACCTGGTGGCAGGGAACGGCCAGGTGATCGCGACCAGCGAGGCCTATGAGAGCCGGGAGTCGGCGCTCAAGGGAATCGAGTCGGTAAAAACGAACGCGCCAGGGGCTGAGCTCGACGACCAGACGGCCGGGTAGCGATTCCTAGTAGCCGAGGGCCGGGTCGACCTGCCCGACGAGCGGCTCGCCCGCGGCAAATCTGGTCACGTTGTCCCGAATACGGCGGGCCAGCAGGGGCACGATCATCTCTGTGGTGTCCGCGGTGTGCGGGGTGATGATGCAGCGCTCGAGATCCCAGAGCGGATGCCCGTCTGGCAGCGGCTCGGGGTCGGTGACGTCGAGCGCCGCGCCGCCGATCGAGCCCTCGGTCAGCGCGTCGACCAGGGCGGCGGTATCGACGTGCCGCCCGCGGGCCACGTTGACCAGCCAGGCGTCGGGGCGCATCGCAGCCAGCTCGGCCGGCCCGATGATGTGCTCGGTGCTCGGCGTTAGCGCAAGGGCGAGGAACACGACCTGGGCGTCGGCCAGCGCCGCGTGCAGGTCGGCCTGGCCCACGGTCCTGGCCGCCCCGGGGACCGGCTCCGGCCGGTTGCGCACCACGGTCGCGGCCGTCCGCAGCGGCGCGAGCAGCTCGAGCAGGCTCGCGGTGATCCCTCCCCCGCCCAGGATCGTGACCGGCTGGTCATACAGGCTGATGCCTGCCTGTTTCCCCCAGGAACGCGCCGTGATGCGCCGCCGGAGCTGGCGCAGGCCGGCCAGGGCGAGGGCGAGGGCATGCTCGGCAACCGGCTCGGCGTAGGCGCCCTTGGCCGACGTCCAGGTCCGGCCGGGATCGAACAGCCCGGCGGAGGCCAGCCGCTCGACGCCGGCGAACGGAAGCTGCACCCAGCGCGCGGAACCCGCCGTTGCGAGCGCGGCCCGCAGGCCATCCATGTCGTCCGGTTTGAGCCAGACCAGCGCGTCCGCGTCGGCTGCTTCGATGCCGACGGGTACGCCGCCGCCGTCGCGTATCGCCTGCGTCGCCTGCTCGGCGTACTCGCTGAGGTCAGGGCCGACGGCCACCCGGGGCGCTGTCACGTTCAGCACCTTAATGCACCGTCGTGCGGGTTGCGCGGGGGGCGTGGGCTGGGGGTCGGTCGTGTGGGGTTGCCTGGGCGTGATCCCGGGGACTGACGAGAACGGGGGGACTTATGACACGCTCAATCAGCTCATTTCTGGCCGCCTGCGCCGCCGCGATCGGTCTGGCCGCCGCGGTCGCTGCGAGCGGGGGTTCGGCCTCCGCGAGTTCGGTGCCCCGTGCGGCCACCGGCTCCTTCCAGGCCAGCGCGTCGACGGGCGTTCCGGCCGGTTATCGCCGGGTTGGCGGAGCCGCGCAGGGCATTTCGATAGCCATCCCGAGTTCCTGGGTGACCGTCAACCTGGCGCAGCAGAACCTGCAGCAGGCGCTGAACCAGATGGGGCTCAAGGGCGTCAGCCGGGCGACGCTCTCGCAGAACCTGCAGGCCCTGATCAAGCTGCGCGCGGTCTTCGCCGCCGATCTCGCGTCCGCCGCGAGCTCACCCGGGCATTTCGCGACGAACATCAACGCCTACTGCTCCAGCTCGGGAACATCGGACACCGGAAGTGCGGGAGTCCCGCTGCTGCGCCAGTCCGCCGAGACCGAGCTGCCTCAGGTCCTGCACGCCCAGCACGTCACCGTCAGCGAGGTCAAGATTGGCGGCGTCCCCGGCGTGCAGGTCGGGTACACGCTCATCTCGACGACCTCGGGCATACTGCACGCCGCGCAGTTTGAGGTGCTGCCCAAGCCCGGCCGCGCCTGCTTCGTGACTCTGACCGCCACCGGGCCGCTGCCGAGCGGCGTGCTCAGCGCGGCCGCCGCCACGGCTCAGTACCCGTGACTCAGGCCGTCCGCCGGCTGCGCCCGCCGATCCGGTCGAGCAGCGAACGCCGCCACTGCTCGGTCTGGCGGACCTGGTTGAACGTGAACACGTGCAGGCCCTCGACCGCCGAGGCGGGGTCGGCCAGCGTGGCGCCGGTCCGTTCCAGCAGCCTGCCGGGGTTGTATCCGGCCGGGGTGCCCAGGCGCAGCAGCCACTCGGTGTGCCCGGTCAGGAACCTCGCCGACTCGGCGACGCCCGCCTTCGCCGCCAGCCGCAGCAGCCGCGCCCGGTCCACCGGCCCGGCGATGCCGACGAACATCGGCAGCGTGACGCCGCGCGCCCGCACCCGGAGGATCCAGTGCCGCAGCGTGGCCGGGTCGAAGCAGAGGTTGCTGACCAGGTAGGTGGCGTGGTGCCGCTTATCCCACATCGCCTGGATCGTGATGTCGTCGTCGATCCTCGGGTGACTTTCCGGGTAGCCGGTGACCCCGACCCGGGCGAACGGCCGGCCCATGTCGGCCAGCCGGTCGAGCAAGGCCAGCGCGCTGTCGAAGCGGCCGGCCGGCGGGTCGGCGTCACCGGCCGGCACGAACACGTCGTCCACACCGCACGCGGTGAGGCGGGCCACGATGTCGGCGAGATGGGCGTCGTCGCGCACCAGGCGCGCGGACAGGTGCGGGACCACGCGGTATCCGCGGGCAGCCAGCCGCTCGGTCAGGTCAAGGGTCGGGTCGAGCCCCTTGGCCGGGGAGGCGGTCACGGTGACGGTCAGGTCCGTCGGCACCCATTCGAGCACCGTCTCCTCGGTGTTGTTGCCGGGGAACACCTCGTACCTGGGCCGCAGCAGCAGCGGCGCCACCCGGGCGAGCCCGCCACGGATCACGGGACGCCGTCCGCGGTGGCGAAAGGAGGTGGGGGAGAGCCGCTGAGCAGCAGTTCCAGCTCGCTTTCCAGGCCGCCGGTGCCGACGTCGAGCACGGTCAGCGGCAGGCCGAACATCGCGGCGATCGAGGCCGCCTCCGCGTCGAGCACGCTGTCGCGGGACTGTGCCAGCCAGACCAGGCGCCGGTAGTGCCCGAAGTAGTCCGGCCACAGCTCGGGGTGGGCGTCCAGGCCGAGCTCGGCCAGCACCAAGCGGCGGAAGCCGCGCACTAGGAAGTCGGTGAGCAGGTAGGTTCCCGGCTCGCGCTCGAACATCGCACGCAGCCGGCCGGGGCCGGCCAGCACGTCGTAGCAGTGCAGCCCGGGGAGGCGGCGCAGGTTCAGCCGCTCGCACAGCTCGTCGAGCGCGCCATAGCTGCCGCAGTCCGCGTAGCCGAGCACGACCCGCAGGCCGCGTGCCTGCAGGTCACGGGCCAGCCGCTCGGCGGCCGGGGCGATCCGCTCCGGGTGGTTGTGCAGCAGCGACGGAAGGGTGTGCAGCTCGACCTGCCAGCCGCGGCGGGCAGCGATCTCGCGGATGTGGGCGCCGAGCGCGCCGCACGAGATCACCGCGACCTCAGGCCGGGAACTGGAGCTGGTCCACGAAGGCGTCGTTGAAGTCGGTGCGGTCGGAGAGCTCGACATATCTCACCTCCTCCTGCAGCGCCAGGGCCCCGGCCCGCTCCCGGACCGACAGCAGTGCCATCTTCGCGCCCTCGCCGGCCACGTTCCCGGCGCTGACCACGCGAAGCACCGGTAGCCGGGGGACCAGGCCGAGCTTGATCGCGTTGGCCGGTGACAGGTAGCTGCCGAACGACCCGGCCAGCAGCACCTGCTGGATGTCGCCCGGCGCCAGCCCGGCCTCGGCCAGCAGGATGTTCCAGCCGGTCGCGATCGCGGCCTTGGCGAACTGCAGCTCGCGCACGTCCCGCTGGGACAGGTAGATCGACCGTGCCACGTCGCCCGGCTCGCCGAGCCAGTGCAGCACGAAGACCCGTTCGGCGCCGAGCATGGTCAGCCGGCCGGCCAGGCCCGGCGCGATGGCCGCCGCCTGCTCCTCCGGTACGAACCGGCCGGACCGGTCGAGCAGCCCCAGGCCGACCAGGCCGGCGACGGCGTCCACCAGCCCGGAGCCGCACAGCCCCGCGGGCTCGGCATCCCCGATGACCCGCAGTTCCAGGCCGTCCGGCGTCATCGAGACCACCTCGATCGCGCCGTCGGCGGCGCGCATCCCGCACCGGATCGCCGCGCCCTCGAACGCCGGGCCCGCCGGGGCCGCGGTAGCCAGCAGCCAGTCCCGGTTGCCGAGCACGATCTCGCAGTTCGTGCCGATGTCCACGAACAAGCGGACGCGCGAGTCCCGGTCCATGCCCGATGCGAGCAGACCGGCGGTGATGTCCCCGCCGACATAAGCCCCGAAGGCGGGGAACAGGAACGCACGAGCGCGTGGATGAACGGGCAAGCCAAGGTCGGCCGAGGCGAGCACCTCGGGGTACAGCCGGGCCGCCATGATGAACGGCGCCACGCCGAGCGGCTCGGGGTCGATGCCGAGCGCGATATGCGTCATGGTCGCGTTGCCGGCCAGCGCCACCTCGCAGACGTCGGCGGCGTCGACCCCGGCCTGCCCGCAGACCTCCGCGGTCAGCTCGGCCAGCGTCTCGCGGGCCAGGCCGGCCAGGGCGGCGAGCGTTGCGGGCTCCATCATGATCGCGCTGATCCGGGTGATCACGTCCGCCCCGAAGGGCTGCTGCTTGTTCAGCATCGACGCGACCGCCAGCGGCGTGCCGGTGGCCAGGTCGAGCAGCGTGGCGACAACGGTGGTGGTGCCGAGGTCGAACGCGACGCCGTACAGCCGCGCGGTGGTGTCACCCGGCTGGACGTCGATCAGCACGTCGTCGACGATCACCGCGGTCACCTTGCAGTCGGCAGCGCGGAGCACCTGGCCGATCGACCGCACCACGGCGAGGTCGACCCGCAGCTCAAGGTCGTCAACCGCGTCGAGGACCCGCTCGGTGTCGGTCCGCTGGTCGGACAGGGACGGCTCGGCCAGCTCCAGGTACCGCTTCTGCGCGGCCGGGCGGAGGATGACCTGCCTGCCGACCCCCACGGTCGCCGCCTTGGGCCTGGTGACCAGCGGCGGAACCTCGATGTGCAGGTCGGCCGTCGCCTGTGCCCGGCAGGCCAGCCGCCAGCCGTCCCGCAACTCGTCCGGGGAGAACGCCCTGGCGTCGAGCGGCGAGGCGGGCACGCCGCCGCCGACGATCCTGATCTTGCATTTCTTGCAGGTGCCGTGCCCGCCGCAGGTGGAGTCGATCGCGATGCCGTTCCAGCTCGCGGCGTCGAACAGGGTCACGCCGGGCGGGACCCGCACTCGCGTCCCGCTGGGCTGGAACTCCAGGTCGACGCGGGCGGGCAGACCGACCGCTGGGTCAGCGGCCGTTGACGTCATGTGGCCGCCTGTGCCTGGGCGGCCCGGTGCGCCGCGATCCAGCTCGCGCCCCACGGGTCCCTGTTCGTGAGCAGGTCGGCCGCCTTGGCCGCGCGGACCAGCTGCGCCGAGCGGGCATCCATGATCGCGCTGGTCAGCCCGCTGAGGATGGCCATCGGCAGGAACGCGGACCCGATCGAGGCGCGGTCCGGCATCCCGAACGAGACGTTGGAGGCGCCGAGCGTCATGTTCAGCCCGAACTCGTCGCGGACCAGCCGGATCGTCTCCAGCGTGGACAGGACCAGCGAGGTGTCCGCGCCGACCGGCATGGCCAGCGGGTCGATCACGATGTCCTCGAGCGGGATGCCGTACCTGCCGGTGGCCACGTCCACGATCTTGCGCACGAGCTCGAGCCGGCGCCGCGGGTCTTCCGGGATCTCCTCCTCGTCGTTCGGCAGCGCGACCACCGCCGCGCCGTGCTCGCGCACCAGCGGCAGGATCGCGTCGAGCCGTTCGTCCTCGGCGGTCACGGAGTTGACCAGCGCCTTGCCCTGGTAGGCGGTCAGCCCGGCGTCGAGCACCTCGACGATCGAGGAGTCCAGGCAGAGCGGCAGGTCGCACAGGCCCTGGATCAGCTTCACCGCCGCGACCATCAGCTCGGCCTCGTCGGCGAGCGGCGCGCCCATGTTGACGTCGAGCATCATCGCGCCGCCCGCGACCTGGTCGGCGACATCGATCTCGATCCGGGACAGGTCGCCCTTGCGCAGCTGGTCCTGGAAAATCTTGCGCCCGGTCGGGTTGATCCGCTCGCCCACGATGCAGAACGGGTTCTCCCCGCCGATCCTCAGTTCCCGGCCGGCCGAGCGCAGGACCGTCTCCATTCGAGCTCCCTTTAAGCGGGCGCCATCGCACGGCGATGACGCAGCAGTTCCTTGGCCTTGACCACGGCCGCGGACGCGTCCGAGGCGTAGCCGTCCGCGCCCACCACGTCCGCGTACTCCTGCGTCACCGGCGCGCCGCCGACCATCACGATCACCTGGTCGCGCATGCCCGCCTTCTGCAGCGCGTTGATGTTGGCCTTGAACATCGGCATAGTCGTGGTCAGGAACGCGGAGAAGCCGAGGATGTCGGGCTGGTGCTCGCGGACCGCGTCGACGAACTTCTCCGGTGCCACCTGCACGCCCAGGTCGATCACCTCGAAGCCGGCGCCCTCGAACATGATGTTGACGAGGTTCTTGCCGATGTCGTGCACGTCGCCCTTGACCGTGCCCATGACGATCTTGCCGATGCTCTCGGCGCCGGTCTCGGCCAGCAGCGGCCGCAGGATCTCCAGCGCGCCCGCCATCGCCTTGCCCGCGATCAGCATCTCGGGCACGAAGAAGTCGCCGCGCTCGAACCGGGCGCCGACCTCTTCGAGCGACGGGATCAGCGCCTCGTACAGCAGCTCCTCGGGGCCGAGGCCCATGTCGAGGCCCTGTCGGGTCAGGCTGAGCACCTCGGGCGCGTTGCCGACCAGGGTGAAGTCGTAGAGCTGCTTCAGGAGCTCGTCTCGGGTCACGCGGCACCTTCTTTCTGCGGTCGCCGGCCCGGCTGGTAGCCGAGCACGGCGGACAGGGCATTGGCCTCGGTCATGCACCGTGCGGCGATCTCGGGAATCCTGGCCTTGGTCAGCCGGCTGGCCGGGCCGGACACCGACAGCGCGGCGACCACGGTCGCCCCGTCGCGGTAGACCGGGGCGGCCACGGCGACCAGCCCGGGTTCCAGCTCCTCGTTCGTCACCGCGTAGCCGCGCCGGCGCACCTCGGCGAGCTCGGCCGCCAGTGCCTCACGGCTGGTGATCGTGTGCCCGGTCCGGCGGGCCAGCCGGCCGGGCGGCAGCGTCGCCGCGTCGTAAGCCAGCAGCACCTTGCCGAGCGCCGAGCAGTGCAGCGGCACCGACAGCCCGACCCAGT
>Ga0208725_1000142_pt1 | contig 16409 bp, 17 predicted proteins | sample MicForSoSWNH13_O_FD_188004 | JGI IMG/M metagenome (GOLD analysis project Ga0208725, IMG submission 188004) | Forest soil microbial communities from Harvard Forest Long Term Ecological Research site in Petersham, Massachusetts, USA - MetaG HF011... | ecosystem: Environmental > Terrestrial > Soil... | reverse complement strand
TGGCGGGCCAGCCGCGGCGGGTATTCGAGTATGCGCGGAACCTGGAGACGCTGAACGACTGGGTGTCGATCTCCGCGTTCTGCCTGGGCGGCTCGATCCTGATCTTCGTGATCAACTTCGTCTGGTCGACCGTGATCGTCCGGGAGCGGGAAGTCGGGAACCCGTGGCGGTCCCGCGGCCTGGAGTGGCAGGTCTCCTCGCCGCCGCCGGCCGGCAACTTCGCCCACGTCCCCGTGGTGCTGTCCGCCCCGTATGAGTACGGCACGCCTGGCGCCCCGCCGGTTGCCGACCTCGACCCGCCGACCGGAGTGGTCAGCGCGGCCTACGCCGGGGCCGACACTGCAGGAGTGGAGGCATAGCGATGGCCGAGACAACCGAGCAGCCCCCGCCGGGACTGACCAGGGAGGCCGAGGAGGCCGGCTTCTACCACGAGGCCGCGCTGAACGCCGCGTGGACCGGGGCCCGGCTGGCCCTCGGCGGCCTCACGTTCGGGTTCGGCGCGTTCGTGTTCGCGTTCTTCTACCTGAAGTCGCTGAACTCGCACCAGCTGTGGTACCCGGCGGGATTCAAGGCCCCGCAGGCCTGGGTGGGCATCGTGGTCATGCTGCTGATCGTGGTCAGCGCCCTGCTGCAGTTCGGCGTGCTGCAGCGGATCAAGGCCGGCCACAAGGGCGCCTGGCTGGGCGGTGCCACGGTGGCTCTGGTGCTCGGCCTGGCCGCGATCGGAATCCAGATCTGGCAGCTGACGGCGCTGCCGTTCTTTCCGGGTGCCTCCGGATTCGCCAGCGTGTTCGTGGGCTTCTGGCCGGTCTACGTGACCGTTGTCTTCTGCGCCATGGTCTGGCTGGAAATCCTGATCATGCGGGGGCGGCAGATCCCGGAGATTGCCTTCGTGGAGCAGCCGCCGACCTACGCGGAGGCCTTCGCCGTGCAGCGCTTCCAGGCCTCGCTGAGCGCGTTCACGGTGGTCTGGAACTATCTCGCGGTGGTCGCGATCGTGGCCTGGGTGCTGTTCTACCTGGTCCACTGATCCGATGAGCCCGGTCATGGCGCACTGGTCGGCTATCTGGCCGGTTCTGGCCATATACCTGGCGGTGGCCGGCGCGCATCTGGCCGGAACGTTCCGCGGCGGGCTTGGCGGACCGGGCGGCCGTCGCGCGGTGATCAGCGAGGCGGCCCTGTTCCAGGCCGGGCTGCTGCTCGCGCTGCTGGCGATCGTGTCGCCGTTGCGCTACTGGTCCGGGGTCTACATCTGGGTGCGTGCGGTCCAGGATCTCGTCCTGGCCATCGTGGCGCCCGGGCTGATCGTGGTCGGTGCGCCGTGGGCGGCGCTGGCGAGGTCGGTTGGCCGGCCGCAGATCGGCCAGCGCGGGGCGGACGGCACGATCGCGGGGCCGGCGCCCTGGTGGCTGCGGTGGCCGCTGGCCACGGTCGTGGCGTTCAACGTGATCTGGCTGGGCTGGCACCTGCCCGCGCTGTTCGACCGGGTGCCGGTCAGCACCGCGGCCGCGGCCGGTGAGTACGCGGCATACCTCGGCGCAGGAATCCTATTCTGGCTGCAGCTCATCGGGTCGCGGCCATGGACACCCGCGGCCGCGCCGATGCGGCGGACCGCGCTGCTGGTCGGCACCGTGGCCGCCGACACCATCCTCGGCATGGTGCTCGTCTTCGGCTCCGGTGTCTTCTACCGGTATTACGGCAACCCGGCGCATCACGTCATGACCGTGGTCGACGACCAGCAGCTGGCGGGCGCCATCCTGTGGATGGGCGCCCTGCCGCCCATGATCGCGGCTTCGGTGGCCGTGCTCGTACGATGGCTGAACGACGAAGAGTCTGCGGATCTCTCGGCGGGCATCGACCGCCTGCTGACTCAGCCAAGCTCAGCCTGGCCATCGCGGCCGAGGTTCCGATGAGTGAATTCGTTCGCAGGAGGCGCAAGTGCCTATAATTTTGCTCGCGCAGTCGACGTCTGACAACGCCCCCGGCGGCGCCGTGCTCACATTCGCTTTCCCGATCATCCTGTTCGCCGTCATCGCCACTGTGCTGTACACCCTGTTGTTCGCCAGGCCCCACCGGCGAGTCCCGTCCAGGCGGATCGCCCTGGCCAGCGCGACTTCCGGGGCGCCGGAGCCCGGGGCGGCGCACGCCGCCGCGGTCGCGGCCGGGCTGCCGACGGCGTCCGGCGGCGGGGCAGCGGAGTCCGCAACCGAGCCCGCGGGCGCCAAGCGGGACACAGCGGCCGATGCCGCCGACGACCGCACCACTACGAGCGGTAGTGTATCGGGCGAAGCAGACGACCAGGCGGACCCGGAGCAAGGCACGGAGGCCAGCGAGTGACACAAGCCACGGACGCGCTGTCCGGGCACGAAGCCGGACCGGCGCTTGGCGCGCCCGGCCGGCGCTCGGCACGCCTGCTGGCCAAGTCGCTGCTCGCCCTGACCAAGCCGCGGATCGTCGTCGAGCTGCTGGTCACGACCGTGCCGGCGATGCTGCTGGCCCGGCGCGGGGTGCCCGCGGCCGAGTTGATCGTGGTCACGCTGCTCGGCGGCACGCTGGCCGCAGGCAGCGCCAACACGATCAACTGCTTCATCGACCGCGACATCGATGCCGTGATGCGGCGCACGTCGCGCCGTCCCCTGGTGGCCAAAGGAGCCGGCGCGGCCATTAAGCCGGCCGAGGCCCTGGTGTTCGGGCTCCTGCTCGGCGCCGCTTCCACCGTGCTGCTCGGCACCCTGGTCAACTGGCTGGCGGCCGCGCTTGCCGACGCGGCGATCTTGTTCTACGTCTTCGTCTACACGCTCGGGCTGAAACGGCGCACGGCATCGAACATCGTCATCGGCGGTGCCGCGGGCTGCTTCCCCGTGCTCGTCGGCTGGGCGGCGGTGACCGGCCGCATCGGCCTGCCCGCGATCGTGCTCTTCGCCGTGATCTTCTTCTGGACCCCGCCGCACTTCTGGGCTCTGGCGATGAAGTTCCGCGACGACTATGCGGCGGCTAACGTGCCGATGCTGCCGGTAGTGGCTTCGGCTTCGGTGGTGACGCGCAAGATCGTGATCTATTCCTACATCATGGTCGCCGCCACGCTTGCGCTCGTCCCGTACGCCGGCTGGATCTACGGCTGCTGCGCGGTCGGCCTCGGCACCTGGTTCCTGGCCGAGGCCCATGCCCTGCGCGGCCGGGTCGTGGCCGGGGATGCTCCGGCGCCAATGCGGCTTTTCCACCGGTCTATTCTTTATCTGACCCTGTTGTTCACCGCGGTCGCGGTGACCGCGCTGCTACCTTTGGGGCGGTGGTAGCGGCCTTTTGCCCGCGAAGGACAATTTAGGCCATGACCTCGGACGGCAGCCATAGTCGGCGAGCCTTCCTCCGCCGAGCGGCCACCGCAGCCGCGATCGCGGCCGTCCCCGCTGCCGTCGTCGCCGGCTGTGATCAGTCCGGCGCAAGCAAGCCAACGGCGGCAGGCAAGGTACACCGGGCCGCCGCCGTGCACGAGGTGCCGGAGAACTCGCTGCCCGGCGACCCGGACTGGGGGATCAGCCACCTTGGCGCCCCGGACGAGGTCATGGGGTACGCGGGCCAAAGCAGCGTGCTGCCGGGCCAGCCGGTTGACCTGTACGTGTCCACGACCTCACGTGAGTTCAAGGCCGTAGCCTTCCGTATCGGCTGGTACAACGGCGACCTGGCTCGCCGGGTCTGGGAGTCGGGCCCGGTGCGCGGGCTGCAGCAGAGCCCGGCCGGCTTCACCGAGGAGACCAGCACGGTCACCACCGACTGGGGGACCTCGCTGACCGTGCCGACGGACGGCTGGCCGGCCGGGTCCTACCTGCTCAGGCTCGACGCGCACTCTGGCGCGCAGCGCTACATCCCGCTGACCATCCGCTCCTCGGACACGGCCGGGAAGGTGGTGCTCAAGAACTGCGTCGCGACCTGGCAGGCCTACAACACCTGGGGCGGCTATGACCTCTACAACGGCCCGAGCGGCAGCTTCGGCACTCGTTCGCTGGCGGTCAGCCTTGACCGGCCCTACGACCACGAGGGCGCTTACCTGTTCATGGTCTATGAGCGGAAGCTGATCAACCTGGCCGAGCGCCTGGGCCTGCCGCTCGCGTACCTGACCAGCATGGACGTTGCCAGCGACCCGCACGCGCTGGACGGCGCGAGCGCGTTCATCTCGCTCGGCCACGACGAGTACTGGTCCCCGCCGGAGCGCGCCAACGTCACGGCGGCCAGAGACGCCGGGGTGAACCTGGCGTTCCTCGGCGCGAACGCGATGTTCCGGCGGATCCGGCTCGAGCCCACCTCGCTCGGCGCCGACCGCCTGGTGATCTGCTACAAGTCCAGCTACATGCAGGACCCCATGTACGGCAAGGACAACGCCCTGGTGACCGACGACTGGCGCGAGGGGCCGGCCCCGGATCCGGAGTCTTCGGTGATAGGGACCCTGTACGAGGGCTACCCGACCGTGGCCGACTACGTCGTGGCCACACCGCACGCCTGGATGTTCGCCGGAACCGGCGCGTGGAAGGGCACCCGCTTCCCGTCCCTGGTGGGCATCGAATACGACCGGGTTAACCCCGGCTACCCGGTGCAGCGGCCGATCCAGATCCTGTCCCATTCGCCGCTGACCTGTAACGGGGTCAACAGCTACTCGGACTCCGCCTATTACACGCACAGCAGCGGAGCCGGGGTGTTCAACGCCGGAACGATGCGGTGGGTGGAGTCGTTCGGGCCACCGCTCTACAACTGGGGAATCACCGCTGCGTGCAGCCAGTTCACCCGCCGGGTGACCGCCAACATCCTGCGCGCCTTTGCCGATGGCCCGGCCGCGGCGAAGTACCCGGCGCACGACAACCTCGACGCGATGAACGAATGGCCGGGCGACCCGATCTGGGCCGGGCACAATCTCTGGCCGCCTATTACCCTCTGAGCCCGCGTATGCTCTGAGACATTCCCTCCTCCCCCCGGAGGTGCCAGTGAGTGCGGGAACGAATGTGCTTCGCCGCCGGGCCCGATGGGCGGTGCCGGCCGGCGCCGTGGCCGCCGTCGGACTGGTCATTGCCGGGTCTGTGATCGCACACGGGCAGACGACTCCCGCCCTCCCCGCCCGGACCACGGCGCAGCTGCTGGCCGCGGTCGACAACCCAGCCGCCCTGCCGTCCGCGATGACCGCGACCGTCCAGGAGACCGCGTCGCTGGGCCTGCCCGACCTGCCCGGCTCGTCCGACCCGCTGTCCGGCCTCTCGCTGCTGTCCGGCTCGCACACGTTCAAGATCTGGTACGACGGCCCGGCCAGGGTGCGGGTCGCGGTCCCGGTGGCCATGGGCGAGACCGACCTGCGCCGGGACGGGCGCAACGTCTGGCTCTGGGACAGCCAGAACAACCAGGCAACGCACTACATCCTGCCGGCCGGGGCCGGCGACACCGCGCCCGGCGTTCCGGCCCAGAGCGTTCCGGCGCCGCCGCAGCTGGCAAAGCAGATCCTGGCCGCGGTGGGCGCCACAACGACCGTCGGCCTGCAGCAGAACGTGACCGTCGCGGGCCAGCCCGCTTACCAGCTCTCGCTGGCGCCCAAGAGCAGCAGCTCGCTGATCGGGCAGGTCAGGATCGCCATAGACGCGAGCGACTCGCTGCCGCTACAGGTGCAGGTCTTCGCCCGCGGCGCGGCCAGCCCCGCGTTCAGCGTCGGCTACGCCTCACTGTCGTTCGCCAGGCCAGCCGCCTCCAACTTCGCGTTCTCCCCGCCGCCCGGCGCCAAGGTGAAGACGGTCACGGTTCCGGCCGGCGCTGGCCTGCCCGCCGGGCTGCCCGGCGGCCTGCCGAACCTGCCGGCCGGCGCCGTTCCCGCCAACATGAAGGTCGCGCCGCTGCCGACCGGCTCGGTCACCCTGCGGATGAGCTCCGGCAGCAAGGTCGTTGCCGTTTCCGGCGGCAAGCCGCTGCCCGCCGCCGTGCGCAAGCAGCTCGAGCAGGCCATGGCGCAGAGCCTGCCCGCTTCGATGCCCAAGGCCCAGCGGGCCGCGCTGCTGAAAAGCCTGGCCAGCGGTGAGCCGGGCAACGGCGGCTGGATTGCCTTCGCGCCGCTGTCGGAATCGGTGGCCAGCTCGCAAGGCACGTACTCGGCAACGCTTTCCTCCGCCGGGCCGACGGTGCTGGGCAAGGGCTGGCTTTCGGTCGCGGTGCTGCCGGCCGGCGGATTCACCGCCCAGGGCGGATTCGCGCCGAGCAGCGCGCCGGCAAACGCGCTCGGCGCGCTGGTGAGCGCCTCCACGCCGGTGCACGGAGCCTGGGGCAGCGGCCGCCTGCTCCGTACCAGCCTGGTCTCGGTGCTGCTGCTGTCCGATGGCAGGGTTCTCGTCGGCGCGGTCGTGCCCTCGGTCCTGTACGCGGACGCGGCACAGCTGAGGTGAGCCTGGGCACCGGCCAGGACGAGGTCAGCTTCGGCCGCGCGGCCGGCCATGGCGAGGGAACCGCGCCCAAGCCCAGTTCCCTGAACGTTGACGCCAGCGGGCTGGCCATCGCCACCATCGGCCTGGCCAAGCGGTTCCGGAACCAGATGGCGGTCGACGGGATCGACTTGGCCGTGCCGCGCGGAACTGTCTACGGGTTCCTGGGGCCGAACGGTTCCGGCAAGACGACGACGATCCGGATGCTGCTCGGGCTGATCCAGCCCACCGGCGGCAGCCAGCGGCTGCTCGGCGTGAGCATGCCGGCGGGCGCGAACGCCGTGCTGCCCAGGGTCGGGTCGCTGGTGGAGGGCCCGGCCTTTTACCCCCAGCTGTCCGGCCGGGACAATCTGGCCAGGCTGGACGCGGCGGACCGGGCCGCCAGCCCGCGGACCGCCGCGGCCAGGATCGACGCGGCCCTCGACCGGGTCGGGCTGCTCGCCGCCGCCGGCAAGCACTACCGCGCGTACTCGCTCGGCATGAAGCAGCGCCTGGCCATCGCGGCCGGCCTGCTGCAGCCGCGGGAGCTGATGATCCTGGACGAGCCGACGAACGGCCTCGACCCACAGGGCACCCGTGAGGTCCGGTCCCTGATCAGGCAGATCGCCGCGGACGGCACCACGGTCTTCGTATCCTCGCACCTGCTGGCCGAGGTGGACCAGATCTGCTCGCACGTGGGCGTGATGCGGGCCGGCGAGCTCGTGTTCCAGGGGACCCTCGAGGAGCTGCGCGGCCGCGGGGCCGCCCGGATCCTGGTGCGCACCGGCGAGACCACGCTGGCCGCGCGGGTGCTGGACCGGCTCGGGCTCACCGACGTACATGTCGACGGCCGGGAAGTGACCGCGCAGCTCGGCGAGCTGGCTCCGGAGGCCGTGTGCGCGGAGCTCGTGCACGCCGGTGTGCCCGTGGCCGGCCTGGACACCCCCAGGGCCAGCCTGGAGGACCTGTTCGTCGAGCTCACCGGCGAGGGCTTCGATGTCAACGGCTGACGTGGCGGCCCCGGCGGCCGGCGGCCAGCTGGTGGCGGTGGCGCGCTGGCTCCGGCTGCTGCGGTCCGAGCTCCGTCTCACCTTCGGCCGCAGGCGCAACCTCGTGCTGCTGGCCGTGCTCGCCGCGGTGCCGGTGCTGCTCGGCCTCGTGCTCAGGTTCTCTTCGGGTGCCAGCAACGGCGGCGGCGGTGGCGGCAACGGCAGCCCGCCGGCGTTCCTCAGCCAGGTCACCGGCAACGGCGTGTTCCTCGCGTTCCTCACCCTCGTGGTCGAGTCGACGCTGATCCTGCCGCTCGTAGTCGCGGTCGTGACCGGTGACTCGATCGCGGGCGAGGCCAACCGGGGCACGCTGCGCTACCTGCTGACGGTGCCGGCCGGGCGGACCCGGCTGCTCGGAATCAAGTTCACCGCGAACGTGGCCTTCTGCGCTGGTGCCTGCGTGCTGGTTTCCGCCGTCGCCGTGGCCGTCGGCGCGATCTTGTTCCCGGTCGGGCCGGTGACGCTGCTGTCCGGCAACACGGTTTCGCTGGGGGAGGGGATGCTGCGGCTGCTGTTCGTGACCCTGTACCTGGCCGCGGCCATGGCCGCGCTCGGCGCGATCGGGCTGGCGATCTCCACGTTCACCGAGCACCCGATCGGCGCGATCGCGGCAGTCCTGGTGATCGCGGTGGCCAGCGAGGTTGCCGACAGCGTGTCGCAAATCGACGTGATCCACCCGTACCTGCCGACGCACTGGTGGCTATCGTTCGACGCGCTGCTGCGGGTACCGATCGCGTGGCCGGAACTCGGGCACGGGCTGCTCTCGTTCGCCCTCTACGCCGTCATCTTCTGCTCGATCGCGTGGGCCCGGTTCACCACCGCCGACGTCACCAGCTGAGCGCCGCACGGGCCTGCCCTTCGGCGGCGATCGGGCCGAAGCCGAGCAGCGCGTCGACCGCGGCCCATGACTCCCCGGCTTCGCGCGCCCGGCGGATGTGGCCGAGCACCTCGAGTGTGCCGCGCCGGGCTGACAGTTGCGCATGGAAAGCCCGGCCTGGCCTGATCATCGCGCAGCTCCGGGCCGCCGCTCGGCACCCCGGCCACTGCGGTCAGCGCTGCACACGGAAAGACGATTCAGCGCCGCCTGCAGTCCCATTAGATTGGTCATAGCGCGGCTGTGTTCCTGAGTGCTTCTGTCCCAGATCGCATCCACGTGCCGCCAGTGAATGGGTAAGACCCGGCCTGGCGGGCAGTGCGCAGAGACAGCGGCGTGACCAGCGCCTGGGGAGGAGCGGCAATGCGCGCACCGCCCCGCTCACATTCTGCGGCCTTCTACGCCAGCACGGCTGAGTTCGTCACCGGCGTCCGGGCGTTCGTCGACCAGGCGCTCGATCAAGCCGAGCCGGTGCTGATCGCCGCTCCCGGCGCCGCGATCAGGCTGCTGCAACGGCATCTGGACGGCCACGGCCGGCAGGTGAGCTGGGCTGACATCACCGAGGCCGGCACTAACCCGGCCCGGATCATTCCCCTAATCGACGCCTTCGCCAGCTCCCATCCAGGCCGCCCGGTCCGCTGCGTCACGCAGCCACTGTGGAACGCGCGGACCGCTGAGCAGCGGCGCGAGACAATCCGGCACGAAGCGCTGGTCAACCTCGCCTTCGCCGATACCCGGATCAGCATCCTGTGCCCCTACGACGCAGCACGGCTGGATGCCGGCGCTGTAGCGACCGCCGAGCAGATCCATCCCGTGATCATCCGGAACGAGTCCGCGCGGCCCAGCCCTGGCTACGACCCGGGCATCATCCTCCCCCCGGAATGCGACGCTCCACTGGACTCCGTCCCCGCCGACGCCGCCGTGCTGGCCTACCGGGACGACCTGCGCACGGTCCGGGCATTCACCGCCGGGCAAGCCAGCAACGCAGGGACGGGCCCCGGCCGCGCCAATGACCTCGTGATCGCGATCAGCGAACTCGCCGCGAACACCTACCGCCACACCAGCGCCGGCGGGACACTCGCGATCTGGGTAACCGCAGACGAGCTGATCTGCCAGCTACAGGACACCGGGCACATCACTAACCCGCTGGCCGGCCGCCGACGCCCTGCCCCCGACGTCGGCGGAGGCCAGGGAATGTGGGTAGCCCACCAGCTGTGTGACCTCGTCGAGATCCGCAGCAGCCCAGCCGGGACCCAGATCCGGGTGCACACAGGGCTCAGACCCGCGGGCCGCCCGACAGCGTTACCGGCCGGCCCCCGCCATCATCAGTGGCGCCAACAGCAGCGACGACGCTGGCATAGACGGGAAGCAAATCGGCGGCGCTGATGAGCGTCAGGAGCTGCAGGACAAGCCCCGCCGCTGCCGCGAGCGACAGATCACCGCCGGCCCGCACGGCCAGCTCCCGTACTCGCAGCAGCCCGGCTGCGGCACAGCAGTCGATGAAACCCAACCCCGCCAGATCAACAACAATGCGCCGCCCGCTCCGAGCAACTGCGCTCAACGACGCCACGAACTCGTCAGTGTTTACCGCGTCCAGCTCCCCGCACAGCCCGACCACAACAAGATCGCCGTATTCCCGCTTACGCAACTCGACGCTCGCCATGAGGAAACGCCTTCCTGGCCCAGTGCCAGGGCGGGGTCTCGACCCAACGGCAAAAAAGACACGACCAGCACACACGTTACCCCGCCACGCTGCCACCACCAACCAGCCCAAGACCCCCGAAATCATCGCATGCACCGCCCCACCCACCGACTGTCATATGCCCCTATCGGAGTACGGCACCGCAAGGCGACCGGGCGGGGGGACGTCTCCACCGGGGTAGCGACCGGAACCTGCGACTCGAACGCGAACACGGCCAGATCAGCGCTCTGGCCAGGCAGTGGGCTCCGTCGCGTTGTGCGGGCCGCGCACTGCCAGATAACCTATGGCTGCGGTCGGGAAAGTGGCTGCATTTGTCGTGTCAGCTCACGAACCTGGGTCCGGGCGGAAATCGCAGCCGAGGGAGCCAGCGGAAGGACTGGCCCTTTTGACGAGCCTGGTCGCGTGCGGTGCCTGTGACGCGTGGCCTGGAGCCCTCCAGATAGGAGGCACCGAGGTGACAGTTCGCGCAGACTCGGTGACCTTGGAAGACCGGCTGCGGGACATCCAGGCGATCACCGACGCGGCCTTGTCGCACCTGGATGATCCGGATTTCCTGGCCCAGCTGCTCGCCCGTACCAGAGACATTCTGGGAGCCGACACTGCCGCGGTGCTGCTGCTGGATGACTCCTCCGAGCAGCTGATCGCGACCGCGGCGGCCGGGCTGGAAGAGGAGGTGCGCCAGGGCGTTTTGATCCCGGTAGGCCAGGGGTTCGCCGGACGTATCGCCGCCGAGGGCCGGCCAGTCATCCTCGACCGTGTTGATCACACCACGGTGCTGAACCCGATCCTGTGGGCGAAGGGGATTCGCTCGATGATGGGGGTGCCGCTGGTGGCGGGCGGCCGGGTGATCGGCGTGTTGCATGTCGGCTCACTGGCTCCCCGGGTATTCACCTCCCAGGACACCGAGCTGCTTCAGATGGCCGCCGACCGGGCCGCCGTGGCTGTGCAGTCGATGATGGCCCGGACGGACCGCATCGCGGCTACCGCGCTGCAGCGCAGTCTGCTGCCCTCAGCGCTGCCGGTTGTCGATGGAGCGAAGATGGCCGCCCGTTACGTCCCGGGCAGTGGCGTGGTGGGCGGTGACTGGCACGACGTGTTCAGCCTGCCCACCGGGGAGGTTTGCATGGTGATCGGCGATGTGGCCGGGTCGGGCCTGCATGCGGCGGTGATCATGGGCCGGATGCGCAGCGCACTGCGCGCCTACGCCCTTGAGACCAAAGATCCGGCCGAGGTCTTGTCCAGGCTGGATCGCAAGATGCAGCACTTCGAACCGGACGCTCTGGCTACTGTGCTGTACGCGGTTTTCGATCGGTCACTGGATAAGATGCACGTCTCATTGGCCGGTCATTTCCCCCCAGTCATCGCCCGCCCGGGGCAGCCCGCTGAAGTGGCTGATATCCCAACAGGGCTGATGATCGGCATCGCCCCTAATCCGCGACGGCAGGTAACCACCGTGACGGTACCGCCAGGCACCTTGTTGTGTTTTTACACCGATGGGCTGATCGAACGCCCGGGCGAGGCAATCGATGATGGCCTGGCCCGGCTCTGTCAGGCGATCCCGGCAGAGCCGCCAGAGGCTGCCTGCGCTGCGGTCATGGCAGCCCTGGTGGGCAGCCAGCCCGCCCGCGACGATATCGCCCTGCTCATTGCCCAGCGCCAGCCAGCAGCACAGACCCGGTAACCACTCAAACGCTGGCACCCCCCGGCCGCTAATCCGGCTTCCGGAAGGACGCAGATGACTGACGTCACATACCCGATCGAGATGGTCCGGGGCGTGCCCGTGGTGAGGGTGCCCGAGGAGATCGACATCACCAGCGCCGGCGCGCTGCGGGAGGCGCTGTTCCAAGCAGCCACGCAAGGGCAGACGACTATCGTCGATATGACCCAAACGCAGTTCTGCGACACTGCGGGAATCCACGCGGTGGTGCTGGCGCACAAACGGGCACTGGCCGACGGGCGGCAGCTACGGCTGGTAACCCCCGGCGGCAATGTCCTGCGGATCTTGGAGATCACCGGCATCGACCGCGTAATCCCTCACTTCGCTGACCTGGAGCAGGCCCTCACGTCCCCACCTGCCGCCGCACCCTAACCATCGCAGCCGGCGGCCGGGATCGGCTGACACGGTCTCGGTCCCTGCCGCTGCCGCTCACAGACCTCGACAATTGTCCGGTTCCGGGGCTCCGGTATCTCGGCGGTCGTTGCCAGTTCCGACGACAGTGGCCGACCAGGACGAGCCGTTGATACTGCTCGGAGACCCTAAGATGATCATAACGAGCTGTGCAGCCACGGCCGGTGGCGATCGCGGCTGACCGCTAGCATCACAGCAGTCGTCTCAAGGCGAGGGTCCGGTGACACGAGCACGGGTCGAGCACGGCCGTCCGAGACGGCCGGGTCGTGGTCTGTCCCTGGACCGGATCGTCACCGCCACCCTCGAACTAGTGGACGAGGAGGGCATCGGGGCAGCGTCGATGCGGGCGGTGGCATCTCGGCTGGGGGTCCGCTCCATGTCGCTGTACCGGTATGTGCAGGATCGCGATGAGCTGTTCGACGCGGTCGTGGAGCGGATCGTCAACGAGCTCGCCGACGATCCGGAGGTCCAGCTGCGGCCCGTGGACGGGTGGCGGCCTTATCTCGCCGGCATGGCACATGGAGTGCGCCGCTACGCCCGGGCGCATCCACATGCTTTCCCGCTGGTCGCCACCCGGCCGCCCACGGCTCCGTGGGTAAATCCACCGCTTCGGTCGCTGCGCTGGGTCGAGGCGATGCTGACCGGATTGGCCGCCGAAGGGTTCAGCGACGAGCAGGTGCTGTTCACTTACCGCACGTTCAACAGCTTCCTGCTTGGTTACCTGCTCCTGGAAACCAGCGCTATGGCGCTGCGGGACCCCAAGCCCGGCGACGGATCCTTCACCGGTACCGACGCTGTTTCGGGTGATGGCGAACCGGCCGGGGAGGCAGCCGCCAACGCGGTTTCTGGCGGTCTGAGCCCAGCCCGCTCCGCCCAGCAGCGGGAGGCCATCGAGGAGGCCGGCAGCCCGCGCGAGCTGCTCGATCCCGCGGACGAGATCGATGCCAGGCGTTTCCCGACGGTGCACCGCCTGGCGTCAGGACTGGCCCAGGACCTCTGGGAAGGGGAGTTCGAAACAGGCCTGCAGGACATGCTTGACCGCATAGCGGCGTTCGTGACCGATGGGCCCAGATCTCCGGCGAGATTGATGCCCTGAGCCGCGGCCATTGCCTTCGGCGCCGTCTGCCTGGTCCAGGTTCCACCACCGGCGAGGAACCCCCGGCCTGCGATGGCATCGCAACAGCCTGCGGGACCTGCTCTGGCCACGCACTCCAGACACCCAGCCAATGGACGCCGTGGATGTCTGGCACAGGCAGGGTCCTGGCGAAACGATCGGGGCGACTCGACGCTCCCGTGCCCTGGATGGCCGGGTGCCCTGGGTGGTCCGCAGGGTGGGTGCGGCCCCGAGTGGACACCGTAAGCTTCTCATATAAGTTTCTGATGTAAGTTTTATGTGTAAGCCTTCCGGTCGCGGGTAGTCGAGGCCAGCCGGACGACGCAGGGGAACAGTCACGGGCCTCAGCTCCGCGAACCGGGCGATGCCCGTGCAGGCTCGAGACGCGGGCAAGATGCGGCCCGATCGTTCGTCGCAGCAGGTGGGTTAACCGCGCCGCAGGGGCGCGCGGATGGCCCGCAAGTCGCTTGATCGAGGAGAGGCCCAGATGACAGAGAACTACCCGGCGGCAGCTATGCCGTCACAGCGTGGCGAATCGCGGCCGCCGGTGTTGGCGGAGGAGCAGGGCACGGCTGACGTTGTCCGGGACCAGGCTTCTGACCTGGGTCACAGCAGCGTCGAGGCAGGGAAGCACGTGGCTGACGTGGCCCGGGATCAGGCTTCGGGCGTGGCGGCGGAGGCCGGGCGCCAGGGCAGGGATCTGCTCCAGCAGGCTCAGGGCCAGCTGGAGGAGCAAGCGGCCCAGGGACAGCAGCTGCTGGTGGATCGGCTGCTTTCGCTCGGTGACGAGTTCCGCTCGATGGCAGATGCCTCCGGCGGTGGCATGGCCGCCGATCTCGCGCATCAGGTGGCCTCGCGGGCGCGTGATGCCGGGCAGTGGCTGGGCGACCGGAAGCCCGGGCAGGTGATGGACGAGATGCAGTCCTTCGCGCGCCGCAAGCCGGCAGTTTTCCTGGCCTTGGCGGCAGGAGCAGGCTTGGTGGCCGGGCGGCTCACCCGGGGACTTAAGGACGCGAGCAGCAATGATTCTGCGGCGACGGCAGCACCTGCACCTACGCAAAGGCTTGGCGGGCGGTGGCCCGAGCCGTCTGACGTGGCCGGCTACCCGCCGGCAACGGGGGGCGCGAGTGATGAGACTCCGGGCCTTTCTGCCCCGGCCAGCGGCCTGCCGCCCACCGGCGGTGACCCGGCCTGGGAGGCCGGCCCAGCGTTCAGCGAGCGGAACCCCCTGGTGAGCGATGACCAGGCCGGGCGTCAGGGCGCCCGGTGAGCAGCCCGCTCGATCCGACCGTGCCGCCTGCTGATCCGCGGCCCTCGGCCGGCGAGCTGTTGTCAGATGTTGCCGCGGATCTCAGCACGCTCATGCGCCAGGAGGTGGAACTGGCCAAGGCCGAGCTCCGCCAGTCCGCCTCCCGGGCCGGCAAGGGCGCCGGGCTGCTGGCGGGGGCGGGGGCCAGCGGTTATACGGTCTTGCTGTTCGCGTCGGTCGCCGCGTGGTGGGGCATCGGCGATACGACTGGTCATGGCTGGTCGGCGCTGATCGTGGCGGCTATCTGGCTGATCGTGGCTGGGGTCCTCGTGCTGATGGGCCGCCGGGAAATCAGCGCGGTATCGGGCGTGCCGCAGACCACGCAGACAGTGAAGAAGATCCCCGGGGCAGTAAGAGGAAACGAGGGCACATCATGACCAGCGATCCGGACCAGATCCGCGAGCAGATCGAGGAAACGCGCGCCAGCCTCAGCGAGGACGTCAACACCCTGGCCGACACCGTCAACCCGGCGCATGCGGCAAAGCGCAAGGCCGCCAGTGCACGTTCTGCCGTGCTCGGAGCAAAGGACAAGGTCATGGGCACCGCGTCACAGTCCGTCTCCGGCACGACTTCCGCGGCAGGACAAAAGGCGTCGGCGGTTCAGGAGAAGGTGTCGGCGGCTCCAGGCCAGCTGCGTCGCCAGGCAGCAGGTAACCCGCTGGCAGTCGGCCTGATCGCGGTCGGCATCGGCTGGCTCGTGGGCTCACTTCTGCCGGCCAGCAGCGCCGAGGAGCATGCGGCGGCGAAGGTTAAGGAAGCCGCCGCCCCGGCCGTCACCGGCGCGGTTAAGGACGCCGCGGCGAGCCTGGAGGACTCAGCGCTGCAGGCGGCCGAGTCGGTCAAGGCCGCAGCGGCCGGGGCTGCCGCGACTGTCCAAGACGAGACTGCCAGCTCGGCGCACGACATCCGGAATCAGGCACAGGCAGCCCGCGACACCGTGGCGGACAGCCGCCAGTAACCACCCTGCCAGCCACGCGGCTTGATCCTTACGGAGACCGCCTACCCAGGTCTTTCTCCCGGAGTTCAGCGCGGCCCTGAAGCTCTGCCACGCCGCAGGCTGACTGGAATCCGGCCGCTAGCCAACGACGAGTTAGGGAGGGTCATCGCCGATGGCCAAATCGCAGAATGCGGGCAGCAGCGTCCGCGACGAGGTGCCAAGCAACCCGACAGACCTGAGCGGCGGGTCCTGGTTCGCGGCGGCCAGACGGGCACTGAAGGAATATAAGGCCGATGACCTGCAGGACCGCGCCGCAGCCCTGACGTACTTCGGAATCCAGTCGATCTTCCCGGGTCTTCTTGTGCTGGTCTCCCTGCTCGGCGTTCTCGGTCAGTCGGCCACCCAGCCACTCATCACCAACCTGGGCAACGCGGCTCCGGCGTCCGTGCGGAAGATCATCATGACCGACGTCACCCATCTGCAGCACAGTCACGCCGCCGCCGGGATCCTCGGCATTGCCGGAATCCTGCTCGCCCTGTGGTCGGCGTCCAACTACGTCGCGGCCTTCATGCGCGCCTCCAACGTCATTTACGACGTGCCCGAGGGCCGGCCCATCTGGAAAACCGCACCCATCCGCCTGGGCGTCACGTTGGTTACGATGATCTTGCTCGTGGCCGCGGCCGTCATCGTGGTCGTGACAGGCGGCCTGGCGCAGAAAGTCGGGAACGTGCTCGGCGTCGGTTCGGCGGCGGTCACCGTCTGGGATTTCGCTAAGTGGCCGGTGCTGCTGATCATCATCGGCCTGATCCTCGCCATCTTGTTCTGGGCCAGCCCGAACGCCAGACACGGCTTCCAGTGGGTCAGTCCCGGCGGT
>Ga0208725_1000141_pt1 | contig 16426 bp, 15 predicted proteins | sample MicForSoSWNH13_O_FD_188004 | JGI IMG/M metagenome (GOLD analysis project Ga0208725, IMG submission 188004) | Forest soil microbial communities from Harvard Forest Long Term Ecological Research site in Petersham, Massachusetts, USA - MetaG HF011... | ecosystem: Environmental > Terrestrial > Soil... | reverse complement strand
CACGGGCCGGCCGTCCGCGGTCAGCGACACCAGGAACGAGCGCCGGTCCGCCGGGTCCAGGTCGCGGGTCACGTAGCCCCGCCGCACCAGGCGGTCAAGGACGCTGGTCAGCGTCGTCGGTTTGGTCGCGGTGTCCGAGGCGAGTTCCCCGACGCTCCGGCTCCTGCCGTCGGCCAGGATCGCCAGCACGTTGATCTCGGAGGCACTCAGGTTCAGCCCGGCCAGCCGCACCGCGAGAGCATGCAGCGTGGCGTGCGTAGCCCGGTGCAGCGCCAGAATCACCCCGCCGTGACCGCTCTCATATATCACGGAATCAGATTATACGAAATCGTACAATCGCGCTAGGCCTCACGCGGTGCATGGTCCTGCTCGGCGGCCGGGTTGTTTCATGATCCGGGTAGCTGAGGTGCCGTATCTGCTCGTTATCCACCCAGGTCATAAAAATCGAATATCGAGCGAGCACGACTGAGGCTGGCGGGATCAGTGGTACAGCACGGAACGGCTCAGCCTCGGGCCGAGCGGCGGTGGTTACGCTTTCGGTTGTGATCGAGATCATGCGGTTCCGCCTGCCGGCGGGCGCCGACGAGGCGGCGATTCTGGCGGCCGACCGAAGGGTGCAGCAGGAGTTCGCCTATCAGCAGCCGGGCCTGCTCAGGAGGACGACGGCCCGCGGCGAGGACGGCGGCTGGATCGTCATCGACCTGTGGCGGTCCGCCGCGGACGCCGACGCCTGCGATGCCCGCTGGGAGCACGACAAGGTGACCCAGGCGTTCATGGGCCTGCTGGACCGGTCCTCGGTTAGTGTCGAGCGCTACCAGGAGCTGGATTAGGCCCGTTCCTGGGCGATCACCAGCGGACCAGCCCGCGTTACGATCCACAGGTGGACCCGCGCCTCGGAAGCTGCTCCCTTGACCAGCTAAGGAAACGGACGAGCCTCAAGTGGCGGGCTTATCCGGCGGACGTACTTCCCGCGTTCGTGGCCGAAATGGACTTCGACCTGGCCGCACCGATCGTGGCGGCCGCCACGGCCGCGATCGCCGCTGGCGACTGCGGTTACGGGCACAAGGGCGAGCTCGGCGAGGCCTTCGCCGCCTTCGCCGAGAAGCGGCTGAGCTGGTCGCCGGACCCGTCACTGATCTTCGCGATTCCGGACGTGATGACCGGCGTCGCCGAGTTCGTGCAGGCGGTCACGCCGCCCGGGGCGGGGATCGTGATCAGCCCGCCGGTGTACCCGCCGTTCTTCGACCGGCTGCGCTTCGCCAACCGCCGGATCGTGGAAGCGCCGCTGAGCCGGGCCGGCGACGGCCGTTACGACCTGGATCCCGAGGGGCTCGACCGGGCGCTGGCCGGTGACGACGTCCACGCGTACCTGCTGTGCAGCCCGCACAATCCGGCCGGCCGGGTCTGGTCGCGGGAGCAGCTCACCACGGTGGCCGACATCTGCCTGCGCCGCGGAGCCATCCTGCTGATCGACGAGATCCATGCGCCGCTGGTCTTGCCCGGGGCGCACCATGTGCCGTTTGGGTCGCTCGATCACGAGATGACGACGCGTTCCGTCACCTTCACGTCAGCCTCCAAGGCATGGAACATCCCGGGGCTGAAGTGCGGGGTCGCCGTGGCCGGATCGGCCGGGTACGCCGCGCTGCTAAGCGAGCGCTGGGACACGCTGCTGGCCGGCCAGATCGGCGTGCTCGCTACGGTCGCCGCGTTCACCGAGTCGGGGCCCTGGCTGGATGCGCTGCTCGGCCAGCTCGACGAGAACCGCTCGCGGCTGAGCGGGCTGCTGGCCGAGCATCTGCCGGGCGTGCGCTACCTGCCGCCGGAGGCGAGCTTCCTGGCCTGGCTGGACTGCCGCGCACTCGGTCTCGGCGACGACCCGGCCAAGGCGTTCCTTGACCGCGGCCGGGTCGCGCTCAGCCCCGGCCCCGACTTCGGCGCGCCGGGGCTCGGGTTCGCCCGGCTGAACATGGGTACCTCGCCGGAGCTGATGGCCGAGGCGGTGCGGCGGATGGCCGCCGCAGTCTGACAGGGAGGCCTGCATGGCAAGCTCGCTGGTGACCGTGGGTTCGGGCGACCACCATGTGCTCGCGCTGCACGGCTGGTTCGGCTCGGCCAGGGGCTGGGGTTCGCTGCCCGACTACCTCGACGGGTCCTCCTACACCTACGTCTTCATGGATCTGCGCGGTTACGGCGGCCGCAAGCAGGACCCGGGCGACTTCACCATGGAGGAGGCGGCAGCCGATGCCGTCGTGCTCGCCGACGAGCTGGGCTGGGACCGGTTCTCGCTGATCGGGCACTCCATGTCCGGCCAGGCGATCCAGCACGTGCTGCTGGCCGAACCCGGGCGGGTGCGCCGGCTGGTGGCGCTCAACCCGGTCCCGGCCACCGGGCTGCCGTTCGACGAGGACGCCTGGTCCCTGTTCTCCGGCGCCGCGGGCAGCCGGGACAACCGGTTTACGATCATCAACTTCACCACCGGCGGCAGGCTGCCGGCCGCCTTCGTCGATCATGTCGTGCAGCACTCGCTGGACCATTCCCGGGCCGAGGCGTTCGGCGCCTACCTCGAGTCGTGGGGGAAGACCGACTTCTCGGAGCGGGTAAAGGGCAACCAGGCCGCGGTCAGGGTCATCGTCGGCGAGCACGACCCCTCGCTGTCCGCGCCGGTGATGGAGCAGACCTGGCTGCAGTTGTACCCCGCCGCCGAGCTCGAGGTGATGCCGAACGCCGGGCACTACCCGATGTTCGAGACCCCGGCGGCGCTGGCCGCGTCCATCGAGGGTTTCCTGGACCGGGACTGACCCCTAGTGACCGCCACGGCCAGGCCGGACACCGAGGTCGTCTTCGACCCGGCGACCTACACCGAGGGGGTGCCGTTCGACGCCCTCGCCAGGCTGCGCCGCGACACCCCGGTCGTCTGGGTCGACGAGATCCCGGTCCTCGGCTGGCCGGCCGGACCGGGCTTCTGGCTCGTGCTCCGGCACGCCGACGTCGAGTCGGTGATGAGGCAGCCGCAGCTGTTCTCCTCCTGGCTCGGCGCGACGCAGATCCGCGACCCGGTGACACCGGCCGCCCTTGGCTATGTCCGCCGCATGATGCTGAACATGGACCCGCCGTCCCAGTCCCGGCTGCGGAAGCTGCTGGCAAGGTCGTTCACGCCGCGCGCGGTCGCGCGGCTCGAGGAGCGCATCCGCGGGCACGCGCGAGCCCTGTGCGAGCGGGCGTTCGCCGGCCGCGGCGGGCGGGGCGAATGTGACTTCGCCAAGGACGTCGCCGCGGACCTGCCGCTGCTGACCCTTGCCGACGTGCTCGGCATGCCGGAGCAGGACCGGTGGCTGCTGTTCGACTGGTCCAACCGGGTGATCGGCTACCAGGACCCCGACTACGCCACCTCGGCCGCGTTCGACCCGTCCGGCGGGACGTCGATGGCCGCCGAGGCGCTCGCGCTCCGGCCGGCCCCCGGCGACGGCGGCCGGATGCCCGATCCCCGTACCCGGGAGGGCATGCCCGACCTGTACGCGTACGCCCACCTGCTGGCCGATGCCAAGCGGCGCCGCCCCGGCGATGACGTCATGTCGATCCTGCTGGCGCAGGTCGACGACGACGGCGGCCAGGTGTCGGTCGAGGAATTCGAGAACATGTTCTGGCTGTTCGCCGTCGCGGGCAACGAGACCCTGCGCAACGGCCTGCCGGGCGCCTGCATCGCGCTGCTCGCGCACCCCGAGGCCCAGGACGCGCTGCGCGGCGATCCCGGGCTGATGCCCGCCGCGGCCGAGGAGATGCTGCGCTGGTGGACGCCGGTGATGACGTTCCGCAGGACCGCCACGGCCGACTGCGAGCTGGGCGGGCAGCGGATCCGGGCGGGGGACAAGGTGGTGGTCTCGTTCACCTCGGCCAACCGGGACGAGGCGGTGTTCGCCGACGCCGGCGGATTCGACATCCGCCGGCACCCCAACCCGCATCTGGTTTTCGGCCACGGGCCGCACTTCTGCCTCGGCTCCCACCTCGCCCGCGCCCAGCTGCGGGCGCTGTTCGCTGAAGTGCTGTCGCGCACCTCCGCGCTTGCCTTCGCCGGCGAGCCGTCGTACCTGCGCTCGAACTTCCAGCGCGGGGTCAAGCGGCTGCCGGTCGCCTGGACCGCCCGCCAGCGCTGAGGCTCATACGGTCCAGGGCGGCCGGAGCTGGCTTCCATCGCCCATCGTGGCCTCGAGGCCAGCGAGAGAGGTTGTCCATGCGGCACCGCCGTCCGGGCCGCCGTCCAGGCGTATTTCGCTGCCGGACGGGACGTAGGCGACGTCGCCGGGGTGCAGGCTGTGCTCGGTGCCGTCCAGGGTGATGGTGAGCTCACCGTCGATGCAGCAGATGATCTCCTCGCGAGATGGTCTGTGGGGTGCGCCCTTCAGGTTTGCTGGAACGTCGACACGCCAGGCGCACAATTGGCCGCTGCCCCGTGAGGGCCGGACGTAGGAGCTGAACCGCGCCCCGTGAGTCTCGAAGACGTCAGCGTCGGAGCTGGTGATCAGCGGCATCGGGAGCTCTCCTCTGGCTAAGATGGTCAACATGGTTGCCGAATTCCGGATGAGCAAAACAGTAAACCTGGTTGTCGTTTATGTCAACGCCGGCTGACCAACCGGGCTTCGAGCTGCCACTGCTGCTGCTGCACGGCTTCCGCGTGCTCATCGACGATCTGCACGCCGAGCTGGCCCGGCAGGGGCACCCCGACATGCGGCCGATGCACGGGTTCGTGTTTCAGGCCATTGGCCCCGGCGGCACGACTGCGGCCCAGCTCGCCCGCAGACTTGGCATCTCCAAGCAGGCCGCAGGCAAGACGATCGACTCCCTGGAACGGCTGGGTTACGTGCAGCGCGGGCCCGACCCGGCCGACGCCCGGCGTAAGGTCGTGCGGCTCACCGGCCGCGCCGTCGACGCGCTGGACCGGTCCGCGCGGGTCTTCGACGACCTGCGGGCCCGCTGGGCCGAGGTCATCGGACCGGACCGGCTGCGCGCGCTAGAAGCCGACCTGCGCAGGGTCACGCCGCCGGACCGATTCCGGCTCGACGTCCCCGGCTGGTTCGGCAGCCAGTAATCGCTCGCGCTGCGGAATGGCCGCCGTTGCCGGCGGGTTTCATCCACCATGACGACTACGCAGCAGGCGGGTGGGGCGAGCCCGGTCGACTTCGCGGCCTTCGGCGACTACGGCGACTTCAAGCGAAAGCAGCCCGAGCCAGCTACCGGGGAGTTCGTGCGGCCCGCGTACCCGTTCCGCGGCCGGATCACCGCGGACGGCTCCAGCGGGTACCCGGCCGTGCCGGGCCGGTACCACCTGTACATCTCGTGGGCCTGCCCGTGGGCGCACCGCACCGCGATCGTGCGCAAGCTGCTCGGGCTCGAGGACGTCATCTCGCTGTCAGCGGTCGACCCGATCAGGGACGGCCGCGGCTGGGCGTTCCGCGAGGGCCCCGGGTACTCGCTGGACCTGGTCAACGGGTTCGCGTTGCTGCGCGAGGCCTACGAGGCGACCGAACCCGGCTACGACGGGCACGTCTCCGTCCCGGTGCTGTGGGACCGCGAGACGGGCCGGATCGTCAGCAACAACTTCCCCGACATCACGATCGACCTGGACACCCAGTTCGGCGCCTTCTCCGACAAGGCATACGACCTGTACCCGGAGCGGCTGCGCTCCGAGATCGACGCGATCAACGCGGTCGTCTACGAGACCGTGAACAACGGCGTGTACCGCTCGGGCATGGCCAGTTCCCAGGAGGCCTATCACGACGCGGTCTCGAAGCTCTTCGCGACTCTGGACGACCTGGAGCAGCGCCTGGCCGACCGCCGATACCTGCTCGGTGACGCCATCACCGAGGCCGACGTCCGGCTTTGGGTGACCCTGGCCCGGTTTGATGCGGTCTACCACTACCACTTCAAGGCCAACCTCCGCCGGCTGACCGACTACCCGAACCTGTGGCGGTACGCGCGCGATCTGTACTCGCTGCCCGCCTTCTCCGGCACGACGAACTTCGACCACATCAAGCGCCACTACTACACCACGCATCCGCACATCAATCCGACCAGAATCGTGCCCGACGGCCCGGTACTGAATTGGGACCTGCCGGATGACCCCTCCTTGCCCTGATCCGAACCCTTTCTGACCTGGCCACAACCCTCATGACGTGCGAAAGTGGGGGAACGGCCGCTGCCCATGGCCAGGTGATCGGGAGGGGACCGATGGGCAGGGATGTCCCTGCGATCAGCGTGAGTCAGCAAGACCGGCGTGCTTACCGGGAGAAGGTTCGCCGCTGCCTGGATGTGTTCGCCCGGATGCTGCGCGAGTCCCGGTTCGAAACCGAGCCGCAGCAGGTGGGCCTCGAGATCGAGCTGAACCTGGTCGACGAGCTTGGCCTCCCCTCGATGAAGAACACCGAGGTGCTCGGCGCGATCGCCGACCCCAGCTGGGCGAGTGAACTCGGCCAGTTCAACCTGGAGATCAACGTGCCGCCGCGGCCGCTGGCCGGCGACGCGCTGACGCGGCTCGAGCATGGGGTGCGGGACAGCCTCGAGCACGCCGACCGCCGGGCCCGCCAGGCCGGGACCCACCTGGTGATGATCGGCATCCTGCCCACGCTGAGCGAGCGCGATGTCGGCGGGCAGGCCATGTCGGCGAACCCGCGCTACCGGCTGCTGAACGAGCAGATCTTCGCCGCCCGCGGCGAGGAAATGCGGATCTCGATCGAGGGCACCGACCGGCTGCTCACCCACATCGACACGATCACCCCCGAGGCCGCCTGCACGAGCGTCCAGTGCCACCTCCAGGTCAGCCCGGAGGCGTTCGGCAGCTACTGGAACGCCGCCCAGGCGATCGCGGGCGCGCAGGTGGCCGTCGCCGCCAACTCCCCGTTCCTGTTCGGGCAGGAACTGTGGCGGGAGACCCGGCTCACCCTTTTCGAGCAGGCGACGGACACCAGGCCGGACGAGCTCAAGCACCAGGGGGTCAGGCCCCGGGTGTGGTTCGGCGAGCGCTGGATCACCTCAGTGTTCGACCTGTTCGAAGAGAACCTGCGCTATTTCCCCGCGCTGCTGCCGCTGTGCGACGACGAGGATCCCGCGGCGGCACTCGACAACGGGCAGGCACCGCAGCTCGCCGAGCTGACGCTGCACAATGGCACGATCTACCGGTGGAACCGGCCGGTCTACGCGGTGGTGAACGGGCTGCCGCATCTGCGGGTGGAGAACCGGGTGCTGCCGGCCGGCCCTACGGTCGCCGACGTCATGGCCAACGCCGCCTTCTACTGCGGCCTCGTCCGCGCGCTTGCCGAGGCCGAGCGGCCGGTCTGGACGCAGATGTCGTTCAAGGCGGCGGCCGACAACCTCGCCGAGGGCGCCAGGCACGGCATCGACGCCCGGCTGTACTGGCCTGGCCTTGGCGAAGTGCCAGTGACCGAACTCGTGCTGCGCCGCCTGCTGCCGCTGGCGGCCGACGGGCTCGGGTCCTGGGGCGTGGATCCCGGCGACGCGAAGCGGCTCCTCGGCATCATCGAGCAGCGCTGCCTGTATGGCCGGACCGGCGCGACCTGGCAGACCGAGGCCGTCCAGGCGCTCACCGAGCGGCACGGGGCGGGACGCCAGGAGGCGCTGCGGCTGATGACGCTCGGGTACATCGAGCAGATGCGCACCAACGAGCCGGTGCACTGCTGGCCGGAGATATAAGCGTCAGCGCTGAAGGAAGGCGCGGGTTAGACGTCCAGGCCGAGGGTGAAGGTGGGCTTGGGGGAGGTTTCGGGCAGGCGGTGCTCGTCGGCCAGGCGGCGGATCGCGGTGCCGGTGGCCAGGAACTCGGTGGCGTGCTCGCCCCAGACGTGGTTGGAGACGTCCACGGTGACCCCGACGATGCCCGACGACCGGGCCTGCGTCGCTTCGGCCTGCATCCGGGTCAGCGCCAGCTCCCGCGCCTCGTAGACGCCCTGGGTGAACTGGAGCATCTCCTTGTTCTGGCCGGCCTGCCGCATGGCCTGCATGGCCGACTGGTGCGCGATGTGATAAACGCACAGGCCGAGCACGAAGGCGACCGGCACCGCGCCGGCCGCGAGCAGCCGGAAGAAGTCCTGCGCGGACAGGTCCGAGGTGAACGCGCGGCCGTCCGGCGCGCGGTGGGCGCCCTCCCCGGCCAGGGCCCGGACCGCGGTCCCGGTGGCGACGAACTCCAGCACCTGCTGGCCCCACGCGTACATCTGCATCCGCAGTTGCACGCCCACGATTCCATCCGCGCCGAGGTGGTCCGCTTCGGCGCGCATCCGGGCCATCGCCAGCTCCCGGGCGCTGTACATCGCCTGGCTCAGCACCTGGAGTTCCTGGTTCTGCGACCACCGCCCGATCTGCAGCCCGACGTGGTAGATCGAGGACCCGACCACGAACCCGAGCGGCTCGAATCCGGCCTCCCCGAGCAGCACGTACTCGGACACCGACAGGTCGGAGGTGAACACCCCGGCCGGGTCGGCGCCCGCGGTCTGGGCCAGCCTGGTGTCGGCGGCCTCCGGCTCCCACGTGGCAGAGTCGGCTGACTGCTTGCCTCCGAAGATCGGCATCGCGCCTCCAGGTCCGGGATTCAGCGGACAGGCAGCAGCCTAGCCCTGGCCGGGCCGGCCCGCCCCTAGCATTAGGTCCCATGAGCCGCGTCGCCCATCCCGCCGGTCCTCGTCACGCTGACGTGCTGCCGCCCGATCATCCGCCGCCGCCACCGCTTGACGTCAACGCGCTCGACCCGGTGATCTGGCCGCGGAGCGCGCACCGCAGCGGCGGCGCGATCGTGCTCGGCGGCGTGGACGTCCGCGACCTCGCCGCCCAGTACGGCACCCCGCTGTTCGCCTGCGACGAGGCGGACTTCCGCGGCCGGTGCCGGGAGTTCCTTGACGCGTTCGGCGACGAAGCCGGGGTGTTCTACGCGGCCAAGGCGTTCTGCAGCCGGGCGGTGCTGCGCTGGGTCAGCGAGGAGGGCCTCGGCGTCGACGTATGCACCGGCGGCGAGCTCGAGGTCGCGCTGCAGGCCGGGGTCGACCCGCCGATGATCACCCTGCACGGCAGCAACAAGCTGCCCGAGGAGCTGGACCGGGCGCTGGCGGTCGGCGTCGGGCACATCGTGGTGGACTCGTTTGACGAGATCGACCGCCTGGAACGGATAGCCTCCCCGGACTCGGGTGCGCGGCCGCGGATCCTGGTGCGGGTCACCACCGGCGTTGAGGCCGCCGCGCACGAGTTCGTGGCCACCGCGCACGACGACCAGAAATTTGGCTTCTCGCTCGCGTCCGGCGCCGCCGACGAGGCGGTCAGGAGGGTGCTGGCCAGCGAGGTGCTCGAGTTTGCCGGGCTGCACTCGCACATCGGCTCGCAGATCTACGACACCGCGGGCTTCGAGGTCGCCGCGCACCGGGTCCTCGAGCTCGCGGTCCGGATCCGGGAGTCACGGGGAATCGAGATCGGTGAGCTGAACCTGGGCGGCGGCTTCGGGATCGCGTACGTGGCCGGCGACGACCCGGCCGACATCAAGGTCATCGCGCAGAACCTGCGCGAGATCGTCGACTCGCAGTGCCGCGCGGCCGGCCTCGCCCCGCCGCGGCTCACGGTCGAGCCGGGGCGGGCGATCGCCGGTCCGGGTACGGTCACGCTCTACCGGGTCGGCACCGTCAAGGACGTGGACGGGCTGCGCACCTACGTCAGCGTGGACGGAGGAATGAGCGATAACATCCGCACGGCGCTTTACGACGCCGACTACACCTGTGTGCTCGCATCGCGGGAGTCGGACGCGCCGCCCCTGCTGTGCAGGCTGGTCGGCAGGCACTGCGAGAGCGGAGACATCGTGGTCAGGGACACGTACCTGCCGGCCGACGTGACCGACGGCGACCTGGTGGCCGTGGCGGCCACCGGCGCCTACTGCCGGTCGATGGCCAGCAACTACAACCACGTGCCCCGGCCCGGGGTGGTCGCGGTGCGGGCAGGCGCCTCCAGGATCCTGCTGCGCAGCGAGACCGCCGACGACCTGCTGCGGCTGGACGTCGGCTGATGGTGAAGAAGGCCTCGATCACCCTTGCCGACGGCCGGGAGCTGATCTACTTCGGCGACCAGGCGGATGAGGCGGCCAGCTACCCGGATCTCAGGCGGCTGCCCAGGATCGAGGTCTCGTCGCAGGTGCGTCACGACCCGCTGCTGGGTGAGTGGGTGATCGTGGCCGGCCACCGGCAGGACCGCACCTTCATGCCGCCGGCCGACCATTGCCCGCTGGATCCGTCCACGCCGGAGCGGCTCACCGAGATTCCCGCTCCCAGCTACCAGGTGGTGGTGTTCGAGAACCGGTTCCCCTCCCTGGTCCCCGGTGGCGGATTGGGGGCGGGGGTCCCAGGGGGCGGGCGGGATGGGCCCGACGGCCTGCTGGCCACGCGCCCGGGCAACGGCCGGTGCGAGGTCGTCTGCTTCAGCGAGAACCACACCGCCTCGTTCGCCGACCTGACCCACGACCAGGCGGCGCTCGTGCTGGCCGCGTGGATCGACCGCAGCGCCGCGCTCGCCGCGTTGCCAGGGGTCGAGCAGGTGTACTGCTTCGAGAACCGTGGCCGGGAGATCGGGGTCACGCTGGGCCACCCGCACGGCCAGATCTACGCCTACCCGTTCGTCACCCCGCGCACCGCGCGGATGCTCGCGACGAGCCGCGCGTACCAGCGCGACACCGGCAGGAACCTGTTCGACGACGTGCTCGCGGCCGAGGTGGTCGACGGGTCGCGAATGGTGACCGGGACCGAGCACTGGGTCGGGTTCGTGCCGCATGCAGCGCACTGGCCCTACGAGGTCCACCTCTACCCCCGCCGCCGGGTCCCGGACCTGTCGGAACTTACCGCGGCTGAGCGGGACGACTTCTGCGACGCGTACCTGCACCTGCTGCGCCGGTTCGACCGGCTTTTCGACGCCCCGGCGCCGTATATCTCGGGCTGGCACCAGGCGCCCGTGCATGCCGACCGGTCCGAGTTCGCCCTGCACCTCGAGCTGTTCACGATCCGCCGCGCGCCGGGCAAGCTGAAGTACCTGGCCGGCTCGGAGTCCGGCATGGGCGCCTTCACCAACGACATCGCGCCGGAGGCGGCGGCGGCCACGCTGCGGGAGCTCGGGGCGGGAGGGCGGGCATGAGAGGAGGCGGCATGAGGCTGCTCGTCACCGGGGGGGCCGGCTACATCGGGAGCGTCGTGGCGGCGCAACTCGCCGAGAGCGGCCACGACGTGACCGTGCTCGACGACCTGTCCACCGGCCACGCGGACGCCGTGCCCGCCAGTGTCACCTTCCGCCGCGGCTCGATCCGCGACGACGCCGCGGCGGTGCTGGCCACCGGGGTCGACGCGGTGCTGCACTTCGCCGCCAAGTCGCTGGTCGGCGAGTCGGTCGCGTACCCGGACCGGTACTGGGACAACAACCTCGGCGGCACGCTGGCGCTGCTCGAGGCCATGCGCGAAGCCGGGACCCGCAAGATCGTGTTCTCCTCGACCGCCGCCGTGTACGGCGAGCCGGAGCGGATTCCGATCACCGAGACCGACCCGGTCCGGCCGACGAGCCCGTACGGGGAGTCCAAGGTCGCGGTCGACACCGCGCTGACCGAGTACGCGCGGATGCAGCAGATCGGCGCGGTCAGCCTGCGGTACTTCAACGTGGCCGGCGCATACCAGGACGCCGCCGGCACCTGGCGCGGCGAGCGGCACCACCCGGAGACGCACCTGATCCCCACGGTGCTGGCCGCCGCGCGCAGCGGCGAGCAGGTCCAGCTTTTCGGCGACGACTACCCGACGCCGGACGGGACCTGCGTCAGGGATTACATCCACGTGTCGGACCTGGCCCGCGCGCACCTGCTGGCCCTGGACGCCACGGCGGCCGGCCGGCACGCGATCTACAACCTGGGCAGCGGGACCGGGTACTCCAACCTGGAGGTGCTCGCAACCTGCCGCGAGGTCACCGGGCTTGACATCCCGGCGCAGGTGGCGCCGAGGCGACCCGGCGATCCGGCGGTTCTCGTCGCCTCGTCCGAGGCAATCGCCGCGGAGCTCGGCTGGAGCGCAGAGCGCGACCTGCACGCGATGGTCGCGGACGCGTGGACGTTCACGCAACTCGGTACCGGGACGAGGCGAGGAGCGCGGTGACCGGGCCGAGCGCCGCCGACCGGGCGGCCGACTGGTTCGCCGAGTGCTACGGCGGCGATCCGGCCGGGGTCTGGCACGCCCCCGGCAGGGTGAACCTGATCGGGGAGCACACCGACTACAACGACGGCTTCGTGCTGCCGTTCGCCCTGAGCCAGGGGGTGCGCGCGGCGGTGTCGCGGCATGATGACGGCGTCCTTGAGCTGCGCTCCCGCCAGGTCCCCGACTCGCCGGCCACGGTGACCCTTGACACGCTCACCCCTGGCAAGCCCGCTGGCTGGGCGGCGTACGCGGCAGGCACCGCCTGGGCGCTGCTCCAGGCCGGCTTGCCGGTTGGCGGGGCCAGCGTCGCCATCGACGCGGACCTGGCGCGCGGCGCGGCGCTGTCCTCCTCGGCCGCTCTGGAGTGCGCGATCGCGCTGGCCCTCACCGAGATTTACGGGCTGAACGTGCGCCGGCCCGAGCTGGCCGCGCTCGCCCGGCTCGCGGAGAACGAGTACGTCGGGGTTCCGAGCGGGATCATGGACCAGTCCGCCTCGCTGCTGTGCCAGCAGGGCCACGCCCTGCTGCTCGACTGCCGCAGTGGCGAGAGCAGCGCCGAGCCGCTCGACCTTGCCGCTGTCGGCCTGGTCCTGCTCGTCATCGACACCCGCGTCCGGCACGCGCTGTCCGATGGGCGGTACGCCGAGCGCCGGCGCTCGTGCGAGGACGCGGCCCGGGCGCTCGGTGTGGCCTCGCTGCGGGACGTGACGGACGCTCCCGGGGGCATCGACCGGGTCGAGCGCCTCAGCGACCCGGTGCTGCGCCGCCGGGCCAGGCACGTGGTCACCGAGAACGCCAGGGTCCTGGAGACCGTCGGGCTGCTGCGGGCGGGTGAGGCGGCTCGCATCGGCCCGCTGCTGACGGCCTCACACGCCTCGCTGCGCGACGACTTCGAGGTCTCCTGGCCGCAGGCCGACGCCACGGTCGAGAGGGCGGTCGCGGGCGGCGCGCTCGGCGCACGGATGACCGGCGGCGGGTTCGGCGGGTCGGTGATCGCGCTCGTCCCGGCTTCAGCCGGTGGTGACGTCCGGGCCGGCGTCGAGGACGCGTACGCCACCCGCGGCTGGAAGCCGCCGTGGTTTCTCGACGCACTTCCCTCGGCGGGTGCCCACCGGCTCCGGTGAGCCTGCCTTCGCCGGATCGAAGCCCGCCAGCTTCGACCTGACCGCCGCTTCTACGAGCGGTTGGACTTCGAGCCGTCGCCAACGGATCCGCTGCACCTGATGCTCCTGCTTAAAGACGCGCGGGCCAGCGCGGGTGGCAGCTCCGGATAGGCGCTGCCGCGCGAGCCCGGGCGCCACCGGCTGCGCTAACTCTTGACCCGGGCCAGACCCGACAAGGGCGTTCCTGGCCCCCGTTCGTGACAGCATTCAGCCCATGAAAGGGACAATCAGGCAGGACGGGAAGGCGTCTGACGCCACCCTGGAAAACATTGATCAGGCACTCGCCAGCGACCGGTTCTTCTGGCTCGACCTCGACATCCACGACCCAGGGCCCGACGATGACGTCTCGGGCATGCTGACGAACACGTTTCATTTCCACCCAGTGGCCGTTGAAGCGGTGGTCCGCTTCGGCCAGCGAGCCCGGATCGACGACTACGACGACTTCGCCCACGCCATAACGTTCGGCATCGGCGATGACGGAAAGAGCGTGGCGGAGGTGCACTGCTTCATCGCCAAGAAATTCATCGTCGTCCTCCACCAGGGCAACTGCCCGGCGCTGGCCAAGGTGCGCGACCGCGTCGGCAATCATCACGCGTCGGAAGTGGCGGCCCCGCAGGTCGCGGTTTTCTACCTGATCATGGACACCCTGGTCGACTCGTTCTTCCCCGTACTTTCCGAGTTCGACGACTCGATCGACAACCTCGAGGGGGCCATCCTGAAGAACCCGACCGAGGAACAGCTCGGGACCCTTTTCGGCATGAAGAAGGAGGTCATGGGCATCCGCAAAGTCATCACGCCCCAGCGCGACATGATCGACAGCCTCAACGCCGGCACGGTGACGCTCCCGGGGATGACCGACAAGGGCGCGGCGTACTTCCGCAACCTCTACGACCACCTGATCCGCATCAGCGACCTGATTGACGGGTACCGTGACCTCATCAGCGGCGCCATGGACACGCACCTGTCGATGGTGTCCAACCGGCTGAACGTGGTCATGAAGCAGCTGGCCATCATCGCCACCGTGTTCCTGCCCCTGGGCTTCCTGACCGGGTTCTTCGGGCAGAACTTCGCCTGGCTGACCGGCCACCTGCAATCGAACCTCGCCTACTTCATCTTCCTCGGCCTCGGCTCCGAGCTGGTCGCGATCATTCTGCTGCTGATGCTGTTCCGGCGGCGCGGATGGCTCGGCAGCGGCCCCACGGCCTGAGGCCCGGTGGCAGTGGTGACGCCCCTGCCTGGCGGTAGATAGCCTTTGTCGGAGCGTGACCAGGCTCGGGAGCTTCGCGGCGGAAGGGACATCCATGGCAGCGAGCGGTGATCGCGTACCGCAGCGCGGGCCGCTGCGGGTGGCCCTGCTCGGCTGCGGCACGGTGGGATCCGAGGTGTTCCGGCTGCTCGGCGAGCAGGCCACGGACCTGGCGGCCCGGGTCGGCGCGCCGCTGCAGGTCGCCGGCGTGGCGGTCCGGGACCCGGACGGGCGGGCGCGGGCCGCCGGGGTCGGCGGCGACCTGGTCACGACCGACGCCATGACGCTGGTCACCCGCCCCGACGTCGACATCGTGGTCGAGATGATCGGCGGCATCGAGCCGGCCCGCGCGCTGCTGCTCGCCGCGATGCGGACCGGCAAATCGGTGGTGACCGCGAACAAGGCGCTGCTCGGCAGCGACGGCGCCGCGATGCACGCCGCGGCCCGCGAGCACGGCGCCGACCTGTTCTACGAGGCCGCGGTGGCCGGGGCGATCCCGCTGCTGCGGGCACTGCGCGAGTCGCTGGCTGGCGACGCGGTGCGCCGCGTGCTCGGGATCGTCAACGGGACCACGAACTACATCCTGGACCGGATGGACAGCTCCGGCGCCGAGTTCGGCGACGCGCTCGGCGAAGCCCAGGCGCTCGGTTACGCCGAGGCCGACCCGACCGCTGACGTCGGCGGTTACGACGCCGCCGCCAAGGCGGCGATCCTGGCCAGCCTGGCCTTCCACACCCGGGTGTCGGCGGGCGATGTGTACCGGCAGGGGATCACGGCGGTGACCGCCGCCGACATCGAGGGCGCCAGGGTGCTGGGATGCGTGGTCAAGCTGCTGGCGATCTGTGAGCGCAGCAGCGACGGGATCTCGGTCCGGGTGCACCCGGCGATGATCTCCAGGGAGCACCCGCTGGCCTCGGTCCGCGGCGTCTACAACGCGGTGTTCGTCGAGGCGGAGTCGGCCGGCCGGCTTATGTTCTACGGCGCGGGAGCCGGCGGCGGGCCGACGGCAAGCGCCGTGCTCGGCGACCTCGTCGTCGTCGCCCGCAACCGGGTCGCCGGGATCCAGGGCCCGGACGCGCCAACCTACGCCGAGCTGCCCGTGCTGCCCATGTCCGAGGCGATGACCAGGTACCACGTCGCGCTTGACGTGGCCGACCGGCCCGGGGTGCTCGCCCCGGTCGCCGAGGCCTTCGCCCGGCACGACGTGTCGATCCAGGCGGTGCGCCAGGAAGGCCACGGCGACGAGGCCTACCTGGTGATCGTCACACACACGGCCCGCGAGTCGGCGCTCGCGGCCACCGTGGCCGACCTGTCCGCGATGGAGGCGGTGCGGGCGGTCGACAGCGTGCTGCGCGTCGAGGGCGAGGCTGGGGAATGAGGGCACCCGTGGCCGCGGCCGCGCAATGGCGGGGGGTGATCGCCGAGTACCGCAGCCTGCTGCCGGTGACCGAGCAGACCCCGGTGATCACGCTCGGTGAGGGCGGGACGCCGCTGATCCGGGCGGCCGTGCTGTCCGAGATGACCGGGTGCGAGGTCTACCTCAAGGTCGAGGCGGGCAACCCGACCGGATCGTTCAAGGACCGCGGCATGACCGTCGCGGTCAGCACTGCGGTCGGCCGCGGCGCCACCGCAGTGATCTGCGCGTCCACGGGCAACACCAGCGCCAGCGCCGCGGCCTACGCGGCGCGGGCCGGCCTCACCTGCGCCGTGCTGGTGCCGCGCGGCAACATCGCGCTCGGCAAGCTGGCCCAGGCGCTGGTGCACGGCGCGCGGCTGCTCCAGGTCGACGGGAACTTCGACGACTGCCTTGAACTCGT
>Ga0208725_1000140_pt1 | contig 16468 bp, 12 predicted proteins | sample MicForSoSWNH13_O_FD_188004 | JGI IMG/M metagenome (GOLD analysis project Ga0208725, IMG submission 188004) | Forest soil microbial communities from Harvard Forest Long Term Ecological Research site in Petersham, Massachusetts, USA - MetaG HF011... | ecosystem: Environmental > Terrestrial > Soil... | reverse complement strand
AGCATGCGGCTCAGCTGGTACGCGGACACCGGAGTGGCGGTCCTGAGCATCTGGCAGGGCGGGATGTGCACCGGCACCTTCCGGCTCGCCATTGCCGACCTGCCGAGAATGGTGGAGACGCTGCAGCGAGGCCCAGGTGGGCAGCAGCCCGGATGGGATGGCGAGGCGCCGGGCCAGGCATTTGCCGACGTTCCCGGCGATGCCACAGCGCAGGTGCGCGCCGTGGGCCCGATGTCCGGCCAGCTGATGCAGCCTGCTCCCGCTGACTTCCCTGATGGCGGGGCCCACCAGGGGGATTACCGCAACGGGGCGACCGATTACCCGGCCGATCCGCTGGATCGCAGGCCCGGGCCCGGGCCCGGGCCCGCCGGGTACCCGGGTGACCCGCAGCCGCCGGACCGCCGGGGCGGTGCCCCGGACTACCTCGCCGAGCCGCCGGACCCACGGGCCGGGCCGTCCGAGTACCCGTCCGGGCTGCCAGGCCGCCCGGACGGCACCGGCCAGTACCAGGCCGAGCCGCTGGGCCAGCGGCCGGACCCAACGTCGGGGCCTGTCGGGTACCCGGGTCAGCCACAGCCGCCGGACCGTCGGGGCGGTGCCCCGGACTACCTCGCCGACCCACTCGATGCGCTCGGCCAGCTCGGCGTGCCCGGCCCCCCCAGGACGCCTGCCCCGTACCAGAGCCAGAGCGGCGCGCGTGACTACCTGACCGGACCGCCGCCGGAGCGGCCGGCCGGGCCACCGGACTACCTGACCGGACCGCCGCCGGAGCGGCCCAGGCCGTACCTGACCGAGCCGCCGCCGGAGCGGCAGGCTGGGCCACCCGACTACCTGACCGAGCCGCCGCCAGACCAGCAGGCCAGGCCACCCGACTACCTGACCGGGCCGCCGCCGGACCAGCAGGCCAGGCCGCCGGAGTATCTGACCGGGCCGTCCGACTACCTGACGGGGCCCTCGGGTTACCCGGCCGGGCCGCCCGAGCAGCGGACCGAATACCGGGCGGACCTGCCCCAGGCCCCCAATACGGACCGAGCCGGTTACGGTGCCGACTTCCATCCGGGCAGCAGCCCGGGCAGTTCCTATCCGGGCGCCGGGGACAGCGGGGCTTATCCGCGTGGCGCTGGCCGCCAGGTCGCTTATCCAGGCGAGCCAGCGAGCGATCCGTACCTCGCCGGGACCGGCCCGATGGATTATCAAGGTGAAGTGCCGGCATCGCATTACCCGGGCGGAAGTTCGGCGCCCAGATCCGGACCCGGCCCGGCGACCCAAGGCGATGGTCCCGGCCCAAGTACTGCCGATTTCCCGGTGCATTACGGCGCTGCTCTTACCGATGACATAGCGGATGAACCGCCGGTGGAATCGTTCCCCTACCAGCGACGCCGTGGTAGCCGCTGAGCACCGAACAGTGCGCTGAACCCAGGCCTGGCTTCGGCAGATCGGGCGCAGTTTTCCGCGTCAGATAAGCAATCCAAAGATGCCATGGAAACCCGTGGCCAGGGTGCCGTTACAGATGCCATGTGCCTGGGGATATATTCGCGTCGGGGGAAGGGGGACTACAAGTGGCACAGAAGGTCTCAGTCACATTCGCGTGCGACTACGACTCAAAAGAGATCCCGGACGGCGAGCAGATGACGCGCGCGTTCAGCCTGGACGGCCGGGACTATGAGATCGACCTATGTGAGAAGCACAGCGAGAAATTCGATGAGGTATTCAGGCGGTTCGCCGACAGGGCGCGCAAGGTAACCGGCCGGATGGCCAGGACCAAGCGCAGAACGGCGGCCCACCGCCAGCACAGCGCTGAAGTTCGCGCCTGGGCTAAGCGCAGCGGGATCGAGGTCAGCGACCGCGGCCGGATTCCCGCGCAGGTCATCGCGAAATACGAGGCGAGTCACCACTAGAGCGCCGGGCAGCGGCCCGGCCGCAGACGACTTCCTGGCCGGCGTGCCGCTCAGGAAGCCTGATGGCCGGCGTCGCGCTCGGATTCCGATCCTTCGGGCTCCGGCTGTGCCGGTCCCGGGGGACCCATCGCCGCTTCCGCGGCGCCGGGCGGCGTCTTCGTTTCGGCAGCGGCCGGATGCTCCGCGGCTGGCGCTCCGGCCGCTACTGCTGTTGCCGCGGCCATCTGACCCGCGGGCGTGGCGGCGGTTCCCGCTGCGGGCCCAGCCGGGACGGCCGATCCCTGGCCGGATGACAGTGTGCCTTGCCCGGGAGGCGCCGGCACCGCGCCGGCTGGGCCTACCGCCGCGGCCAGAACCTGGGAGTTCGGGATGTGGACCGGACCGTTCGCCGTCTCCAGCCGGACGTAGGTGACGCTGATCTCGCTGACCATCCCCTCGAGCAGGCCGGACAGCGCGCCGGACCGGATCCCGATTTGATCGCCGACGCGGAACGGCCTGGCCATCAGCAGCACCATGCCGGCGAAGACGTTGGCGAGGGACTGCTGCGCGGCGATGCCGACCAGCACGCCGGTCACCGCGCCGCCGACGATGAGCTGCGTGACCGCGATGTTGAGCAGCTCCAGCGTGAAGAACGCGGTGGCCAGGCCGCCGATGACGAGGATGGCGAACCGGACCACCGCTGCGTGCGCCGAGCCGACCGACCGCTGGAGGACCTCCCGGGCCTTGTTGCCGAGCCCGAGCGTTCCAGCGCCGGCCAGCAGGCAGAACGCAATAGCCGTGCCATAGGACAGGGCAACGTTTCCGGTATATCCCAGCGGGGCCAGCACCGACTCGCTTTGAGCGTAACGGTGCGACAGTTCGTCGGCGACGTAACGGGCCTGAACGGACACGGTCGCGGCGACGATCGCGAGGATAATGGCGAAGATGTACCGCCACGGCCTGGTGCGCGCCTTGACCTTGGCCACATGGTGCCGTGCCGCGTCGAGCTGAAGCCGTTCCTGAAGATCCACGTGCCCTAAGGTATCGAGGGTTGCAACGTTAGGTCCCGGGGACCTGACGGCCCCCGGGACCTAACGAGGAGTTTGCGCCCAGCCTGCTGGTCAGAGGTTGAACAGCGGCTTGCCGACCGGGAAGACCACCCTGCCCTTCACCCCGTTCATGACGCCTGCCGCCGAGGTGTACCAGGCCACCAGCGCGGTCACCACGCCGATATAGCCGCCGATCTGTACCGCCCCGCCGATGTTGATGTCTGGCGGCAGGACCGGGACCTTGGTGGTCAGGTTCCCGATGAACAGGAAGATCTCGGTTATCTCCAGGGTCAGGAACACCAGGAACACGGCCAGGTTCACCTGGGTGCTGATGATCAGCATGTAGGTGTTGAAGATCGCGAACGCCAGCAGGATCCAGCCCAGGTCCCGGTTAACCGAGACGATGGCGGTGAGTTTGACGGTCGGCACTATGAAGTGCAGCCACAGGCCGAGGCCGATCCAGAACCCGCCGTAGGTGGAGAACGCTGTCGCACCGAACACGTTCCGGTTGCGGAACTCCCACATGCCGGCCAAGAGCTGGCACAGGCCGCCGTAGGCGATCGCGTAGCTCCACCAGTCGAAGCCGGTCGAGCTCTTCGCCCAGCCCGCGTTGATCGCGGACAGCAGGAACGTGGTCAAGGCGAAGGCCGCCAGCCCGAGCGGTGCCGGATCGGCTACAGGGCTTATCGGTCCTGCGTCGGCTACCGGTGCTGCGGGGACGGGAGCATCATCTGTGGTGCTCAAGTGATTCCTCCTGTGGAAATTGCGCCGCCCGGACCTGCCGGAAAGTCGCCCGCGGGGCAGGGCAGGCGCACGGATGGACGGAAGGACATGGTTGGCCGGCAGCGTTGAGCCCGCTGCCTGGCCGGGAAGCCCGGCCTGCGGCCAACGCAGTAGCGAATGGCACAAATACGGCCATATGTGGACCTTCCTTCTCTTCACAGATGGCTCAGCAGAACCAAACGGAAGATCTGCCCTGAGCGTAACGCCGCAAGCGATCTTTGGGGAGACCCCAGTTTCCGACGGCGGCAGGCCGGTGCCGGTTACCTGGAACGGCAGCGGGCGAGCACCCGGCCGAGCCCAGCCCGGGTGGCCACGACGAACAGCCGGTCGGCGGGCCTGAGCTCGTCGCCGGGCCGCGGCGACCAGTCGACCACGGTGCCGCCCCGGCGCCGCAGCGCGATCAGCCGCACGTCGCTTCGGTCGTGCACGTCGTCCACGTGCCCGCCGGCCAGCTCCGCCCCTTCGCCGACGACGACGTCCGCGATGAGGAGCACGTGCCGCCCCACCGGGATCGTGCGCAGCACCTGGTGCTCCAGCATGGCGGCGGCGAAAGCCGGCGCCGCAAGGTAGGACACAGACCGCGAGATCGTGTTGCCAACGTTCTTCTGGACCCGTTCGGCGAGGTCGTCGTCGTACAGCCGCACGACGATCCGGGGCTGCTCGGCGAGCGCGCGAGCGTGCAGCGCGGTCTCCAGGTTCACGATGTCGCTGTCGGTCACCGAGACCAGGGCCTGGCAGGTGCCTATGCCCGCTGCCAGCAGCGTTTCCTCACGGTATGTCTCACCGGTAACGACCTTCAGGCCGAGGCGGTGAGCCATCGGCACCCCGGCGGCGTTCTCGTTCTTGTCCACGCAGACGACATCGATGCCCAGGTCGTGCAGCTGGCCCACGACCCGGGTGCCGACATTGCCGAGCCCGGCGACGATGACGTGGTCGCTGACCGGGCGGCTGGTGCCGCGCACCGAGCCGGTGAGCCTGGCTCCGACCACCGCCGCCGTGACCAGTGGCAGGAAGGCCATGCCGTCGAACGTGAGCAGGAACTGCGAGAGCTTCTCGGGAGAGCTCAGCCTGGGGTTGGTCACGGCCGCCCCGGCCGCGTCGAGGAAGGTCAGGTAGAGCGCATTCCCCATCGAGTAGTGCACGGCCGTGGCGAGCAGCACGAAGCCCACGCCGAGGATCGCGATCAGGGACGCGAACGCGGCGCCGAACCGGTGCCAGAAAAGCATCCGGAACATCCGGCCAGCGGCCCGCAGCGGGTGGCGGCGCTGCGCGGCGAGCGGGTTGCGCGGCGTGCCGTCGGCCACCGCCAGGACCAGGCTCGAGCTGCTGGCCTGCGGAGCCGCCAGGCTGGGCGAGCCCCCGTCGGTGCCCGCGGTTACCGCGCAGATCATGTGCTCGGCGTCCGTGTCGTCGCGCCTGGCCACGTAGAGCGTGCGTCCGGCCAGCCGGACGTGGCTCGGCGTGGGCTCGCCGAGGGCCGCGGCGACGAACGAGGGAGCGGCCATCGAGGAGTCGGAGAGCACGGCGCAGTCGGTGAAGAACGTGCGGATCCGCTCGCCGAGGCTGGTGTTGAAGATGGCGACGACCAGCCGCAGATCGGCGTTGAGCTCCTGAGCGCGCAGCGCGGCGTGGAAGTTGCCGAGATCATCCTGGCGCAGCAGTGCGAGCGCCCGGGCGGTCGGCACGCCAGCGGCGATGAACGCTTGGTCGTCGAGGTCGGCCCGCTCGATGAGCCGGACGCCGGGCAGCCGGGCCATCATCAGCCCGCGGTTGCCTCGAGCCGAAGGCAGGATTACGGTGACTTCTTCGCCGTACCTGACCGTCAGCTCCTCGACCATGCGTAACGTGAGTGTGTCATCTCCGCATACGACAAGGTGATCGCGACCGCCACGCATGCGAGGATCAGTGGCCACGGCGCGATCCTAGCCAGGCCGGGTCATATCATCCAGACGGACCCATAAAGCGAGGCCCGCCGGGGACGGCGGCGCACGCCGAGGCGCGAGGCGCGCCGGGGTCAGGGCGAGGCAAGGCGGCCGAGCTGCGGGGGTACCGCGGCGGCGGCGGCCCGGTCCAGCAGGAACAGGGTCTGCTGCCTGCCCCTGGCCCCGGCCGCCGGGACCTGTACCGGCCCAGCACCCGACAGGGCCAGCCGGATGGCCCCGGCCTTGTCCGCACCGGAGGCGATGATCCAGACCTCGCGCGCGGCGTTGATGGCCGGGAACGTCAGGGTAAGCCGGGTTGGCGGCGGCTTGGGCGACCCGTGCACCGCCACGACCGTCCGCTCTTCCTCGTACAGGGCCGGCATGCCGGGGAACAGCGACGCGACGTGGGCCTCGGGCCCGATACCGAGCATCAGCACGTCGAAGGACGGTACCTGGCTGTGGTCCTCGGGCTGTGAGGCGGCCAGCAGCCAGCCCGCGTAACGCCCGGCCGCCGCTTCCGGGTTGGCGCCGTCGGGGCCGTCCGAGGGCGGCATCGGATACACCCGCTCGGGGCTGACGTCGACGTGATCGAGGAGCGCGGCCCGGGCGCTGGTCTCGTTGCGTTCCGGATCACCGGACGGCACGAACCGCTCGTCCCCCCACCAGATGTCCAGGTGCCGCCAGTCGACGGCATCCCTGGCCGGGGCGGCGGCGAGCTCGACGAGCACCTGAGTTCCGATCCCGCCGCCGGTCAGCACGACTGAGCCGTGCCCACGGGCCGCCACCGCGTCTACCAGCCTGGTCACCAGCCGGGCGGCCACGGCCTTCGCGAGCAGCTCTCCGTCACGGTGGATGAGGACCTGAGGCGGCGCGGCGATGACGTTATCTCCCGCTCTCTGCGGCCAAGCTGGTCAGCGTCTCGCCATAGATCTCGTCGGGGTTGAGCCTGCGCAGCTCTTCGGCCAGCAGCTCGGTGGTGTCCCTGCGGTGCAGCGCTACCCGCCGATCCGCCTGGTCGGGCCGGCTGAGGGTGGCCATGCGCCCGTCCGGGCGGGTGATCGTGATGTCGCCCTCGGAGGTGTTGAACCGCACCTCGGTGACGCCGGGCCCGCCGGACTCGTCGCGGGAGAACGGCATGCCAAGGCGGCTGGCCAGCCACGCCGCCAGCAGATCTGCGGTCGGGTTCCGCGGCTCAGCGGCCACCGAGCCGCCACTGATCTTGCCGTGCGGCTGATCCAGGGTGGCTGCCAGCAGAGACCGCCAGGGCGTCGCCCTGGTCCAGCTCAGGTCGGTGTCGCCGGGCCGGTAGCCATCCGCGAGGGCGGCAAGGGTCCGGGCCGGGGCGCCGGAGGACGCGGCGTCGGTGACCCGGCGCTGCGCCAGCAGCCCGAGCGGACTCCCGGACGGCGTCGCCGGGCCGCCGCGCGGCCACCAGGTGACCACGGGGGTGTCGGGCACCAGGAGCGGGAGGACCACAGAATCCGCATGCAGTCCCATCGGCCCGTACATGCGCAGCAGAATGGTCTGCCCCGGGGCGCCCTCGCCGGTCCTGATCTCGGCGTCCAGCCGGGATTCTGCGCTGGGATCCCTGGCGATCACCCCGAGCACCCGGCAGGGATGCTCACGGCCCGCCCGCGTCGCGGCGCGTACCGCGTCGTACTGGGCGGCTTCATCGGTCATGATGATCAGGTTGAGCACCATGCCCGTGGTCGGGCCGCCCATCTGATCCCTGGCCCTGGTCAGCGCGTCGTGGATGGCCCTGGTGGTGGTGTCGGTCAGGTCGATCATCATCGCATTCTCTCCCCGGGCTAGAGCCGGCGCCAGGCCCGGCCGTCGCGGGCGAGCATCGCGTCCGCGCCCGCCGGGCCCGCCGTGCCCGCCGGGTACTGCTCGGGCTTGCCGTGACTGGCCCAGTAGTCCTCGATCGGGTCGAGGATCCGCCAGGACAGCTCGACCTCGCGCTGCCGGGGGAACAGGGGCGGGTCGCCGATCAGCACGTCGAGCAGCAGCCGCTCGTAGGCCTCGGGGCTGGATTCGGTGAATGACTCGCCGTACGCGAAGTCCATGTTCACGTCGCGCACCTCCATCGCCGAGCCGGGCACCTTGGAACCAAACCTGACCGTGATGCCCTCGTCCGGCTGCACCCGGATCACCAGGGCGTTCTGGCCGAGCTCCTCGGTATCGGTCTTCGCGAACGGCAGGTGCGGCGCGCGCTGGAACATCAGCGCGATCTCGGTCATCCGGCTCGGCAGCCGCTTGCCGGTACGCAGGTAGAACGGCACCCCGGCCCACCGCCTCGAATCGACCTCGAGGTGCAGGGCCGCGTACGTCTCGGTGATCGAGTCCGGCGCGATGCCGTCCTCCTCGAGGAAGCCGGGCACCTCGACCCCGCCCTGCCAGCCAGTGGCGTACTGGCCGCGGGCGGTGCCGACCGCGAGATCCTCGGGGATCTTGATCGCGGAGAGCACCTTTTCCTTCTCCATGCGCAGCGAGTCGGCCTCAAACGACACCGGCTCCTCCATGGCGGTGAGCGCCATGAGCTGCAGCAGGTGGTTCTGGATCACGTCCCGGGCCGCACCGATACCGTCGTAGTACCCGGCGCGGCCGCCGATGCCGATGTCCTCAGCCATCGTGATCTGGACGTGGTCCACGTAGCTGCGGTTCCAGAGCGGCTCGAACAACGTGTTCGCGAACCGCAGCGCGAGGATGTTCTGGACTGTCTCCTTGCCCAGGTAGTGGTCGATGCGGAAGACCGACGACTCGGGGAACACCGCGCTCAGCATCGCGTTGAGCTCCTGGGCGCTGGCCAGGTCGTGGCCGAACGGCTTCTCGATCACGACCCGGCGCCACGGCTGAACGCCGCCCTGGCTCTCCGGGGGCGTGGACAGCCCGGACCGCTTGAGCTGCCCCACCACCTGGGGGAAGGCCTTCGGCGGCACGGACAGGTAGAAGGCGTAGTTCCCGCCCGTCCCGCGGTCGATGTCGAGCTGGGCGAGGCACTCGGCGAGGCGGTCAAACGCCTCGTCATCGGCGAACTCGCCGGGCACGAACCGCACGCCCTCGGCTACCTGCCGCCAGACCGTTTCCCGGAACGGCGTGCGCGCGTGCGCCTCGACCGCGTCGTGGGTGAGCCTCTCGAAGTCCTCGTCCTGCCAGTCCCGGCGGGCGAAGCCGACCAGGGAGAAGCCCGGCGGCAGCAGCCCCCGGTTTGCCAGGTCATAGATGGCCGGCAGCAGCTTCTTGGTGGCCAGGTCGCCGGTCACGCCGAAGAGCACCAGCACGCAGGGCCCGGCGACCCTCGGGATCCGCCGGTCGCGGGGGTCGCGCAGGGGGTTCGATGTCATCCAGTTCCTCCGCCGCTTCGCCTCGTCACTTCTTCGCCGCGGCCATCTGAGTCCTGATCGTCTCGAGCAGCTCGTTCCACGATGCCTCGAACTTGTCCACGCCCTCGTTCTCCAGCACGGCCACCACGTCGTCGTAGTGCACGCCGAGCGCCTCAAGCTGGCGGAACACCTGCCGGGACTCCTCATACGTGCCGTCGATCGTGTTGCCGTGCAGCTCGCCGTGAGCCGCGGTCGCGTGCAGCGTGGCCTCCGGCATCGTGTTCACGGTGTCCGGCGCCACCAGGTCCACCACGTACATAGTGTCGGCGAAGCTCGGATCCTTGACGCTAGTCGAGGCCCAGAGCGGACGCTGCACACGGGCGCCGCGCGCGCTGAGCGCCGACCACCGGGGGGTGGCAAACCTCTGCTCAAAGAGCTCGTAGGCGAGCCGCGCGTTGGCCAGGGCCGCCTTGCCGCGCAGCGCCTCGGCCTCCGGCGTGCCCAGCTTGTCCAGCCTGTCGTCGACCTCGGTGTCCACCCGGCTGACGAAGAAGGATGCCACCGAGGCGATCTTCTCCAGATCCCGCCCGGCTGCGGCAGCGCCCTCGAGGCCAGCCATGAACGCATCGATCACCTCGCCGTAGCGCTGCAGCGAGAAGATGAGCGTCACGTTAACGCTGATCCCCTCGGACAGGCACTGGGTGATAGCGGGCAGCCCTGCCTCGGTCGCCGGGATCTTGATGAACAGGTTGGGCCGGTCAACCAGCCACCACAGCGCCCTGGCCTCGGCGGCCGTCTTGCCCGTGCTGTCCCTGGCGATCCGCGGGTCGACCTCGAGGGACACCTTGCCGTCGACGCCGCCGGACTCCTCGTAGACGGGGCGCAGCACGTCGCACGCCCAGCGGATGTCGTAGGTAGTGATGGCCCTGCTGGCCTCCTCGACGCTGACGCCGCGCAGCGCCAGATCTGCTACCTGGCCGTCATAGGCGTTGCCCTGGGACAGGGCCTTCGCGAAGATCGTCGGGTTCGACGTCACCCCGCGCACATGCAGGTCCCGGACCAGTTCCTCCAGGTTGCCCGTTGTCAGGCGCTCCCTGCTGATGTCGTCGAGCCATATGGACACGCCGGCGTCGGTGAGCTGGGCAAGTACATCGGTCTGAGGGTTCATGGCATTAGCTCCTTGCGCCTCGGCGGCAGCCTATCTGGCCCTGACCCGGGCCACGTTCGACTTGCGGCCGTACCTACAAGTCCGGCCGTAAATCCGAATTCCTGGTAAAGCGTTTGGCAACCCGCTGATTCTCCAAAGTGCTCCGGGCCCACACGCTCGCCCGCGTCACCGATGAACCCGCGCCATCCGGGGGCGACGCCAGCCTCGGCGCTTGCCCGTGCGCGGACGTGCGCCGGGAGCAGCTCCTGTTGGTAAGAAGCATCTCGTCCGGCAAACCATTCCGCGCTGGGCATGGAAGCCGCCCCGGCTCCCTCCGGCTGCAGCGTCTGCCTGGCCGCCACCGCGATCTGCACCAGGTCCACCGCCCCGGCGTCGGCCGGCGACGAGGCGAGGGCGTCACTCCGCTCGTTCCGCTGGCTAGCGGCGCTGCTCAAGCGGGCACACTCCTTTGGGTGCGATAGGGCATCAAGTTGACCCTATCCGCATCACGGCGAACCTAACCCGCCCCGTTCGTTAAGCGCAGATGAAGTCCTGCGCGGCCGGCCACCAGCCGGCTAACCGCGGCCGGCCGGAAGATGTACCGCCGCCGCCTGGGCGACCCGGCGGGCTCACTTTGTGAAGTACCACTCCTCAGGGTTGATGAAGCCGTAGGCATTCGGCACGACGCCGTGCAGGTTCGAGGCGACGGTGATCAGGGTGCCCGGGCTCGGCTGCCAGAAGTCGGGGACCTGCAGCCTGACCTGATCCGCGTAGGCGTCGAGCGCCGCCTGCGAACCGCTCGCCGCGGTCGTCGTCGTCGCCGTGATCAGCTTGTCGATCGACGGATTCGAGTAGTTGTTGACGTTGCCGAGCGCGTTGGTCTGGAAGATCTCCTCACCGCTCGGGTAATGGTCGGGCTCGAATACCCATGCGCCGCCGTACTGGCCGATCTCCCAGCTGCACGCTGGCGACGACGCGGCGCAGGGCTCGATGGTCGCGGCGACTGTGGCCTGTGTCACCTGATCCAGCGATATCTCGATGCCGACCTGCTTGGCGACCGACTGCAGGTCGAGCATGGCGCTGTCGGTGTAGGGGAGTCCCGCCGGGTACATGAGCGTGAACTGCAGGGGCTGGCCGGGCTTGACGCCCGCGCCGCACTCATCGGCGGCGGCTCCCGGCCGGGAGCAGGTGGTGATCCCGTTGGGGACGATCGTCCAGCCGTGCGCGGCCAGCAGGGCCTTGGCGGCGGGCACGCTGAAGGGGTAGGGGTTCACCGACGCCTCCGCGTCTGCGTACGGGTTCGCCGGGCTGGCGGGCACCGGGCTGTAGGTCGGCACCCCGAGCCCGTCGTAGTACGCGTGGATCCACCCGGTCTGGTCGACCAGGTGCTGGAACGCCTGTCGGAAGTAGAGCTGCCGCAGGACCGGCCCGACCTTCGGATTGTTGAAATTGGGCTCGAAGTAGTCAAAGCCGAACGGGTAATCCTTGATCAGCTGATAGCCCTCCCCGCGCAGGGCGGGCTGCTGCGGCAGGTCGTCGTCGGGCACGTAGCCGACGGAGAGTTGCTGACCGGAGCTGCCGGGCCCCCCGGTGGCCTGGCCGGACCGCAGCACCGAGAACTCTGCGTCGGCAGAGGTGAACGGCAGCTCGACGAACTTCGCCAGGTGCGGCCGGTCCGGGCCGGAGTAGCGCGGGTTGGGCACGAAGGTGGCCATGCCTTCAGTGGTCAGGCTGGTGAGCCGCCACGGGCCGTCCACCACCGACCAGACCGGGCTCGACGCGTAGCTGGCTACCTTGGTCGCCTGCCCGTTCAGGAAGGCATAGACGGCCTTCGCGCCCGCCGGGGTGGTGTCGGGAAGGTTCGCGGCCGTCGGCGACGGGGCCTTCGCGGTCAGCGAGGTCCGGTCCCACGCGATCGGCAGCGGGGTGATCTGGGACAGCTCGTTGTAGGTGAACCAGAACGGGTTGTAGCTCGCGTTCAGCCGGAGCTGCACGACGGAAGGGCTGAGTGCCGTCCACGACACGACGTTGTCGGGAAAGCCGCCGGGCACGTACGACGCCCAGTCCGACTTGTTGGCCTTGAGCAGGTTGATCCAGAAGCCGACGTCGCGGGCGGTCACGGTCTCGCCGTCGGACCAGACGTAATGCTTGAGCGTGATCGTGACCACCCGGTCGCCGTCGCTGTAGACCGGCGCGTCGCCGATGGACAGCCGGTAGTCGACGGACGTGTTCCCCTTGTCGCCGTACCAGTAGAGCGGCGGGTACAGCAGGGTCTGCAGGTCGTTGGTGTTGGCGGCGGTGAAGTACTGGCCCGACACCAGCGGGAAGATGTAGTTGGGAGGGGTCAGCGGCTGCTCGGCGAAGTACGCAGTGCCGCCCTGGACCGGGCCGCTGCCGATGACGCCGGACGCCGCACCGCCCGAGCTGCATCCGGCCAGGACCATCGCCGTGGCCGCGGCGATCGCGAACGCTGCGGGCACAGCCCGCAGCCGGCGGGTGTTCATGATGCGCTCATCTCGCTCGGCTCTGCCGCCCGGCCCGGCTGCGCCGCGTCGGGGACGAACTCATTGGTGGTCGCGCCCTGCCACACGTCGCCCGAGGCCAGCACTCCCTGGCTGGCCAGCCAGGCGGCGTAGCCGGCGACGAGGTCGGCCTCCCGCTGCACGCCCCAGAGGCCGTCGTGAAACCAGCTCGTCGCCACCAGTTCCAGCGAGCGCTCGAGCCTCCAGGCCGGCTGGTACGGGATCACCCGTGCGAGCAGCGTGAGGGTGGCGGCCTGGTCGGTCGCGGCGGCGTGGAAGCCTTGTGACGTCGCCGCCACGAAGTTCCGCACGAGCTCGGGATTTCTCTCGGCCGTCCATTCCTGGGTGCCGAGCAGGTAGCTGTGATAAGCCGGCGCGCCGATGTCGGATACCCGCCATGTGATCAGCTCCTCCTCGGGAACCGTGCGGGACAGCACGTCCCAGCACCAGTAGCCGCCGAAGAGCGCGTCGAGACCGCCGGCGACGAGGTAATCGGGCGTGAGCTCGTGTCCTGCCGAGTTAACGGTGATGACCTGGGATGGATCACCGCCGTCCAGCGCGACCAGATGGCTGACCATCGCCCGTCCTCGCGGCGTCGGCCCATAGCCGATTCGTCGGCCCCCCAGGTCGCGGGGGCGGGTGATTCCCGAGCTGCGGATCGCCTGGATCGTCTCCAGGCCCGTCTGGTTGATCGCGGCGACACCGATCAGGGGCTCGCTCTTTTCCCTGCGGACCAGCAGCCGGTTGGACGGGAACACGGCGAAATCGACCTCGAAGCGGCTCAGGTGCGCGAGCGTGTCGCCGCGGCCAAAGTCGTGCGTGGTCAGCTCGATGTCGAGCCCCGCCTCCTGGTACCAGCCCCGCTCGCGGGCCACGTAAAAGCCCGCGGCGTTCGGCCAGGGGTGAACATAGTCGAGCATCACTCGGATGGATGTCATGGCTGGCCTCTCCGGGGGTGGGCGGCGTCTTCGCTGACGCCGGGAACGATGAGATCGAATGATGAGGGTGGCCGGATCGCATCGAAATAGGCCTGCTCGGCGGTCAGCCAGTCGTCGTCCCATTCCTCGGGGGTCACCCGCGCGTGCAGCCGCCGCAGCCGTACCGGCTTGGGCGTGTCGACCAGCACGGACCGGTCCACCAGGCCGGAAAGCTCGGGAGCGGCGGAGAACACACCCTCGAGCAGCACCACGCGGCTTGGGTCAACGGAGACCGGGCCGTCGAGGCCGCAGCGGCGCTCCCAGTCGAACCGGCGGAATGTCGCGCCGCGTCCGGCCCGCAGCGGCTCGAGCGCCCGCTCCCTGATCCGCCGCCAGTCGTAGTAGCAGGCCAGGGCGGGTACGCCGGGTGACCGCCGGGCAGCTCCGCCGGTCACGGTGGACGCCGGGCGGAAGAAATCGTCGGTGTGCACGAGGGCCGCGGCGGTCGCGTCGGCGACGGCCGCGGCGATGGTGGACTTGCCGGCGCCCCCGTGCCCGTCGATGGCAAGGACGAGCACGCCGGGATGCGCAGCCTGCCACGCGGCGGCCGCGCTGATCACCAGGCGGGCCGCTGCCGCGCCGTCCGCATGTGCCGATGCGGTCGCAGCCTCGCCAGGCGTGAGGATGTGGCGATCTATGACGGCTCCCTTGAAGAGTGGTCGGCTGACCGCGCGACCTGTCGCTCGTGCTGGGGACGCATCGACATGACCTATCTTTTCACTAGGGATAGTAGCTTATGCCGGTCAGGCTAGGTTTCTAAGTGCCGGGCATCGGGACAGCCAAGGCGGCGCCGTCCGTGGCCGTAGCTGGGCCGTGCGCCGAAACACCGGTGTGCTGGCGGGCATCGGGAATGCCTCCCTACGCCGGAATTACCCGGTCAGGTTCAGACGGTCGGTGGCGCGCAGGCCCGTGTGGCCAGCCACCCTCTCAGCCCGGTCAGCCCGAGCTCCCGTGTTGTTCGCCTCCATGTTACGGCGTTGTCAGCTGGCCGGGCCGAAGGCGGTGCGGTGCAGGGGAAGGGGAGGCAGGATCGCCGCTACCGCAGCGGTGCGTCGTGGGACAGCGGCGCGCCGGGCGCAACGGCCCTAGGCGGGGCGTCCGGGGCACCGGTCACTCCGGCGTCGGCGGCCCGGGCCTGGCCCGGCGCGGCCGCCGGGCCCCGGTCGCGGAGGGCGAACACCAGCAGGAGCGCGGTGACCCAGATCACCACGGAGTTGGCGACGTGCACCCAGACCAGGCCGGCCGGCAGCCCGCTGAAGTACTGCGCGTAGCCGACGGCACCCTGTGCACCGATCAGCGCCAGCAGCAGCCAGGAGAGACGGACGGCCCGGCGCGGTGCGCCGACCAGGCGGAGGCCGACCACCAGCGCGATCACCAGCCCGCCTAGCAGCCAGCCGATGTCCGCGTGGAACTGGGTCACGCCACCGAGCGGCAGGTGGAAGCGGGGGACGTTGCCCGCGCCGGCCAGCGGCCCGGTGCCGGTGACCACGGTGCCCGCCGCGAGCATGAGCCCGAGCACGGCCAGGGTCCCGAACGCTGCCAGCCGTATCTCACGCGGGACCAGCAGGCGCGTGGGACCCCGGCCCTCCGAGCAGCGCACATACAACGCCACCGCGGCGGCCACCAGGGCCATGGAGAGCAGGAAGTGGATCGACACCCAGACCGGGTCGAGCTTGGTCAGCACCACGATCCCGCCCAGGACGGCCTGGGCCACAATCCCGGCCGGCTGCAGCGAGGCGAGCCACATGACGTCACGGCGGCGGGTGCCCTGCTCGCGATATCGCCAGGCCGCGACGAAGACGAGAACGGCGACAACGAAGATCGCGACGGTCACCAGCCGGTTCCCGAACTCGACCCACCGGTGGAGCAGCGGGTCGCCGGTGGTCCCGCCCGCCACGATGCTGGTCGCCGTGCACCTTGGCCAGTCCGGGCAGCCAAGCCCGGACTCGCTGAGCCGCACCGCCGCGCCGGTCATCACGATCCCGGCATTCGTCACGACACCGGCCAGCGCGATCCGCCGCATCGAGGTCGGCGACGGCGACAGCACCGCGCTCGCGAGATGGCCAGGCACGAACCTCATCGTAGGAGAGAACTCTTTTCATCCGTCGAAGTCACGCCCAGATTACGTGGGCACGGTTCAGAAATCCGGCACCGGGCCGTACCCGGGCCGGCGGGAGACTAGCCGGGAATGGGCGGGACCGGGTCACCGGGAGGCGGCGCGTCGCCGCGCGCCGCCCCGGCGCAGGCCATGATCACGCAGCCGATCGCGGCCCACTCGCGCAGCGCCAGGGCCTCGCCGAGCAGTACCAGGCCGACCAGCGCGGCGACCGCGGGCTCCAGGCTCATCCAGATGCCGAAGATCCGCGCTGGGATGCGGCGCAGCGTCTCCATCTCGAGCCGGTACGGGATGACCGACGACAGCAGGCCGACCACGATCCCGGTGCCGAGCACGGCGAGCCGCAGCGGGGAGCCCCGCCCTGCGGAGCCGGCCACCGCCGCGGGCGTGACCGCCACCGCGGCCACCACCATGGCTATGGCCAGTCCGGACGACCCGGGGAAACGCCGCCCGGTCGACGCGCTCAGCAGAATGTAGGCGGCCCAGCCGGCGGCGGCGACCAGCGCGAAGGCCACGCCAGCCAGCGCGGCGCCGGCCCCGCCGCCCGGGTTCGCGCCGTGCAGCGAAAGGCTGGACCAGCCGTCGCTGAGCAGCGCCACCCCGGTCCCGGCGAGAGCGACCCAGATCAGGTCGACCAGACGCCGGGAGGACGCCACGGCGACCGCGAGCGGCCCGAGGAACTCGATGGTCACCGCGATGCCCAGCGGTATCCGCGCGATCGCCTGGTAGAACGAGAAGTTCATGATCGCCAG